>Ga0075479_10000653_pt1 | contig 15151 bp, 12 predicted proteins | sample DEB08_DNA_8_FD_76341 | JGI IMG/M metagenome (GOLD analysis project Ga0075479, IMG submission 76341) | Aqueous microbial communities from the Delaware River and Bay under freshwater to marine salinity gradient to study organic matter... | ecosystem: Environmental > Aquatic > Marine > Coastal ... | reverse complement strand
GCCCGATCGGCCGCCTCCTCGAGGATCGCCGCCTGAGGATCGAACTTTCAGCATGACCGCCAAACTTCCGGATTCCGACCTCCCCTCCTCCGGCGCCGATCGCAGCGCGACGGGGCCTGGTGCCGAGACGTCGTTGGCCGACGAGGCGGTGCTTTCGGCCCTTGGTCTGCTCGAGGCGTCCGATCAGAGCGCCTTCGACCAGGCACTCGCCGCCGCCGATGACGCGACCCGTGCGGCGATCCGAGACGTCGAGGCATCCTGGGCCGTCGAGCCGGCATTCCGCAGTCGAGAGACTCCCGATCCGACGCTGCGGACCAGGGTTCTCCATGCGGTCCGCCGCGACATGGTCCAATCGAACTTGTCCGCAACCGCTCACGTGGCACCGAGTGAGGATTCGTCGTCGCTCGAAGGCCTCCGCGGCCCTCTCCAGGGACTCGTCGAGCAGATCCGCGAGCAACAGGAAAGCAGTCGCCGATTCAACTCGGCCCCGTGGTTGTGGCGGGCGGCAAGTCTGACCCTCGCGGCGGGGCTTCTCGTCAGCGCATGGTTCCAGGCGCGCATGAGCGAACGGGTCGCGGCCATCGCGGAACTGTCCATGCAGCGACAGACCGACGAGCAGTTGCGTGCCCTGATCGGTCCCGGGCTCGATCGGTTCCTCGCCGGTCGGACACGGACGGTCGGTCTGGGTGGGGTCGATGCCGACGTCGATGGCGCGGCGACGCTGCTGCTCGATCCGGAGGTCGGCGACGGCTTCCTGCTGGCCTTCGGTCTCGCGCCTCAGAACGGTCCCTACGTGCTTCGGGCCGTCGATGGAGCGACGTCGACGACGCTGCTCTCGTTCGAGCCGGAGTCCGCCACCGGCGGGTTCCGGATCTCGGCCGATCGTCTGGCCGGGGTTCTGGGCGGCCGCTTCGAGATTCTCGACGCGTCCGGGTCGGTCATCCTCCGCAGCGCCTGATCCTCGCTCCTCGATCTCACGAATCGTCGTCGGCCCGCCGCGACCACTCGAACTCGAGCGGTTCGAGTTCCGCCGAGGCGGTGTCTCGCGAGGTCGCAAGCTCTCGGCTGCGGCGCCCGTCGGCGTGCACGGCAGGATCCATCAACTGTTCGTCGATCTCGCGGATCCGCTTCTCCACGGCCTCGATGCGTCGCTCGAGTTCGCGGATGGGCAGGGTCGAGAGATCGCCTTCGGATCTCGATCGGGGGGCGGTCTCCTTCGTCGTACGCCGTCGGGCAGTCTTCGAGGCGCCGGCTTCGCGACGCTGCGCGGCCTGCGCCTCGGCGCGTTCCTGGCGCTCCTGCCACTCCGAGTAGCGTCCGGGGAACTCCACGACCCCGCCGTGGCCGTCGAGCACGATCAGGCGATCGCAGGTCGCCTCGAGCAGGGCCCGATCGTGGCTGATCAGGATGAGGGCGCCGGTGCTCCGGTCGCCGAACTCGACGAGGGCCTGCTCGAGGCGTTCCGCCGAGGGGATGTCGAGGTGGTTGCTGGGCTCGTCGAGCACGACGAGGTTGTGCGCCGCCGACACCAGTCCCGCCAGCACCGCGCGGGCCCGCTCTCCGCCGGAAAGGTCCGCGAGGATCTTGTCCTGATCGTTGCCCGAGAAGAGGAACGCTCCGGCGAGATTGCGTGCCTGCTGCTCCGAGGCGGTGCCGCGGCCGTCGAGAGAGAGGATCACCGACTGCAGATAGCGATGGACCGGGAGGCTCAGGTCGATGTGGTCCTGGCTCTGCCGGAACCAGCCGACGCTGAGGCGAGGGCTTCGCTTCAACTCGCCGGCGTCGGCCTCCAGTTCGCCGAGCATCGTTCGGACCAGCGTGGTCTTGCCCGCGCCGTTCGGTCCGATGATTCCCACCCGATCACCGGGCTTGATGGTGATGGAGAGTTCCTCGAACAGCGGATCGTCGCCGAAGCCCTTGGTGAGACCCTCCGCGGCCATCAGGAAGTCCCCGACGCGCGGGGCCTTCGGAAGCAGCAGGTTCATGACATCCTGCTCGGCGGGACGCTCGACGAGTTCGTCGCGCTTGAACCTCTGGAGACGCGACTCCCGGCCTCGGGCCTGCTTGGCCCGCTGGCCGGCCTTGTACTTCGCGATGAACTGCTCCTCGGCGCGGATCCGATCGAGCTGCTTCTCGTGGTTGCGGGTCTGGGTCAGCATCCGCTCGGCCCGCAGGGCGATGAAGTCGCGGTAGTTGCCCGGATACTCGCGAAGTCGAGCCTGCTCGACCTCGATGATCCGGGAGACCACGCGATCGAGCAGCCAGCGGTCGTGGCTGACCACGATCACGGCGCCGGGAAAGTCCTCGGCGAGGAAGTTCTCGAGCCAGCGACGGCCGTCGATGTCGAGATGGTTGGTCGGCTCGTCGAGCAGCAGCAGGTCGGGCTGCTCGAGCAGCAGCCGCGCCAGCCCAAGCCTCGCCTTCTGACCTCCCGAAAGCGATTCGACCGGCTGCCCGAACTGCTCGTCCACGAAGCCGAGTCCGTGCAGCGTCGCATCCACGCGGTGGTCCACCGCGTAGCCGCCGAGCGCCTCGATGCGGGTCTCCAACTCGACCTGGCGCTTCATGAGGCGATCGAGGGCGTCGGGATCGGACCCGTCGGGACCGGCCATGGCGGCGAAGACCTCCTCCAGCGCGGCGTGGGCCTCGTGGAGGTCGGTGAAGGCCCGCTCCGCGGCGCTGCGCACGGTGTCGCCGGGTTCGAATCGGGGATCCTGCGTGAGGTGGCCGATGCGGCCGCCGCGGGAGATCGCCGCGACGCCGGAGTCGGGCCGAATGGCGCCCGCGATGCACTTGAGCAGCGTGCTCTTGCCGCAGCCGTTGCGGCCGACGAGGCCGACCTTCTCGCCGGGCTCGAGGGTGAAGGCGATGCCGTCGAGGATCGGCTCGGCGCCGTGACCGAAACGGAGGTTGTTGACGGTGAGCAGGGGCATCGGGACCTCGTCGACGAAGGGCGGGAGTGTACGGCGGCACCGATACACTCATCCGATGCCAGACCCCAGCGATCTCGAACCCGCGACGCCTCCGACGTCGATCTCGAGTCGGGTGCGGCGAGCCGGCCTTCGCGCCCTGCCCGCGGTGCTGATCGCCGGAGCGATCTGGCTGTGGTTCGAGAACGTCCGACGCGAGTGCGACGACCGGGTGCGACGCTGGTCGCAGGATCTCTCGGCCGCGCTGGTCCGTGGCGAGACCGGCTTGCCGGAACCGGCGGTGGTTTCGGAGTGGGTCGAGCCGACGCTGCGCCGATGGATGGAGGATGGGGCCGTTCCGCGGGGGAGCGACGAGGTTCGGTTCGTGCCCGCGGATCCACAGGTCGACTCGAGATCGCCCTCGATCGAGTGGGCCACGACCGACGGCGCCGTCATCGCCCTTCGTTGTCGATGCGTGGGCGAGTCGATCGAGATCGTCGGCATCGAACGCCGTTGAGACCCCTCGTTCGCCGGAGACGACCGTGACTGGACGACCCGAGACCGAATCCGCCCGTCCCCGTGGCCCGGCGGCCACCGTCTGGATCGACGGGGCCTTCGTCGATCCGGAGTCGGCCCGAATCTCCGCGTTCGACGCCGGAGTGCAGCACGCCGTCGGTCTGTTCGAGACCATGATCGCCCGCGGCGGAGAGGTGGTTCATCTCGGTCGCCATCTCCGGCGCCTGCGGGCCTCCGCCGCCGAACTTCGCCTCAGCACCACGCTTCGTCTCGAGCCGCTGGCCGAGGCGGTGCGGGCGGCCGTGGCGCGATCGGGTCTCGGCGACGCTCGCATCCGCCTGACCATGACCGGCGGGGATCTGAATCTGCTGGCGCGAAGCGGCGGCCGCGGAGGACCGCCGACTCTGATCGTGGTGGTGCAGCCCGCGACCCGGTACCCCGAGACGCTCTTCGAACGTGGCGGCCGTCTCGCCGTGGCCGACGCGCGACTCAACCCACTCGACCCCTTCGCGTCGCACAAGACCCTCGCCTACTGGCATCGACTGTCGGCGCTCCAGGATGCTCTCGCCAAGCGATGCGACGAGGCGTTGTGGCTGTCCGTCACCAACCACGTCTGCGGCGGCTCGGTGAGCAATCTCGTCGTCGTGCGCGACGGCGTCGTCCTGTCGCCACAGGTTCGAGGCGAGGAGCCCGCCGGCGCGCTCCGTTCGCCGGTGCTGCCCGGCGTGGTGCGGTCCCAGGTGCTGGAGTGGGCCGCGGAGGAGGGTCGTTCCGTGGAACGTCGACTGCTGACCATCGAGGATGTGCTGAAGGCCGAGGAGGTCTGCCTGCTCAACTCGAGTTGGGGCGTGATGCCGATCGTCGCCGTCGAGGCCGCGGAGATCGGCGACGGACGGGTTGGAGAGGCGGCGGCGGGGTGGCGAGCCCGCTGGAACGCCCCATGGCCTGCCGAGTCGATCGAGGACGAACGGGCCGCCGAGCCGTCCGAGGAGCCGTCGAGCGCGGACGAAGGCACCGGGGCCGACTTGCCGCTCGATCCGACCGGGGAGTGAGCGCCGAGCGTCAGGCGTCGGGCCGACGGACCCGGACGTTGACCCGACCCTCCGCATCGGCACCTCCGGGGCCACCGGGATCGATGCGGGTGAACGGCGCCGCGATTCGGCGGATCCCGGCGGCCACCATGATCACGGCCGCGAGAAGAACCACCAGAAGCACGGCCAAGGCCAGCAGCACCACGGCGAGCGGAAGTGCGATCAGGGCGACGAGGATCAGACCCAGGGACGCGAGTGGCGAGGGTCGATAGGTTCGCGACCAGCTGCCGCCGGCGGCGGAGTGGGAGGCGGTGAAGGTCTCGATCGAGGTCGGCATCGCGGGGCGCGGAAGGGGGATGGTCGCGGCTCGCGTTCGCCGCAGACGAGCGTAGCATGCACGCAGGCGGCGGGATCGGCGGTCCTCGCGATCCCGGGACCGATCGCCGGCAGCACGTCAGCGTCGTTGTGCATGGAGGATGACCCCGAGATGGGACAGGCCGAGACCGTTCCCGATGCCGCGGCCGAACCGTTCGTCCACCTTCACCTGCACTCGGAGTACTCGCTGCTCGACGGCGGCAACCGGATCGGCAGGCTCGTCGATCGGGTGAAGGAACTCGGAATGACCGCGGTGGCGGTCACCGACCACGGCAACCTGTACGGGGCGGCGGAGTTCCATCGCAAGGCCAAGGCCGCCGGCATCAAGCCCATCCTCGGCATCGAGGCCTACGTCGCGCCCGATCGGGACGGCGTGCCGGGCGACCGTCACGATCGCACCCACACGGGAGTCGCCGACGGCGGATTCCACCTGGTGCTGCTGGCCCAGAACGCCACCGGCTGGGCCAACCTGCTGAAGCTCTCCTCCGACGCGTTTCTGAACGGCTTCTACTACAAGCCGCGGATGGACAAGTCGACGCTCGCGGAGTGGGGCGCCGGTCTCATCGCGATCAACGGCCACCTCGGCTCGTCGATCGCCCACCACCTGACCCGCTACGCCGACAGCGACGACGAGAGCCACTGGCAGGCGGCGATCGCCGAAGCCCGCTGGCATGCGGAGAACTTCGGTCCCGACGAGCACGGCGAGCCGCGGTTCTACATCGAACTGCAGCGCCACGTGCCCGAGCAGGAGCGCATCAATCCGTTGCTGCGGCGCCTCGCGGGGGAGCTCGATCTGCCGATGGTCGTCGACAACGACGTCCACTTCCTCCGCCGCGAGGACCACGACGTCCACGACACCCTCTGCTGCATCTCGCTGGGCAAGGACAAGCAGTCCGAGGATCGCCTTCGCTATCCGGAGGACCTGCATCTGAAGAGCCCCGCCGAGATGCAGGCGCTCTTTCCCGAGGATCTCGAGGCGATCCGCAACACCGTGCGCATCGCCGACCGCTGCGAGGTCGAGATCGACTTCGACGCGAACCATGCGCCGATGGTCAGGGTGGTTCGGACCGGTCCGATGCCGGAGTTCGACCCGAACGACGTCGAGGACTGGTTCGCTCGGGCGTGCGCGACCGTCGAGGTCGAACCCTTCGTCGACAGCGAGAGCGACCCGCTCGACGAGGCGGGCCGGGAGCGCCTTCGCGAGGAGAGCGATGCGGCGCTTCGGGACCTTTGCGAGGCCGGCTTGAAGTGGCGCTACGGCGCCGCGGGCGGAGACGAGGAGATCCGGCGTCGTCTCGAGCGCGAGATCGGGATCCTCTCGGCGAAGCTCATCACGCCGTACTTCCTCATCGTCTGGGACTTCGTGGCGTGGGCCCGGGGTCGGGGCATCCCCGCGGTCGCTCGCGGATCGGGCGTCGGCACCATGGTCGGCTACGTGCTGGGCCTCTCCAACGCCTGCCCGGTGCGGTACGGGCTGCTCTTCGAGCGGTTCACCGACCCGGACCGCTCCGAGTACCCCGACATCGACATCGACATCTGCCAGGACGGCCGCGCCGCGGTGCTCGACCACGTCCGGGGGAAGTACGGGCACGTCGCGCAGATCATCACCTTCGGCCGGCTCAAGGCGAAGGCTGCGATCAAGGACGTGGCGCGGGTGATGGGGCTGGCGCCCGGCGACGGGCAGCGCCTCGCCAACCTGGTGCCGGCGGAACTGAACATCACCATCGACGACGCGCTCGAGAAGTCGCCGGAGTTTCGGGAGGCCGCCGAGGATGCGCTGGTCGGTCGCATCGTGGACACGGCGAGGGCGCTCGAGGATCACGCCCGACACGCGGGCATCCACGCCGCCGGCGTCGTGGTCGCCACGCAGCCGCTCGAGAACATCGTGCCGCTCTGTCGGGCCTCGGGCGGCGACTCCGAGGCGGTCGTCACCCAGTGGGACGGTCCCACCTGCGAGCAGGTCGGCCTGCTCAAGATGGACTTCCTGGGTCTGCGGACCCTGTCGACCATCGAGATGGCGAAGCGCCTCGTGCGCGAGGGCCTGCCCGACGAGGCGATCTGGCGATCGGTCGGCAAGACGCCGCCCGTCGAAGGAGACCGCGAGCCCCATCCGCTCGAACTCGATCGGATCGCCTTCGACGATCAGAAGGTGCTCGACCTCTTCCGACGCGGCGACACCGCCGGCATCTTCCAGTTCGAGTCCGGCGGCATGCGTCGGCTGCTGCTCGAGATGCAGCCCGACCGCATCGAGGATCTCATCGCGGCCAACGCGCTGTACCGGCCCGGTCCGATGGACCTGATTCCCGACTACAACGCCCGCAAGCACGGCCGCGAGCCGGTGCCCGAGGTCCATCCGATCGTCGACGAACTCGTCGCCGAGACCTACGGCATCATGGTCTACCAGGAGCAGGTGATGCAGGTGCTGCATCGCCTCGGCGGCATCCCGCTGCGCGGCGCCTACACGATCATCAAGGCGATCAGCAAGAAGAAGGCGTCGGTGATCGACGCCGCCCGTGCGGACTTCGTCTCCGGCAGCGCCGCGCATGGCGTCTCCGGGTCGCAGGCGGGCGAACTGTTCGACCTGATCCTGCGGTTCGCCGGCTACGGCTTCAACAAGAGCCACTCCACCGGCTACGCGATCGTCGCCTACCAGACCGCGTACCTGAAGACCTACTTCCCGGCCCAGTATCTCGCGGCCGTGCTCTCCTTCGAAAGCGCCGCGAAGAAGGTCGAGGACTGGTCGGCGTATCTGGAGGAGTGTCGGCGGGTGCCGTGGCCGGATCACGCCGCGGAGACTCCACACGTCGGCGTCGAGGTGAAGCCTCCCGACGTCAACCTCTCCGACGCGGACTTCGGTGTGGTGTTCGATTCCGACGAGACGCCCTCCAACGTCGCCGGACACATCAGGTTCGGTCTGGGCGCCGTGAAGAACCTGCCGCAGGGTTCGATCCGCGAGATCCTCGCGGTTCGTTCGAAGGACGGCACCTTCGAGTCGCTGTTCGACTTCTGCGAACGGGTCGATCCCTCGAGGGTCGCGCCGAAGACCGTCGAACTGCTGGTGAAGGCCGGATGCTTCGACGCGCTGCACGGAGTGGAGAGCCGCAGCGCGATGGTCGCCACGATCCCCGACTGCATGGCGGCTTCGCGGCGGGCCGCGGAGGCGAGGCGCAGCGGTCAGGAGAGCCTGTTCGGGGGCGGGGGAGGCGGCGAGCCGATCGAGGTTCCGGAGGTTCCGCTGCGCTCGGCGTCCCCGTGGACGACGGGTGAGACCCTCAAGTTCGAGAAGGAGGCGCTGGGCTTCCACGTCACCGGTCATCCGCTCGACGAGTGGTCGGCCTGGATCGACGAGTTCTGCAGCGTTCGGTCCGGCGGCGTCGCCGATCTGGCCGACGGCACCCCGGTCGTCCTCGGCGGCGTGGTGGCGCAGTGCCGGGTCATGCTCACGCGAAGGCAGGAGCGGATGGCGAGGGTGCGGATGGAGGATCAGTCCGGGGTGATCGACGTGATCGCCTTCCCCGAGACCTTCAGCCGCCACGCCGAACTGCTCGGCGGCGATCGTGCGGTGGTGGTGCTGGGGCACGTCGACCTCTCCCGCGGCGAACTTCAGGTGATCGCCGACCGCGTGATTCCGATCGAGGAGTCGGCGATGCATCTGTCCACTCGACTCGAGCTTCTCGTGGCAGAGGAGCCGGACGGGCCGGGGCTCGAGGCGACCGTGAAGCTGCTCCACGGCATTCTGCGGCAGGCCTCCTCGAGCGTGGCGGCGCTGCAGGGGCGGCCGGTCGAGGTCTCGGTCACGATCGCCGTCGGGGAGGACTCCGTCCGCCTTGCGCCGCGAGGCATCCGCGTGGTCCCCGAGTCGGGCCTGCTGACCCGGCTCGGTGAACTGCTCGGCGCCGGACGCGTGCGGGTTCGCGGTGGTTTTCGACCCGAACGGGCCCGGCCCCGTCGCAACGGTCCACCGCGGCGCAGCGAGGAACCGGCGTTCGCCTGATCGAACCGACGCCGTCGGCGATCGAGATTCGCGACGGGTCCGTTCGGGAGCATCGCCGTTCGAATCGTCTTTCGAATCGACGTGTCGATCGAATCGACCTACAGTCCTCCGGCCTTCGATGTGGTGTTCTCGCGGCGATGGATCGCCGCGGTGCCGACCGCATGACGGTTGACGGATCTCGCTCCCATCATGCCCGACACCAGCACCACCCTCGAGTCGAGGCGAATCGCGCCTCGATCCTCATCGGCATCCGCCGACATGCCCCCGGCATCGCCATTGGAGACGGACCATCGGTCGACGCCGCCGGCGACGTCGCCGGGCGTCGTCGCCGGCGCGGCCACGAAACTGACGCTGATTCGGGGCGGGGTCCAGTGGCCGACGATGCTCGGCATCGTCCTGCTTCATCTCGGTGCGCTGACGGCGCTGCTGCCGGGAACGTTCTCCTGGGGTGCCGCGGCGACGCTGCCGATCCTCTGGTGGGTCACCGGCGGACTCGGGATCTGCCTGGGCTATCACCGCCTGCTGACGCACCGAAGCTTCAAGACCTCGCTGCTGTTCGAGCGGATCCTCGCCACCCTCGGTGCCCTCTGCTGGCAGGGGGGACCGCTTCACTGGGTCGGCACCCACCGCCTGCATCACGCGGAATCCGACAGCGAACTCGATCCGCACTCGCCCCAGCACGGCTTCACATGGGCCCACATCCTCTGGTGCTTCCACCGGCGTCCCGAAGGACGGGATCCGCACGAAGTCGTGAAGGATCTCGATCGCGATCCCTACATGCGCTGGCTCGACCGGTGGTTCCTGCTGCCGCAGGTGGGTCTGGGGATCCTGCTCTTCGGTCTCGGCCACCTCGTCACCGGCACCGCCGCGGGGGCGTGGGGCTACGTGATCTGGGGCGTCTGCATCCGCACCATCTTCTGCTACCACGCCACATGGTTCGTGAACTCCGCGGCGCACACGTGGGGCTACCGGAACTTCCGAACCAACGACGGCAGCCGCAACACCTGGTGGGTGGCGCTGCTCTCCTTCGGCGAGGGGTGGCACAACAACCACCACGCCCAGCAGCGTTCCGCCGCCCACGGCATGCGCTGGTGGGAACTCGATCCGACCTGGTGGGCGGTGCTGGTGCTGGAACGCCTTCGCCTCGTCCACGGCGTCGTGCGGCCGAAGCTCGATCGCCTCGACCCGCACCGCTGACCCGCACCGCCGACTCGGGCTCGCACCCTCGATCCCCCTCTCGGACGGATCGGGCGCGGCTCGCTCAGGGGCAGAGGCGCTGCACGGACCAGGTGCCTGAACCCTGCGGCGTGTACACCACCCGATCGTGCAGGCGATAGGGATCGCCGTGCCAGAACTCGATGCGCTCGAGGGCCACTCGGTAGCCGCCCCAGTGGGGCGGCCGCGGCACCTCGACGCCCTCGAACCGGGCCGCCATCGACCGCTGCATCTCCTCGAGCGCGGCGCGGCTCGCCACGGGGCGCGACTGACTGCTCGCCCACGCGTTGATGCGGCTCTCGCGGGGCCGTCCCGCGAAGTACGCATCCGACTCCTCGTCGCCGGTGTGCGAGACGGCGCCCTCGATGCGGATCTGCCGGTCCAGCGGATCCCAGTGGAAGAGCAGCGCCGCCCGGGGATGAGCCGCCAGTCCGCCGCCCTTGCGGCTCTCGCGGTTGGAGAAGAACACCGCACCGCGTTCGTCGAAGCCTCGCAGCAGCACGATGCGGGCCGAGGGCCGGCCGTCGGCGTCGATCGTCGCGAGGGTCATGGCGTTGGGGTTGGGCAGGTTCGTCCCCTCGGCCTCCTTGAACCAGAGTCGGGCCTGGGCGATGGGATCGGCGGGGGGATGGTCGAAGTCCATGGCGAATGCTCTCGAAGGACGGTGGGTCGCCGGCGTCAGGTCGCGTCGTCGGGGATGTTCGGTGGCGACGGGGGATCGATCCACTCGCCCATGTCGAATCGCTCGAGTTCCCGCGGATCGACCTCCTCGAGCGACTTCGCGTCCTCGAGCGCCCGCCGGCGCGATCGCGGCTGGTCGACATCGCCGACGGGATCGGTCGTCGGGTCCGTTTCGACCCGACCGGCCTCCCTCGGGTCGTCGTGGGCGCTCTCCGAGTCGTCGCCGTCGAAGCGGTCCGTCTCGGGTTGCGGCGTCGTCGCGGCTGGCGCGATCAGTCGGTCGATCGCGGCGTCGTCGAGGCCGAACTCCCGAATCCACGCGGCCGTCGAGGCGGAAGGCGGCGTGGCGACGTCGGACGAGCGTCTTCGTCCCTCGAGGCGGGCGTCGTGCCCGATCTGCTCGAGAAACGCCTCGGAGTGCACGAGGCGGCATCGCCGGCGTCGGCCCCGGCGACGGATGGCGTTGTCGGAGGTCACGACGACCACCGAACGGGGCGAGGAGGATCGTTCGAGCCGCTCGATGATCACTTCGTCGGCGGTTCGTCCCTTGCCCGAGGCGATGGCCCGAATCCTGGAGGGCCCCATCGCGAGGGGTGGACCGGCGTTGGGGCCGTCCATCACCAGCACCACCTCGTCGTGGCGAAAGCGACTGCGGGCGATCAGATCCGCGAGGCCGCCGAGATCGACGCCCGCGAGGTCCTGGGGGAGGACCCCTTCGACATGCAGGACGTTGCAGACATCGACGAGGACGAGCATCGGGGGACTTCCGGGGTCCGGCGTCGGGGCGTCGGGGTTGGAATCCTCGACCATTCTCGCCTCCGCCGGGCATTCCTCTCGGCTGATCGGTCCGGAATCGAGCGAAATGGGACCAGTTCGGGCGGTTGGGCCCTTGCGAACCTCGCGGATGGGCGGTGTAATGCCCGATTCCCCGATTCCCGGGCGAGGCCAGTTGCGACTTCGGTCGTTCCGAAGCGATCGGATCCATCCGCTCCGACTCCCAACAGGCCCGCTGAGTACCGACCGAGGCACCCCCTCCATGGCGATTCGGATCAAGGCGCGTGGCGGCGAGACCGCCGAACAGATGCTCCGTCGTTTCAAGAAGTTGTGTGAGAAGGAAGGTCTCACCAAGGACATCAAGAAGCGTCAGTACCACGAGAAGCCGTCCGAGAGGCGCCGACGCGACCTGCGCCGCCGAGTGGTTCGGGTGGCCCGCGACGTGTCCGGCCCGCGTGGCGGGCGACCCGCTCGCTGACCGCACGCCGCCGGCGACCGTTCGGACCCACCCGACCTCCCCGGTCGGCTTCGATTGCGGTCCCGGCGGTGAATCGGTCGATTTGATCTCCTTGCTCAGAACCGCGTCGCACCCGGATCGCCCGGGGCGACATCTCTTCCTCGAGAGTTCGACCCCATGCAGACCCCGCTCGTGTTCGCCGCCAGTGTGCCGCCCGCAGCCGCCGAAGCCCTCGCTTCGGCGATCGCCTTGCCTGCCGCCTGGTACCTCGCCCCGATCGGCGGCCTCGTGGCGCTGGTCATGGCCTTCATCTTCTACCGGTCGGTCGTCTCCCACACCGAGGGCGACGACAACATGGTCCGCATCGCCCAGGCGGTCCGCGACGGGGCGTACGCCTACCTGCGGAGCCAGTGGCGCGTGGTCACGATCGTCTTCGTGGTCCTCGTGGTCGCCCTGATCTTCATGGGCGCAGCGGGACTGCAGGCGAAGGAGGCCGCGATCGGCGTGCCGATCGCCGGGCTGTTGTCGGGTCTCTGCGGCTTCTTCGGCATGAAGACCGCCACCAACGCCTCCGCCCGCACCGCGGCGGCGGCGAAGAACTCGCTGAACGACGGTCTTCGGGTGGCCTTCCGGGCCGGCGGCGTGATGGGCCTGTGCGTCACGGGCTTCGCCCTGCTGGACGTCTCGATCTGGTTCTACCTGCTGACGCAGGTCTTCGAGTTCACGAGTCTGGTCGCCGTCACCACCGCGACGCTCAGCTTCGCGATGGGCGCCAGTCTGCAGGCCCTCTTCAGTCGCGTGGGTGGTGGCATCTACACCAAGGCCGCCGACGTCGGTGCCGACCTCGTCGGCAAGGTCGAGGCGGGCATTCCCGAGGACGACGCCCGCAATCCGGCCACGATCGCCGACAACGTGGGCGACAACGTCGGCGACGTCGCGGGCATGGGTGCGGACCTCTACGAGAGCTACTACGGCTCGATCCTCGCCGCGATGGCCCTCGCGGCCGCCGCGGCGTTCCAGCTCGGCACCACCAACGAGCTGTTCAGCAACGACTACGCGATGAGCCTCGTGGCCACGCCGGCCGCGCTCGCGGGCCTGGGCATCCTCACGTCCGTGTTCGCGATCTTCCTCGTCCGCACGAAGGAAGGCGCCACCATGGGCGAGTTGCTCAAGAGCCTCCACTTCGGCGTATGGACCTCGAGCTTCCTGATCGCCGCGGGATCCTTCGGACTCTTCTGGTTCCTGCTGTCCGAGGTGCCCGGAGTGAGCTGGCTGGGCCTGTGGGTCGCGATCGTCGCGGGACTTCTCGCCGGTCTCGTCATCGCGTGGGGCACCGAGCGCTACACGTCCTACGAGCACAAGCCGACGCAGCGGATCAGTCAGCAGGCCGAAACCGGTCCCGCGACGGTGATCATCTCCGGCGTCGCCGAGGGCATGATCAGCACCTGGATCCCGATGCTGACCACGGTCGCCGCGATCCTGATCGCCTTCCTCGCGGCAGGCGGCGGCGACGTCTTCCTGCTGGGCGTCTTCGGTGTCGCGATCGCCGCGGTCGGCATGCTGTCGACGCTCGCGATCACCCTTGCCACCGACGCCTACGGCCCCATCGCCGACAACGCCGGCGGCAACGCCGAGATGACGCACCAGCCGTCGTTCGTCCGCGAGCGGACCGACATGCTGGACTCCCTCGGCAACACCACCGCGGCGACCGGCAAGGGCTTCGCGATCGGCTCGGCGGCGCTGACGGCGCTCGCCCTGCTCGCGGCCTACGTCATCACCGTGCAGACCTATCTCGCCCAGGACACGCCCACCATCACCCGAGGCGACGGCGTCGAGGTGGTGACGCTCGAGGCCACGCTGCCCGAACTGCTGGGCTACTTCAACGTCACCCTGCTGAACCCCCAGGTGCTGTGCGGCCTGTTCATCGGCGTGATGCTGGTCTTCGTGTTCTGCGCGATGACCATGAACGCGGTGGGTCGCGCCGCCTTCGCGATGATGAAGGAGTGCCGCCGGCAGTTCGGCATCATGAAGACCGGCTTCAAGAAGGGCGGCATGAGCGACGAGGACATCGCCGATCCCAACAAGTGGCCGTTCGAGGTCGAGGTCGACGGGCACCACTACCCCGACTACGCCAACTGCGTGGCGATCTCGACGACCGGCGCCCTCAAGGAGATGGTGGTGCCGTCGATCATGGCGGTGCTCGTGCCCATCGTCGTCGGTCTGGTGCTGGGCGTCCCCGGCGTCATGGGCATGCTCGCCGGCGCGCTCGTCTCCGGATTCGCGGTGGCGATCTTCATGGCCAACGCGGGCGGCGCCTGGGACAACGCCAAGAAGTGGATCGAGACCGGCCAGTTCGGCGGCAAGGGTTCCGACGCCCACAAGGCGGCGGTCGTCGGCGACACCGTCGGCGATCCCTTCAAGGACACCTCCGGTCCGTCGCTCAACATCCTGATCAAGCTCGTCAGCGTCGTCTCGGTGGTCTTCGCGGGCGTCGTGGTCAAGTTCAACCCCGTCGTGGCGGGCTGGATCGGACTCGGACAGTGATCCGGTCGACACCCGGCGGCCGACGATGACCGTTTCCCGAAGTTCGAGCGACCCGGACAAGGTCCGCGCGTTCGCCGTCGAGGCGGCGCGGACCCTGGCCGATCGCAAGCTCGAGGACGTGCTGGTGCTCGACGTGCGCGAACTGAGCGACGTCACCGAGTACGTCGTGCTCGGATCCGGCAACAGCGGCCGACAGATGAAGTCGGTCGCGACCGAGGTCGAGAAGCTCGGCAAGGAGACGGGCTTCCCGCCGTACCGCGAGAGTCGCGATCCTTCGATCACCTGGGTGGTGGCGGACTTCGTGGACGTGGTGGTGCACCTGTTCGAACCCCAGCAGCGGGCCTACTACGACATCGAGGAGCTGTGGACCGGGGCTCCTCGCGTCGAATGGCGTCGCGAGGGCGGATCCTGAAGGGTCGTCCGGCGGCGGGGTTCGCTATCGTCGAGGCATGAACCAAGGGACTTCGGATCGGCGACGGGCGTCCGCCGCGTCGCGTCTCGGCCATGCGTTGGCGGCACTGTTCGTCGTCGGCGGGTCGGGTGGACTCGCCGCCCCCCAGGCGGCAGACGCCCCGGCGCAGGAACGGCCTCCAGCGACGGTGCCGGCGCCCTCGCGCTTCCTCGGCGAGATCGCCGCCGGGCCGGGATCGCTCTT
>Ga0075479_10000652_pt1 | contig 15156 bp, 15 predicted proteins | sample DEB08_DNA_8_FD_76341 | JGI IMG/M metagenome (GOLD analysis project Ga0075479, IMG submission 76341) | Aqueous microbial communities from the Delaware River and Bay under freshwater to marine salinity gradient to study organic matter... | ecosystem: Environmental > Aquatic > Marine > Coastal ... | reverse complement strand
TTATTACCCAGCCCTTCGTGAATTACAAGCTTCTGGGTACTATTCTAAACGACGTCCAAGGCAGTTATCAAATGGACCAGAAGCGGTCTGCTCTGCAGGGATCTTTGCCCGGCCCTATCGAAAGCCGTGGAACCAATGCGCCTGGTGATCAAGGTGGTTGGGTGCCGTTTAGCATTAACAACTGGATCAGTGCCACGCAAACCATGGCACCGTCTTACATCTCCACTAACCTTCTTGGTGACCTTGAATTGCGTTTGACCATGGCTGACAACTCGGTCGTGCAAAGTGGAAGTGTATCAGACGGTACCGCACCTTCCATCAACACTGCTGCTTGGGAAATGAAAAACATTAACTTTTACATTGAAACAGCCGCCATTGGCAATAACCTTGTAGACCAAGCGGTCGCCGCAAAGTTGGCAGCTGGCGAACCTATCAATGTCCCGTTTGAAAACGTCTTTTCGTTTTCGCAAACCAACAACGGTCACACGTTTAACCAGCGCTTCTCCGTGTCTTCGCAGTCCGTCAACAAGATCCTTGTCACGACCCAGGCACTTACCGACATTGGGTCTGGACAGAAAACATTTGTAAACGGTATTCCACAGGCGCTCACCCGTAGTGCTCTCGGTGCCACGCAGGCCCAGTTCTCAGTGAACAATCAGTATTCACCTAATTACCAGATTGACTCGGGCAACACGGGTATGTACAATCCGGTCACAGGTACCAACAATAATAACCTGCAGTTCTCGAACGCCCTCGTTGAAACGCGTGCGGCTTTGGACATCCCCGACTACGATTACGACTGCAGCGATCAATTGTGTAGCGTGCCGCAGATGCCAATGGAATATTTCGGCACCGGTACGGTCATGAACTACGCAGGAGGTCAATCTTATATGTTACAAGAAGGTTCAGATCAAATTTATGAAATAAATACAAATGATACTCCCATCAGTCCTAATAATTTAACTTATGTTGATACTTTCCCAGTGCTTGTTGAAATTACAAAAATTGAAGATCCAACCAACGATCAACCATTGTTTAATGACCTGTTTAACACAACTGGTGTTGTGTACGAAGTGGGCGATCTTGTAACTGCCGCTGTACCAACAACCGGTTTCGATGCCGCAACCACTGTTACACTTATTAGAGGTAGTGTACAGAGGAAAAAGGAGACTGCATGGTGGTACACGTACGAACACAAACCACCCATCAATACCTACTTGAACGACAAGTTTGTGGTGGCCACTTCGTTCGACTTTGATGTCGCCGATAAAGACCGTCTCGTGTCTGGTATCAACACGCTGGGATCTAATGCACAGATGTTTTACAACCAGGTTGGTACGGGCACTGAAGTTCCAAACAAGTCTACGATCTTTGTGCTGTGCACAAGCATGGTCCAGATTTACGCTGGCGCTACCTTGAAGATTGTCCAGTAAACAATCTCACACACACACACTAACAACAACACTGACAAAGATATAAATAGGACCTCGAGGTGAAGGGGTGGCTTTGTGAGTGCACGCATATGTTTATTATATGCACAAAAAGAAATTAACTTTTTGTGTATATAAAGTAGTTTATCTATTTTTTTGTTATGTTTTTTTAAGCCTCCTGTTTGATTTCGACATCTTCGACCTCTTCTTTGATGCCGCCCATCTCTGCAATGAGTTGGTTTACGATTTCCTGGGCTTCACCTGAGGCAATGTCAATAGGCTCACCTAGATTGATGTTTCCACCAAGGGGCCACACGTACTTGTTGCATCCTTCGACGTTCTGTGTCAGCCGACTGTATTGGTTTGGAACACTGTTTTCAAACGCCATGGGACGCTTTCCTGCACCCATGCCTTTGGCCTGATTGTCACCGTTGCCTGCGTTACCAATTTTGGTCGTCACATCTTTCTGGTCAATCGGATTGTAGGTGCTTTGGTTGGGTTGCTCCCAGTAGTTATTGAACCGAGGAAAGTTGTAGGACTCCTCTGCGTTGTTGTACTCTCCCAATTGAAACTGGGGGTTCAGGTTGACTCGTGGCATGGAGCCCGGGTACTGGGGAATTAGAAACGGGCGGTTGGGTGCGCCTCCCTGACCCGCATTACCAATACTCGTATTGAAAAACGGTTGCTGTTCGGGGATCAGTGGAATATTCATTATATGTTATTTACAACATTTTATTTTACTGTGGTTTTTCTCTAGTTTAGGGCCGCATCTGCAACGGTGATCCCGGCCAACGCAGCCTGTCCATACGGGTGTGCACTCAGTGCCTTGGTGGCGGCCCCACCCGTGAGCTTGTCCACGCGACCCAATATGGTCTTGGCCGTGCCAGCAGCCTTTCCTAAGATACGCTTGCCCCGCTTGGTGGCTCTGATTTGTTGCTTGACAACTCTGCGTCCAAATTTTTTGGCTTTGCGGAAGAATCCCATGATATATCATTATTAAGAGGTTTTTTTTCTAAGGTGTTTTTATCGTTTTTTGATTTGTTAAGGAACTTTAATCTGGTCAATTCGAGCATTTCTTCCATGACCTTGTGCAGTTTGCCTTCGACCTTGGGTCGGATGATTTCGATTTTTACAGTGAACGACCAGTTCTTACGGGGCTCGATCTGGGTGAACCGCTCGTTTAGGAGGCGCATGTTCAGGTTGTCTAGATATTTATTACTAATGATCGTGCTAAAGTTACTGTTGAGGTCGAAAAAATACAGCGTACTATACGGCACTGAGGCCACCGGGATCTTGGCTAGGACGTTCGAAGACGTGAACACGTTGGCAGTGCTGGCATTGCTGTAGTTGCTACATTCGTTCGTGACAGTCACGTAGAGGTTTTCCACACCGGGTGACATGGTGATGGGGATGGTCGAGGTAACGGTTCGCCCGCCGCCTGCAATGTCCAACGTGATGGTCGAATCAATCGGAAACCCCATGATCTCGTTGCTCGATTCGCCAATGTCAATACCGGTTTCTGTGACCCCCGAGTTTGTGTTGAAGACAAACTGAATTTCGACGATGCTGTTGCCGCCTTTTGGACTCGCGAGATATGTGAATGTGTTTTGGTTGGCGTTAAAGGTCACGACATACGAAAACAGGCTGTTCTGATTCAGCTTGTTCGTGATCTCCAATATAAATGTATTGAGGTTATAATTACCAATCTCGATTTCAACAACACGGGACACACGCGTGGTGTCGCTTTCCTCGATCAAGACAAATTTATTATTGAACGCCTCTGTTTGGTAAAACGTATAGTTGATGGCCGCTTCCTGCAGCGTCAGTCTGATTTGCTCGCCCGCCTGTGGCATTAAACCGATCAAGTTATTGGGGAAGGTAAACTGAGGGGACCCGATGGTCCCTCCCGATCGATACCGGGTGTCAAGGTAAAATAAAATCGATTTCACGGTCTCGTATATCATGCCTGTTTAACATAGACTAGATATTTTTAATTGTAGGTATTTCGGGGTTTGTAGATGACCAGGGTAAAAGCAAAGTTTGCAATTGGTACCTTATCCCCTATATCTGTTGCGCCACTCCAAAAGAAAGGCGCACCTGCTGTATTTAACAATTCAACACGCAATCGCCCATTGCTAATAGCCAAAGGATTGTTGGTCATTTCGTAGAGGATACCGTCTTTATTCAATGAATAATCACCTATTACACGAGGAACCATCGGGTGTATAACCCCTTCCTTTGGTAGATATTCTGTTTTTAAGGGAAGACGTGCAAAGATACGACTATTTGATCCTTTATTCGTAGCGGCGTAAGTGCTGTAATCGATATCGGCAGGTAGATTGTACGATCTTAACAACAAATATTGCTGCGCAGCCCAAAAGTCAATAAAATCCGAGTCCTGACCGTGAAAATCTGCTAGACTACCACCACCTAATTCTCTGTCAAGCACAAAATTCTCAATACCAATAAATACTTTCCCCGTTAGTTCGCTTTGGGCAATGTCAACCGGTATGTCTATATAAGGTGATCCTGCGTATGAATCTGTTTTGGACACAAACACTCGGTAGATGGTCCCGTTGTTCCACTCTTGTTTTGTGAAGCTCATGATTTATATTACAATTAAACATTTTATTTTTTTATACTTTTCACTTAATTGGGGGGCGTGAAGAAGCGCGGGTCCTCACTAGGGTCTTCGTACTTCCCAAATCGCCGCGGGTCGTCCAGCTCCAGTTCGCGCACTTCGCGTATGTCCCAGTCCTCCTTCTCAATCACAGTTTTACCCTGGACATCTGCAGTCTTTGCAGTCGCTTCGAACACTCGGCCGTCCTTCATGGTTTGCCGCATCTTCATTTTGTCGGACGGTTCATATTGCTTGCCAAAATCTAGATTGTATTTGTTGTATTTTTCCCGCACCTCGGGGTCGGTCAGGTCGTCAAACGCACCCGGTTCTTTCACCTCCACCGTGTCAGGGATGACCTGGCCGTCCGCATAGTCTTCGGTATCGCGGTCCCACTTGAGGCTTCCGTATTTCTTTTTCTGTTTCTGGGTCAGTTCCTGCCCGTTCTTCACGCGGGCCTCGACCTCGCAGTACTCCTTATAGTTGGGATACTGTATGGCAAAGTCAATGATACACTCTATTAACCAGTCGGGCTTGTCTTCGAGGTTCTTTTCGTGTGTCCTATAGTACTCTATAGCCTCTTTTTTATCAGCAAAGTAGTCTCCCTTACGTTCCGGCATCTATATCTATAGTAAAGATTATATTTTAAATCGCTAACAATAGGCTTATATTAGGTCATTAACTAAGGGTAAGGTATACTTAGGGGCAAGTTCAGGCAACATGTCAGCTACACAAGAGTAACACTCGCCGCAGTCGCAAAGCTCGGTAGGCGAGCTCTCGTCCTGATAGCCCCAAGGCAAAGCCAAGAGGTCGCTGTCGCTGCTGGGCCGCCAGTCATATGCGTCCGACTGGCTGATGAGATGGGCGCCGCCGGACTTGGTATATATGATGAGCCTGTTGTCTCGCCGCATCTGTCGCCGGGCTGTGTCTTCGCACAATAGGGTTGTGATGAGCCTTGTGTCGAGCCCGCTATAGCCGAGGGTGTAGGTGTAGTAGTCAAGCCAAGCGGTCAAGTCGGAGACGCGGCCATATTGACTGATGGGAGGCAGGAAATAGGACGCGATGGACTTGTTGATTTCCACTGGCAGTGTCTGGTGGCGGTGGCGGCCAAACCGAAGTGGCTTCTGGAGGCTGCTGCCTAGTGCGATGATGAGGGCCGATGCCGAGGCTTGCCTGAAGTCCTGTTGGATCATCCATTCGAGCAATAGGCAATAGCGGGAGCGGACCCTCTGGATCATGTCTTTGGCTTCGCGCTCCTTAAGAGGCTGGTGAGAGGTCAGGTTGCCCGCATAGCGTAGATGCTCGGCGCGGAGATAGGCCAGGTTGCGGTGCCAGTCCCTAGGGCAGGCGCCTGGTGTCGGGAGCTTGAAGTCCTCGGTGCGTAGGGAGACGCCGCTGGCAATAGGGCCGGCAGGGTCGATCCTGGCTTTGCCAAATAGGCAGTCAGGGTGGTCGAGTCGGTTGGCAAAGGCATCCTCGTACCTGAGGTAATCAGGGAGGTCCTCGGTGCGGTCGGAGGCAATTGATGACATGGTGACAATCGGAGGGGTTGGAGTGAGGGGGGGTGTGGCGGAGGCGGAAAAATGAATTGTGAGGGGGGTCGGGCGCGCGGGGGCGGGCGGGGGTGGACAGTGTCAACGTGGACACGATTAAAATGCTGCGCTCTGATTGGTCGGATCTTTGGAGCGAAATTCTCTTCGCTCTGATTGGCGGAACGAAATATTTCTTCCGGCCAATAAAAATCAAGAATTTTATGATATCATAAAAATTGTTCCGAAATCATATGATATCATAAAATTGTTCCGATGGCAACAGGACAGAATGACAGTATTTCAGTCGACCCAAAGACGACCGGATGCGTCTCCCTCACTATCCATTTTCCCACTGCCTTCATAACAATCGAACGCAATGTCTTCCACCGCACCCGTCAAGACCAAGTCACTGGACGACAAGGACATCCATATGGACGGCACCGTGACCCCGCCTAGGAGTCCATCGAAGAAACTGGTGCGCAGCAACTGCGTCCTCACAAGGGCCGACAGCAAGGACAAGCCAGGCTTCAAGACAGTCAAGTTCAGCCCCAGCACTGAGTTTGAGCAACTGGCCATCACCGAGAAGAAGCGCAACAAGCGCAAGCAGCAAACACCCATGAAGCGACCTGGCAGGGTCAGTAAGGTGTCCTCCCCGGAGATCAGCAACATCCAGATCAAGACCCTGTTTCGCGGGAACATGTCTGATATGAAACCACTGGTGCGTGTGATGTTCGATATTACCGCAGGCGAGGACGAAAGCGATAAAGAATAAGGAGTATGATTAATTAAAAATATATCTCTTTCCATACGTATACAATGGATTGCCCCCACTGTGCCCGCCCCTTGTACTGGATACGTGAAAACAAAGACATACTGTGTCGCAGACGAGAGCGCGAGATACTAGTCACCTACATAAATCAATACAAGTGTACGTTTTGCCCAATAGAGGTAGAGGTAAGGCATAGGATGCCGCCCGAGGCTATGGACTTAGATATGGATACGGATGAGTGGGACCGTGGTTACGACAGCGTCTAGGTGATGAACTTTTTGATGAATGATGAACTTTTTTCAGGGTTTCAAAACTTTTGGAGAGGGACTGTTATATGAAACTTAAAATTTTTAGGTCCCACCATCCGAGGAAGTATTGGGAGATGAAAAAAAAAGTCATCTTTTCATCAAAAGTTCATCACCGAACTGTCATACGCATCCGGTTGTAAGTCGACCTCACCCAAGTCAATCACGTCTTCCGGTTTGTCTCCGTCCTTGTATACGTAGTTGTCTAGGAACTCTTTCATTGCAGCAAAGTCAAAGGTCACCAGGAAGGTCATGACCCCATCGACCCGACACTTCCTAGGAGGTTCCCAGGCCTTGTTCATGGTCGCCAGCTTTACCTTGGTGGCGTTCGCCTTGATGGTGTATTCGATTTCTGTGTTGCGTTCCACCCACCTAATGTAGTCCGTAAACCATGGCTTCCATTTGATCATGTGCACCGTCCTGCCATTGATGGTTTTCTCAATGTACTTACTGTAGTCACCCTTCTCAATGATGCACCGGAGGTAGTCGTGCAATGGGTTGATGTTGCGTTCTCGCAATAGGTCGTGGTGTTTGTTCTGGGGTGTTTGCTTGGGCGACCAGTTGGACAGGTCCAGGCTCATGAGGTGCTCGTAGACGGCCCGCAGCCAGTGATAGTCCTTCATGTCGTTGTAGATACGGTCCCAAAACTTGCGCAGTTCTCGGCTCTGTTCCTTGTTGCTTGTATTCTGCACCAGCTTGAACCCGCTATTGATAATGACAAAGCGGCGGTCATGCACCTGTAGGTTCACGCACCCGTCCTGGTTTGAGTTGATAAACAGGCGCGCGTAGTTGTTCTGCTCCATAGGCTTGTTGTATTTGGCGTTGATACGCACCTTCTTGGCGGAAGCGTAGTGCTTCATCTTTTCCTGGTAGGCAATCCCGTCCTTGCCTTCCAGCTCGTTCAGGAAGATGGCGATCTTGCTGTCGCATATCTCGTTGAAGTTCCCAAACACCTGGTCAGGGTCCCCTGTGATGCCCACGTGTTTAAACCCCATCAGTTCGGTCAAGATGCGATGGAGCGTGTCCTTGCCGCATCCGGTCCACGAGCGCAACACGATGATTTTCTCGGTCATCTCGTCAGGGTATTGAAACATGTGCGCAAGGTATTTCATGAGGTAGTCGCCCATGTCCAGTTCCTCGTTGCATAGGTTCCAAATCAACCGGTGAAAGTTTTGAATTGACACCTCGGACGACGACCCTTCGTGAGGTGCCTTCATGGTGTTGATACGAAAGCCGTCGAATGTGTTGTATACGTGTGGCGGGCACGTGTCGTAGTGTCCATACGGGAGAAAGTCCACGCATTCATATTTGCGCCGAGTAGGATCCTCCACCCATTTGTCGAAGATGTTAGGCGGTGGCATGATCAGTGTGCCACTCGGGCGGTATTCAATGATGCGGTACTCCTTGCACGCCGTCCTGAAGTCATTCGTGTTCAGCTGGGCATACTGGACAAGGCCCTCCGCATTAATGTATTGTTTCCAAAACACATAAGGTTGCAGTGTGTGAAAGTGCTGCTCTTCGAACCTTTTCTTCACCACATCGTATTCCTCCGGCACGTTGCTTGTCGCAAGGTCATGCAAGTCAATGTCGCTGTCCATCGGTTTACGCGTAAACTCCGCCAACCCATTGTACCTGTCTTCCAGTAAGGAATTAAGGTTGTGTATATGGTCGTCGATGCACGCTTCCTCGCAGAAGCGCTTGTTGACCATGACCCCGTCAAACATGGGCACCTCTGCGTCATCACCAAAGTACTCAATCGCCACAGCGATGATCTCCTCCTCCACTACCTGCAGATGTTTGGAGATCTGGCTGGACACGGGGTTTTGCTTGTTGCTCACCGGTGACACCCTGGTAGGGTCCAGTTTTGGCAACAGCTTTTCGCGCGCCTGCTGGAGATCATATATGAAGGAGTTGTACCAGTCGTTGTTGCGACGCCGTTTGTTGTTGTCCGTGTTCATGGCCACGTTGATGTCCTTCTTGGACAGGTTGTTTTCGTTCAGTATCTTCTGGCGGTCCTCCACGTACTCTTCCAGTCGAGTAAACAAAACACCGTGCATATTGCACAGGTACAGAAAGATGCGTGGGTGGCAGTTGATGAGGTCAATGTCGTAGTACATCTCACCCGCGACAAAGCGTCGCAGCTTGCCCTGCAGGTACTGCAAACCGCACTTCTCCACGTACCACCGTCCGCTGTTCGCATTGTTGCCGTATTTGTAGACCTGTTTCACCACGCCTTGTTTTTTAATGCACAACTGAAGGTATCGGGAAAAGCGATTCCAGTACGTCTCCCAGTCCTTGTCACTGTTGTGCTCGAAGAAGATTTTGCGGATGTCATGCTTCTGCAATTGCAGGACCTGGGCACATTTGACTGCGTCCACGTGTTCGGTGAATGTCTTGTTGGGCATGGTTGTCTTGATGTTGCTTAGATATTATTTTTCTAGTGGTTTCTCTTCAAGTGACACTAAGAGGACAGGCCTCCCTATTTATTATTTAAAGATTCATCAATAAATACTGATAGAATCATGTCGAATCAAAAGCTAGTAAACGATTTTTTGAAAAATTTGGAGGGAGTCTCCGACACCACAAAAAATGAATACAGAACCAAACTCAATCAAATGACCAATCAGGTTGAATTCGGTGGTGACGAAGAAGACCTGATAAAATTCCTCGAGGAGATACCGAACCCGAACACCCGTTCCAATAAGGCATTCGCATTGTTGCGCCTCCGTCGATATCACAAGCTTCCTATTGGCCAGCTGGAAGACCTTCGGGAAGAGAACAAGGCCAACATCCGTCAGCATCGCAAGGAGGTCGCCAAGAAGAACAACGAGGCCTTGGTGTCGTACGACGAACTACTCAAGGCACTGGACGGGATGCAGGGCCGGAACTACTTTATGAACTACATGTATGTCAAGCACGGCCTCCGCAACCGCGACATCAACGTACGGTACCGCCCGTCCCTCAGTAAGGCGACCAAGAACGAGAACCTCATCACATTCCGGCCAAGCCAGAAAAGCAACAAGGTGACACTGTACATTACCGACTACAAGACGGCCGGCACCTACGGACCCAAGACCATAGTGATCCGGGACAACCGCTTGTTCGAAGAATTAAAGGGATTGGACCTAAAAAATGGTGATTATGTATTTAAGAAAGCCGATGGTTCCAAGCCATCGATCAACTACATGAACGTGCTGGCGACTAAACACAGCATCAACAACTACGGGGAAGGGCGTATTGCCAAGATTCTCGTTAAGCATCTTCTGGACAACAAACGGTTCTCCGAACTGGAGGAACTGAGCCAGCAACGGGGTACCAGCTTGGGTACTCTCTACTCAGTGTATAACGTGCAAAGCAACACAGATCAATAAGCACCGTCTGACTCGTCATCACATTCCATATCGGATTCACAGTTCCATAAGTCCTGGAAGTTGCGACGTGTCTGCAGGTTGTATTTAAAGACCTTGTCGTATCGTTCGAGTCTGCCCATGTAGGCATTGCGGGCATCGGTCTCCCGCCGATCGCGCCAGTACATGTACTCCTCGTTGCGTCGATTCGCCAGGTGTGTCATGAGGAACTCGTAGTCGTCAATCGTGTCCCTGTGGGCATGCAACAACGTTGACATAATAAGATTGGAACTGCACTTGCCTGTCTGCCTGTGAATTACTTCGCAGTTGCAGTAAGCCCTGTGCCTTCGTATCATTCGCTTCAGTTTGTAACTTTGAAACTTAAAATTGCGTAGGTCCCCATTGGCCTTGAGCCAGGATCGCATGGCATTCACTATGGGCAGAAACCTGCACATGTATACATTACCATCGCATGCGTTGTCCAGGTCAAGGGACATGTCGCTCCACATTGGACTTGGCGGGATCGCTTCACAGAGGTACTCCATGGTCTTGTGCGTACGGTAAAATAAAAAGTGATATGGTACCACTAATGTCCTCGCGCGTTTTTTGCATAAAAAAATTCAAAAAAAATACCGCCTTTTTTTTGAATTCAAATATTGATCATCATTCGTGTTATCTTATTTTTGTAATAAGTAAACTATCTCTCCAATCAAATTGTGTTTTTTTTTGTGTGGTCTTACTCCAGGTATTCATTGCATTGGTCATCAGTCAGGTTGGTATGCATGGCCCTGATTGGGGCACGGCAATGGAAACAGCGCAGGCAGTCGAGTTCACCTTTGACCTGGTACTCAATCAGGCAATGGAGACAGTGGGCCCTGCCTTTCCAGGTGTCGCTGATGGTCTTGCATTTGCACTCCACATGGACGAGGGTCAGGTGGTCCTTCAGGCGCTTGCGATGACCGTGGCAGGTGTTTTCGCTTTGGGCCGTGGGTTCGTAATAGAGCATCCCCTTACTGGCGAGGCGTCGGCGCTTCTTGGTCGCAAACTCGTCAGGTGTCCCTGGGATGTGACTAATAGGCGGACGGGTGGGCCTATTGGACAGTGCCCTGGGGGTGAACTCGCCGTCGTCGACCTCCTTGTCGACCTCCTTGGTCGCCGGCGCTTCGAACGCCTCGTCGTCGGACTTGGGCGGCTTTGCCTTTTTCTTGCGCTTCTTCTTCTGCTTCTTTGGAGGTGCGGGTGTCGGTTGCGGCGGTGAGACTGATGCGCTGGTCAGGTGCTCAACGGGGATCTGGCGATAGATGACCTTGGTGCCATCTGGAAGCCGATAGGGATAGATGTCATCGAATTCCTCGGTGGTCCACGGTCCCTCGTGCTGGTTCCATTTCTTGATGCGGCGGCTCATGTTCCCGGCTTCCATATTGATGTCATCGGCCGCCGCCTTTTGAGAGACGTAGGTGCGCAATAGGTGGAGGTCCTTGTTGTATTGCCCCGTTGCCTTCTTCTCACACAGTGATTGTCCCCTCGTTTCCTTTTGCAACCGCAATAGGCGCTCGCGGGCCGCCACGACCTTTGACATGGCTTTGGCAGGTGATGTGGCAGTGGTCAGTGTTGTCTCGGCGACCTTCATGGTGGTCATGTCGACGACCTGGGTGTCGGGTGACTCGTAGCCGTCGAACGCGGAAGGTGAAGCGATCTCTGACTTGACGACAGGCTTGATAGCCCGTGTGAAGACACTCTGGGTGAGGTCCTCGTCGTCGCTGCTGTCACTGGTCACGATGTCTTGGGTCAGTGGTGAAGCCATGGATACAATCGGGCGGGTTGCGCGGGCGATAATCGGGCGGATGCGTGTGGGGGGGCTGGAAAGTTGAGTTGTGATGGAGAGGGGGGAACCAGGTTGTGGCAGGGGGGAGAAAGGAGGGCCATTCGTGATGCTAATAGCTGATTGGTCGGATCTTGTCTCGAAATATTGCGTTCCACCAATCAAAATTCAATATAATATTTTTTTTTTCCTATTGCGATTCGCAAAAAAAATTTTTTTTTCCATATGATACCATATGATACCATATGATATCTATCGAGGACCGGATGCGCTTACATGGACTTGAGAGCACCATATATCTTGCGAACGCGGGCACCCGTCTTCTTCTGTTTGCGGGCCGCAGTTGCGTACGTAGCCCGTACCCTAGCGCCTGTCTTTTTCTGCTTGCGGGCCGCAGTTGCGTACGTAGCCCGTACCCTAGCGCCTGTCTTTTTCTGCTTGCGTGCGATGCCTGTGCCAACGTGTCTACGACTAACAACCATGATTTATATGTATTTATAAGATTATAATTTGAAACGTTTTTTATACTTTTTTATCGCGGATTTCAGGCTCGTGTCTTCCCACAAAATGTAGCGGCTCAAGGTCCCTGCCTTCATGGGATCGGACCAGTCTTCGCCTGAGTGTCGTGCTATATAAGATCGCTTTTTTGCTGGGTCTTTATTAATGGTGTAATCAGAGTAACCAGCGGCCCCGAAGTGGACCTTCTTGGTCTTGCCATCCTTTAGTTCGAAGGTGGCTGTGTATTTTTTGCCTTTGGCTTTGGACTTGGCGATGCTCAATAGAGAAGGCATATACTATATACCTATATATTATTTATTGTCTACTCTGATGCTATTGAGCTCAAGGTCTGTGGAGCTATCCCCACGGCTGCTTGCCTTGAATCTAAACGCGTGGTCACAACAGTCCGACTCACTGGCAACCCGGAGCTTATATATCTTGTACGCAAGCACGACCAATACAAGTGTACCCGCTGACTCTAATGTGTACGTACCCAACTGACTAAAATCCATATATGGTAGACTAGATATTTATTCAGCATCGTTTTTGTATTTGAACAGCTGATAATGAAGGGATGTCATCTTCTTGCCTATGTCGTCACTCAGTTGTGCAAGCGATGCATACCGCCGTATCTTGATGACCTTGCCCTGTTTGTTTTTAAAGATAACTCTGTATCGGACTACGTTTTGTTTGTTGTCGTTGTATATGTTTTTTTTGAACTTAAGGAATCCCAATATGTGGAAGTAATCCAACAAGGGTTGAAGGTAGGCACCGATGTCTCGGCGCGGGTCACTAATGAGGTATACAAAGAACGCTTCGCTTTCTGCCTGTTGCTCTGTCACAGTCATGCGTGCCAATACGTCGCGCACCAACTCAAACAGTTTGTACAGCACGGCGTCAAATGATGGCTGGTGACGTTCAAGGTCCAATATGATCTTGTCAAGGTTGTGTCGTTCGATAAATAAGCGAAGTCCTTCATTCTCTGGATGGTATATGTGCGGTCGGTAAAATATGATGTCTTCGAATCGTGGCATTAGAGGTCCTCCATTAAATCACTTACTGACTCTTTAGTTGCTGTCACTGGGGGAGTGGTTGGAGCTGCAGGTGTTTCTCTCTGTGGTGTCTGAACAACGTCACCTTCAGCGACTTGACCTGCACGACGTCGAGCGCTTGCTTCTCTGTCAAAAGGTTGTAATTTCGAATCGGACCCCATTGACGACACTATATCTTTTGCTTCAGCAATCGATTCGTTAAGACTTTTTTTCAATTCGGCTGACATTTGTTTTACGTTTTCCATTCTAGCGGCAATAGAGGAAGGAGCAGCTTTTTCTTCTTCCGTTTGCTTTGCTTCCTCTCGAGGTCCAACACGAGCCTCAGCAGCGGCTGCCATTACTTCAGGATCTGCATTTAATGTTTGGGATCGTTCTCTAGCGGGCGCGTGTCCTCTTGGTTGTATCATACTTGAAAGAGCTCTCCTTGCTCTAACGCCTGCCATCTGACTAACTGACGGAATCCCATACCTAGCGGCCGTGGCACGTCTATTATAGTCTTCCATGTAATTGTCGTAGGCTCCTTGGTTGACTTCCAGTCCAGCAGTTTTTGCATTTTTAATAAGTCTATCTACTGACTGGCGTTCTAGCAATAACTGTGTGGGAACGGCTCGTTGAACGCCTGCTACTTTTACTGCAGCCCCTGCAACAACACCTTTCGACACAGTCTTCTTTTTTTTTCGTCGTTTCTTTTTGCAAACACAGACATGACCAGGTGGGCACTTGGCAGAACAAGTATGTATTACGGGCGCCATGATATATACTCTTACAACATTTTTAATTATATCATTTTTAGCAAATAAACAAATAGATATTAAAATCTTTATTAATACCATATGACTGACAACATGAATGTAGTAAAGCTAGAGCAGATCCCTAACATGGACAACCCAGAGATCAAGGTAGTGGACGACTACAAGATGAATGTACCAAAGCATTTACCACAAGGTTTCTTTTCCCTATTGAGTGTAGGTTCGTCTGGTTCAGGCAAAACAAACGCTACACTAAACCTGATACGCAGACTGAAGCCATATTACAATCGCTACGTTCTGATCTCACCCACTGGATGCTACGATGCGGAACGACAGCAACGAGCGGAGAAAAAATACGATCAGCTCAAGATAGAGTTCGACGAAGAGCATTCGTGTTACCACCGCGGTCTTATAGGAGAGATCATCGAGCGTCAGCGCAAGTGTCTCATTGAGTACGAAGAATGGAAAAAGTACAAGGAGATCTACGCACGCTTTATGCAATTCCTACGGCGCCATCGTGTGCGTATCGCGGCAGGTGATGACATGCTATGGAAGTTCAAAGACCTAGACACACTACTACGGTACGACTTCTGTGAACCTAATGACGACGCCTATTTCCCAACACAGATTGTCCCGACTGCCATGTTAATCATCGATGACATGGCGTCAACCCCTATATACACAAACGCACTGGGTGAGTTGATTAACCTGCAGATGAAGAATAGGCACCTCAAGATGTCCGTGTTTAATCTCGTTCAGGCATACAAGCTATGTCCTAGAAGCATCCGCCTGAACTCCAGTGTGATGATGCTCTTCCCATGTAAGTCAGACAAAATGATCAAGGAGTTCGCGGAGACATGCAACAATCAATACACACCCGATGAGTTCCTTAGGTTGTTTGAGTACGCAACCAAGGACAAGCCATATGACTTCTTATATATAGACAGTCGTGAGCCTAAGGGGTTCCGCAAAAATTTCAATGAAAGACTAGACATCAAAAAGATTACTGAGGAAGCGCATCCGGTCGAGCCGCCC
>Ga0075479_10000651_pt1 | contig 15181 bp, 7 predicted proteins | sample DEB08_DNA_8_FD_76341 | JGI IMG/M metagenome (GOLD analysis project Ga0075479, IMG submission 76341) | Aqueous microbial communities from the Delaware River and Bay under freshwater to marine salinity gradient to study organic matter... | ecosystem: Environmental > Aquatic > Marine > Coastal ... | reverse complement strand
AGGGCCTTGTCATCTTTGATCTTTGTGTTCTTCAAGACCAGATGCCTAATGGGCAAAAGGCTCCAAATGTTGAAATTTGTATGAGTACGAAATTTAACCATATTGTTATGGCCATGAATTGTCAGTCTGCCCGCTTTTTGATTAAAATCGTAAACTTTATGAATATCAGGTTTAAACACTGCCATGACAGCCTTCTCATATCCGTCCCGGTAACCAAGGCTGGCATAGTCGTAGGCCAAAACTCTATGCGCCATTTCCCTCCGGTTGCATCCCCGCAGAGATTTGATGACCTCAGTTATCTGGGCCGCCGATTCCTTGTGCTTCTCAGGGTCAAAAGTTTTGACTACTGCCCTACTTATTTTTATTAAACCATTGGTATAAGAGCCTGTAAAATATGAATTGGCCTTGGAGTAATCGGTGCTCATAAAATAAAGGTAGCCAAGTTTTCTGCCCGTTACTTCAGCCTTCTCAGGCTGATTTCGGATGGTATCATTAAGAGAACGCATGGAAAGCCTGTACGACTCGAGCGGAGCTTCAAAAAAGATCGAGCTAGCTTCTTCGACGGCCTCATTCAACAGCGATTCGGTTTCCTTCTTCTCTATCTGGAGCCGTTCCGCCAGCGATTCACTTTCCTGTTTCTCTTTCTTGAGTCTTTCCGCCAGCAACTCAGTTTCCTGTTTCTCTTTCTTGAGTCGCTCAGCCAGTGCTTCTGCCTCAGACTTCTTGGCGTTCAATCGATCAACAAAGATGGCCGCCCCAATAACGACAATTGCGAGAAAGAATGCAGCCACATTGCAGCTGCTGCGATTTCTTTTGTAATACAATCGAAACTCTGTCCAGGCACTGCTTTTGTGAGCGACTGGGGAATAGCCACCTAAGAATGCACGCACATCTGAAATCAAAGCACTGACTGATTGATACCGATCTTCAGGATTGAGTGACATAGCTTTCATAACTACATCGCTTAAGCTTTTGGGGACACCGCTGCTGCGTTCAGTAGGCGGGACTATATCACCGATAAGGGCTGACTTCAGCATAGTTTGTGTATCACCCTTGACTGGATGATGGCAAGTCAAGATAGCGTACATCAAAGCCCCCAAAGCGTAAATATCAGTACGATGGTCCCGCTCTTCACCAAGGATCTGTTCAGGCGCCATGTAACCAGGAGTACCTTTAACTTTTCCGTAAATAGTCATTTCATTCAATAGATCGGGATTAAGTAACTCTTCATCATTAATAATTTCTGTTCCCCCGATTAACTTAGCCAAGCCCCAATCACAAACCAACACTTCACCAAAGCTACCAACCTGAATATTAGCAGGTTTCAAATCCAGATGAATTACCTTTCGCGAGTGAGCGTAAGTAATAGCATCGCAAACCTTGATAAAAATTTCGAGTCTATCAGCTAGGGAGCCTTCTTCTTTTTTTGCTTTCTGCAATACTACATCCAGGCCATCCCCAACCTTTAGGTCCATTGTAAAGTACGGCTGGCCTGCACTATCTACTCCGACATCGTGAACAGAAATAATATTCGGATGGTCTAGTAAAGCTGTCAATTGCGCTTCTCGAAGAAAGGGGTCGAACAAGAGGTCACTAGCATCTTCATGCAAACGAGCCATGGCAACATGTCGATTCCCTTGTTTATCCAAAGTTTTAAATATTCGTTTCATGCCACCAACTGCAATAAGCTCCAGATCTTCGTAACGTTTTTCTAAAGACTGTAGTTGAGTGTAAAGTGGCGAATCGTCAGCTGTATCTATGTCATCAAATGCCTGGTCAAATAAGTCATTCAATGCATGCCTACGGTCGTTGGAGTCAGAAGTCATTCGCGAAATTCCAAGTGTGTACGAAGTTGTCTGACTTCTTTGCGGAAGCGTGAGTTAACCCGGTTGCGCAGAACGTATACAGAGTCTTTACTCAACTCCATCTCAACTGCTATTTGATCGACAGACTTACCATCGAGTGTCATGGAAAAGACTTCCATAGCTTTTCCTGAAAAGCTTTTCTTCAAGCGCTCAAGTACTAGATCAATGAGGTGTTGACGCCACTCGTTTTCGATAATGTCTTCTAGGTCCGGTTGTTCAATGGCCGGAATTGCAGCTTGTGCATCGCGTCTCCGACGAGATGCGGTTTGCGTACCGTGTGTATAAACAACATTGCGAATTAAAGTCCCCAACCAGGTTCGAAACTTCGCCTTATTGCGGCCATGCTCCATCTGCGGGAGGTTTTGCCAAAGCCTCACCATAACATCCTGACTGAGATCTTTAATATTATCTTCCGGCACCTGTAACTTTAATAATAGAACTCGAATAAAACCACGATAATAACTGGTAAATTCGTCCCATGCTCCGTGGTCATTTGGGTCGCGCGCCCGCTGCACCAGAGTTTTTCTGGTTATCCACTCGTCTTCCAATCGTCCGTCATCTTTATCACTGATCATATTCATAGCCTGAAATCATCTTTAAAATCGGGATGTCTACCTCATATTAAATTTACTTGAAAGTTTGAGAACGGCTTACTATACAACATACGTCAATGAACATCAATAATCTCACACTCAATTCAATATGAGTATTTAAGTTTTTTATTCACTTACTTGAGGCATTCGCTGTTATTATCTGTTTCAATAGAAAGAAGATAAGTAAGCCAATACCAGAAATTTTATATTTTTATTAAAATGACTGTTTAGAAACCGCAGATGACTCAGTTTAATCATTAATTTTTCGGTACGGCTTTAATTGAAGCCACTGGTATAACAAGCGATGCCTCTGACTAATTTAAAGATCTCAGAGGCTTGCAATAAAATTTTAAATAAAAGGATCATCATGTCAAACTCAGATGAAATAAACATTGAAAAGCTCGGAGAAGCACGTGATAAAGTAATGGTCGAACTTCGCAAAAATATCGTCGGTATGGAAGATGTTATAGACGAAATGCTGATCGCCATTTTTGCTCAAGGTCATTGTCTATTAGTTGGTGTTCCTGGTCTAGCTAAAACCTTATTAGTATCTACTCTTTCACAGGCTCTATCTCTTTCTTATAAAAGGATTCAGTTTACTCCCGACCTTATGCCTTCTGACATTACCGGTACAGAGGTTCTTCAGGAGGACCCGGAGACCAATAGACGTGCCTTTAAATTTTTAGAAGGTCCTGTTTTCACCAACCTCCTACTTGCGGATGAGATCAACCGTACTCCACCGAAAACTCAAGCTGCTTTACTGGAAGCCATGCAGGAAAAAACTGTTTCATCCGGCGGTAAAAACTATAAACTGGACAAACCATTTTTTGTTCTTGCGACTCAAAATCCGATTGAACAGGAAGGTACATACCCACTTCCCGAGGCTCAGCTCGACCGTTTCCTTTTTAATGTAGTGGTTAAGTACCCAAGTCATGAAGAAGAATTGCAGATCATGAAATCGGTAACGAATCCTGTAAAACCTGAGATAAACGCTGTTCTTTGTGGCGAGACTATTAAAAAATTCCAAGAGTTAGTCAAGACAATCCCTGTTGCTGATCATGTATTTGAATATGCGGCATCTTTAGTTAGAGCAACGCGTCCAAATGAAGCAGACTGTCCTGAGTTTGTCAAAAGATTCATTGGCTGGGGTGCCGGTCCACGAGCATCACTTTGTTTGATTACTGCCGGTAAGTCGCGTGCAGCACTTCGCGGTCGCAGTCATGTTTCGATTGAAGATATTCAGGCTTTAGCAGTTCCAATTTTACGTCACCGTGTTATTCCGAACTTCGCAGCCCGTTCTGAAGGCATGACTTCCGACAGCCTGATTGAGATGCTTATCGAAAAAATTCCAGCTGACGAAAAACTCTACGCTAAGTAAAGACAAATGTCTCAACTCCCAAATTTCAATTATCTCACGCCTGAGTTATTGCAGAGCATGGATAACCTGGAACTTGCTGCCCAAGAAGTGGTGCAAGGTCTAAGGGCCGGTGCACATCGCAGTAACCTGCGTGGGTTCAGCACGGAGTTTGCCCATCACCGGCAATACGTGCCAGGAGACGCGCTCAGGGATCTGGACTGGCGTCTATATGGTCGCACAGACCGATATTTCACCAAACTTTATGAAGCGGAGACTAACTTCGATTGTTACATCCTGCTCGATTCATCAGCGTCTATGACTTATGGGTCAGGTAAGATTTCTAAACTGGAATATGCCAAGTTTGTTGCGGCATCTCTTGCTTATATGGTTCTCAAACAGCGTGACTCTGTAGGACTATCTGTATTTGACTCCGGTGTGAGATCTTATTTCCCACCGAGATCGAACATGAATATAATTCTTGAAATCGATCAGGTTTTGAGAAATACTGAACCTCTGCCAAAAACATCCATTGCCAAACAACTAAGTGATATCTCTATGATGTTGAAAAGACGTTCTTTCGTTATCCTTATTTCCGATTTACTGGCGGATGTAGAAGACATTAAGAAAGGTTTGGATAGTTTACGATTTGCCGGTCACAGTGTGGCTGTTATGCACACCCTTGATCCTTATGAACTGGAATTCCCTTTCCAGGGCACCTGGAAATTTAACGGACTTGAGTCTGAAGACCCTCTGATAACTCAACCGGAAAGAATTAAAGAGGATTACCTTACCAATCTGAATGCCTATCTGGAACAACTGAAATCAGCCTGCATTGCTTCAGACGTTGAGTACTCACCGATAAACACGTCTTCTCCAGTCGATAAAATTCTTGCTGAGTTTATCAATGAAAGAGGACAGGCTGCTGTTGCTGGAGGTAGATCATGAGTTTTCTGAATCCATGGTTATTAATTGGTGGTCTTGGCATTGCTTTGCCGATTCTGGCTCACTTATTCAATAGGCATAAAGTTAAGGAAACCGACTGGGCGGCGATGCAGTTTCTCAATAGAAACGTACGCGTTCGTTCGAAACAAATGCGTATACAGGATTTGTTGTTGCTAGTTCTTCGCTGTCTTGCTATTCTTCTTTTTGTATTTGCCCTTTCACGACCTTTTTCTACTGGAGAAAACAGTTCGGCGTTATCGGGCGAACAACGTTCAGGTGTAATCATAGCTCTTGATGCTTCTTTCAGTATGGAAGAAGGCGATGAAAATTCGAATCGTTTTAAGCGTGCTCTTGATCAAGTCAAAGTTATCTCAGAAAGCATCCACCCTGGAGATCCAGTCAGTTTAGTCCTTCTTGGTGCAGAACAAGATGTCATTATTCGTAATATGGCTTTTGACGCTAACCGCTTTAGAAACATACTTTTTGATCTGAAGGCTAAGCCCGAAGCATTAAATTTAGATAACATTACTAGTAGTCTTATTGGATTAGTTGAAGATATGGAGGCTCCTCAAAAGGAAGTCTTTATCGTTTCTGATATTCAAGAAAAGAGCTGGAATAAGCAAATTTCCAGACTACGTGATGGCTTAAAAAAGCTCAATGAGAATGCCAATGTCTTTATTGTGCCAATAAACGGTCAACCTGATAATCTGGCAATAACAAACCTTGATTTGGTTTCAGGTGTTCTACGTAAAGGAACAGTTGCCCGTTATAAAGCAACTGTAAAAAACTGTGGACCAAATGCAGTTTCAAATGTTACAATTCAATGTAAAGCAGACGGAGTCCAAGTCGATTCGAAACAAATAAATATTATTCTTCCAGGGACTTCGAAAACTGTTTCTTTATTTGTTCCTTTTCATAACTCTGGTTCGACTCGTATTACTGCTGAAATCAATCACGATACATTAAAAACTGATAATGTCCGTCGAGTTGTTGCCGTAGTCCGCGATTGCGTATCAGTTCTTTGTCTTGATGGAACTTCTGGTTCTGCCGGTAGACTTCTAAATGCAGCCTTACTAGCACGTAATGGTGGTGTTAAAGATGAAGATTACATAGTCCGCTCAGTGCCATGGCTAACCTTTCCTACACAGGATTTAGAAAAGGTAGATGTCATTGTCATGGCAAATGTACCGGAAATCACTGCTGATCAGGCAAAACGCTTATCAAAATTTGTTCGAAATGGAAACGGTCTTGTCTGGTTTGGAGGCGATAATATTAAAGCATCTAAATGGAATGAGCAGGGAAAAGAATTACTTCCCGCTTCTATTGGTCAGGCTGTAAATAACAGAGATGAACTTGGTACTGGAAAGCCAATTGATCCTAGTATGCCGGATCACTTTGTAGTTCGTCCATTACAATCACTTCCTGAAGACCTCATCTCTGAGACCCGCTTTCAAAAGCATTTTAAGGTAGAAGCTGCTGATACGAGTGTACCTGTTCTTAAGTTGGCTGGCAGTGACTCCCCTGTCCTTTTAGAACACTCTCTAGGCCGTGGTCATGTTTTCATGTTTACTACTTCTGCTGAAACTAACTGGAACAACATGGCTTTAACTCCGGTTTTCCCAATGCTTATGCAAAAAATAGTCACCTACCTTGCAGGCCGTGAATTTGAACAACCACGTGTTGTAGGAGATTCAATTTCTCTCTCTTATACATCTCAACCAGATGCTAACGATGCCGTCTTTGACACTCCATCAAAACAAACAATTAATGTTCCTGTACGACAGTATCGTAATCATTACGTAGCAATGCTTGAGAATGCTCGTGAAGCAGGCTTCTACACTGTTCGTGTTAGTGTTCAGTCTGCTGGTATACCAGTTGCTGTAAATGTTGATACATCGGAATCTGATATTACATCTTTACCAGAGGCGGAACTTCGCAAAAACCTTGAAGATACTGGAGTGACAATCGCCTCAAACGAGGCAGAACTTATGTCTGCCATTCAAGCTAAAAGAACCACTCGTTCTTCATCACGTTTTTTCATTATCGCTGCCATCGTGATTCTTCTTTTAGAGTCATGGTTAGCTAATCACTTTATGAAAAAGCGACGTCCGGACTTATTCAAAAAACAGAAGGCAAAACAAGAACAAAAAGTTATGTCTCCAGTAAATATGGAGGTAAGCCATGATGCTTAATTTAATTTGTAACGCTCAATTCGAAAAGTTCTTCTGGGCCCGGCCATTACCCGAAATGACTATGCTAGTTATCTTTATCGCAGTTATAGTCGTAAGTATCTATCTTTATCGTCGGCCATGGGGTTTAAAACCTTGGTTACGTACTTTGTTGGGCTTCGCCAGATTAGCAGTATTGGCTCTACTTGTAGCAATGCTTTTTGAGCCGACTGCAGTTATGCGTGAAACTCATACAGAGCAACGCGGCCTTCCAGTTTTAATCGATGTTTCAGAAAGTATGTCAATCAAAGATCAGCGCAAACGTTCTGAAGATTTGGCCGAAGCTGCTGTCGCTCTCAATCTGCTTCCAGAAGATGCAGATCAGGAAAATGTAGCTATGCAGCTGAATACAAAGCAACGTTCTGTTATCGCTTCTTCAACGCGTTTAGATCTGGCTAAGAGCATGCTTTCCAAGTCAGCGAGCCCGGTATTAGAATCTATTGCCAATGAAGTAGATGTCAGTTATCACACCTTTGGCTCTAAAGCTCAAATTCTAACGACTGAAAGTATTGCCAAACTTAAAGCGACTGAAAAAGAAACCTCAATCGCCGAGTCTCTAGAGGCTATTGCTAAGTCAGGCAATGTTCCGCCGGCAGGAATTCTTCTCATGTCTGACGGTATTGAAACAGGATCTTCGCGCCGCTTTGAGTCTGTACTTCAGGATTTAGGCGCGAGAGGAATTCCCGTTTATACTGTACCAGTCGGTCTAGTCGATCCAGATGATGTCAGTATTCGCAATATCATAATTCAGGAAGTTGCTTACTCTGGAGATAAAGTTCCGGTTCGAGTTCAGATTCAATCTAAAGGGTATGAAAAAAGAACAGCTCGCTTGTCTGTAAGATTAAACGACCGAAGAGTTTCTTCACGCGTTGTGCGCTTAGATGGAGGCCTCCAATTTGAAGAAATTGGTTTCCGTGTAGATGTCTATGAGAAAGGCGCGACCCAGGTTGACGTAATCATAGAACCATTTGAAGATGAAGTATCCGCAACTAATAACCGTATTTCCCGCAGTATACGAGTCGTAAACGAAAAGGTAAATGTTCTCTACATCGAAGGAAATGCCCGTTGGGAGTACCGATATCTTCGTGCTATTCTTCATCGTGATCCACGTATTAATGCTACTTTTATTGCCTCTAATGCGGGACCGGAAGTCGCTCGAAACTCTTCAGAACACATTGAGCGTTTCCCAAGTAAAAGAGAAGAAGCCTTTAAGTATGACCTGGTTATTCTGGGTGATGTTGATTCTGCCTTTTTCAGCGAAGAAGAATTTGGTATATTACAAGAACTTATCCGCGATCGCGGCGCCTCTCTTCTTATGCTCTGTGGTCCGATGCATTCGCCGGGTTCGTATGATGGGACTCCAGTAGCCGATATGCTTCCGATTAGTTTTGATGCGGAATCAGACTGGGAGCAGGTTGCCGAATCAGTTTACCCAGTGCTGACTTCTCAAGGCCGCAGCAGTTTGGTAATGACACTTGAAAGTAATAACGAACTCAATGACCAAATCTGGAGTCGTATGGCACCGATGGATCAATTGCCACCTTTAAACTCCGCTAAACCAGGTGCAACAGTATTTGCCGTTTTATCTGACAGTACTTCCCAAGAACAGGGTTACCCATTAGTAGCCTGGCAACGTTACGGAACAGGTAAATGTATGTCGATTGCATCTGACCGCTTATGGCGTTTACGCTACAGAACTGGAGACAAATACCACTGGCGTCTTTGGTCACAGTGTATTCAATTCATGACCTTGTCAAGGTTGATGGGAGAGCACAAGCGTATACGTCTGGAAACAGATCGCTCGATTTACCCCCTTGGCGGTCAATGCCGCTTATATGCTCATGTTCTGGATGACAGTTTTGAACCCGTAGTGCAACCCAGCTTCGAAGTCTATGTAAAAAATACTGAGGGAGAACAGACCAAGCAGCTTGTCAGACTTCAGCCGGATAAATCACAACCCGGTCTTTATGAGGGATATTTTGCCCCTCCTGGTCCAGGACGGTACAGGCTTGAAGCTAATGAAAACGATTTCGAAATATCAAGCTCAACTGAGTTCCAGGTAACGGAAGTAAATCAAGAATTAGCCACAACCAAAGTCGATTTGGCCAATCTGGAAAGAATTGCCAATCTGACCGGCGGCAAGTGTTTGAGAATTACAGAATTTTCACAACTCGCATCCTTAATAAACAAAGAACCTGTAAGAACTGAAGTGCGTTCCGAGCGCTCCCTCTGGGATAACGCTTTGGTAATGATTTTTCTTATCAGTTTCCTTGGAATTGAGTGGATTCAAAGAAGGAGGAATGACCTGCCATGAGTACTGAATCAACTATAAAGCTTGAGCAACTCGACTCGCGAATTAAGTCAGTTTGGCTCCGTTCGCAAATACTTCACTTTTCAGTGGGTTTACTGACATTTTTCCGCTGGTCGATCCCCTTATTTTTATTGGGAGTCTTTATTGACTGGATGACTTACATGCCGTCAGTAGGACGTATGGTCATGGTTATTGTGCTTCTACTTTTATCTGTTTACAAAGCATGGCGCGCAGGTTGGTGCAACCTTCGTTCGTTTAATGCTCGTCACACTGCGCTACAGATCGAATCCAGCCATGGGGATTTAAACAGCGTGCTCATATCTGCTCTGCAATTTCGCGAAAGCGGAGATTCCAATAGCTTATACAATCATACTTTTTCTAAAGCTGAAGAAGCTGCAGGCGGCATTCAGCCCGAAAAGACAGTACCTTACAATCCACTGCGTAAACCAGGTGGTATAGCTTTAGCTCTTTGTGGAGTGATAGCAGTGATGACTATAATGAACAGTTCCTTCATTGGTGCAGGTGCATTGCGTATATTCTGCCCTTGGGTTGCAATTGAGTACCCTACTGACACACAAATTAAGCTCGAAAAAGAAGAACTGGTTATCAAGGAAGGCGAAAGTGCAATTATTCAGGCAAATCTGGAAGGCATTATTCCTGAAGACGCCGTCATTCTTATTCGCACCGGAAAAGGTAGTGCGCGTGAAATTGATTTAAAAGTGAGCGATTCAAAATGCGAGTACGCTATTGCTTCTGCATCGCGAGATTTCACCTACCGTATAAAAGCGGGAGATGATCGAACAGATTGGCATAAGGTTAGTGTCATTCCTTCTCCAAGAGTTGAAAATGTAAAAGTAGAAATTTCTTATCCTAGTTATCAGTCTCGCAAAAATATTTCGGTTGAAGCATTGAACCTTACTGTTCCTGAAGGCTCTGAATTAACATGGAAAGTGAATATGAACAGACCAATAAGCTCTGCTACTTTAATCGCAGATAGCGAAAAACCTGTAAGCTTAAATGTCAGTGAAGATGGTCGCCAACTAACTTTTACAAAAGTGGCAGCGGCTTCAAGTGCATACAATTTTACATGGGTTGAAAAAGAGCACGGGTTTAAATTCACCAGTCCTAAGTACTACCTACAAGTTTCTTCTGACCAAGCTCCTCGTGTTGAGTTGACTTCTCCGGAATCGAACCTTGTTGCAATGATCGGCCGACCACTAAAAATCTCGGCTCGTTTTCAAGATGATCACGGTATTGGTTCTGCAACCATAAGCTACAGATTGAATCAACACGATGAAAAAGTTGTTAAATTAAATACACCTTCCAAAAACAGTAAAGGTGAACAGCCCATCGATTGGGATTACCGCAAGGTTTTAACTGATTTAAAAGTCGGTGATACTTTGTCTTTTTCCTTAAGAGTAAGCGACCTTTATCCCGGAGAAAATGGACCACATACAGTGCGCTCAGATACAAGAAGAATTACCTTTCTTTCCAAAGAGGCCTACCTTGAAGAAATTCAGAAGAAAAGAGATCTTCTTTTATCCAAGGTTCAAACAATATACAGACAGCAACGCTCAGCATTTGACAGTGTCCGTAATTTAGATCCAGCAGATGGCAACTACATGCAAAGTTGTCAGATGGAAGCGATCAGACAGGAAATGCTTCGCGAGCAACTTAAGCAAATTGCTAAAAAGTTTCAGTCTTTAATCGATGATTTGGCCGCTAATGGTGTTTCTGATGCTCCGGTGGGAGACTCTCTTGGACAAGTTCGTTCAGAATTGATGGAGATTGCCGACAAGCACCTGGCAAATGCAGCATCTCGTCTACGTCATCAATCCGGTGTTGCAGCAAGTGATAAACCTGAAGATGCAAATCCACTCGCAGCAGCTTTAACTGTTAATACAGCGGCACGCGAATTAGGAAGTCTGGTCTTGTTGAGATCAATCAATACAGCTCTTGAAGTATTCGCCCGTGAATCGCGTATGCTGGCACAATGGCAAATATCTTTGCGCTGGCGCACTGTTCAAAGCAAAACATCTGAAACCAGATCTTTACTTGCTAAAGAACAAAGTATGCTAGTTGATTGGGCCAACGAATTATTTACTGATCTACAGAATGGTATGCGCTATGAAAAGCAGCCATTGCACGTTCTTAAACTCCTCAGGAACATCAAAAGATTGCAGAATGGTAAGGTGCAGGACCGCATGAATCAGGCTGGTATACTGATTGGGCAGAAACAGCTGCTGAAGGCAAAAGAATTGCAGACTGGAGTTATCGAGTCCTTTCTCAATGCAGAATTCAGTGTGCGTCTGACCGGAGCATTCACTACACTAAATAAAGCCACGAAGCAATTACGCTTCCTTTTAGATGCTCAGCAGAAGCTTCTGGACAAGAGTGCTGAAATGACAGCTCAAAATTATGAGCAAGCCCAAGCGGAACTGCGCAAAGAGTTATGGCATCTTTACCTGCCAACGGCCACTGCTTCTCGTGCGAACCTGCTCGATGAAAGTTTCCCGAAAGCACCTCCAATAAAAGCTCTTTTAAAAGAAACCAATGCAAGTATGGTCGAGGCAATGGCTGAATTTAAGAAAGAGAACAAAGAGTCAGCCATTTCTCATCAGCAAAAAACATCTCAGCAGTTAACTCAATTATTGAAAGAAGTCGATAAATGGTCTATAGATGTTGGTCTTAAAACAATGGGCTTAAATACTATAGCTGCTGCAGCCAGAGACAGGTTGGCAATTATTGAAGATTTTGAAGTGAGAGTCGTCGAGCTTCTTGAGAAAACGGATATTACCGCCTCTGAAAACAAGAAACTGGAATCTCTACTTGACCCTCAATCACTTTTGACTGAGGATATCGCAGCTTTCAATCGCGACCTTGAAAAACAAATCAAAGTAAACAATGACAAGGATATTGCTCCTCTGCTAAGCCGTACAAAAAGAGCGGAACAAGTGATGCACAAAGCTCTTATTTCACTAAAGAAGAACGATGCAGACCAGGCTATAGGTCAACAAGAGCAGGCTGCGGATATAATTGCCGAATCCTTAGCTATCATAACGTCCCAGAATGAGCAGCTGGATATGCTGCAGAATCTCTTAAGATTTCAAAAAGATGTTGGCCTGGCAAATCAGGTTATGCTGGATATTGTCGACCAACAGAAGGATCTACTCAAAGAAACTGAAGCTTCAACAAAAGAAAATGTTACCAAGCTATATCCTCAGTTGAATAACCTGAAAGACAGCGTTAAAGAAGTTGCCCCGCTACTGAGTATGGTTGCTTCTCGATTGGATGTAGGAACTCCCCTCGCCTTTGCACAGACAGACCTTGGTGATGCTGTCAGCTCACTGAAAATCGGCGATAAGTTTGATTCTGTAGATGCTCAGGATGTCGCCACGGAATCATTGGATAAAGTTCAAAAACTTGTCGATGCAGTCAAAGTCGAGACTGGGTATATTGCTGAAATGGTTGAGTTCCTTCACAATCACTCTGCAGATCTTGCCATGCACGAATATCAGCAAGAAGAATTGAAGTTTAAAGTCGCAGAAGCGAAAGAAGCTGATCTGAAAGGTCTTGTTGAGCTACAGCGCAGCTTGATCGCCCAGACAGAGAAAACGGGCCTTATTCTTGAAACTGTGACTGGAGGACTTCCGAGTCCTGAGGATTTTGCCAAAATCAACAAAGACAATCCAAACTATGAACCCGCTGAGGCGATGAAGTCTTTTACAGAACCTGCTAAATTGATGAACAGTACTTTAGCACATTTACAAAAAGGCAATTCACAAGCAGCTCAAGAGGAAATGGAACTTGCTGGTGCTGCTCTTAAAGAAAATGCAGAATCTCTAAAAACTGTTATCAGCATGCTCCATGGTTTGCCATCACTTGAAATAACAGTAACCACTAAGCCGGCAATAAAGCATTTAGTCGATGTACTGGCAGTTACAAGTGAACATAAACAGCTCTTGCGCATAGTGACCGATTCGGATCTTTCTGAAAAGTTATCTGGAGCACAGGACAATGTGAGTTCGCGTTTAAGGGTTCTTATTAAAGCCGGTGAACCTCATGAACTTCTTGGCAAAGCGTCAGCCGATCTGGATAAGACTGTTTCAGCTATGAAATCATCGAATAAGGAAGAGACCAGACTTAATCAGAAAGAAGCTATGCAAGCTCTTCAGCATTTTATAATCGAACAGGCTATTTTGCTCGACACAGATATAGAGCCGGGATCATCAGATGGTGAAGGCGATTCTTCTGAAGGAAGTGATACAGAAGCCGAATTTGAAACTGGTTTTATTGCCGATTTTGTAGCTGGAGAAGCTCCGAAAGATAAACGGACCGGTTGGAACGTACTTGGTGAGCGTAACCGAGCCGCTTTGAATCAAAATTTCGCCCGCGAACTTCCCCTGGAATACCGCGGCTTATTGAAAAATTATTATGAGAGGGTTACGAAATGAAAATCAGTAATCAGTGTTCAGTATTCAGTGTTCAGTATTCAATGAAGAAGAGAGCTTTAATGATCGCAATAATCTTAGTCAGTTTGATGTTTTCACTAACAGCTGAGAATAAGCCTCGAGCAACAGTTAAAAAGAACGATGTTGAAGCTCCGGAATTAACCGAAAAGGCAGAAAAAGCCATCGATCGCGGCCTTAAGTATCTTATTGCCAGTCAAAATCCAGACGGTTCATGGTCTTCAGCTGAGGGCTCAGGTTATGCAATTGCCGGAACAAGTCTTGGACTAATGGCTTTTATGGCAGAAGGTCATTTTCCTGGTTTTGGCAAGTATGGTAAGCAGCTGGATCGCGCCAAAAAGTATCTGCTCAAAAGAACCAAGGATTCTCCGACTGGGGCTATGGGCGTCAAGATGTATGAAATCGGCCTCTACACAATTGCAATGTCTGAGCTTTGGGGAATGACCAGTGATCCGGACGATAATAAAGAAATTCAGAAAGCTCTTGAAAGAGTTGTACAGATCATTCTACGCTCTCAAAATCCACTGGGTGGTTGGCGTTATGCTCCACGTCCGGATGCAGGGCAGGACACCTCAGTTACAGCTACAGTTTTCGTCTCTTTAGCATCCGCTCGCGAAGCGGGAATTTTGATTCCAGACGGAACAATTAAGCGCCTTACAAGTTACCTACGAGACCAGGCATTTGATGAACAAAAAGGTGGCTTTGGCTATCAAGGCAAAGGTTATACAATTGCCTGTACGGCTGGAGGTACATATGCCGCTCAGTTAGCTGGTCATCGCGATACAGAATGGGTTCAAGCCGCATTGAATACTCTTGAAAATGACCCAAAAATTTTCTCAACTAAAGACAATGGGTATTTCTATTACTCCCATTATTATGCAATGCAGGCAATGGTTCAGGCTGGTGAAGAACGCTATGCTAAGTGGTATCCTAAAATCCGAGATATGCTTATTAATCTTCAGCAGGCAAATGGTTCGTGGAAGAATATGGCTAAGAAGAAGGATTACCCTCACAAGACCGCAATGGCGATTATCATTCTAGGAACCCCCAATAGATATATTCCAATTTATCAGAGGTAGGAGAATGAAGTCAGGTGTGTTACATATAATTTTTGCAATTGCTGGCATTCTGCTGACGGCAGGGTGCAGCAGCGTAGAAAAACCTGAGAAGCACCTTTTTATTCTTTCTGGCCAGTCAAACATGACCGGTAAACTACAGCATGGTTTTACAAAGACTGTAGAGCAGGCCTTTGGTCAAGAAAATATCACTGTCGTTAAGAGTATGAAAAGCGGCAGAGGTATTCGATTCTGGGTGAAGGACTACCAGTATGCCAAAGACAGAAATCTGACTGCGAAAAAGAATGCTTCAAATGGCGAGGAATATCCAAACTTATTGAAAGCATCAAAAGAAGCATTG
>Ga0075479_10000650_pt1 | contig 15185 bp, 9 predicted proteins | sample DEB08_DNA_8_FD_76341 | JGI IMG/M metagenome (GOLD analysis project Ga0075479, IMG submission 76341) | Aqueous microbial communities from the Delaware River and Bay under freshwater to marine salinity gradient to study organic matter... | ecosystem: Environmental > Aquatic > Marine > Coastal ... | reverse complement strand
GATTCTGCAACATCCAGAAGTCCAAATCGAGACACCGGCTGCATGGCTGTCATGGTTGCCAATTTGCCGTGACTGTGATGGAACTCCATCAGTGCGGAGATGTCGATGTCTGCAACACCATCGCCATAGGTCAGCAGGAACGTGTCATCGTCGATGTAACGCGCGGCTTTCTGGACCCGGCCACCGGTCATACTGTGCAGGCCGGTATCAGCCAGAGTTACGCGGATCCCCTGTTCGGAATGAGTTCCGTGGAATTCGATTTCACCGGTCGCTCCCAGGGGGATTGTGAAGTCATTATTGATTGCTTCGTATTGCAGGAAATATTCCTTGATCATGCTGCCACGATACCCAAGGCACAGGATGAAGTCCCGGATTCCGTAATGCGCGTAGATCTTCATGATGTGCCATAGGATGGGGCGGCCACCAATATCGACGAGGGGCTTGGGACGGTATTCCGTCTCCTCCCGCATTCGCGTTCCCTGGCCTCCGCAGAGAATCATTGCTTTCATGGGCTTCACCGGACTTCGCTAAACTGGAGTGTAAAGGTCTTAAAATTCTTAGGTTGATCGACAGCGTTGACAACGACAGGACATTGGAAAGCTGCGATTTCCGCTGGGTCGTTACTGGCTCGTCATTTCCCACCGGGCAGGATAAAGAGTGCTGGCTCCGCTTGCACAATTGGCTTCGACAAGGATCTCTGCCGCTGCGTCATGGCGACATAACACGGTCAGATCGGTGGCAAGAACAATCACACTCATTGTGAAACGCCCGGAATTGAGCCGCATTTGATCAATGGTGCCACTGACGCGAACTCGACCCTCAGAATCCGTTGAGAAATGGTAGCCACGGAGCCCGTTACCATGATGGTCAACCAGGTCCATGACCGGCAGCAGTTCCTTGTTCCAGAACAGAAACTGCAGCAAGCCTTCCCGGTAACCGTCGAGCTGTATATCAACAGTGATCCGTAATTCTTCTTCATGCCGAATCTCAAGAGTCTCATGTCTGCCGCACGATTTCTTAGGCGTCTGCATCTGCACATCCAGCACTTTGGCCTGCCCAGTACCGGTGACAGTCGTCGCAGATTGCCCGAATTCATCAAAATACCTGCTGACACCTGCTGGAACATCTCGCCCGTCAAAAATACTCATTCCCCGGTTGAGAAGCAGGATCTGACTGCACGCACGAAAAACCTGCGGCATTGCATGGGTTACAAAAATCACAGCACAGCGATTCAGAATCTCCCCCATTTTGTTAAGGCTCTTCATCCGGAAGCCAACATCGCCGACGGAGAGCACTTCATCGATCAGCAGAACGTCCGGTTCGAGGTGCGCGTAAACTGAGAAGCCGAGTCGAGTCTTCATGCCGGAACTGTAATTCTGCAATGGCATGTCCAGCGCCTCTTCAATTTCTGCAAACTGGACAATTTCGTCGAATCGCTGCGAAACTTCCCTTCCGGAAAAACCCAACAGTGCTGCCTGATTGTGAATATTTTCTCGGCCGGTGAGTACGGGGTTGAAACCCGCTCCCAGCTCAATCATGGCTCCAATTCGACCTCGCATTCTGATCCGGCCACGATCGGGGCGCAGCAGGCCGTTAAGCAGTTTCAGAAGCGTACTTTTGCCGGCTCCATTGTGGCCGATCAGTCCGAGGCATTCTCCTCGCCGCACTTCAAAACTGATGTCACGAAGTGCCCAGAACTCTCCCTCACGCAATTCATCGTCGCTCGGTTCCTGCCAGTTGTCCACATTGGGGGTGGAAGCAAACGGATTGATCCCGGAGACGATATCCATCGCACCGTAAAGCAGGGAACGCTTCAGCGAGCGGCAGAATTTCTTGGAGACATGCTCTGCCGAAATCAAAACATCATCACTCATTGAGAATACCTGGAGAATTTACCTGGAAGAGGTTAAGTCCCTTCCAGCCGTTCGATGATCACAGGAAGCACGATCTTCAGCGCGACTGTGCCGCAAATGACGCCGATCACTGAAAGTCCCGTGATGATTCCGACGGCAAACCATTGTGGAGATTCTCCGCCAATCAGAACTGCTCGCGATGTCACCAGAAAAGGCGTGGCGGGATTCAGCAGCATCAGATTGCGTGCGAAACCCGTCTGAGGAAGTGGAAAAACCACCGGAGCGACAAAGAACAGAAAGCGAATGGCAAGCTGCGTGAGCCTTTGGAAGTCCGGAATCAACGCGGCCACTGGAACACAGACAAGACCAATCGCAAGTCCAAGAAGCATCGCACCAAACAGGCACGGGAGAAACAGCAGGCCGCTGAAACCAGGGCTGACAGAAAACCAAATCAGGAGCGGCAGAGCGCAAAGTAACGCGATGACAGCGGTCAACAGGTTCTTTAACAGAACTACGATTCCAAGCGATTCCTGCGGAAAACGGACTTTTGAAAGCGTCCCTCGCGCTTCGTTCAGCACGCCCATGCCGCCCAGCAGACTGCCCGTGAAGGCTGTCCAGACCAGATTTCCGAGATAAACAAACAGTGGGTAGGGCGCACCGGGATTCTCGATGGAGACTACGCCCTGAGAGGAGAGAAAAACCCAGACAACGGAGTTTGCGATGACCGGAAACACCAGCCAAAGGTAACCGAGATAACTCAGGCGGACTGAGGCTTTCGTGTCACGAACGAAGATTCTCCATGCAATCGCAAAGGAATGACTTCGCTCTGAAATGATCTGTCGTACGGCATTACCTACCGCCGCGAATCCCTGCTGAGGCGTGTATTCACGGACAGGTAATCTGGCATTGCTGGAAGTCATCGTCGTTTACAGGTCACCGAGGCAAAATTCGAGGGGGCGTTCTGCGGGTCCGGTAGCCGCGAAAGCGAAATCAGTATCCTGAGAATCTATCAGAGATTCAGATCAAGTTTGCCGCAAAAATGTTCGCCCGGGAAACTTCACAACGTTTCCTCCGGCTGTGGCTGTGACCGAAGTGCAGTTCCTGCCGGGAGTCGCTTCTGCATTTAGGATAGCCGTTACAACCGGCATAAGCCACTGCCATCCGTCACCACCATCTTTTCCCGATTTGTGAGGCGGACGTTCATGCCAGAGTTGAATGTCGCGTCTGCCGGGATTCCATTTCGACGCTGACAATCGACTGTCGTATCACCGCGAATTGAATCAGGCCGACCAGGGCGAATGACAGCATGTTGCTGGCGATCTGAAGCGTATTGGCCACGGGTCCACCGAACGCCGTGTGAAACAACCAAAGACCGCCATAATTAGCGAGAGCAGCGGTCGTGACAAGAACCACCAGAAACGGTCTGCGGCGAAGTCCGGACAGGGCGATCAGTACCGCCCATGCCGGAATCAGTCGACTCTCCAGTCCCTCACCGGCTGCAATCAGCAGACTCAGCAACAGAACCTCCCCAAGCGACCAGCAGCACAGCTTGAAATCTGCCGCTCCCGGTTGCCGCAATGAGTGCTGCCAGAAAGCCGCATTGACGATCGCAAGCAGGCAGGAAACGACAGCAATGAAGTTGAATATCGGATCATGAATTTGCAGGCCGGAGAGGGTCACCGTGGAGTGAAAGGTCAGAAATGCAGCGACCATACAGATGGTGACTGCCAGTCCCGGGCGATGTCTGGCCCAGCGATGGGCCCGCCGCAAACGATTCAGCGGTCGCGCCTGCACGGGTTCGCCATCGAGGTATCGCTGCAGATCGTCAGCGAGTTCAGCAGCCGAGGCATATCTGTCGGCGGGATTCGTTTCGACCGCTCGCATGCAGATGTCATTCAGCGCTGCCGGAATTCCACTGTTTTTCTCTCGCGGTGCTGCCACCTCGTGTTGCCGGAGAAAATCAATAAACCCTGCCGGGTTATCATCGGCCACTGCGATGGGAGCGACACCGGTCAGAATGCGGTACAGAGTTGCCCCCAGTCCATAGACGTCAGTTGCAGCCGTAATCGACTCCGTGGCACCGCTGAGCTGTTCAGGAGCCATGTATCCCGGAGTGCCAAGAGTGTCTCCGGTTGCCGTCAGACCGTCACTACCCCCAAGGTTTCGGGCCAGTCCAAAATCTGTCACCCAGGCGGTGCGTGTCTGGTGAGCGATCAGGATATTGGACGGTTTCAGATCGCGATGGATAATGCCCTGGGCATGTGCCACCGCAATACCACGACAGACCTGCAGCAGAGCGGCAACCGCCTCGTTACGTTCTATTTGCGATTCGCGCAGCATTCGTTCCAGTGTGGTACCGTCGATCAATTTCATGGAGATGAACGGCTCCCCGCGAATGGCCCCGGTTTCATAGACCGGAACAATTGCCGGATGATCGATCCCGGAAGCGGCACTCGCCTCATTGAGAAATCGCTGCCGACTGCTGTCGGAAGAAAACAGCCCCATCCGCAGCATCTTGATCGCGACTGGTCGCCGCGGACTCAGTTGGACAGCCTGATAAACAATTCCGGCACCGCCTCGATCGAGAACCTTCTCAATTCGGTAATTGGGGATTTCCGGAAACTGATTCAGCCCACTGGTGTGGGGAGCGGATCGGTCCGGGCGGGGGACATCGTCTTCCGCATCTGCATCCGTAAACTGGTGATCCGCCGCCAGCATGGATGCCAGTTGCACCTCCATGTGGGACGACAATTGCTGTTGGCGAATCCACGCGGGCAACTGTTCAGAGTCGATGCGTGAGGCTTCCTCAAACAGCTGGAAGAGTCTCTGGTGATCTTCCGCCCCCGGTGTTTCTCCTGAGTGCGACATGAATTCTCCGGATTCCATGCAACGGGGTTTGACCTGCCGGACTATTCGTCTTCGGGTTTCAGCTGAGATGCAAGCCATGCTCTTGCAAATCGCCAGTCATTCTTGACGGTTGCCTGCGAGACACCCAGAACGCTGGCCGTTTCCGCGATGGTCAGTCCGCCGAAACAACGCAGCTCGGCAATCTGTGCCTGTCGCGAATTCAGTTTGCCCAGTTGCTCCATCAGGTCGTCAAGCATGATGACATCAACAGGACTGGACGAGTCCGGTGCGGTGAGAAGATGATCCAGTGGCAGGTCTCCCATGACCCGCTGCCGATTTTGTCCACCTCTTTTTTCCGCCGCATGATGGCGGGCATGATCGACCAGAACCCTGCGCATCATTGTGGCCGCAACGGCGCAGAAATGGGCTTTCCCCTGCCAGTCTACGCGGGTTTGATCGACCAGTCGCAGGTAGACCTCATTGATCAGCGCTGTTGGCTGAAGCGTATGATCAGGGCGCTCGCGTCCGAGGCTGCGGACGGCAAGTGCGTGAAGTTCGTCATAAAGCAGAGGCAGAAGATCGCTGGCGGCCTTCCTGTCACCCTGGGACAGGCTGAGCGTAATCTGTGTGGGGTCGCGTGTCATTGTTAGGCCCCGACCAATCTTCTGAGAGTTTTCTGAGTACAGGGTTGGAGATCAATCCAGCCCACCCAGGAAACGATAACAGAGTGTCTTGTTCAGGGCACGTTGTGAATCCGGATTTCTTGACTGCAGCCAGCCGGGATGACTCGAAAGATGGTGTGCCGACCCAGCCCCCACGCTCCGCTGTTGATCGGGAACCGAGTCTCAAGGGACGCCACTGTGACAATCATTCGTCTTGTCGAATACGAATTCTAAAATCCATTACCGGGTGGATGCCTGGTCGCACTGAGTTGTGGCGGCAGCGTCTATCGCCAGCCCAGTACTCGGAACAGACCTTCATGTTTCCTCATTCGATCCGGAAGTGTCAGCAATCGATCCCGGAAGAAAGCGAGAATCAGGCCGGTTCCGAAGATCACTGTACCGCCCGTCATGATTGCAATTGCAACGGTGCTGATCTGGCCCCATGGAACAAACAGGGCGAGGCTGACGAAATAGACTGCTGTTGCAAGAGCACCGAGCACCGTGGTCGAACGGAGACGGAACAGAATTCCAAGAGCCAGCAGTGTGATGCTGGCAAACAGGAATCCCAGTTCATTGAGAATCAGGAAATCTCCGACGTTCCTGTCAATCAGCGTGGCAATGGCCAGAGGCGCCACCGTCAGAATTGAGCCGAACAGCAGAGCACTGGAGGCGAGATCAGATTCCTCGTCCTGTTCCCTGTACCAGGCAAAATGTCCGACCGCGAGCAGAAGGACGCCGGTAATGACGCTGATTACTTCCACTTTTTGCCAAAAGCTCAGATCGATCAGACGATAAAGAAGAAGCATCGCAAGCAGACCCTGTCCGGAGGCGATCACGGCGTAGCAACGCCGCAGGCCGTCTGTCGAAGTTATGACGGACGCCGCGGTTCCGATCAGCAACATGCTGAAGCTGAACATGATCATTGTTGCGGCTGGCAGTTGTGCAATGTTTTCGCTCAGCACATCGAACATGACGTTAAAGAATGCTGAGGTCAGTGCAATGATGAGAATACCGTGTGCCGAAGGGGCGAGGATCGGTTTGATCCCTGCGGGAATTACTTTGAGGTCGGAAAGTCTGCACAACGCCAGCATCAGCAGGCCGAAGGTGGCGAAACCGATGATGAATGTTCGAGCAGAAAGTCCAAACCAGTACAGCAGCAGACCAATGGAAACACACCACGCTGCGGTTGAGAGATGGGCGAAGAACCTCTCACGCTTCATGGTGGCGGTGATACCGTAAAATATCGCCACTTCAGCAGAGAAGATGCTGAGCAGCAAAAAGTCCGACAGTGAAGGTGAGCTTCCGAGGAACACGGCAAGAAGAGATGCGAGAGACGGAACAATCAGAGCTGCACAGCCTGCATGCGAGATATGGTAGAGTGAGTTCGACTGAGGCTGAACACCGTAGTGTTTTGAGGCAGCCAGCCATGCCAGAGGCACCAGCATCACTAATGGCGCTTGCTGATTCCACTGGTGCAGACCGCCGTAGGCAAGCATCGCGATCACTGAGATCAGCGTGGCCCCTGCAGTTCCGAAGAACCAGCTTTCCAAAATCCTCGGTGGATGTTGCCTGCTGAAGTGCGCTCCTGTTCGGCAGGCGACTGCGCTGAGCAGCATTGCGCCGATAAAAGTGAGCCGCGGGAATCCTTCTGTCTGCAGGTTGAGCGAGAAATGATTGACAAAGATGACGGTCCCTATGCAGGTCGGCAGCAGCCCCATGACCAGGCCGATCCATGGCAGCGAAGCGGACGATCGACTCATGTGGTTCAGAGAGGCGATTGCCAGATGCGTTAGCAGACTGGTTACGGAAAGCACTGCGATGATCAGATCGGTGCTGGCCTGCAGACCCAGTATCTGAATGACAAGGAATTCCATCCAGATAAATCCGAATGCTGCCATCTGCAGGAATGCACCGCGACGATGGACAAACAGGTCGGAGTAGATCCAGCCCCACGTTCCCAGGCCCACAAGCATCAATGCCAGCCAGCGCTGTTCGCCGCAGACCGGTGAGGGAATCGCCTGCCAGCGGACATAAAGCTGACGGAACCAGATGTCGTACAGCCAGTCGCCAGCGACTTGTGCAATCAAAATCAGCAGTAACCCGGATGCGAGTTGCAAATGACCGGACCAAAAGAACGCCATCCCAAAACGCTGACGACTGAATGCTTCAGGTTGTTCGTCACCACTTCTGTCGATCGCAAACGCTTTCAAGAGGTGGATGTTGAGCAGTCCGAGAACGACAAGCAGTGTTGCAGGAGTCGCGATTTCCAGAAAACGCTCCGGGGACGGATGCATACTGGCGATGAACAACAGGCCGGTCATTGTGACACCGGCGTTGAACACGTACACAAATAATTCGTCCTTCAGAACCCATGCGGAGATCCCGTAGAGAAGACTGACGATCACTGCGAGAACCCACAGATTGCCCTCGATCGTGATGAGATTCTGAGTGTGGCAGTACCAGAGATTCAGCGGCATCAGCAGGCACGCGAGCAAGGCCAGTGATCGCCCGGCAAGTTGATAACGCGTCAAGCGGATGATCCCAAGTCCCGCCGTGAGCAGGGTGATATTACTGACTGCGAGGCTTGTGGCCATGATTGGGGGTGTAAAGAAGTTGTTCAAATACAGCAGGATGACAAGCCCGGCCGTCATTAATGCCCCTCCGACTCCAATCAACGCCTGGATACTGCGCGGATCCAGGATGATTTCGATCAGAGGACGGCGCGGGCGATCCGGTTTCCGGACCGCAGGTTCCGGCGTCCGAGGTGATCTCGGCCGCGCAGCCCTCGGGGGATCGTCGGACATGGCGGAATCACCGGTGGGTGTGTGGCCGACTGTCTCACTGGAATCGGCCCCGGCGTTTGCAGAAGCCGGAGTTGTTTCTCCCGCTGCTGCGGCTGCCTGCTCGGTCACCGCTGCTGCCGATGAATTGATATTCGCCGGATTCACCGCAGTTCGTGGGACGAGGGATTCCAGTGCATCAGCATCCAGACCGTCAGATTCCAGCTGAATCCGTACGGCAGACATCCGCTTGGCCCAGTTGGCTTCAAGATCGGCAATGCGACATGCATTGACTGATTGCTGGGAGGAGAATTCAACGGATCGCTGTTCGCCTTCCAGCAGGGCCTTCGCCAGCAACCCGGCTCGCAGTCCTTTCACGCTGAGCGTCTCATTGCGTTGTACGGGCAGAAAGAACGCAATCCCGTGCGCGGAATTTGCTCTGGTCATCGCACCGGCAGTACTTCGGTGCAGTGCGTTGACAGCTTTCCGAAATCGCTCAACCTCCGCTTCAGTCAGGCCATACTGTGTCTTCCACTGACCAATACATGAGTGGACCGCATCAATAGCCCGACTGAGAGCCGAATTGTTCTGTTCGAGTATGGATTTGATGTCTTCTGATTCCGCGTTGCTCATGAGCCTGCTCCTGTCTGGAAAGCAAGGAAGCAAACTGAGATTCGTGCTTCATCTGCTGCCTTCATTCCATGACACGCGAAGAATCAGCGGATTGCGGATAGATTTGGTGAGCACAGCGCGGGGATAGAGCGGGATGATCGCCCCGGTTCTGAGTCGATACGAAGAAAGATGGTACGCTCAGAAGCGCCAATAGACGGCCCCGGGAATGAACCTGAATGTGGCTTAACATGAGATTTGGAAATGGTTTACGGTGATTGTCTGTTGCAGTGCAGCATTCAGCGAGGCAGAACCTGCCTTGGCGAGTTCGGGCAGCGTTTCTTGATTCCCGGTCTGGACCGGGGGTAGGATCTGCAGCAGATCGAATCACACCCGAATGACGGAGGGCTAAACAATGCAGACATTTGATCGCCGAAACTTCCTGAGACTGGCTGGAGCATCCACTGTGACGCTGGCTGCGCCAACGGTCTGTCGGGCCACTTGCCCTGTGCCTGCGACAGATGCGACTCAGGATTCTTTGGCGATGCAGCTGTATAAAAGTCTCAGCGATGAACAGCGAGAAAAGGTCTGCCTGCCCATTGATCATCCTCGACGACAGTACATCAGCAACTGGTGGTACATTCATCCGGAATATCGAATTCCAACCACTTTTCATGATGAGCAGCAGGAGTTGATTCGGAGAATCTTCGATTCGCTTCACAGTGCGGAGTACATCGAAGATATTCAGAAGCAGGTGCGGATAGATCAGTATGGTCAGGCAAAAAATGCACCGGCGGCTGGGTTCTTTGGTAGTCCTGAAGACGACGATTTTGAGTTCATTTTTACCGGTCATCACGTGACACGTCGTTGCAACGCCCATTCGGATCGAGGGCAGGGTTTTGGCGGTGCTCCGATCTTTTACGGTCACTATCCGCATCCTGAAGACAACATGCGGGAGAATTTTCATGAGACCAGTACACACCCTGGTAATCCGTACTGGTACCAGGGACGGGTCTTTAATGAATTTGTACAGGGGCTTGATACTGCTCAGCAGAAGCAGGGTCTGGTGAAGGGGAATCCTCGCAGCGAACGCGCCGATGCTGTGATCACGAAAACGACTCCGACAAACGGACTGGATTGCTCCAAACTCAGTACCGATCAGAAAACGCTGCTGCTGACAACTATGAAGAACATGATGGCGATGTTCCGGGCAGATGACGTGGACGCGACCATGACCTCAATTCGGGATAGAGCCGTGGTTGACCGTTTGCACGTATCATGGTTCGAAGGCAAGTACGATATCGGCTCAGATCAGGTCTGGGATACATGGCAGATTGAAGGTCCGGATATGGTCTGGTACTTTCGCGGGGAGCCTCACATTCACTGCTATTTCCATCTGAAGAGTTGAGTACAGCAGGCTCTTCATCTGCCCGGCGATCCTTCTGTTGTGAATTGTGTCTGAACCATGGACCGCGCAGGATGGGGGGGATCACTGGCCAGGGGGGCATTCTGTCAATCAGGATTCGGGGCAACGGCCCGATGTGTTTGATTGTGATCTCGTGTTGCTGCGGTTGTCGGGCGACGATCGTTCTGACAGCGGCGAAATTAAAAATCCGACAAAATGAAGCCTGATCCTGTCGCGGGCAGAGAGTTCTTCACTCGGTTTCCGTCTGATTCCGGTGACGATAACGGACGAACGATGGTGACCGATAGCGGAACCGGAGCTCTTAACCTGATTAGCGAAGGCGGAGGCAAATCTGATGATTACTGCAGCGCGATTGGTTTTGATGGGTGCCTGTCTGGTAGCGAGTATCAGTGACACCATGGTCGTTGCCGCTGACCACCAGAAGCTCGAGGGACTGTGGCAGGTGATATCGGTCATGGCTGACAACGCCACCGATGACGTCAACAGGTTCCAGGGAAAGAGGCTGCTGGTCCGTGGCGAGACTGTTGCCCTCGGCACCCCGGCGACCTTCATCAGGGGGGGCATTACGGCAGCGGCAGATGCGGGAGAGATTACTATTCCGGCGGAAGATTCGCCGGATGGAATCCCGGCAATCTGGCGGCGACAGGGAGACCGTCTGGAAGTGTGTTTGTCGAACGGTGGTGAACCGCATCGTCCGGGCAACTTCGACGTTGATGGCACAAAGAATGTGGTGCTTTCACTGAAACGAGTGCAGGCTACTGCCCTGCAGGACCTGAAGCAGAAGCCGGAGAGGCTGGAGGTTCGCTATTCGCAACTTGGCTACCGGGACACGCTGGCATTTTACTCATTCTTCAGCAAACGCAGAATTCTTGTCGTCAATCTTGGAAACCGCGACGAGTCTTTTCCAATTCGTGCCCGCGTGCATCAGTTCGCTGAGTCAGTGACAGAGGAGGGAATGCGCATGTGGATCAACAACCAGCATTCGGATGGTTTGTTTGTGGATGTTCCGATGCCGCTGAAAACGACCGCGGTATCTGGCGAGACTTGTTGGGTTGTCGGTGTTCAGAAAACCGGGACCAGTCAAAACCCCGGTCCACTGGGCGGTACCAGTACAGATTTTGAACTGCGTATTCAGGTTCAGCCTGAAGACGGCGACGACGAAGTTGAACTGCCCGGATTCAGCGACTCCCTGCGTGTGCACGTGGTGCAGGGACTGCAGTGATTCCCCATTGCTGCTGGTCGAATTCCATCAACCGGGGGCTGCTGACCGTCAGTGTTACTCCGGAATTGACCGGGTGTTTTTCTCCAGCTGGAGGGGCTGTGTGACTGAAGTCTGCGGGATTCTGATTTCGCTGCTGCTGCTGATGCTTCTCGCGTGGCGTGGAGCGAGTGTTCTGGTCGTTGCTCCTGCCTGTGCAATGGTGGCAGTTCTGGCGGACGGCAACACCCCTGTTCTGGCGGCGTGGACACAGATCTTTATGCCGGGAGTGGGACAGTTCATCGCTCGATTTTTCCCACTGTTTCTGCTTGGAGCTGTCTTCGGTGCGATCATGCAGTACTCCGGAGCCGCCAGACGAATTGCCCTGGTGTTGACGGAACGCATGGGGCTGGCACGAGCTGTTCCTGCGGTCGTGCTGACGTGCGCCCTGCTGACGGCCGGAGGCGTATCCGTTTTTGTTGTCGTGTTTGCGGTGTTTCCAGTCGCGGAGGATCTGTTTCGACGCGCGCAGATTCCGCACAGGCTGATCCCGGCATCGATTGCGCTGGGTTCATTTACGTTCACGATGACGGCTTTGCCAGGGTCCGTGCAGTTGCCGAATTTGCTCCCGATGCCGTACTTCCGGACAACACCATGGGCTGCGGCAGGAACTGGTCTCGTTGCGGCCGTTGTCATGGCTGCGGCAGGGGTACTTTGGATGCAGTATCGAGTGCGGCAGGCGGCTGTCAGCGGAGAAGGTTATGGTGACGACAACGCGACTGCTGCGGGTGTTGATGAGCGAGGAATGCCATCGACATTCGCATCATTTCTGCCAATTGCAGTGGTCGTGATCGCCAATCTGCTGTTGTCACTGTGGGTGTTGCCACAAATGGGTGCGGCGTATCTTGCAGAAGAGAGGTTTGGCAGCACAACGCTCAGCAAAGTAATCGGGACCTGGTCTGCCATTCTCTCACTGTTGCTTGCAACAGGAATTGCCGCGGCAATGTACTGCAGATCGATCGGACGTTTGAATCAGTGGCTGACACAGGGAGCGCAGGCTTCTCTCCTGCCTGTCTTCAACACGGCGGTGGAGTATGGCTACGGTCGTACGATCGCTGCTCTGGCCGGTTTCGCTGCAATTCGAACATGGCTGGGTTCGTTGAGTTCCTCAAGTCCGCTTGTTTCCGAAGCTGTTGCAGTCAACGTCCTGGCAGGAGTGACCGGTTCTGCTTCCGGTGGACTCAGCATTGCAATGGAGTCGCTCGGGAACAGTTGGTATGAGCAGGGGCTGCAACTGGGAGTTGATCCGGACTTGATGCACCGGGTTGCCGCTCTCGCCTGTGGGGGCTTCGACAGTTTGCCGCACAATGGAGCGGTGATCACGTTGCTGTTGGTTTGTCGCTGCACGCACCGGCAGAGTTATGCGGACATTGCGGTTGTCAGCGTACTGATTCCTTTTCTGACAACGGTTGCTGTTGTGCTTTGTGCGACTGCCGGTTTTTTCGGGGGGTAGCGCTCGGCTCTCCGTGTGCTGCAGCGGTTGATACCAAAAGGTGGTTCCGGTGTGGTTCCGATGGTTTGGCTGTTCTGTAACAGGTGCTGTCGAATGCAGATGAAAGAATCTCCGTGCTTCTCTCAGTCAACCTGCGGGAAGAGCCGTGTGCAGAATGCGGTGTTCGCTGGTTTGCTTGTGGGACTGTTGGGACTGGCCTGCATCATGGAAGAATCCGCGGCTGCGGACTCCCCCAATATTCTGTTTATCGCTGTGGACGACCTGCGTCCCTCACTGGGGTGCTATGGCGACCAGCATGCAATCACACCGAATATTGACCGCCTGGCTGCGCGGGGAAGGGTGTTCAGTCGAGCCTACTGCCAGGTGGCTGTTTGTAACCCATCCCGCGCCAGCCTGATGACCGGCCTGCGGCCTGATACACTTGGCGTCTGGACGTTGCCGATCCATTTCCGAGAAGCAAAACCGGACGCAGTAACGCTTCCGCAGTGGCTCAGACGGTTTGGTTACACGGCTGTCAGTCACGGCAAGATTTTTCACAATCCGACACCGGATCCGCAGTCCTGGTCAGAGCCGATCCGGGCAGCGGCGGAGGTGGCTCAGGGCTATCCGCAGGGCTGGCGTGACAAAGTCAGGCAGGCTCAGAATCAGCTTGCAGACAATGACTGGCGGAAAAAGAGTTTACGAGGGCCCGCCACGGCAGCTCCGGAAATTGCTGACAGCAGTCTGATTGATGGGGCTCGAACGCAACTTGTTATTGAAGATTTGCAGCGACTCGGACGGGCGGACAGTCCTTTCTTTCTGGCGATGGGGTTTATTCGTCCGCATCTGGCATGGATTGCTCCGAAGAAATACTGGGATCTCTACGATCCCTCCACACTGCCGGTCATTACTGACGGGCAGGTGACTCCGGGGACACCACCCTGGGCATTATCGGACAGTTATGAATTGACTCACTATGTGGACCAGATTGACTTTCCAAAACCGTGGGACAGTCAGCGAGTCAGCGATGAGAATGCACGGCATTTGATGCACGGTTACTACGCCTGTGTGTCATTTGTTGACGCTCAGATCGGTCTCATTCTGGATACGCTGGAACAGACGGGGCTTTCCGAGAAGACGATTGTGGTGTTATGGAGTGACCACGGATGGAAGCTCGGAGAATTCAACGGCTGGGGAAAGATGTCGAACTACGAGATCGATACGCGAGTACCGCTCATCATCTCCACGCCCGGCATGCAGCATGCGGGGGCCGTAACCGACAGTTTGGTGGAGTTGCTGGATCTGTTTCCAACGCTTTGTGAGCTGACGGGAATCGACATCCCGGAATTTGCTGAGGGCTGCAGTCTGGTCCCGATTCTGAAGGATCCGCAGGTCAGTGTGAAGCAGGCTGCCTACAGTCAGTACTATCGAAAGCACGAGGGCCGGGAGTATATGGGTTATGCCATGCGGACTGATTCGCATCGATTCGTGGAGTGGCGTGATTTTGCAACCGGAGAACCGGCAGGCAGCGAATTGTATGACCACCGTCAACCGGAAGCAGAATCAAGGAATGTGCTGAGTAACTCGTCAGCACAACTGCTTGCTTCGCTGACCGAAAGTCTGCTGCAATCTCACCCTCGCAGGCGGCTGAACATGGTGCCGGCAGTACATTCAAATCCCAACACCGGTCGATTTCCTGCTGCGATCACATTTTTGAACCACACCGATTTGCAGTTGCAGGTCTACCCAATTAGTCCGTCAGGCCGACGTAATCGACCGAGAAATCTGCAGCCGGGTGAGGAAGCCACAATCCAGGCACGCATCGGAGGGGTTTTTGTTGTGGAGAGTTCCGACGGTACGATTCATCAGATTCATTCTCCGAGCTGGCCGGAGGGAAGAATCTCGATTGAATGAGGTTATCCAGCGACACGCATTGAGGATGGAAAACGAGCGGAATCCAGGCGTTTCAAAGGGCTGTAGCGAAAATCGAGCGGGCGTTGGAACGTGTCATCGATGCATTGTCAGCAGAGACTGAATGCGTTGACTCAAGTTGGTTTTTGAACGACAAAATCGGCAGCAGAGATTGCTGATAACTGTTACGAAAGCAGGCAAGCCGAAGAGTTGATTGAACCATCGTTTCAGGTTTTTCGAGCGACTGACAGCTTGCATATGAGATGACAACACTGGTTCGAACATGGGATAGAGAATTGAGCGGCTCGCCTCATTCACAGCACGAGAGCCCCGGTCTTCCCATCGATTCTGCAATTGGAATCCGGACCCGCGTTTTCTGGATCACTTCAATTCTGAGTTGTGCGGCT
>Ga0075479_10000646_pt1 | contig 15210 bp, 11 predicted proteins | sample DEB08_DNA_8_FD_76341 | JGI IMG/M metagenome (GOLD analysis project Ga0075479, IMG submission 76341) | Aqueous microbial communities from the Delaware River and Bay under freshwater to marine salinity gradient to study organic matter... | ecosystem: Environmental > Aquatic > Marine > Coastal ... | reverse complement strand
GCGCCAGGCCCAGCTTGAAGGGACTGCCATCCGCATAAAAGCCGTCCAGCCCGAGCACGTAGTCACGCGTCACCCCATATTTCACACAGCGCAAGCCACCGGCATTGCAGGCGATATTGCCGCCGATGGTGGAATACTTTTTGGAGGAGGGGTCGGGCGGATAAAACAAGCCCAGGGCTTCGGCCTGGTCCTGCAGGGTGGCCGTGACCACACCCGCGCCAACCATCGCGATGCGGGAACAGGTATCAATCTGAATGGCATCCAAGCGTGACAGATCCAGTACCCAGCCGCCCCGTAGCGGCACGGTCGAGCCGGTCGCAGACGACCCTGCCCCACGTGCCGTCACTGGAATTTTATAGGTATAAGCCAGTTGCAACACAGTGCCGACCTCACTTGCCACCTGTACCTGAATCACTGCATCGGGCACAAACGAGAGCCGCAAATTATCCAGGGACGCCTCAAAGCAGGTTTGAGCATCGACCGACACGCGGTTGGGCAGTGCGCGCCGCAAGGCGCTGAGTGCCGTTTGACGCGTGGCCGCAGTTTCGTTTTCTGATAGGATTGTAGGCCGACAACTCATGGTAATTTGTGCGGTATAGCGTGAACGTAGGGTGAATACAAACACGATAAATGCCCGGCGACGATTTAATATTGCACCCATCGCTGCCGTTCACATGGTTGAGCGCTTATGCTTAAAGCTGGTATTGTAGGTCTTCCCAATGTGGGCAAAAGTACGTTGTTCAACGCGCTTACGCGTACGCGCAAGGCGGAGTCGGCAAATTATCCATTCTGCACAATCGACCCAAACGTGGGCGTTGTACAAGTACCGGACAGTCGGCTGGAACCGCTGCGCGAACTGGCCAAGACCGACAAGGTCATCCCGGCGGCGATTGAATTCGTCGATATCGCGGGGCTGGTAGCCGGAGCCAGCAAAGGTGATGGCCTCGGCAATCAATTTCTCGCCAACATCCGCGAAGTCGATGCGATCGTACACGTAGTACGCTGTTTTGAGGATGACGACATCATTCACACTATGGGCTCTATCGATCCCCTGCGTGACATCGATGTGATCAATACTGAATTGATCCTGGCCGATATTGCTTCGCTGGAAAGCCAGCAGGCAAAACTGATCAAAAAAGCCCGCGGTGGCGATAAGGAAGCTGCGGAAACGCTCAAGCTGATTGAGCGCCTGCTACCACATCTCAATCAAACCAAGCCTGCGATCACTCTGGACCTGTCGGAAGACGATCACGTGGTGCTCAAACGCTTGTGCCTGCTCTCCGCTAAACGCGTCTTGTATGCCTGCAATGTTGCCGAAACAGACCTGGCCAACCACTCCGATAATTCCTTTGTGAGCACGGTCGAGACCTTCGCCCGCGAACAGCATGGCAGCGGGATCTGCATCATTTCTGCCGCAGTCGAAGCAGAGCTGATCGATTTCGACGAGGCCGAAGCCACTGAATATTTGCACTCTCTGGGCGTGACGGACTCTGGCGTGTCGCAATTGATTCGCGCCACGTATGCTCTACTCGGCCTGGCCGCTTACTTTACTGCCGGCGTGCAAGAAGTGCGTGCCTGGACTTTTAAGAAAGGCATGAAAGCGCCGCAATGCGCCGGAGTTATACATACCGACTTTGAAACCGGCTTCATCAAAGCCGAAGTCGTCGCCTACGAGGACTTGATCCAAGCTGGCAGCATTGCCAAAGCCCGAGAAGCTGGCAAATATCGGCTTGAGGGTAAAGACTATTTGTTCAAAGATGGCGATGTCGCACTGTTTCGCTTCAACCACTAAATCAATCGGATCATCTGACTGCCGCGCAGCAAACACTGCCATTCGTTCACGCATTCGCAAGTTCTATCATTTCCCCCGACAACACTCATATCCAGACATACCGCAATGATTCAAGCGCTTCAACAGCTACTTTCCCACCATCCGACACTGGCCTTGATCACTATGGCCACGGCACTCTGCCTGAGCGGCTGCGATCAGGCGCAACCCGTGAGCTATCAAATCCCTAAAGAACCACGTAGCATCACTACGCCGACCATGCCTGCGGCCCCAGCTCCAGCGGCAAGCACATCAGGCAATATGCAAATACTTCCGGGAATGGAACAAGCCGCCGCTGCGGCGGGTGAAGTCAGCTACAGTGTGCCGGTCGGCTGGATAGAGCTGCCGCCCAGCGGTATCCGCAAAGGCACTTTAAGGGTTACCAGCGAGGTCGGCAGCGCCGAGATCACCATTTTGACCTTTCCCGGTAATGTTGGCGGCTCGCTCGCCAACATTAATCGCTGGCGCGGTCAAATCGGCCTCGCTGCTGCCACGGCTACCGATCTGCCTGCCTACACCGAAGATTACCAAATCGCTGGACACCGCGGACTCTACGTACGACTCGAAGGATCCAAGCAAAGTATTCTCGGCGCACTGCTGCCCTTCCACGGCAATACATGGTTCTTTAAGATGCTTGGCGACAGCCCCACCGTACTTGCGAACGAAGATGCCATGCGGGAATTCCTTGATTCGATCCAGTTCGACGATCACAGCCATTAAGTGATGAAAGTCTTGTTCCAATGGTTTGCCTCACTGCGGCTCACCGTCGTGCTACTTAGCTTGTCGATGGTCCTGATTTTTTTCGGCACCCTGGCTCAAGTCGAAACTGGCATCTGGAAAACACAGCAGGACTACTTTGAAAGCTTTATAGTCATCTGGGCCTACCCGGAAACCTGGCTGTGGCAGCAGCAACTGTTCTGGCTGCACATCCCGCTGCCCGGCGGGTATCTGCTCGGCGGGCTGCTGTTAATCAATCTGATCGCAGCACACCTCACCCGATTTACATTCACTGCCCCCAAAATCGGCATTTTTCTGATTCATTTTGGCCTGATCTTGCTGCTCGTCAGCGAATTACTCACTGATATACTGGCGGTTGAAAGCCAAATGCCGGTGGATGAAGGCAGCCGCAGCAATTATTCACAGGCCTATCGAAGCAATGAACTCGTTTTGATTGACCGCACACATAGCGACTTCGACACGGTGCATAGCATTCCTGTTGCCCTGCTCAAGCCAGGCAAAACCACCCCGGTGCCGGACAGTCCGCTCAGTGTCCGCACGCTTCACTACTATCCAAACGCGCATATTGGCCGCACTCAGGACGGCATGCCGGTCAACTCTCCGGCGACCATGGGGGTAGCGTTAAAAATGGGCATCGTCGTCACGCCGACGGCGGAAAGCCATGCGGAAAATCAGATCAACACGGCCACCGCCTATGTTGAGGTCCTGGGACCAGAGGGCTCCCTTGGCACATGGTTGGTATCAAATGTGATCGACGAGCGCTTCCCGCCACAAATAGTTACGCTTGGGCCACAGCGCTGGGAAATCGCGCTGCGCCTGAAGCGCCACTATTATCCGTTTGAAGTCGAACTGATCGATTTCTCGCACGATAAATATCCTGGCACTGAGATTCCGTTTAACTTTTCAAGTGAGGTCATGGTGCACCACCAGGATCGCAGCAAGGACCAAAAAGCACTGATCTACATGAACCACCCGCTGCGCTACGAAGGACTCACTTTTTATCAAGCGTCATTCGCCAACGACGACCGCACCTCGATCTTTCAGATCGTGCGCAACCCTGGCTGGGTGCTGCCATACATCAGCGTGCTACTGATGGGCCTCGGCATGCTACTCCAATTCGGCATGCATTTCTTTAAGTTCCTCAGTCAACGCAGCCGCTCGATACAGGCTTAATTTCCACCACGAACCCTGCGCCATCGACCGCATTTAAAGTGAATAAGTTCGCCTTTTATCTGATCCTGACCCTTGCTGTGCTGATCGTCGCACGGGCATTCAAGCCAGCCATTGTGCCCTCTGACTTCGATGTCGCAGGCTTTGCCGAGTTGCCGGTTCAAGTCGGTGGTCGAATCAAACCACTCGACTCGGTTGCGCGTAACACCCTATTGATTCTCGCCGGACGGCAAACCGTCGTCACCCCAGAGGGCGTCAAACTCAGTCCGATTGAATGGTTCATGGATCTGACCATGCGCCCTGAATTGGCCGATACCTATCGCGTGTTTAAAATCGAATTTCCAGACGCTCTCGGACTCGCCGGACTCGCCGAAAAAGGCCAACGCTACTATGCCTTCAACGATCTACTCCCGCACTTTGACGAAATCATGCGGCTGTATCAGGGCATTCATCCAGAACCGCAGAAGCGCAGCCCCTACGAACGGCAAATCGCAGATCTAAATGCAGGCCTCACCCTATACCATCGGGTGATGCACTCCCTGCATCCGATTGGCACGCCGGAACGTCTCGATCGGCTCGTCGATGAGTATCAAAGCTATCTGAGCAGCATTGAGTCGGGCATGGCTGCCTTGCGCAAGCAACAGGCCGGCGAGGACTACGATGCCGTGCAACTGAAGCGCTTCATTCAATTCAGCGATGATTATTTAAAACTATCCAAGACGGCTTACCTGCGCATCGTGCCTCCATCGGCACCGATGAGTCCGCTTGACGACTGGAGCAACATTGGCTCGGAATTACTTGATGCCATGCGCGGTGGTGGCCTCAGCCCCTACGTGACTGGCTACGCCGGCCTGATCATGGCCTATCGTCTCAACCAGCCCAGCATGTTCAACCGGACTGTAGAAGAACTATGCCAGCGCTTCAGTGCCGATTTCCCCGACGACATTGATCGAATCCAATTTGAACATGTATTTAATCAATTACAGCCGTTTTACCTGTCGATGCAGCTCTATGTACTGGTCTTTCTCAGCGTGTGCCTAAGCTGGCTGCGTTGGCCAGCCAGCTTAGGCAAGGCTGCGTTTGGTGTGCTGCTCCTGGCCTTTAGCGTGCATACTGTCGGGCTGCTGGCACGCATGTATATTCAGGAGCGCTACGGTGTGTTTGTGACCAACCTCTACTCCTCGGCCGTATTCGTCGGATGGGGAGCGGTGCTGTTGGGGGCTTTTTTGGAAAAATACTTTAGAAATGGGGTGGGCGCGGCCATGGCTGCGCTGGTTGGCTTTTGCACCTTGATCATTGCACACCATCTAGCAATGAGCGGTGACACCCTAGAAATGATGCGTGCGGTGCTGGATTCCAATTTCTGGTTGGCGACCCATGTTACCATCATTACGTTTGGCTACTCGGCGATGTTTTTTGCGGGCGCACTTGCGCTGATTTTCACGCTGCTGGGGCTGTTCTCAAAGACATTCGACCAGGCCGCCGCCAAATCGGTAGTCAGCATGGTATATGGGATCAGTTGCTTTGCCACCTTATTCAGCCTGGTCGGCACCATTCTCGGCGGCATTTGGGCCGACCAGTCCTGGGGCCGCTTCTGGGGCTGGGATCCGAAAGAGAACGGCGCGCTCATGATTGTGATAATGGGTGCAATTTTACTGCATGCTCGATGGGGAGGGCTGGTCAAAGAACGCGGCTTGATGGCACTGGCACTGTGCGGCAATATCGTCACCGCTTGGTCGTGGTTTGGCACTAATTTACTCGGCGTCGGCCTGCACGCTTACGGATTTACCAGCAGTGGGTTTTGGTGGACCATTGGCTTTGCGCTCAGCCAGCTGCTGTTTATCGGTTTGGTCAACCTGCCATGGCGCTACTGGCGCAGCCCATTCGGCGCAGCACAACAGCTTCGTATGCGCAAACGAATCTTATTGGCCGCCCAAGCGGCCGAAACCAACCATGCATCCTGACGGCTCAATGGCTGTTCAACCTTCGCAAGTTGACGGTCGGACGTAGCGCTACTCAGCCACCATTCTCAAGGCGCTCTAACTCGGCCAACTCTTGCTGCGCTTTGGAAATCCGTGCCTGTGCCTCTTGAATTCGTCTGGCACGCTCCTGAGACTCCGCATAGGCCTGCTTCTTGGCGGCCAGTTCTGCTTCGACCCGAGCGGCCTCGCGCTCGGCAGCACTGACGTCAGCCGCGGTCGCGTTACGCGCGATGTCGTCGCGCACCTTCTGAGCCTCCAGCATCTTAATCTCTTCTTCCAGCTTCGCCTGTGCGTGCACTTCTTGCTCATACTCATACTGGCGCTGCGCCTCAGCCGCTTCGAGTTCTTCCTTGTGCTGATCGTATTTGTTGCCAGCGACTCCGCCCAGCGCACCACCAATAGCGGCACCGGCTGCCATATTCAGGCCGCTACCGTCGCCGAGCTGGGACCCGATCACTGCCCCCAAAACGGCTCCGGTCACTGCGCCGATGTTTTGACCGGTCGCGCTATTACTTGAACATGCGCTGCTCAGAAAGGCGAAACACACAGGAATTGAAATCAGTAAGGCTTTATACATAGTGAAAGTGTACTGTTACAGTTGGAAAATTGCAATATCGAGACTATATTACAGACTCAATAAAGATATATGACTTGTCGATTCAACACCTTCATTTCAATGTTATTTGTATTTTTGTGAGGCCATGTGCTTCGATTCACCCATACCACAGGACCACCATGAGTTTACGAAACCCCGAACGCGGCCTCTTTTCAGTGAAAGGTCTCATCTTCAGTCTTGGCCTGATCGCCTCCTTCATCTTCATAGGCGTGCTCTACGGCGGCTTCATTCGACCGGCTGCCACTAAGGCCGCCCTTGCTCAAAGCTACGGAATTGAAGCAGCGAGTGCGCCGTCCGGAATCTTCATCATCCTGAAAGATTACGAGCAACAAATTTGCCTCTCCCTATTTCTATGGGGAATCATGATTCTCGCCTACAAGTATATCCTGGTGCACGCCGAAGCCAAAGTACTCGCACGGTTTGTGCCTGAGCACTCAGGCAGCGACCGCCAGTCCGAAGTTGACCTGCTCAAGGGAGCCCGCAGCATTACGCCGGCACGAGCCGGTCAGCTCTCCGACGAAATCGAGCGCAAGAGCCAAAGCACTGAATTCAAGCATAAATTACTTCCCTATATAATGGCACGTGGCCTGGAGCGCTACCACATGACGAGCAACGTGTCTGAAGCAACTGAGACCCTCATGGGACGCCTCGAAGTCGCTGCGGAGCAACAGGAGAGTGAACTTTCGATGCTCCGCTATCTGGTCTGGGCGATTCCCTCTATCGGCTTTATTGGCACCGTGCGCGGAATCGGGGTCGCCCTGCAACGGGCCGATGACGCGCTGCAGGGTGATATTTCCGGCGTCACTAGTGCACTCGGCGTGGCGTTTAACTCGACCCTGATAGCGCTGATCATCAGCATCGTTCTGATGCTCCTGATTCATTTGCTGCAAAGCAGTCAGGAAGGCCTGATTTTGCGCCTGCAGACCTTTTGCCGTGAGCAAATTATCGATAAACTTTACGAGCGCACGGAAACTGAAGTCGAAGAAGTCAAGGCCAACAACAAAATAAAATCCCCGCCTGCCGAAGAGCCAGCCTCCGCTCGACTCGCATCCGTACGGCAGTGTCCTTCCACACCTTCAAACGATGCCACACCGCCGTAATGCACAGAGCTCCGCGCTGTCTTTTATCGACTGTATCTGCTGTGGCTTCGGTGCAGTGCTGTTACTCTTCATATTAACCGCGAAACACCAAATCAGCCAGACACAAACAGACGCCACTCAAGCGCTGGCCGCCCACGAGACCCTGCAACAAGCGATCGAAGCCGCCGAAGCGCAACAACGTGCACTGGCACAACAGTTCGACGCACTAGATCCCCAGCCGGACAGCACAGCCACCGATATCGCTGCGCTGGCTGCCAAGCAGGCACGCCTCGCTCAAGCAATCGAAGATACCAGCGAAGCGCTGAGTGCACTTGAAACGGAGACCGAAACCGTCGATGCAGTGGCCGGCCTCAAGCGTCCATCCGCCGACCAAAGCTATTTGTCCGGATTGCAACTGCGCGGGCCACGCGCCGTCATTGTACTGGAAAATTCCGGCAGCATGTTGGCAGACAGCGCCGGCGCCGCGCTCGACATCATCCGCGCCGGTAGTGGCGACCAGGCGGACAAATGGCTGCGTGCCAAAGCGGCTGTACGCGCCGTACTGGCCGCCATCCCACAAGGCACCCAGGTCGCCATTTTTCAAATGAACGAGACGACCACGGCACTTTCTGGTAGCCCGCAAAGCCCCTACATTGATCCCTACGATAACGCTTCCCTGCTCGCCACGCTGGAACGTCTCGATACACTTCAGGCAACCGGCGCAGCCAATCTTGCCAAGGCCTTCAGCACCCTCCATCAACTCAAGCAAGGTCCCAGCAGTCTGCTGCTGATCGGCGACGGCCTGCCCACCGCCCCGAATCCGAACCACCGTAGCCTTTCCGAAGCCGAACGGGTACAGCTGTTCAAGCATGCACTGGCAAAGCGCCCGGCCTTCCCCTTTAATGCGATCCTGCTACCCTTTGCCGGCGATCCCTCCGCCGCGGGACTGTTCTGGAAACTCAGTGCACGCAGCAATGGCATCACCCTGATCCCGCATCAGGCATGGCCCGCGCGTTGAACGTGTCGATAGCATGCTAAAACGACGCTCCATCGAGGTATTCAGCCTCTCATTTTTAGACTGTCTCTGTTGTGGCTTCGGTGCGATCCTGCTGCTATTTATACTGTCAATCGGCTCTGGCAAGGCCGGCGTCGAAAGCGCAGTGGACGAGTCGACACTACAGGCGATGCGGCAACAACTCGCTCAGCTAGAGGCCGACCTTGCCGACCAGACCGCCCGGTTCGAAGCAGCTGCCAATTACGAGCAGACCGAGCAAGAGCGACAGCGCATACAATCGATCATTCAAGAGTTGGAATCCACGCTCGCAGATCTGCAACAAACATTCGACAGCCGCCAGGCCAACTTAAGTATCAGCCAACGCGCGGCTGCTGAAGCCACACGACTCTTGAAAAGCTTTAGGTATGAAAACCTGCCGCCGATCGGCCTGCCCGCTGAGGCGACCCATGTCGCCTTTATCATCGACAGTTCCGGCAGTATGCGCAACCAGTTGAGCGGCCGACTCCACTATGCGGTGATTGAGCAAATCACCGAACTGCTCGACAGCCTGCCCGCAATTACCAGCATTCAATTTATCGATACCAGCGGCAATTATATACTGAACCGGCGCAGGGGCTACTGGCTCCCCGATACCCCCGGCCTGCGCCAACAAGCCCTGCGTGCCGTCCTCAACTACCCGATCCTCAGTATTAGCGATCCAGAGCCTGGTCTGCGCCAGGCCTTTCGCGACCTCAAGAGAGCCATCAAACCGAACCAACAAATGAGCCTATATGTAATTGGCGATGACTTCCGCGGTGCCACACAGAGCTTGCTGCTCAAACTCGACCGACTTAACCCACTTAATCCGGATACACAACAACGCGCGGTTTCCATCAGCGCGATCGGATTTCCCACCCTAATTAACCCATTTCAAATTGGTGCCCCGCAGGGCAACGTCCGCTTTGCCAATATAATGCGTAAAATTGCCGAAGACCACCACGGAGTGTTGATACTTAAACCGAGACTGTAATTGTTTATCTACAGTGCCTGCACCATGCCGATCGAAAAGGGGCCGGCTGCATTGAATCGATTCACCATTGAGTTCGCTGATAGAATGCCGAATCAATACAAGTTAGTTTTGATTGAATCTTTGGGACACACCGCTGCAAAACCACACTCACCGCATGCCTCACTCAGGGCAAGATGCGCATATATGCGGCCGTGCTAGGGAATGGACAGACCTCGGTTCGGAGTATTTTATGCCGCTTGTTAGCAATTCGATCATAGCACCAGTCACGCATGCGGCGCGGCAGATAGTGCAACAATCGAGCCAAATAACGCCAGTTGCTGCCAGTGTCGATTAGCGCAAGCAACACGGCGTCGGAACGCAACCAGTGAATTACTGAGCCATCGGCTGCGCCGCGCCGGTAGATCACTGTCTGTAGAGACTGTCGCTCCTCCGGTGCTAGAATGGCCTGGGCGGTAAGCCCTTGCAATGGAGCAAAATAAAGACGCTTGGAGGTATCTGTATGGATTAAATAACTCACTGAACGATGGCATAGCGCACAGTTGCCATCAAAAAATAAAATCGCTTGATTGCGTGCTTTCACCCAATCAATTCATGTGCACTGACACAGGCTTGTCGATTGTCAAAATTCACTTCCGCTTGCCCCAGCCGTTTGCCTGCATATGTCTAGCCGTATGGATTTTAAACTGAACAGTGAATATGCTCCGCAAGGTGACCAACCCAAGGCGATCAAGGCCTTGGTCGAATCGCTACGGGCGGGCAATCAACATCAGACTTTACTCGGGGTCACCGGTTCGGGCAAGACCTTTACCATGGCCAATGTCATTCAACAGCTGCAACGACCTGCGCTGGTATTGTCGCATAATAAAACCTTGGCAGCGCAGCTGTATTCCGAGTTCAAAGCATTTTTCCCTGATAATGCCATCGAATATTTTGTTAGTTTTTATGATTATTATCAACCCGAGGCCTACATTCCACAGACGGATACCTATATTGAAAAGGACTCATCGATTAATGATGAAATCGAACGTATGCGCATCGCGGCGTCATCTTCCCTGATCAGTCGCCAGGATGTAATCGTGATCGCCAGTGTGTCGTGTATCTATGGACTGGGATCACCGAAGGACTTTCAGAAAATGATGATTCCACTGCAGGTTGGCTTGGAAATCTCTCGTGACGCTTTACTTGAACGCCTGGTGGAGATCCTGTACGAGCGCAATGATGTTGCCTTCAATCGTGGGACTTTTCGGGTGCGTGGTGATGTCGTGGATATTTTTCCGGCCTACATGGAAACTGCGATTCGAATCGAATTTTGGGGTGATGAACTGGAATGTATTTGCGAACTCGATCCGTTGACCGGTGTGACCGGTGCGAATCTGGAAAGTTTCGGGCTGTATCCAGCCACTCAATATGCGACACCCAAGGATACGATTGTACAAGCGGTGCCACAGATTCGCGCCGAACTTGAAGAACGGGTTGCCTGGTTTGAAGCGCAGAACTTGCTGCTGGAAGCACAGCGCATTCGCATGCGTACTGAATATGATATCGAATTGTTGCAAGAGATGGGCTTTTGCACGGGAATCGAGAATTATTCCCGCTATCTGTCCGGTCGTCAGGCAGGTCAGCGTCCATTCTGCCTAATCGATTTCTTTCCGAATGATTTTTTACTGTTCATCGACGAAAGCCATGCAACTATACCACAGGTGCGGGCGATGTACAATGGTGATCGGGCGCGTAAAGAGCGTCTAGTTCAGTATGGGTTTCGCTTGCCATCTGCTCTAGACAATCGTCCACAAACCTTTGCCGAGTTCGAATCAATTACAGGGCAGACCATTTATGTTTCAGCCACCCCGGCCGCGCATGAACTGGAACTGTCATCGGTGATTGCGGAGCAAGTGATTCGACCGACCGGCCTGGTTGATCCTGAGATGGAACTTCGACCGATCAAGGGACAAGTGGAAGACTTTATAGGTGAGGTGCATCAAGCAGTGAAGCAGGGCGAACGTGCACTGGCCACCACTCTGACCAAACGTATGTCGGAAGATTTGACTGATTATTTGCGTGAATCCGGCTTAAATGTGGAATATCTGCACTCAGATATTGATGCCATTGAGCGTGTTGAAATCTTGCGTCGCCTACGTCTGGGAGAGTTTGATGTGTTAGTTGGCGTTAATTTGCTGCGTGAGGGTCTGGATCTGCCGGAGGTGGCATTGGTGGCGATTCTTGATGCCGACAAAGAGGGCTTTTTGCGCAGTGCGACCAGTCTGATTCAGACTGCAGGGCGTGCCGCACGCCACGCACAAGGGCGTGTGATCCTGTATGCCGACGTAATGACACAATCGATTATTGAAACATTGGAAGTCAGCGGTGCCCGACGAGATAAGCAACTTGCGTACAATGCGGAACACGGCATCACGCCCCTAAGTGTTCAGCGCAGCATTGAAGACAGTTTACGCGCCCCGGGCAAGTCTTACCCTGAAAGTAATGGGCATGACTTATTGGTTGCAGAATCAGATGATGTGGATGTCGCACATGTGATTGCGGAATTGCAAACCGAAATGCTGGAAGCAGCGCAACAACTTCAATTCGAGAAAGCTGCTATCTTGCGGGACCAAATTCAGGCCCTTCAAGCGAGCACGCACAAGGGTGGCAACCGCAACAAATAGGGGCACTATCCACTTGCTTGATTTATGATAGATCAATGCTCGCGGCTCAGCAGCCACAGTAAGTCAGCGAGGCGGTTGAAGTATTGCAGCAGTTCCGGGCGCACCGTAGCGCCGCTTTGTTGCAGGGCGACCAGGGCGCGTTCGCAGCGACGGCAACTCGTTCTGCCGTGATCCAAAAAGGCCTGAGAGATGGTTTCGCCGGCATGTATCCAACCACTAAAGCCGCCGGCAGCGGCTTCTTTAACTTCGATTTGTGTGCTCAGACGTTTGACTGCTGCAGTGCTGATCGCTTGTTGTGCATATTTCTGGTGAAAGCGTGCCTGGTCGGTATCGTCGGTAGCAATCTCGGACATAATGTACACAAGTTCATGCTGGATCTCGGAGAGGATCGTTTTCACCGCATCGTTTTGCGTATGTGCACGGCACAGGCCGAGAGCGGAGCTGAACTCATCTATTTGACCATAGGTAACCACACGCGGGTGGGTTTTGGAGACACGTTTACCAAACAGGAGGGCTGTGCTGCCGGTATCACCAGTTTGAGTCGCAAGTGGCATGGGGCAGAGGGGGCTGCAGTTGCTCTTTACAGGAAATAGCGTACATAGCCGTCTTCACGTACTTGTTGGAGCCAGCGTTCCTGAGTCTCTCGGGCGATTTCGCCCACAAGTACATTTTCGATCGCATCCCGTACCTCGGTCACGGGTTGGATCATTTCCTCGCGTTTATCTTCACAGTACAAAATAAAAATCGTCTCGTCGATTGTAACCGCCTGGCTGTATTCACCAGGGGCCAGATCGAAGGCGATGGCGCTGAGTTCCTTGCGAATGTCCTGACGCTCAATCCAGCCCCAATCTCCGCCGTTACGGCTCATTTCATCCTGACTGTAGGCGCGCGCGAGGTCTCCGAAATGATCGCCTTGCTCAAGTTCCTGAATGATTTTGCTAGCGGTTTGACGCAGTAGGGCTGGGCTTTCGTCCGCCATTGGAGTCAGAATGATCTGGCGCAGATGCATCGCTTCTGCCTGATAAAAGCGAATCTTGTTGGCCAGGTAAAAGGCCTGAATGCGTTCTGGGCTAATCTCGGATTGGGATTTGCGATTTTGTTGGCGCATAAAATTAACCACTACGCGCTTATAAATATTTTCCCGAAATTCACGAACAGTGAGCCCTTGAGCGCGCAGGTATTCTAGGAAGCGGCCGCGGTCGCTATCAAAATCACGCCGAAGGATTTCGTCGTACTCCTGATCGATGTAAGATTGTGGTAATAATAAGCCTTTTTTTTCAGCTGCCTTGACGATCAAGATGCGGTCAATTAGATTTTGTAGTACTTCGCGGCTGATTTGGTCGATCCGCTTGGAGAACTCTTGTTCGTTGCGCGATTCCGCCCGTAGGCGTGGAATAATGGGCTCAAGTTCTCGGCGAAGTTGTTCGATCGTGATGATTTCCCCTTCGGCAATGGCGGCAATGCCATTGCCCAGACGAATCAGGGCAGCGTCTTGTTGAGCATGCAAAGGTGCGATCAGACAGAGTAGGGCAAAGAACCAGAAAAGAGAGTGCTTCAGTGTCATGTTGTAGGTGACCGATTGGGTGGATATTTAAATCGCTAACAACCCTAGCAAATGGGATTGGCTGGTCAAGCGACGAAATGACCTGCGGAATGATTGGAGCACAACCTTCAGGGTCGTGCGGCAATAGGTGGCAATGGTAGTCTGTTATGGCTGCGGTCGTTGTAAAAATTGGCGGATCTCTCGTAATCGCTTGAGTGGATCTTGCGCAGAAAGTCTCGGAAAGCGTGCACCGGTTTTGAGGAATTCGCGGTTCTGGGTAGGGGTTGCCAAATGGCAGATTAGGCGATCGCGTTCGCTCTCGACCCGACGCACACCGGCAGCTTCAGCGCACACGCGCACCTGACTGACTTCAATCAGGGCTTGGGTGGCGCGTGGCAAGGTGCCAAAGCGGTCGGCAAGTTCTTCGGCGATGGCCGTGATGGTTGCCTCGTTTTGAGCCAGCGCCAGGCGGCGGTAGAAGTCAACTCGCAGCCGTGGTTCGCTGATGTAGTCGGTCGGCAGGGCTGCTTCGACTAATTGATCGGAATGAGTGTTATATTCGGCCTCTTTGAGTGCCGCGAAGGCAAAGCTGCCACTGGTACGACGTGAGCGGGAGCCACCGGCTCCACTGCTGATAAAGTCGAGCTTCACCTCGGCACGAATATGTTCAGCACCCGGCTCACCTTTGAGGCGGGCGACACTTTGTTTCAGTAATTGGCAATACAGTTCAAAGCCAACACCTGCGATATGTCCACTTTGTTGTGAGCCAAGCAGGTTGCCGGCACCGCGTAGTTCGAGGTCGCGCATCGCAATACGAAAGCCCGCACCAAGTTGCGTGTGCTGTTTGAGTGCATTCAGACGTTTTTGCGCCTGATCAACCAAGGTGGCGTGTCGATGGAGCAGGAGATAGGCATAGGCCTGACGCTGAAAACGGCCCACTCGTCCGCGTATCTGGTAGAGTTGTGAGAGTCCGAAACGATCTGCACCTTCGATGATCAGTGTATTACAATTGGGGATATCGATGCCGGATTCGATGATCGTGGTGCAAACGAGCACATCGAACTCACCCGCCACAAATTGCGTCATAATCGTTTCCAGGGCATTATTTTCCATCTGCCCATGGCCAACGGCAACGCGCAATTTTGGGTGCATTGCACGAATTTGTGTGGCTACACGTTGAATCGTCGACACCCGGTTGTGCAAATAAAAGACCTGGCCGCCGCGGTCGGTTTCGGCTTGAATCGCACGTTTAATCAGAGTGGGATCATAACTATTCACAATGGTTTGGATCGGGTGACGGTTGACCGGCGGTGTTTCGATCACACTCATCGCTCGCGCGCCGGCCAAGGCGAGATAAAGGGTGCGTGGAATCGGTGTGGCACTGAGCGTGAGAATGTCGACATTTGCGCGGAGTTGTTTGATACGCTCTTTCTGGCGCACCCCGAAGCGCTGCTCTTCGTCAACGATGAGCAGGCCGAGATCGTTGAAGTGTACATCTCTGCTCAGCAGTCGATGGGTGCCGATGACGATATCGAGCTGACCGGCTGCGAGTGCGGCGATGTTTGCT
>Ga0075479_10000631_pt1 | contig 15366 bp, 4 predicted proteins | sample DEB08_DNA_8_FD_76341 | JGI IMG/M metagenome (GOLD analysis project Ga0075479, IMG submission 76341) | Aqueous microbial communities from the Delaware River and Bay under freshwater to marine salinity gradient to study organic matter... | ecosystem: Environmental > Aquatic > Marine > Coastal ... | reverse complement strand
TTGGTGGTTGGTCTTAAGAGTTTGGCTACTGGTTGGCTTTATAAAATCTGTGAATGCAGATCAATCTGTACAACAAAATTGGACTTGTAATTATACGTTTATGTACGTGAAATCGCTGTTTTCTTTACTTGGAGGTGGATTTTGGTTTGGGTTCGGGTTGATGGTGTTCGCCCTGTTTCCAACGCATGGCTTTTCGGGAGAGGGGCGTGCGAATGATGTGCGTGCAAATGATGTGCGTGCAAATGAGGGGCTCGCTACTGTAGGTTTCGGGTTGATGGGAGACAGGATGGTTCAGGAACGACCCGGGATGCCGGAACGGAGAACGCAGAGAACGGCTGGGATGCAGGGAACGCAGAGAACGCCGGGATCGCAGGTAGCATCGGGATCGCCTGGATCACCGAGAGTTCCGGGACAAACCATGGAGCCGGATTGGGATCGTTTGGAAGCGTTGTTGCAGGGCGCGGATTCAGACCTGGACCGCATGAATACCTTCTATGATTTCTCCTTTTCCGGATCAGGGAGAGCACAGCCGGGTCAGGTGTTGTCACGGTTGCAGGAGATGGAAGTAACACCAGATGCTCAGCCGTTAAAGCAAGCAATCATGGCGGGTTTGATGGCAAGGGAGGCGGCCGGGAGCAATACAAGTCTTGCCATGCCTGGCGAAAGAAGGAGTTCGGGCGATGTAGGGAATGAAAGGCCGAACCCCCCGGGCAGACCTTCAGGCATGCTTTCAGGCAGGGATCTTTCCGAGTCTTCTTTGTACTATGCATCAAAAGCAGCGGAGCTCTATTTGGGGGCGAATGAGGTTGACAAATATCTAAGAGAGCAGATCTTTCTATCGCTGCAACATCGAAGAACCCGGTCGTTTATGGAAGCGGAAGCTGTGATTGCAGATGCATTGGAGATTGCAGAAGCCACGAGGATCGCAGAAGCCACGAAGATCGCAGGTGGAAAGGAGATGGAACAAACTTCTGTAAACATCGACTCTGGATTGTTGGCAGCACTCTACAGCAATGCAGGTAGCATCTATGCGTTAACGCTTGCTCACGATTTGGCAGAAGCAATGTTCTCTGAGGCAGCTGTTTATTCAACAAGCCCCGAAATGGAGTGCATGAACAAGAACTCGGCAGCCAACGCACTCAATCAGGTCAAACGTGCAAGTGAGGCAGCAGAGAGAATCGCTCCATGTCTGGAACTCGAAGTTCTCACTGCGGACTTTCGGTCGACTCTTTATATGACGTTGAGTAACTCCATGCTTGCAATGGGGGATACTTTGCAGGCAATAACCTATGTTGAGAATGCCATACAACTGATGCCGGGTGAAGCGATGGAACGAAGAGCGGGCAGGATGAGCCACTTGGGCCAACTTCTTCTCGATGTTGGGGAACGAGACCGGGCTGGTGCGATTGCGGAGGAGCTTCAGCAGATCTCTGCGGCGAACTTTCGCCCATCCGTTCTGTTTCCGGTGGATACATTTCTAATGGAATATTTCCTGGAAACCGGAAACCCAGAGGCCGCCCTGCAGCTCAGCGACCGTTATCTTGCTAGGTTGCCGGCTGCAACAGAGCATCCCCTCGTTGGGCCTGTACATGAATTGCGTTCTGCGATCTATTCCCGGCTTGGTGAAAGTGAAAAAGCGCTGGAGTCCTCCAATTTGCATATTCAGCAGATGAAATGGGTAGGACAGCAGCAAGACCGTATGGAGGAGGCAAATGCCAGTGTACGCCTGCAACTGCGTAAAATTCAGGCAGATGCGGATCGTTCTGCTTTGCAAGAGAGGTCTGCCAATCGCAGGGCATTGCTGTTCTTACTCCTTGTTTTAGTCGTTGGGGTGATGTCAATCGTCTTGCTTCAAAGGTACCGAACAAGCAAAATGCAGGCTCAATCGTTTAGTGAGAAACTCTCTGAGGCCGAAGAGGAGACAGAACGGTTACGCAAGTTGATAAAGATGCGTCAGCAGAACCGAGGTGAAGGTGCTGCTTTTGATGACACACAGCGAATCCGTTTTTCAAAGAATCTTCAGATCTCTCCAGCTTCCATCTCCCATCTGGAGTCTCAGGGGAATTACGTCCGGATTGTACCGGTGGAGTCTGGCAAACCGGAACTTCAGGAAAGAATGACGTTAAAATATTGCGAAGAGCTGCTGCCCGCCGATCTGTTCACGCGCGTCCACAGATCGTTCATCGTCAACATGACACAGATCGACCGGGTCGACGGAGAGCTAATCTACATGAAAAACGGGGATGATATACGAATCAGCCGGACGGTAAAAAATGAGTTGCTGGAATTGTGACACCGTAGTTCTATTCATCAAAAACGTATTCCAACACTCAGCGACGGTGTGAAACCTGGTAACGTTCGGTTGAGTGGTGCAAAGGTCAGATCCTGTTGAATCAACACGGTGCGATCGAGTACATTTCTTCGGTTCAGAACATTCATCAAGTCTGCCCGGAGCTGAAACATACCCTTCAGGATGGTGGGTTGATAAGCGATCGACACATCCAGTCTGTAAAACGGATCCAGGCGGTCTTGATCCGGGTTTTCAAAATCCAGCATATCAATTCGTTTCACCAGCGGATCCATGGCCAGATAGTTGTAGTACAGTTCCCGATAGGCCCATGTACGCCCAAGAACAGCCGACCATTTCCCGATTACTGTGAGGCTCTGCCCAATACGTGTAAGTGCACGCAGCTGCAATCGATGGGGCTGGCTCCAGGGAGCAGGAAGTGAACGACCAAACTGGGACTCCATATCTACCCGTGTAATCTCGAGATCATACCCGGCTAATATTTCAGCACGGTTATCCCAGAGGGCCTGACGAATCCGAATACTGCCACCCAAAGAGCGGAATTCGGTTTCTTTTGAGAACGAATCAAAACCGGCATCACTTTCCGCAGCCTCCATGCCTGTGAGCATCATATACGATGTGATGTAACTCACGGGTTGTAGCTTGGCAAAAAGATCGAATTGGACATCAATTCCTGAAGCTGGCTGAACCAGGGTCGATAAACTTAGGTGATATGCTTTTGGTTGAACAACACCCGCATCATGGGACCATACAGTAATGAAGGGTACAATGTTGTTCGGGCCTGCATTGGTGATTTCAAACTGATTGATAAACTGGTAGTACTTTCCGCCGGCCAGCTTCATCGAAAGCAACCGGCCACGTCGGGTTTCATGATCATATTGTACAGAGAAGCGCGGTTCCAGGTAGATCGTTTCACTATTCAAAAATCCACTGATCCGATACCCCATCATCACATGCAGGGACGGGGTTGTCATCCAGCTCACTTCGCCGTATTGGCTCAGCAAGTTTGTTTTCTGCTCATGCACAATCGGTGCAAAAAACAGATCCTCCATCTGCACGTCCGATTCCACATGATCGAGCTGCATTCCGCTTCGAACGGTCAGATTGCCTGCAGCATACCAGTGCAAATCCCAACTCGCCAGCAGATGATGAATGTTGTTACCATCCATTCTCATATTGCCATCCAGTGTTTGGGCCTGAAGCTGATAAAAAATATCCTCCTCCGTACCGCTAGCCAGCGTTTGAATCTGGGTATTGTCCGCCATGCTGTAGGTGTGGCCAAACCGGTTCGAACTGTAGCCGGCTTTCATCGAAACATCCAACCGGTCAGAAACAATCCAGTCATATTGCAGACTGCTCACATCATTTCGCCAATTGTATTTGTCACTTGTGAACATGTAGCTTGGCGATCGAAGTGTTTCATCACGGGTGAGTAGGTCGGTCATCACTCCATTACTGCCCCGGTACAGGGAAAACCGAAGGGTACGAAAGGCATCAAACTGCCAGGAAGCAGCCGCATGAAAATCGGAATAGCTGGCATCCGAAAGCGCCTGAGACTGCTGAAACCGATTCACCCCGATCCGTTCGCCCATCAAAACCTGATAGGAAAAGCTATCCAGGACACTCCAGTCGTTGATCATATCCGAAATTCCATTCCCCCGATGCAGATCCCACGTTTTTGAGCGGTACCCAATCATAACACGAAACCGGTCATCCCGGAACGTGCCGGACTGATGCAAAACCGCATGTGTATGCAGAAAATCGGCGTAGGAGGAGAGGGTAGACTTGTTGCGATTTCCAAGATCGTGACCAAGCTTAATTTTTCCGGCAGTATAGCTACCCTCCGATGCTTTGAAACCAGCTTTCGCCATCGAAATATCCCCAATCGCCATAGAACTAAATGCTCCCATGACGGTACCCAGTGTGTACGGGTTGTATACCGGTATATCGTCCAGGAAAACGCGGTGTCCACCTCTCGGGCTTCCCTGAATGTGCACATCGCTGAGGCTGAGGCCGCTTTGGATCCCCCCGAATAGCTGAAGCTGTTGCAGCGGGCTTACTGAGTTTTGGCCTCCTTCCCACTTCTCGATGCTTTCAGATAAAGATTGTACGGGTTGATGGGAGACGCGGATCGGTTTGTGGTCAGTGACGATGACAGGCGCAGTTTGTACCGGTTTCGGATAGAGCTCGATGGTGCTGAAGATCTCCTGGTTCTTGCTCGACCGGATAATTTTGGTCCGGGTTTCATATCCGATGTGCGAGATAATGGCTGTTTGCGGACCTGGGGTCAGAACTGGGAATGAGAAGTGACCCGTTTTGGTAGTGATGGTTCCCCGGGTGTTGGGTGTCAGTGCACTTCCGCTGGTTTTAGTCGGTTCTGCACTGGCCAGAAGAATGGCAGCACCATACAGTGGTTCGCCTGTGACTGCATCGATAATTCTCCCGTGATAAGCAGTCTGTTTTTCCGATAGTTTCGCTGATTGAATGATTACATAGGTTCCGCTGGATAGTATGATAAAGTCGAGTGGATACCCTACCAGCATTTGCCGAAGAAGCTCTGTTGTCGAGTTTCCTTCAATTTTTTTGTGAATTACCATGCCTGCGGTCACCTCAGAATCAAAAAGCACATCCGATCCGGTCTCGCCTGATAGCAGTTTTAGTGCAGATGAGAGTGGCTCCTCCCGAAAAACAAACTGATATTTTGGGTTCTGCGCTGTGGAATAATTGGAGGAATAATTGGAAGAATGTAAAGATCGTGCAACCCCCTCTTCGGTCTGTATAAGCAATAAAGCCGGCACAAAAAAAGCGAACAGGATAACCAAAACAGTCCGCGAAATGTTGCAGATATGGATGTTCACAATGGGTAGGGTCTCAGTTTACACGTTTACAGATTGTACGTTCTCAGGTCAGCCCTATAATCTACGGATTTTTTGGTTGTGTCTCTGTCCGATCTATAATTTGGTATCCGCCAGAATGTGACACATAGTGTAAGGACTTAATCGTTGTGATATCCATGAGGATCCGCTCCAAATTAAGTGGTGCAGAGTAATATGCGGTTATTTCTCCTCCAAACCGGCCGGCTGCCTGCCGGGACCAGGAAATGGGTACATCAAACCGGCGCTCCAGTGTCTGCAAAACAGATGGAAGCGATTGTTCAAAGAAGGAGATCCCTGCCTCTCTCCATGCAAGTGCATGGTTGAAATTACCATCTATGGGGCCAGTGAATGTATTCTCATTCGGGCTCCATTGTCCGGCTTCGCCACCCTGAAGTTTCATACTTCTGTCTCCATTTTTCAGAAGTACGGTTCCCGAAATCACAGTGATTTCAAGGTTTTCAGTGTTTTCAGATTCATGAGACTCATGATCCGAGGTGGGTTCACTTTGCCATGAGCGCAGGTTGAAAACCGTTCCGAGTACCTCCGTGGTTACCTCTCCTGTTTGAATCCGGAAAGGCAGATCCTGTTTTGTAATCTCAAAATATCCTTCTCCGTTCATGGAGAGGGTACGATGGGTTTTTCCAAAAAGTCGTGAATAGTGGATCGTACTTCCACTGTTTAACTCAACAGTACTGCCATCCGGAAATGTATGAGTGATGGTTTCGCCGTACGGTACGTTTAGGGTAACCGGGGTGATGAAATATGCAGAACCGGCAATCAGAAGCAGCGCAGCCGCTACCAGCCAGGCAGTGAGGGAGGATTTTCTATTTTTAATGATGTGATGGATCGGGGTGTTGGATTGGGATTCGGTATGAAGCCGATTAAAAAGTTTCTCCACATCCTGATCGAACTCAACATCAGACAAGACTTGCTCATGTGGAATCTTTCCTGCAAGATCCCAAAGTTCTTGCGCTTTGGTATCCGTTGTAAGAAAATCTTCAAACCGCTCTGGGTTATTTGAGATCATATGTTTATTCATCACCAGCTACCTTATGGTTTCTTGTAGTCATCATGCATCTGTTTGATACTTTTCATTGCAGCAATCAGATGGTTGTTAACCGTTTTTTCCGAAATTCCCATGACAGTGGAAATTTCTCTGTGTGTCAATCCATCAAAGCGGGATAATTCAAAAGCCTCTTTTTGTCGCTCGGGCAAGTTGTCTATCCACTCTTTTAACAACTTCATTTTGTCCGCTTCTGAACTAGCATCCCCTGGGGAAGAAACTAGATCCGATCCGGCAAAAACAGCTGCTTCATCCACATCTATATTCTGCTCGTCCAGTGACTCAGTGAACCGGTGATCCCGCAAGTAGTTCAGAGCACGGTTTCGAACGGCCTGGTACATATACGAACGAACGCCCGTTTGTACCTGAATTTGATCCTTGTTTTGCCACACAGCAGCAAAAGTGTCTTGTACAAGATCTCTGGCTGTATGAACATCCCCCGAGAACCGGACAGCGTATGCAACCAACGCCGGATAGAGTTCCCGAAAAAGTTGCTCAACATCAAAATTGCCAAAGAGTTTCTCGTCCAAAGCAAATACCAGCAAGAGTTCAGGAAAAAATTGGATCTTGCCCCACTGGTAAAGGGGCAAGATCCATGGTATTGCAGATCCACCTAAACCTGCAAATACTTCGAAATATTACTTAATCAGCGTGAACTGACGAGTTTCAGAAAATGCACCGGCTGTGAGTCGGTAAAGGTACAGGCCACTCGCGAGTCCGCTTGCATCAAAGGTAACCTCGTATTGCCCAGCTTGACGTTCTCCGTTTACAAGAGTTGCGACATGTTGTCCTGTGATATTGAATACATCCAGTGTAACGGTGCTCTCCACAGGAAGCGCGAACTGAATCGTTGTCGTAGGGTTGAATGGATTCGGATAATTTTGACCCAGTGCAAACTCTGAGGGTAGTTCCTCGCGAACCTGATCTGCTGGGATTATCTGCATGGTTGTTGCATGTTCGGGAACCGCTACAACCTGCCCACTTTCAACCGTTTTTCGTTCAATCTGAACAGGACCATTATGAAAGGTGACAACTGCATCTCCATCATTTTCCAGACGAATGACTGCAGTGAGCGGTGCCCCCGTTTGTTGAAGGTCAATGTCAGCAATTTGTGAATCCGTGATCCATTGCTGTCCACTCAGGCGTGCGTCAAAACTGCCATTTGGTGGAAGTGGAGGTAGCATGAGTTGATACGGATGCAGGTCGGCTGGGAGCTCAGCGCCAAAATGGAGTGTCTGCAGAGTCTGATCTCCAGTCGAGAACTGGACATTGTGGTTCGCAGTGCTTTCTTTTTCATTTGCAGAAGACAAAGACGCAGGTGAATCCGCCATGACAGAAAGTGAAACCGTACCTGCAGCACTAGCAGCTACCCAATACCCCTGACCTGGCTCCAACTCCGTTGTGGTGTAGTAAGAGCCATCAAATCCGTAAAGGGTACCATTCAGAACGATGTTGTCGGGATCGGTAATCTCTCCCATGTAAGACACACTACCAATCATGTTCCAACCCTCCATCAGCGGAATATCTGCACTCATCATCAAGTCACCAGTCATCGGTACAGATCCGGCTTGATTGAATGCCATCCAGTATCCCATACCGCCTGTCATCTCCGTTGCTGCCGTGTAGGAACCGTCGAATCCGTACATGGACCCCTCTACTCCGTCTGGGAACATATCGTAGTAACTGTCGTAACCATCCATATTTACGTACATCGGCATACTGAGCATGTTCCAGCTGTCCATATAGCTGAACATCATGGTCATCTGGGTAGACTGAACGATTTTCAGGTTTTCCAGCCCAGGTACAGATGCATCTGCAAGACTGAAGCTACTATTCTGTCGCATATCCACATTGACAAATCCTTGACCAAATGCGTCTGTGAGCATAAAGTTGCCTTCTGCCGGTAAGTTTGCTGGATCCCAGGTTAGTACGATCGGATCATTTCCGGAACTTGCCACAAACTGAAGCTCCCACTCATTCATATCCGCCACGGTTGGTATAAAGGAAGTAAAGTAGCTTACTCCATTCGTTACCAGACGAGCATCGAAGGCTCCGTCGGGAGGAGGAGGAGGTGCAAGAAGATCGTAATCTGCATCATAATCCAGGGTTGCATCTGCAGCAGTACCGATGATCAGCGGGATATCGTTGCCCGCTTGATCTTCAACCAGAATGGTAAGGGCAAAGTCATTGTCTGGCTCGACCGGACCATCTGTGACAGTTAACTCAAATGGAATAACGAGCACAGGGTTTTCTTCACTGCTCACGATTAGAAGTAGATTGGAGTTGTATACTCCTGCTTCTAATCCGGTTGCGTCTAGACCGGCCGTAACCGTCACACTGTCCCCTCCATCCAAAAATCCGACGGGGGGATTGATGCTGCTAATAAAAGATTCAGGTGGGGATGGTGGATTTGTGCCGCCGTCTCCATTCTCCGTGAGGTCAAGAAGCTGGAGTTCACCGGACCATACGCCATGTCCACCATTCCAGCCATGACCGATCCATACATAGATTTCTTCAAAAAGAAATTCCGATGTTAGTTCCAGATACTCATCAACTCTGGCCCCAACTTGTCCGCTACTTCCGGTCGACCATGAACAGTGAGCTTCCGGAGAACCAATTGTGACCGTTCCGCCGACCTGCAGGATGATTGACTCCTCGGTGAGCTCTGTGCCAGATGTGCTGAAAAGAAGCGTCAGGTCGTTGGCCCAGGTTTGGCCGGTCGATTCTACTATTTCAAAATCGGCTTCCACAGCACTAATTAGACCAGAGAATGAGGATTGACTGATGGGTACAAACTCCAGGGAATTCGCGAAAAAGTCATTGAAGGTGACTACATGGCCTTCGACATCTACTTCACCATTATCGCCTCCGTTCCAATCATCATCACCATCTCCGTCTCCTTCACCGGGTGTGTCGTCACCTCCACCATCACCATTGTCTCCGCCACCGCCATAAAATGGAGCTTCGATCGATCCATAAATAGACTCATAGCGGGCAAGAACTTCAAACTCATCTGGACTCGCCTGAGAGGAAACTTGATTTTGGAATAGACTGATGATGGAACGGTCTTCCATTGAAAAATAGCGTTCGAGATCGTAAACCTGAACAGCATCTGGAGCAATTTTTGTATAGGTATGTGTATTTCCGCCAAAAAGATCTCCGGCAAATTCCGGGAAGATGAAATTTAAAGAAGCATCGCCTGTGTTTTGAAGCTGAAACTCAACACTTCCTGCGGATCCGGCTTCCAGTTCTGCAATGACCGGAATCGGCGTGACTACTGCTTCCGCTGCACCAATCACCTCTGCAGAAAGTGGAACAGTAAGTTCCGCCATCATGGTGTCAGAGCTGGCAATCGTGAGTGTGCCGCTATAGGAACCAACCTCACTTCCATTAAAAAAGACTTTCATCAGTTCACTGCTAAAAGGCTCAATCAGAGTAGGGAAGTCTCCATTCGTAAATCCTGCTCCTTCGGTAGTCACGGACTCAATACTCAAATCACCATTTCCGTTATTTTGGATCTCCAAAAACCTAAATGTTGTCTGGTTGGATGATACATCCCCAAAATCGATAAAATCAGGATCAACAGAGATCGATACACCACCTGTCACATTCATTGTAACGGCCAGGGAAGTTTCCGGCATTTCCGGAACGTTGCTTTCAATGCTAACGGAAGATTCATAGGAGCCGGATACAAGATCGGAACTGTCAAAGGTGATTTGTACTTCTGTGCTTCCTCCAGCGGGAACGGTACCAAAGGAGGGAGATACAGAGGTGATGAAACTTGCTGCAGAATTCACGTTATCTAAGGTTATAGACCCACTCCAGGTTCCTGAGTTTCCGTATGCCCATCCATTGCCAAGGAAAAAGTACAGCTCTTCCACATCGAGTGGACTATTGAGATCAATGGAAGTTTGGACGGGTGTTCCAGGCTCACTGGTGTGGCCCATTCCCCAGTCATAGTAATTCTCTGGGTGAACAATGGTGGTTGTACCCCCAATCTGAAGCACGAATGTAGATTCATCAAACACTTCATCACTGGTAGTCACCAGCAATGTCAGATCGTTTGCCCATGTAGATCCCTCACTTTCATCCAGCACAAAATCTGCTGTTACCGTTTCCAATACTCCTGTGAAATCCCCGCTATTGACCTGATAGAATTCCAATCCACCGGCAGTGAGGTTTTCAAACTCAATTCTGTTTCCATTTGGCTCAAGTGAACCATCGTGGTCATCGTCGTCATAAAGGCCAGCTTGATTCGAAGAGTTCATTTCCAGGTATTGATCGATGACGGCAGACTGTGAAGCGTCTAACTCCTGTATCTCCCCGGCCAGGTATCTTCGAATCAACTCTCTCTCTGATCTTACCTGCATCATTGTAGCGGGATCTTTAACAGGCAGTATCACTTTAGAGCCTCTTAACATCTCCGTTGTAAGGATATCCTCATCATCAAAATAGGATGGAATCGAAAACTCAAGAGGTCCGTTACCACTGTTTACAATGGAAAAAACAGAGGTGCCAGTTGCGCCGCCAGGCAATGTAATTTCGATTGCATCCGGATCCAGTGAGATCGCTGGCGTTTCGGTTGCAGTACCCATCAAGAAGACCATCAATGACGTAGAATCGGCCATTTCAACGGTTAAGGTACCTTCATAGGCTCCAGCCATGTCTGGCGCAAAGGAAACAATGTATTCCAGAGATTCGCCGGGTGCTAAAAAGTAGTTTCCGGACTCTCCGTTAAAATCTTCCAATGAGAACATCTCACCAGCCAGTGTTACATTCGTTACCTCTGCAATGGCGGTTCCAATATTTGTGATGAGCAGATCTCTCTCAGACACTTGACCCTCAAAGAGAGATCCGAAATCCAACTCATCATCAGAAGCAACCAGAACGGCTTCACCACCCGCGGTTTGCATCAAAAACTCCAGCTCAATTTCTGGATTATTCAGATCATTGCTGACGAGATCCGTTTCTGTTACGTAAACTCCATCAACCACATCGGAAGCATCAAATACGATTTCGAGATCTGTGCTTTCTCCCGGTGCCAGAGATCCTGATGATGGTGTCACAGAGCTAATGAAGGAAGTCTGTGTGTCGGCTCCCACCAGGGTGATTTGTCCGTCCCAGGTTGCTTCCGGTCCGGAAAACCATCCGTTCCCTATAAAGACTTCTAACCCATCCAGTTCTAAAGCTTCGTTCAAAACAACAGGCGATGTAACCGAAGTCCCAGGCTGAGGAGAGTCCCCCTCATGCCAACTGTAGAGATTTGGCCCGTGCCCTCCAAAACCACCAACTTGTAGTTCAATCTCATACTCTTCGTCCTCTACACTTACAAAGTAGATGGCAAAATCGCTTGCCCATGAAGCAACACCACCGCTGACAAGCATAAAATCGGGATCTACTACTTCCAACATACCCGTAAAGCCTTCACCGGTTACATTGAAAACTTCACCTCCTTGTGCTACTAGATTTTCAAATTCAATAACTTCTCCTTCACTTTCGGCAAGGGATGCTCCTGCATGAATGCCAAAGCTGTTGCCATTGCGAACCATGGACTGATATTGTTGTACAAGGCTTTCTGTGTTGGCATCCGGATTCGTGTTTTCACCCGAGATTACACTTCGAATTGCAAGTCCTTGCGCCGCATTAGGAAAATGGCCCTCGGCCGGCTCCCATATTCTGGCGAGTGGTGCGAGATCGCTGTTGGTCATCACTTTATCGTTTACAAATGCTGGCAAAGAAAAGTTGAGTGTGCCTTCACCAGAATTGGAAACCGTAATGGTTTTGGTCATCGTCTCCCCGATCTCCACTTCAGCGCTCACCTGTGTTGCACTAAGACTGATGACAGGTGCACCATCGGTGGTTGCAGTTACAACATTGGATATGCCGGACTCGGAGCCAAATGCATCACGCGCCTTAATGGCAAAGTAGTACATGGTCTGCGGACTTAATCCTTTCACATTTGCAGTCTCCTGAGTTCCTGCAGCGGATGGACGTCCAATGTCTGCCATCATGGCCTCATCAAAATTTTCACTTGTAATCTCTTCCGTGGAGTAAGCCAGGTCGTACTCAAAGGCCTGTCCTTCGTCACCGGAACTTCCGGGTGCTGTCCATGTTAGTGTCACACCATTTTGAGACGCAGATCCTGCCACTGCAAGATCCGTAATATCGGAGGGAGGAATCCCATCGTCTTCTTGAAGAGAAAGCCCGGCGTTAATTCGTGTACCAAGCATTCCTTCAAACCCGGGGTTCAAGGCATCAATGTTATCACCTGTTATTATCATTTGTTCTGTAAGTGCTTCTGCACTTATTCCGGGTGTGTATGATGCGATGAGTGCTGCGAGCCCGGACACATGGGGAGCTGCCATGGAAGTACCGGAAAATACAGAATAGGTTTCGTTTGGTGTGGTACTTAGAACGGCTGATCCAGGGGCAGAAAGATCGATCCATGTACCATATTCCGAAAATCCGGAGCGCTTGTCGTTGTGATCTGTAGAAGCTACAGCAATCACATCATCATTCGATGCAATTGGTTCACTAGGGTAATTCGAACCATAGTTACCTGCAGCAAAAACAACAACACCACCTTCAACAGGGCCCGAAGCAGAACCATCTGCCCCAATCCCTGCAAACTCTTCGAAATAATCAATCGCATCGTTCAACGCCTGGGAGTAACCACCTCCACCCCAGCTGTTGCTGGCGATGACTGCACCGTTGTCTGCACCATACACAAAGGCTTCCGCAAACCCTCCGGCCGTATTATTTCCACCGGCGAATGTTTTTGCAACCATAATTTTCACACCAGCGCCAGCATCATTTCCACCGGCTACTCCGGCAACACCAACACCATTACCACTTCTCGCGGCAATGGTCCCAGATGTGTGGCTTCCGTGTCCGTCAACATCATTGATAATTGCGTTGTTGAAAACAAAATTCCATCCATGAACGTCACCATCATATCCGTTTTCAGGCCCTGAATTGGGATTTACCCACAAACTTTCTGCCAAATCGGGATGATCTGTATCAATCCCTGTGTCTAGCACAATTACGACCACATCATTACTTCCGGTCTCTTTATTCCAGGCTGCAAAAAGATTGATGTCAGCTCCTGGCATACCCCCTGTCTGACCGGTATTGTTATAGTGCCACTGCTCAAGGAGCATCGGGTCGTTACTGCTGGCCAGCTCAATCAACTCTTCGGTAACATCTCTGCGTTCGGAAGTGTCTACCAATGAGTGCTTTGCCTCTCTCTCTGCAATGGATACGACCGTTGTTTTTTGCAGCTCAGAAACTAGCGCCATAGACTCACCAGCATCCTTAGATGCGATCGAAACGCGGTACCAGCGATCCAAACCCGCCTGCTGATGACGCCCTGCAAATCGCGGATCGGTTCGGAAAAGCGGCTCGATAGTATGTACTCCAAAATCGGCGCTCAGTTTATCCAACTCGGCGATCCCGGTAAGCTGAACAGCACCGGATTTTTGAAGATTCAAAGATTGTTTGCCTTCTGGGGTCAACTGAACCAGTACGACGCCATCGACATACTCACCGATAGTAGAGGATTGTGCGTAGGCAGCCCCTGGCAACACGGAGGATGACATCATGAAAAGCAACAAGGCAGTAAAAAGAGAGAAAATAAATGACTTCATAAAGGATGGGTGATTAATGAATGGTGGGTAGTAAGATCTATTTATAGTAAGATGTATCTATATAAAGAACTGTCCGTGAAAAAACAGCCCTATAAAAACATCAAAAAGGCGGTTCACTCTAAAGAAACTCCTGAAGATAAGAATACTCTTCAAGATGGAGTTTATTCTCAGAACAAACACTTCAACAAGACACACAAAAAAACTTGTATACCTAGTCGTGTGAAAAACAAAATGAACTGCTCAATCATTCTTCAAACCAATCATTCTTCAAAATTCATCAAGAAACCAAGAAGCAAGAACCTTACAACTGCACCGTTTATTGGTTACCTTTCTGTAGTTGCACAAGTTTGTGACACAAGTTTGCGACAATTGTTGGCAGATAGCATTCACAGCAAGCATCTGTGACAATAGTTGGTAGCAAGCATTGGTAGCAAGCATTGGTGGCAAGTTTTGGTGGCAAGTTTTGGCGGCAAGCTTGAACAGCAACCATCTACAGCATCCATCGTCTCCAATTCCACACGTAAGATCCATGCGCACCAAAACGGCATCAGCATCACCCCCTCCCTCCTCAACGGATACCGAACACAAAAAATCCAGAAAAAGCCAGTTCCCGGTCACAGGCATCACCTGCGCCGGATGTGCAGCCAGCGTAGAATCCGCACTCTCCAAAACCGAAGGCGTTCGCTCCGCCGAAGTCAACTTTGCCAGCAAGACGGTTCAGGTCGAATACGACGAAGTGCTAACCCCATCAACCCTTCAAAAAGCCGTGCAAAATGCTGGCTACGATCTCATCATTCCGGACGAAACCGTTACGGATCCGGATAAAGCGGCAGACGTCATGCAAGAGAGCGAAGACGGCAACGCACGCGATCGCCAACACCTCGCAGAAATCCAAAAACGAACCCTGCTGGCTGCGATCTTCACCCTTCCGGTCTTCATCAGCGGTATGTTCTATATGGATTGGGAGCTGGGACGCTGGCTCTCGATGGGCTTATCGGCGCCCGTACTCTTCTGGTTTGGCCGCGACTTTTTCCGAAACGCGTGGAAGCAAGCCCGCCACAAACGCGCCAACATGGATTCGCTCGTGGCCCTCAGCACCGGAATCGCCTACCTGTTCAGCGTTTTCAACACCCTCAACCCCGAATTCTGGACGGCAAGGGGCCTCGAACCACACGTCTACTACGAAGCGGCGACCGTCATCATCACGTTTATACTGCTTGGGCGGCTGCTGGAAGAACGCGCCAAATCCAAAACCTCCTTTGCCATCCGAAAATTAATGGGGTTGCAGCCTAAAACAGTGCGGGTGGTGGATTGGGAGATGGATTGGGAGGTGGATTGGCCAGTGGAGCAGGAGCAGTTGGATCGGGCAAGTTTGGGCGACCTTATAAATAACAACTTGAAATATAAAGACCTGGCGATTGGTTCGGTTGTACCGGGAATGGTTATTCTGGTTCGTCCAGGGGAGCGAATTGC
>Ga0075479_10000627_pt1 | contig 15433 bp, 14 predicted proteins | sample DEB08_DNA_8_FD_76341 | JGI IMG/M metagenome (GOLD analysis project Ga0075479, IMG submission 76341) | Aqueous microbial communities from the Delaware River and Bay under freshwater to marine salinity gradient to study organic matter... | ecosystem: Environmental > Aquatic > Marine > Coastal ... | reverse complement strand
CTGCGTTCCCTGCACCTCTCGGGCACTCTGCATCTCCTGGTCTTTTAAGTTCTGTTCACTCATACATCCCCCCACATCAAATCAAACAAAAGCCACCCCATGGTGATCGTGACCCCGCTGTAGGAGATCAGTGCGGTCAAATCATTCCAGGAACCGTCTTGCAAACCATGCACCAGCGCCGTTTTGGTTATGTTGATGAGAATCAACAGCAGCGGTGTGAGCAAAGGAATCGATAAAATCGAGAACAAAGAGCCTTTTCGATTGGCTTGAGCCACCATGGCCGATGTAATTGTTGTAACAGATGCAAGACCCGTTGAACCAAACAACAGAGCCGCAGAAAAAAATAGGGGTTCCACAATGCTCATCCCCATCATGCGAATGTAGATAAAAAACGCAGGCAGAAGGATCAGAAGCAAAAAAAGTGTATTGTACAAAAGTTTTCCTGCAAAGAGATCTGTGCCAGAAGTGTGTAGCCGAAGCAACCGGTCCGTTTTACGCTCCCTCTCCTGAACAAAACTGCGAGCCATCCCGGATAGAGCTGCAAACAACAGAATAATCCAGATCAAACCCGAGCGTGGTCCGGGTTCCATTTGATCTGCACGCAGCGAAAACAGAACCAGAAGCAGTGCCGAACCGGTAAATGCGATCATTGTATTCAAGGCGTACTTCGTGCGAAGCTCTACGGCGATCTCTTTTCGAAAAATGGTAACAGCAGTTCGAAACATGCGTTCCCGTTCAAATCCTTGTGTTTGTATGGCGTATTCTGAGGGATTCTGAGTTATTCTGACGTCCTCTGGAACCTGCCAGCCTCGTTTTTAACAGAAATCAAAGGTACAAAAAAGCAGACCCAATTATTTTCTTTTTCGGAATCGTTCGACACTTCCTATATTTGATTTGTTGCATAAACGGCGATCCGTGGACTGTACTTGGAGCACAACGCATCGAGCTGTCACCCGGAGCTTCCTAAAAGAGCTGCCAACTCATGACATCAGCCCGTCCATCTGCCATACTCAACAACATCAAGACACAAACCATGTTTATATCCACCCTTTTGCCCAAGGAAAGCATCGCCTCAATCCCGGGAGTGAACTCCAAAGAGGAACTATTACATGCACTCGTCGACCTCCTAAGTAACGAACTCACACCCGACCAAAAAACAAGGATTCGCGAATCTGTCCTCCTTCGGGAATCGGTGATGTCAACCGGCGTCGGAAAAGGTATTGCGATCCCACATGGGAAATGTTCATCCGTTGACCGCAACTTTGCAAGCTTCATTCGTCTCGATCAACCCGTAGAATACCAGTCCATCGACAACGTGCCGGTTCGTTATGCATTTCTCCTGGTTGGCCCGATGGGTGCGGACGGTGAACACATCAAACTTCTTAGCCGTATCTCCAGACTCCTCAACAGCCGCTCATTTCGGGAAAAACTGGATGCCACCACTGCTACAGATGAACTCTGCGCAATGATCCAGAAGGAGGAACGAGCCCACTTTGCCACCAGTTGATGAACACAGGACGACGAGATGCAAACTTAAACCTGACAAGGTCAGGTAAAAAATCCGCAACACAAGAACTTTCCGTTCTTATACCATGACAACAACTCAACGATCTGCAATCTACTCTTCTATTCTTTTCTTCGGGTTGATGATCGGGCATAGTCTCACCTCGCAATCCTTTGCAGGAGCAGACGATCGACCCTCTCTGGCAAATCACGGTATTATCCAAAAGCCGCAAGGCAAATCCCATCAACCCGTACCCCTCACCGATCCATCTCCAATAGACTCTCTGATCGATCAGGGCCCGGCATCCCACGCCTTTTGGCTCATTCAGGTGCGCGATGATCAGGGCAATGTCTTGGTATCGAGAAACGCTGATAAGGTTGTAAGGCCCGCTTCCAATCTGAAAATGCTCACAGCATCCGCAATTTTGGCACAACTAGGGCCTGATTACCGTTTCGAAACAACCCTATCTGCCACGGGTGAGCAGCAGGAAAATCGTTGGGTGGGCGATCTGCACGTAATTGGGTCGGGGGATCCATCGATTCATGCTCCGGAAGGTGGCGACCCACTATTTTTGTTCGAATCCTGGGTGCAACTATTCGACTCCATGGGGGTGAATGTGATCGACGGAAATCTCATCGGCTGGAACGGGCGTTTCGATCAAAAGCCATATCCAAAAGGGTGGGAGTGGGACGATCTCACCTATTACTACGCTCCGGAGATCGATGCCCTGTCCTTTAATATGAATGTTGTAGATCTCACGGTTGAGGCGCAAGGTATTCCTGGTTCACGGCCGAGCATACGCTGGTCTCCGATGCAAACCCCGTATGTACAGTTTGTCAACGAGCAACAGATCACTCCGGCCGGGACAAGCTTCGAAGAGTCTTACTACCGCCTCCCTGGTACAAATACGATCTATTTAAGGAGTACGATACCTCAAGGCTACATCGAAACGGAGCCGCTCACGGTTCATCGGCCGGCTTTCTTCTTTATGGATACCATGAAGCGATGGTTTGAGGCGCGAGGAATTCGCATAAACGGGCAGACGTTGGTTCGGGGTGATGGAGATGCGATGCCGCCCAGGGGAGGTGCCAGGGGGGTGCCAGGGACATTGCCGGGAACGTTGCCGGGGAAATTGCCGGGAACATTGTCCGGGACGTTACCAGGAACATTGTCCGGGGAAGATCGAACACGAACGGTGATTGCCACCCATGTCTCGGAACCGTTGTACAATTTGGTGGCCTGGCTGCTGCAAGAAAGCGACAATTTTTATACCGAGATGTTAGTGAAGGAGCTGGCGGCAGAAAAGCTGAATACACAGGGAAGCACGGAACTTGGTTTACAGCTGATCGAGGAGTATCTGACCGCACACGGTGTCGATCCGAACTATCTCGAACTTCGCGACGGATCGGGGATGGCTCCTGCCACAATGATCCGGTTGTCCGATCTAAACCACTACCTACATCAGGTAAAAAATCAGCCTTGGTTTTCCGTTTTTTATGAGGCGCTACCGGTGAGTGGCACCAACGGAACACTCGAAGATCGGTTTCACAATAGTCCCGTCCGGAACCGATTCAATGGAAAAACGGGATTTTTAACTGGGGTTCGATCGCTAAGCGGATACCTGACCACGAAGCAGGGAACGGAACTCACCCTCACGATTGCTACGAACAATTATACGATCAAAACACGAGAAATCGATCAAATTCACGAGCAGATTCTAGAGTTTTTATACGAAACTTTTTAAAGCATGGTACCTGCCGTTTAATATCCCACTGTTTGATGTTGATTTCCAATAGAGATACTTTTGTGAAGGGACCGGTTGCGTATTCTATCAACCCGACAAACCACCCCAAAAGTAATGACTACCAAAACTTCCTAAAAAACCGGATTCGATTCTATGACAGCGAAACTAATCGATGGAAATCTTGTAGCAGCACTGGTTCGTGATCAAATTCGTAATGATGTTCGCGACTGGGTAGGGCAGGGGAACCGACCACCATTTTTGCAGGTCGTCCAGGTGGGAAATGATCCTGCATCATCGACCTATATTCGGGCAAAAACGAGAGCTTGTGAGGATGTAGGGATCGAAACCGCGACGGCCCATTTACCAGATACGGTATCGGCATTGGAGTTGAAACAGCAGATTCAGGGGTTTAACGAGAGTGATGCCGTGGACGGTATATTGGTTCAGCTACCCCTGCCGGATCACCTTTCGCAGCATGACGTAATTGAGAGTATCGATTACCGGAAGGATGTGGATGGGTTTCATCCGATGAATGTAGGGCGGCTTGCGGTGGATCAGCCGACGTTTCGCTCTTGTACGCCGGCCGGAATTTTGGAGTTGTTCCGCCACTATAGCATTCCGACAAAGAGCAAACACGCCGTGGTGGTGGGTGCAAGCAATATTGTAGGTTCTCCGATGGCGATTATTTTGTCGAGAGAGAATGCGTCGGGGAAGGCCACAACAACGATCTGCCACAAGTACACAAGGGATATTACGCGGCATACGATCGATGCAGATATTCTGATTGTTGCAGCGGGGCAGCCGGGATTGATTAAGGCAGAAATGGTAAAGGAGGGTGTGGTTGTGATTGATGTAGGGATTAACCGGATTGCGGATGAAACGTCTGAGAAGGGGTACCGGCTGGTGGGAGATTGTGATTTTGAGGGACTGAAGGAGAAGGCTAGCTGGATTACACCGGTACCAGGAGGGGTAGGGCCGATGACCGTGGCCATGCTAATGAAAAATACGTTGCTTGCGGCGAAGCATTCCATCTATCCGAGATAGTTGTTGCGGGGATGGGATTGGACAAGCATTGTTTCGTCCTACTAGGTGCATAACATGCAGGGTATGTGTGCGGGGAATATGTGCTGGAAATATTGTATCTTCACCTCCGTTAGCAATCTGTTTTTTCTTGAAAATTTAGAACATCCAATCTGAAAATTGCCATGGTAAAAGTCATATCCCTTATTCTGATAATCCCTATGATGCTTTCGTTAAAACCCGATCAACCATCGAATCACCCATCCGATAATGTATCACATCAAAAACCCGAAACAAGCTTGAATGAGGAAAATCCGTTTTTCGCTCCTAGTGAACTGCCGTTTCAGGCACCCGATTTCGATGCCATACGAATAGAACACTACATGCCGGCATTCGAAGCGGGTATGAAGGTTCATCTCGAGGAGATCGAGGCAATTGCCACACAGGAGGAAGTACCCACGTTCGAAAATACAATCGTAGCGATGGAATTAAGCGGGAGTTTACTTACGCGGGTTCAGAGAGTCTTTTTCAATCTTACATCGTCCCACACCAATGCAGAGATACAGGAGATTCAGTCTGAGATTTCACCTAGACTGGCTGCACACTCCGATAATATCTCTCTGAATGCGGATCTTTTTCAGCGGATCGAAACGTTATACAATCAACGTGAAGAGTTGGATCTGGATCCATCTGCCAGGAAATTGCTGGAGGATACTCGGCGTTCATTTGTGCGTTCCGGGGCCCTGCTATCCGAGGATGAAAAGCAACGGATGCGAGAGATCAATGAGCGGATGTCAACCTTGACCACGGAATTTTCACAGAATCTTCTAAAACTAACGAAAGAACGTTCTGTGTTTGTGGAGGACGCTGCGATGCTGGATGGTTTGAGTGAAGGCCGCATGGCAGCTGCGCAAGAGGCTGCTGAGGAGCAGGGGTATGATAATGGGTATCTTATTACAATTACGAATACAACCCGGCAGCCGATTTTGAAGAGTCTGAATAATCGTGAAATGCGCAAACGTATTTGGGAAGCATCAGCAGAGCGTGGAGTCGGACAGCAGGGTGGTGTGGATAACCGGCCATTGATCAAGGAGATGGTGGCATTGCGTGCCGAACGGGCGAATTTGTTGGGGTACGATAATTATGCATCCTATTCGCTGGAGCCGCAAACCGCAAAAACACCGGAAAATGCACTTGACATGCTGACGGGTCTCATTCCGGCGGTTGTTTCTAATACACGTCTGGAAGCTCGGGAGATAGAAGAGATGATGCGCGCAGAGGGTTTAGAGGATGGTGTTATGCCGTGGGACTGGGGTTATTACTCCGAGAAAGTACGCAAAGCAAAGTATGAGATCGATCAGGCGGAAGTTCGTCCCTATTTCGAACTGAACCGAGTTCTGGAGGATGGGGTTTTTTACACCATGAACCGGCTGTATGGTGTAACCTTTACCGAGCGTTTTGATCTGCCACTGTATCACGAAGATGTTCGTACCTTTGATGTACTGGATGAGGATGGCGAGCAGATTGGTTTGTTTTATGCCGATTATGTTGCACGCAGCTCGAAGCGGGGCGGTGCTTGGATGAGTTCTTTTGTGTCTCAAAACGGACTTACCGGTGACAAACCGGTCATTGTAAATGTTCTGAATGTGGAGCCGCCGGCTGAGGGTGAACCAACGCTTGTTACGTTTGATAATGTAACGACTCTGTTTCATGAGGTTGGGCACGGCGTACACGGGCTTTTTTCGGAGGTAACCTACCCATCTCAGGCAGGTACGTCTGTTCCACGCGATTTTGTGGAGTTTCCCTCTACTTTTGAGGAAGATTGGGCGATCCATCCTGAAGTACTCGGAAATTATGCATATCACTACGAGACCGGTGAAGCGATACCCGATGAACTTCTCGCTAAGCTGATTGATGCGCGCAACTTTAATCAAGGATTTGATACCTATGAGTATCTTGCAGCGACCATGCTGGATCTCGAGTGGCACATGCTCTCCATGGAAGAGGCATCCGATGATATTGATGTAGAGGCGTTTGAGGCTGCTGCATTGGCAAAATACAATATGGATCTACCGGCTGTACCGCCACGTTATCGGTCCCCCTATTTTGCGCACATTTTCGCCGGAGGGTATTCCGCAAATTATTATGCATACATGTGGAGCGAGGTGCTTGCAGCGGATGCATTTGCCTTCATGGGTACACAAGGAGGGCTGAACCGAGAGAATGGAATGCGGTACCGAGAACTTATTTTATCGAGAGGAGGCAGTTTGGATGCGATGGAGATGTACCGGGAGTTTCGCGGTGCGGATCCGGATGTGAAGCACCTGCTGAAGCGACGAGGATTGGATAAAGAAGTTGAGTTATAGGATCGGTAAGGCCTTGTGACGGTGGATTCTCCGGAACGTGACCCGAATACATCAGACATCAGCCGTCTGAAACGAGCGATTCGGACATTTCAGGCGTTTCGGAGTAGTCCCAGGGCTGATTCAATGGCAAAGTGGGGTCAGCGGATTATTACCGCCCTCATTTTGGGAATCGTAACCTATCAACTATTTGAAATTGGTTGGGCGGAGGTATTTCGTAATCTGCCGGATCAGCCACTCTTTTACCTGCTATTTCTGTTTCTGTTTGTAAGCCTGCCCATAGCGGAAGTGCTAATCTATCGTCAGTTATGGACGTTTCGTGCACTGGAGGCGTTCAAAGTGTTTATTCTCAAACGCTTTTACAACGAGGAATTTGTCGGCTACTCGGGTGAATTTTATCTGTTTACCTGGGCACGAAAAGCGACCGGTCTTGGTGAGAAACAGATATTGAAGGACATTCGTGACAGCTCTATTTTGTCGGCGATTACCTCAAATTCGGTAGCCCTCTTTTTGATTGCTATCCTCTTGGGCAGTGGAATTGTAGATCCAGGTCCGTGGCTTGAGCGGGTCGATCTCTTCTATCTGGCAGCGATGGGTCTGGTACTTTTTCTGGCCGGTGTGCTTCTTTACACGTTCCGAAGTTATCTGTTTAGTTTGCCGGTAAAAACAGCAGCATCCATCTTTGCTATCTACATGGGCCGATTTTTGATCCACAATGCGCTCATGATCTTGCAGTGGATGGTGGTTCTACCTTTGATCCCCCTTAGTACCTGGCTGGTCTATGTGACCGTAGATATCGTGATTAAACGAATTCCTTTTCTGCCGGGAAAAGAGCTTGCTTTTGTGTGGGCGGGGATTGAACTATCCAAAGTTTTGAACGTCGCAACCGCGGAGGTGGCAGGTATGCTTCTTGTACAGAGCGTACTCAACAAACTCGTACATGTTCTTCTGTTTTTATTATTCCAGGCCAGAGGTAAGGGCAACGACAAGGGCAGAGGATAAGACTCCATCACTCAAATTACACCGTGCCAAATCAAAACAAGAAGTAGAGCACAGCAGCGATGGCCATAAAATTTACAATGCTCATCGGTAGCAATTTGGCCCAGCCCAATGTCATCACCTGATTAAATTTGAATCGTGGAATGGTCCAGCGAATCCATATAAAGAAGAATACAAAGAATCCGGTCTTAGCTACGAATACAGAGACATCCAATAGACCCTTCAGAAGCGGAGACATTTCCGGTAGCCAGTACCCGGCAAAAGGAAGATGGTAACTTCCAAAAAAGAAAGTTGTGATCAGCATCGAATTGATCACCACATGCATGTATTCTGCCAGAAAAAACATCCCAAATTTCATGGAGCTATATTCGGTGTGAAAACCGCCAACAAGCTCCTGTTCCGCTTCTACAATATCAAACGGAGTTCGGTTGCTTTCGGCAAAGGCCGCAATTATAAAAATGATTGCCCCGATAGGATTGAGAAAGATAAACCACCAATTCTCCTGCGCAGCAGCCACATCCACGATACTTAGCGATCCTACAAACAAAATGACCGAGGCAATCGCCATCCCAAGTGGCAGCTCATAACTGATCATCTGAGCAGCCGCCCGCAGCCCGCCAAGCAGGGAATACTTACTGTTCGAACTCCATCCGGCCAACGTAACCCCATACACGCCAAGAGACGCGATCGCCAGCAAATACAGCACACTGGCATTAATATTCGTTACAAAAATTCCCTCACCAAACGGAATCACCGCCACAGTCATCAAAGCGGTTACCACCGGTATCAACGGTGCTATCGTATGTAACGTCCGGTAACTGTTTCGGGGAGTAACATCCTCCTTGAGAATCAATTTCACCACATCCGCTATAGGCTGGAGCAATCCCAAAGGCCCTACACGGTTTGGACCAACACGGTACTGAATAAATGCAGCGATTCTTCGTTCTGCGTACACTGTAAGTGCTGCAGAATTAAGAAGCATAAACAGGGATACTCCCAGAACAATGTAGGAGGCAGAGGTTATTTCTGTCATAATTTACTTCGATTTAGCCATAGATTCCTTTGCAAGTACGATCCCGCCCTGCTCATCCATTGTTACGTAACTGACCCCCTCAAATGCCGGATTCATGGTTGCGATTTGATCCATAATCTGCCGGCCGTCGATCAGGTGCAGATTCAATCCAAGTCGCTCGCCGGCCTGTGTAGCAAAATCCCAGAACGGCACACAATCGATCTTGTGATCTTCCGTGACCCAGTTGTCAAAGCTGGTTCCAAAGCGATCCAAACGTCCCTCCGACATCTCCATACTAAGGCGACGATTCGAATACTTCGTCTCTTTTGCCGGGAAGGTTCGCTGAATTCGAGAGTCCACATTTACATAGCTGGCTGCGTGTTCTGCAGCCGTAGTGATCGGAATCAGCAGGTCGGCCATTTGCGTAGTCTCGGTGTGATTGGATGCAAATACGACCCAAAAAGCATTCTTTGCATGTGTTGCATCCAAAACTCCGCGTCCAAACAGATTATCATTCAGCGCAACTATCAAACGTGCTTCGGAAACCTTAGTCTGCATCTGTTTCGGAGAAACCTCTTCCAGTCCAAGTAGTCGGCAACCTTCTGCATTGGGCGCCTGATCATCCGACAATAAGAACCCATCACCGGAACCCTCTTCCACATGGGGCGTGAATACGGGAGTCTTGGCCCCCGTTAGATTTGCAAGCTGCATCAGAGCGAAATTTTCTTCTACGGATGCATGCGGGCTTCCAATAAACAGCACATCTTTACGGTCGGTCTGTTCAAGCTGTTCTGCCAGCGTCTCTAAAGCATGGTTCCATGATGCTGATACCTGCTCGCTTTCCAGTTTTTGAGCCGGATGGGAAACCCTGTTTTCGTTGAAGAGTTGATAGGCCTCGCGTCCGGCATCCGGCATCCAGTAATCGTTTACCTCCGGATGAAAACGCGGAGTAATGCGCAGAACCAGGTTATCGCGCGTCCAAAGATCGATATTACATCCTTTTCCATTGGTGATGTCGATGCTGGGCGTCTGATTCATCTCCCAGACGCGAGCTTTGAATCGGAAATCGGTAGAAGTGAGAGCACCAACCGGGCAAATGTCTACGGTATTGAGTGAGTAAGGGTCGTCAAAACTACGTCCTGGCGCAGTGACAGGGTAGTTTTTATCACCCCGCTCCACAATGGTGAGCTGATGGGATTTGCTGATCTCATCCGTAAAACGTACGCATCGTGTGCAATTGATGCATCGTTCTGCATCCAGTGTGACACGCGGGCCGAGTTGGACATGCTTGGGCTTATGTACTTTTTTTACCTCAAAACGGCTTCCTTCCGGACCGTATTTGTAAGTTTGAATCTGCAGTGGACATTCTCCCGCCTGATCACAAATCGGACAATCCAGCGGGTGGTTTGCCAGAATGAATTCCAATGTATCTTTTTGTGCTCGCTGTACCAATTCATCACTTTCCTGTGTCTGTACAACCATACCATCCGCGATCACGGTATTGCAGGAGGTCTGAAGTTTCGGAAACCAGCGAATGACCCGGTTACCCTCATCGTCAAGCTCATACTCACCGGTCTCTCGGTCTTTTACAGGAGAACCAACTTTCACCATGCACTGTCTGCAGTTTGCAGGAGCGGTCATACTGGGGTGATAGCAGAAAAAAGGCACTTCGAGTCCCAGATCGAGAATGAACTGCAACAACTGTGGTTGTCCTTCAAACTCATACCGTTTTCCGTCGATAAATACTTCAGACATGGTCATTGTTAGCTTAGTGATTGGTGTCTAAAAATTGATGGTTACTTTCCGTCTATTCGTCAAACCAAAGCGTGAACGGATTTTTTGCACCGTGCTTCGAATTCGTCCCGGAAACGGGTAATCGTATATCGAACAGGCCATGCTGCTGCATCGGCAAGGGCGCAGATCGTACGGCCTTCCATTTGTGTTGTCACATCCAGTAACAGATCCAAATCCCGTGTTTCTCCATCCCCATTGCGAATTTTTAGCAGAATTTTCTCAAGCCATCCGGTTCCGTCCCTGCATGGGGTACACTGCCCGCAAGACTCATGATGATAAAAGTGGGAGATACGCCACAGAACCTCGACAATATCAGTGTCCTCGTCCATGACAACCATTCCGGAGGTGCCAAGCATGGATCCGGCTGTCCGAAGTGAATCGCTGTCCATCGTTACTCCGTCCAGCTGATCTGCGCGGAGGATCGGGGTGGAGGAACCACCCGGGATGATCGCTTTTAGTTTCTTTCCATTACGCATTCCACCGGCAACCTCTTCGATCAGTTCCAAAACAGGAACACCACTGGGGAGTTCATAGACTCCAGGCCGGTTTACATGACCGGAAATCCCGTAGAGTAGAGGACCCGGATGATTTTTTGCCCCTATCGAGCTAAACCAGTCGGCTCCGTTTCGGATCACAAGTGGTACACAGGAGAGTGTTTCAATATTGTTGATGGTGGTAGGTCGTCCCCACAAACCTTTTTGAGCGGGGAAAGGCGGTTTCACTCGCGGATACCCACGCTTTCCTTCGATCGATTCCAGCATGGAGGTTTCCTCACCGCAGATGTATGCGCCTGCACCGGAAGCGACAACCATGTCCACGCTAAAGTTGCTCTTCAAAATATTCTTGCCAAGCATACCATTCTTGTAGGCATCCTGAACTGCTTTGCGCATCATTTCGATAAACGGACGGTATTCGCCCCGAATGTACACATAGATCGTGGTGATCTCCATTGCATACGCTGCAATGACCGCTCCCTCAATGAACAGATGTGGATTGTATTCAAATATTTTCCGGTCTTTGAATGTTCCGGGTTCCGATTCATCACCATTGCAGGCCAAATAGCGTGGACCACCATCCGCAGGAGGCATAAATGACCACTTCAAACCTGCATTAAAACCGGCTCCGCCACGTCCACGGATGTTAGCTGCCTTCACTTCATCCACAACGCTCTTTGGATCTGCCCAGCGTTTCTTATCGGTGAGCACACTCTTGAGTGCCTCATATCCGCCTTGCTTGCGGTACACCTCGATTTCATGGAGGTTGTCCACAGGCGGGATCAGCACAGGTTTATACGTTCTCCAGTCTGATTGGCTCATGGGTTCTCTTTTTGTTTGCGGAGAGGCATCTCCATCATTTCGTGTTCCGGATCTTCCCCGTTGCGAAGTTTATCGAGCAAATGATCTACTTTTTCCTCTGTGAGATGATTCACAAACTCACCGTTGGTGACCTGAAGCATTGGTGCATACCCACAGGCCCCAAGGCACTCGACCTGCTGCAGGGAAAACATACCGTCTTTTGTGGTTTCCCCGGCTTTGATACCCAGTTTCTTTTCGAGGTGATTCAAAATATCATACCCTCCACAAAGCTGACAACTCAAACAGGTACACACATCCAGGACGTGTTTACCCATCTTCTGCTTGTAATACTGCGTGTAGAAGGAAGCTACACCGTGAACATGGGCCTCCGGAAGCTCCAGCGTTGCGGCCACCAGCCGCTGCACATCTGCATCCACATGACCAAACCGGTCCTGAGCCACCCAGAGTACCTGCAACGTGGTTGCTTTCACCTCCGGGTACTCTTTTTTTATTGATTCGATCCTGTCCAGATCCTCTTTGGTAAATTCGTACGTCATGGGATTCTTAATGGGAGTCTATTTGTCTGCTTCACCTAAAACGGGGTCTACACCGCCAATGATTACAACCGTGTCGGAAACCATTTCGCCGTCCAGGATATTTTCGAGTATTTGAAGATTGCAAAAGGAGGGAGCGTTTACCTTCAACCTCCACGGATGCCCGGTACCATCGCTCTGAATAAAGTAACCGAGTTCACCTTTGGGAGATTCTACCGCATGGTAGGCTTCCGCTCCTTCAGGCGGACAAATTCCGGTATCGGTCATCATAAAATCGTGAATCATCCCCTCCATGGAGTAGTAGACTTCATCTTTGGAAGGGTAGGCCTGCTTTGCATTGTTGGTTCGGATCGGCCCGGACGGAATCTGTTCGAGGCACTGCCGGATAATCCGGATGCTCTCTTCCATCTCTTCCATTCGTATATAATATCGAGCGAGATTATCGCCTTCCATACGCGTGGGCACCTGAAATTCCACCTGATCGTACCGTGCGTAGGGAGTGAATTTTCGCACATCGTACCCGTATCCCGTGGCTCTCAGCACCGGACCGGTTGCACCCAGACCAAGAGCATCTTCCGTTTTCAAAACGCCCACGCCCTCATTTCGGTCAAAGAAAATCCGATTGCGGTCGAGCAGTTTGTGATAACTTTCGAGCTGTTTCGGGAAACTGTCCACGAACTCTTTAATGGCACTCGTTGCTTCATCGGTGAGATCATTCGCCACCCCTCCAATTCGCGCGTGCGAAACCGTAAATCGATGGCCCGCAATATAATCCATGATATCATAAATCTTTTCGCGTTCCTTGAATGTCCAGATGAAGAAGGATACAGCTCCGGCATCCATGACCATTGTTCCGAGCCAAAGGAGATGAGAGGAGATTCGTGCTAACTCTGCACCTATCATACGTATGTAATGTGCACGCTCAGGCACTTCTACACTAGCAATTTTCTCAACAGCAGTGCAAAGAGCTACGTTGTTGCTGTAGGGAGAGAGGTAGTCCATGCGATCGGTGTACGGCATAAACTCCTGATAAGTTTTGTTCTCCGCAATCTTTTCCACGCCTCGGTGCAGATACCCAATATCCAGCTTCGCTTTTTCAATCAATTCCCCCTTCAGCTGAAGTACCAGACGCAATACACCGTGCGTTGCCGGGTGCTGTGGACCCATATTCAGCACCATTTTTGCGTTGAGGGGATCACTGTCATCCATCTCCTCAATCGTCGTGTGCTTGTCTTCCAGACTTTGGTAGAGACTTCCCTGGTGTTCGGGGAAGAACGTAGACTCCGTTTTGGATTGAATATCAGTTAATTTCATAGAGTGGGTTGATTAATCTGCATCTGGGGTTGTATTAGGAAGCGGAATAGACCCGGGCACACCCAGCAGTGGAAACTCTTTTCGAAGTGGGTAATATTGGAAATCTTCGGGCAGGTACATCCGTCGCAAATCGGGGTGATTTTCGAAGCGGATGCCAAACATATCGTATACTTCCCGCTCTTTCCAATTTGCACCTGGCCAGATTCCAGTCACGGATTCCAGTGAAGGAGCGTCTTCATCGCACCGAACCTTCACAAACAAACGGCACTGGTTTTTTAAACTCAACAGATTGTAAATCACTTCGAACCGCTCATCAGACGTAAAACGATCTGCTCCAACAATATCGGCCAAATAGACAAAATCATGCTCTTCTTTAAGCCAGGAACATACAGCAAGGAGCGACTCCTTCTCAATTCTCAAAAACGTGTCACCAGATGAAGTATAAGCCTCAATCACGGCTGATGTATGATGCTTGGTTACTTCCTCTATGGTGTTTGATAGCGACCCTGCGGGAGATGAACTCATACGATTTTCAAACTAAGTATTTCCATTTCGGATTTTCATTTCGGATGACAAGTCTTGCACCCACTTCTATGCATCAAGTAAAACCGAATGTTCCGTTTTGATCTTATCCTGAATCTTCATCAGGGCATGAAGAACGGCGTCGGGTCTTGGTGGACACCCGGAAATGTAAGCATCCACAGGCAAAAAATTATCCACGCCCTGAACCACTCCGTAGCTACGGTGCATCCCCCCGGTGGACGCACAAGCACCCATGGCAATACACCACTTTGGATCTGGCATCTGATCCCAGATCCTGCGCACAGCATGCGACATTTTGTAGGTACACCAGCCGGCCACGATCATAACATCACTTTGCCGCGGCGAAAAACGCATCACTTCGGATCCAAATCGCGCAGCATCGTATTTTGGCCCGGCAAACGCCATCATTTCAATTGCACAGCAAGCCAGTCCCATCGGCATGGGCCATGCAGCATTTGCACGTGCCCAATTCACCAGAGCATCGACCCTGCTTGTGAGATATCCTTCTCCTAACGCGCTTTCAATTCCCATACGATCAAAGTTTCATTGCTTGATGTTTCAGCGATTTCATGTCCCAATCGAGAGTACCTTTCCTCAATGTGTAGAAAAGTCCTACAAATAGGATTACCACAAATACCACCATGGCGTAAAACGTTCCCACTCCAAGATCCCGAAACCCGACGGCCCACGGGTAGATAAAAATGACTTCGAGATCAAACACAATAAATTCCATGGCCACTAGATAAAATGCTATTGAGTACCGTTCCTTGGCCTGCCCAACCGGGTCCATACCACTCTCATACGGGTCAAGTTTTATTTTGTTGGGGCGGTAGGGACCGGCAATTCGGGAAAGGGTCATCAGCACGAGAGCGAGTGCAAATGCAACGCCGAAAAGAACAAGAATAGGTACGTAAGATGCTAGCATAGGACTAATTTGGTTAGATTCGGAAAATTACTGCTGATGGCACGTAATGTCAACTTGACAATCGGCTTTTTCCTCTTTTTTATACGGGTTGATGGGATTCGCTTTGGTCGCCCGTTCTGTCAGTATAGTCATCCGTGAAGTCTGTATTTACGATGCTCCGAAAAGTGATTTATCAACCAACTGATCAATCAACTCGTCAACCAACTCGTCACTTGAAGGGCTGCCAATTATAGGGTGCATATCTGGACTTTGTCTTCCACAGACCGCAGAGCATTTCCATCACCCCGATTAAAAAAATAGTTGATACAGTAGACGTACGTGAATGCCAGGCTCCGGATAGATCTCTTTGATTCTGGAAAGATGGTT
>Ga0075479_10000626_pt1 | contig 15437 bp, 29 predicted proteins | sample DEB08_DNA_8_FD_76341 | JGI IMG/M metagenome (GOLD analysis project Ga0075479, IMG submission 76341) | Aqueous microbial communities from the Delaware River and Bay under freshwater to marine salinity gradient to study organic matter... | ecosystem: Environmental > Aquatic > Marine > Coastal ... | reverse complement strand
CCCTTTTCAGTGTCCAAAATGTCCAAAACCTCGGAGCCGTTTTGAGGGGGGTTTTTCCACAGTTTTTCCACAGGCCCCTGTTGTGTCGCATCAGTCTCAGGTGCGACAGGCTCCTCCTGGGTGGTTTCGACCTCGGGGGTTTTGGACACTTGGGGGTTTTGGACATTTTCTGCCTCACCATGTCCAAAACTCAAATCCCTTCCCCCAGAACCGTTCTCGAAGAAAATAGGGGGGTTTTGGACACTCAGAGGCTCGTATATAGAGCGCTTGACAGAAAAACCTGTGCAAGGGCGTCCCCCTTTCTGTCCCTTCTGTCTCATCTTCGATTCCTCCACGAGGCCGGCCACAACCCACCGCTGCACCCACCGCTTCACGGTCTTCTCACTGACGATCGTTCCTGGCCCTCTACGCCCCGCTAGGCGGCTGTTAAGGGCGTAGCGAAGATCCTTAGCAGTCATCGGCCCATCAGCCTCCTTAAGGATCCCGAGAACGAGCGTCCGTGGTGTTTCATCGCCTCTCCCTCCGTTTTCCCTGGTAACGGTTGGTGTGAGGTCTTCGATGCTCAGCGCCTCTTCGATGTCCTCCCGCACCAGGAAGCGGTCACCACCCCGCATGCCCCGGCTCTTATCAATTTCGAGGATGAGCGCATGGTCGCCATACTCGGCGCGCTCTTCATCTGTCAGATCCTTGAGCTCCCAGGTCTCGTGAACCGCGTTACGCAGGGTGTCTGAGCCACGGAACTTGGATCCGTCCTTGGTGTTGTGGTGGATCCATAGGAAGGTCGTAGGAGGAAAGGCCGTGCCGTTCTCCCTCGCGAGCCTGTAAAGCGTGTTGGAGTACTCCTTCTCGTACTCCTTAGCGGCGATCATCGTGCTCACTGAGGTGAGCGAGTCGACCACCACGAGGACGGGTTTAATCTCCTGCAGCCAACGCAGGAGCACCCTGTACTGGCTCTGCTGCCACTGAGGCTTGAAGCGGAACCAGCTATCTGCCCCTGTGGAGTCGATGCCCTGCTGGTCGAGATACTCGGCGTAATCGGTCATCGACATGTCATTGCCGATGAAAAGCACGTTGCCCGAGGTCGTGGGCTGTACAGAGATGCCCCGCACCTTCATGGGCAGCTTCTGGCCAACGATCTTTGCCAGCAGCACCGCCAGGCGGGTTTTACCCATACCGCCCCGAGCGTGCAGAAGGATCGAGCTCGGCGCAGAAACAAAGTCAGGGATGAGGTAGTCGCGCTGACCGCGAACCTTCTCCTGCCAGTTCGGATCCTCTTCAACCTGCTCTTGGTGCAGCAAGAAACGCTCGAGAGCGGCTTCAACAGCAGGACCAGACTTATAGACGTGGGTAAGGCCTGAATCACGAACCAGCTCCATCAGCTGGTAGTGAGCCAATTCAGCGTTGTCGTAGCCGTTGATGATCTTCTCGGCTGCGGTGAAGAACTCGTGCCCTGAGAGGCGCTTTAAGGGCGCATCCTTGATGGTGACTTCTGTAGCGGTGGCGCAAGCCGGGTAGTCGTATCCGAGGGCGGTAGCGATCTCCGCGACGTAAGCCTCGAGGTCTGCACCTGTCGGCTTGCCGGCGTGCATGTCTTCGGTGCGGATCTTGTGCACGAAGCTCAGAACATCACCGCCTACCCCGCAGGCTTTGCAGTCCCAGCAGCCGGTTTCAGTTGCGTACTGAAAGGTCGTGCCGCTATTACCGCCGTGCCAAGGGCATCCGCTCATGCGCTGCGGCTTATCACCATTCCGCTCTTTCCAGCCGTATTCATCAAAAACGGAGTGGCGAAACACGAGCTCATCCAACCGAGGCCGAAGCAGTGCCTGAACCTCTTCCTTGAAGAACCAGCCCCGGATCTGCCGTGGCGGAACGGCGGTTTGCCCCCCGAGCTCGTCCTTGAGCTCTTTCTGCTGCGCCTCCGAAAGCCACTGGACAGGCTTCCTATGAGGCCGGAGCACATCGAGCACCCAAGCCGGAGCTGCAGCTACTTGACCCTCGTTGTAGTTGAGGAAGCGATAGGGCTTCTTCGTATCTGGGTGAGGTGAGCCGGGAACAACGCTTTGGCATGCGTTGAAGCGCAGCACAACCTCTTGGTACTGCTCTCCGGTGATTGCGTCAAAGTCACCACCGGCTCCCCGGTTGGTGTCACCTTGCCCCAAGTGCCAGGAACCATCGTCAGTGCGAAGAATTAAGGTTTTTACATGCCCTAGCTCTTCCGTCTGATGCTCCGGCACGCGGTAGAGGATTTGACGACGCCCAGGTTTCCCCGAGGTCGTCGACATGGTGCGTTCTTCACCGAAAGGCTCGTATTCATCACCAGCTACTGCGCGATAGCGAGCGTCTGCCGTTTCGCCATCAATATCCAGAGCGATGAGGCCACCCGAGAACGAGCCCGTAACCACCCCGAGGCCGACGTAATCGCGCCTCAGCTGGTAGGCCGCCATGCACTCAACTCGTGACAGCGGTTTAGTGGTCCATTCTTTGATGTAGGTCTCTTTCCCAGCTACGGGAACAAAGGTCCACTCATCAGGGAAGACACCACGGCGAAGCAGCTCAATAGCTCGTCCTTCTAAAAGGGCCGAGTTATTGCCTTTGGTTTGTTCGTCCATTAAGGTAGATAGAAGCAAGTGAAGGCCCTCGACCCTCTGCGTTCAGCGGGGGGTTTTTTCGTGGGCGTGTTTCACCGTAACCAGCTTCCTGAGCCGCTACAAGCGATGTGAATGAGTCCGGTGAGACTCATACTTTCCTGCGGAATATCACCAACAGCATTGACATCCTCATACCTACCCCCTACCATCTGCTCACGAGGCCGGATCCATCCGCGCCTCTGGCACATCACCCACATTTTCGGGATTTCGCCACATGTCTACGTTTCTTTCTGCCGCTGCCATTGAGGAGATCTCCAAGGAGTCTTCCGGCTCTGGGCGCTATTTGAACCCCGCCAAGATCACTGAAGAGGTGCGTGTTCGCTTCTTCGGCTCTGGTGTTACCGGTTTCGAGGCTTGGACGGTCGATAACAAGCCGGTTCGCTGGGAGAGCAAGCCTGAAGAGCTGCCTTCAAACATCCGCCAACAAGAGGGTTACCAAACCATCAAGCGATTTCTCGCTGGTGTGGTTTACGACTACTCAGCTGGCGACTTCAAGATTCTGCAGATCACGCAGAAGACCTTGATGGATCAGCTCTTTAAGTTCATCTCTGATGCGGATTACGGTGATCCAACCGGATACGACATCAAGATCAGCCGAACTGGTGAAGGCAAGAAAACCGAGTACACACTCGTTGCTGCACCACCGAAAGACGTAAAAGCTGACATCCGTCAGCGCTACGACGATCTGAAGTGCAACTTGTATCTCCTCTTTGACGGAGAGGATCCCTTCTCCGAAGCCTGACCCATTAACGGGGGGCTACGGCCCCCTTTCTTCTTTCTCTCCCAATGGAAACCACCAAAATCCTCGGACGCAACATCCGCTTTCACTTATTCCGCACTCAACTGACGCTGCGCGAAGTCGCCGAGGCCTCAGGGATCTCTTCTTACTCCCTGGGCCGCATGGCTAGCGGCAAGACCAAGCTGATCGACCCGAACGTTCTCGCCGATCTCATGCGCGTCTTCAAATGCGACGCCAACTCGCTGCTTCTACCGATCGAGGGCGTCCCCTATGGCAACTGATCTAATCCGAGGCTTACCTAAGTACGAACCCATCCGCTCGCACCATGAAGGTGAGCGCAGCTATTCCACACCGATCGGCGAATGCCGCTCTGTGACCACAATTCTTAGCGCCACTCGGGACGACTCCGGCCTGCAAGCCTGGCGTGAGTCAGTCGGAGAGGCCAAAGCTGACTTCATCTGCAACTTGGCCAGCTTTCGCGGCACCCGTCACCACGACTACGTGGAGCGGTTCCTGATGGATGGCACCGAGCCCGAGTTCGATTTTCTCAACACGCCTTACTGGAAGAGCACCCGCGACTTTCTGCGTCGTGTGCGCAAGCCTCTTGTGTCAGAGGGAGCCATCTACCATCCGCTCCGCTACGCAGGCACCTTCGACTGCATCGCTTACTTAGACGACGACGGCGAACAGCCTTCGCTCTTGGACTGGAAGACAGCAGACAAGCTGCGCAATCCCGCCAAGATGTACGAGTATTCGCTGCAGGTTGCTGCGTATGTCGCAGCTTCCAACTACGTCTACAAAACCCACGGTCTGGACATCAAACGAGCCTTGATCGTTGTGGCCATCCCTGATGAGAAGCCTCAGATCGAGGAGCTGTCGCCGCGCAAGCTCACGCAGTACATGCAGCACTTCGAAGCACGGCTCAGGCGATTCACCCGAGCACGCGCATGACTGAGCACACACCAATCCACACTTTGACGACCAACGTCATCGGTGGCGCCTCTCTTATGCAGCACGCAAATGCCTGCGGCATCGACGGAACCGAATTAGAGGATCCAGACAGCCCGATCACCTACGAGCTCTACACCCACCTCACGACCGAGCTTGGCCTCGATTTCGAGGTGACCGCATCTCACGTTCTGCTTTCGATCGTCCATCTACTGCAAGACGACGAAGTGCGTACTTACAACGTGCAGCGCTTAGCGAAGATGCTGTGGCAGATCCTCGGAGATCCAGACGGTAACGGCGATGAGCCGCCCGCTGTTTACACCGAGGCCGGCAAGGCTATGTACGCCTGGATTCTTGTCCTGCTTCATCCAATCAAAATCCAAAACTGATCATGCTCATCGGTATCTACTCATCTACCGCTGGTAGCGGCAAATCTTCGATTGCCGGTCACTTGGTGACCCACTACGGCTTTACCCATTTGAGCTTTGCCGAACCGCTTAAGGCGATGGTCGGCACGCTGCTGCGGGAGTTTGGCTACAGCCTGCAGGATGCGCACCACATGACCCACGTAGCCAAGAGCGCGCCGATACCCGAGATCGATGATCGCCTCGATGCGCGCCATCTTCTTAGGACGCTTGGCACCGAATGGGGCCGCGACTGCGTTCACCCTGAATTGTGGCTTCGCTGCTGGACTTTTCGCTATATGCAGCTACAACTGCAGGGAGTTGAGCGCGTTGTCGTAGACGACATGCGTTTCCCGAACGAAGCTGCGCTGCTTGACCGCTTTGGTGGGCAGCTGTGGAAGGTAAACCGCCCCGAGGCTGATGCTGGTACAGCGCACCGTTCAGAGGGAAGTTTGGATCACCTTACTTCTCTAGCTGACCCAGAGAATGATTACTCTATTGGCTTTTTGCACACCATAGAAAACGATGGCTATTTGGATGAGTTAATCGCTGAAGTTGATGATATTATGTCTTTCACTAACTTTGCTCTTTCCCTTTAATGGACTCACAATTTCTCCTCATGCTTCCTCAGTACATTCGGCTGGCCACCAGCGCCTCAGCTGAAACAATCCGAAACAACAAATTAACCAATGCCTACAGCGATACTTACTTCAAGATCGCGCGCCAACAGGGCCTAGCGCATGCACGCGCTTGGCTACTGGGCTCCCTTATTCGAGATCTGCACACTGCTTGAGTTGCCCTCACCATGGCGGATCCCATAAGTCAGTATCTAAATGACATCGCGCGTCACCCGATCTTGTCGCGCGAAGCTCAGCTGCGCCACGCTTACCGAATCCGAGCTTGGATCTTTTACGTTCCACCAGGCAGCACTGAGCCCGATCGAAACGCAGCACCTCCACTGATCGAACGTCGCGGCAGGCGATCACTCGACGTGATGGTTCGCACCAACCTGCGCCTGGTGGTTCACCTAGCCAAGCGGTATCAGAACCGAGGCCTTGAACTCAACGATCTAATCCAAGAAGGCAGCTTGGGGCTTATCCGCGGAATCGAGCTATTCGATCCCACCCGCGGCTACGCCCTGAGCACCTACAGCTACTGGTGGATCCGCCAATCAATCTCGAGGGCGATCTACAACTCCTCCCGGACGATCCGCCTACCGGTGAACGTCCAGGACAATGCCTCGAAGATCCGCCGAATGATCAGCAACCACACTGCGATCACTGGCCGGCATCCAACACTGGAGGAGATCTCGGAAGCAACCGAGCTCGAACCGTCTCGGATCACCGACACCCTGCATCAATGCGCTTTCACCGATTGCCGCTCTATGGATGCGCTGTGTCACCTGACTGACAGCTCGATTGCCGATGTGATTTCAGCCGAAGATCCAACCGAGGCCGAGTCTCCCGAGCTTGCTGCGTTATCTGCTGAACGCGAAGCGAAACTCCAGGAAGCGCTTAGCCGGCTGCCCCCGCGTCAACGCCGTCTTGTGTATGCGGTGAACTTCGAGCAGGCAACGTTTCAGCAGGTAGCGAACGAATTTGGTATATCAAGAAGCCGTGTATCTACACTTTATCAACGCGCACTGCGTCAACTAAGAGGAAATCTCAACTGCAGCTGGGAAGCTTTTGAGCGTTGAAAGCCGTACATACATATACATTTTTTCTAGGCCAGGAAGTGAGATGTACAGATGTACCCCCGTCTCACCGGGACGCAAGGCGAGACCAGGGTTGAGATCGCATGAGACTCACAGCCGCTTGGTGAGTCGCATGAGACACAGCCAAGACGCTTGACCCTTGCGTCAGGCCGTGCCATACTGGATCCACGCGCGCACATCATGCGCGTTTCCGTTTGTTCAGGCAAGCCGTCTCGCGTCTCGCCTTGCGTCTCAAACGCAACGAGCGGATGTCTTGACGCTTGCGCCACTAGGTGCAATCATTCATGGCATCGGAGAACAGCCGCCCCGCGGAGCCTAGGCCTAAGGCCAGCTCCCCGCGGCTGTGCGCCGGTACCGGCTCCGGCCGGTTACTTGACGGATCCCCAGATCTGTGCAATCATTCTTCCAGTTGATCAAGCCACCAATGCATTAACAACACAGCGCAGCCGATAAAGCGCGGCCGGCCGGGCGGTTCCCGGAGTTGTCAGCTAAGCCACGGCTCTAGAGCACCCCGAGTGCGATGGAGGCTACCGATGGGCTGCAGCGACGCATCCTTAAATCCCTGAGGGTCCGATCACCGTGTCGGGCTACAGCGAACAAGGGCAACACTTCCGCCTCGGCTATCACGCCGAGCTGTAGCGGATGAGCCTGGAGTAGTTACGAAATCACGGGAGGGGCACGGGGTGCGTTAGGTGGAGAGGCCGGCGATAGGCCAGATTCCACCGAGAGCGAGCAGGATCCTTGCGCGGTAGGGGCCGGACTTTGTGAGATATCAAGCGAGCGCGATTCTGCAGTGCGCTCGTGCTAGCGGTTAACCCCGCTAGTTAGGTGCGCCAGCCCCTTAACGTCTGGCCTGCAGGCATGGTGGTTCTGATCCACCCGGTGCTAAGTCCCGCTGACTAGTAGCGGTCGCAGCGTGCCGACCGTGGCAATGGGCATTCGGCTCTGCCTAGCACGCACAAACCATCTCCCCCAGAAGTTCCCCCTGGCGCACTGCGTCCGGGGGTCTTTTGGCTGAGGTGCTTTGCATCTCTATCCCTCTAGCTGTGAGTTTCAGCCATGCGTTTCGACTCTCGCCGGGCCACCTGCCCCGGCTACCTGGAGTTCATCTGGCGCACCGACATCGAGCGCCCCGCGGGCACCAACCCGCAAGCCATCGCCTACATCACCGAGATCGACGGCGCCTTCCACGGCTGCTACGGCATCCACACCGTGGCTGGCCGCACCGTCCATGCGGTCAAAACCGAACTGTTCTCTCTCATCGAGGCCGGCCAATGATCACCGAGCACGCCACCCCCGAAGACTTCGCCAAGTGGCGGAGCCACGCAGAAACCCTCTGCACCGTTTCCCTGCGCTACGTCATCGCCGACTGCCGTTCCGCGGCGGCCGGCTTGCGCCATAGCAACCCCATTCGTGAGGGCTACTACGAGGACCAAGCCTTCACCTACGCCGACGAACTCGCCCGCCGCAAGCCATGACCGCACAGCTTCCCATCCACCCGGAGGACTTCGACGCCCTCCTCAAATACTTCGCCCGCGCAAACCAGTTCCACTACGACGGCTACTGCACCGAGGACGAGTTTGAAGCCGTCCAGGAGTACATCGACCAGATCAAAGACCTCGCCCTGAACTACCGCCAATGAAAACCCACTTCAACAACGTCTTTCAACCACCCGTCACCCCCGATCAACTGCGCTCCGTAGGTGTGGACCCAACCGACCTCTACTGGTCACCAACATTCCACAGCTGGATGTTCTGCGGCCCCCTGGCCGCCCAGTACCCCTACGCCACAACCGGCGCAACCCTCGCCCGCCTCGGCCTCACTCCGCACCCCGACGCCTGACGCACCCCCGGAGCCCTTCCCTCGCGGTGGGCTCCCTGGGCGCCTCGCGCCTCATCCCTCTCAAGCTGTGAGTTATCAGCCTATGGCTAACTACATCGCCTCAGCGCGGTCCAACAAGTTCCGCGTCAAGGACATCGCCGCGCTCGAAGCCGTCATGCCATCCGACGTAGAGGTCTGCGTCGAATCCATCCCCGACAACGAGGTCTGCCTGCTCGTCACCAACTCCGACGGTGGCGGCTGGCCTTCGATGATCTACGACGAAACCACGGACGACCACATCGACTGGGATGTCGAGTCCGCCGTCGCCCCGCACCTCCTCGACGGCCAGTGGTGCGTCATCAAGGAAGTCGGTGCCGAGAAGCTGCGCTACCTCATCGGCTACGCCACTGCTTTCAACAACAAAGGAGAGGTAATCACCATCTCCCTCGATGACATCTTCACCGAGCTTCCCGACGGCGTGTCTACCTGCGACTACTGACCCAGCTACGGCTGGTTTCATTACGAGCTCTAAGTAGAGCTCCTTCGCTCATCCACTTCGCTACGTCATGACCAACTCCAACGGCCTCATCCTCTACGAGGGCCCGTCCCCCATCGACGGCGCTCCCATCGTCTGCATCATCACCGGTTTAACCGAGCACTCCGGCAACGACAAGACCGGCACCATGCTCCAAACCTGGATCCTCCGCCAGGACATTGCCCCCACCGTCGGCTACCGCGACGGCTCCAACGTCTCCGTCTGCGGCGGCTGTCACCACTTCACCCATAAGACCTGCTACGTCATCTGGTATCAGGCACCCCTCAGCGTCTGGCGCTGCTACAAGCGCGGCAACTACGCCCGGCTGACCGACTACGCCGTCCTCGACGGCTTCGACTTACGCATCGGCTCCGCCGGCGACCCCTACTGCGTCCCCGAGTCCGTCTGGCGCGCCTGCCTGACCCGCACCCGCAACCACACCGGCTACACCGCCCAATGGCGGCGCACCGACGCGCAGGGCTACCGCGACTTCCTCCAAGCCTCCTGCCACGGGATGCGCGACTACCTCGACGCCACCGCCCACGGCTGGCAGCCCTACCTCGTCGTCCCCGTAGGTGAGCCCCTCCCTGCCGGCGTCACCCTTTGCCCCGCCTCCACCGAGGCCGGCCACGTCACCACCTGCTCTGCCTGCCACGCCTGCGATGGCAGCACCGGCGCTTACGGCATCCACGCCCACGGCGCATCCGCCAATCGCTTCGCCCTACGCAACTAAGCCATGACCCGCTACCCCTACCGCCCCCACCGCTCGCGCCGCCGCCCCACCCCGCCGTGGATCCGCGCCGAGCACATCGCCGGCGTGCTCCTAGGCCTGGCGCTCGCCGCTATGGCGATCGACCACGGCTATCAGCGCCCAACGCAGACGCTACCCCCCACACCCACTGTCTTCCTCGCACCATGACCTACTGCCCTGACCCCCGGCCGCTTTCACCACCAGACCCCGAGCCTGAGGATCCGCCGATCCGCGTGTGGCATTTCCTTTCTGAGGATCTCGAGCACGAGCACTGGGTTGAGGATCCCGCCGAAGTCGGCCCGCTACTGCAGGCGTTCGACAACCTCGGGATCACGTACAACATGACCTCTTATGTGGAGAGATCGCACTAAACCGCGATCCTCTGCTACTTTACTTGCGTTCTTCACTAATTCATGCGTAACACTCGCTCCTACAGCCCAACCGGCGCCATAGGCAAGCGCCTTACTGCAGCACACGAGCTGCAGCTGCAGGTTCAGCAGCTGACTGCAGAGCTCACCGCCCACCGTGTGTGGTTGTGTGAGCGGATGCAGCGCCTTGACATCGACCGTATCGAGCAGGGCGATCTGGTGGTGACCCGTAAGGTCCGCCACCGCTGGACCTACACCCCCGAGACCGAGATCTCGATGGATGCGCTGCGCAAGCTGCAGCTACGCGAGCAGGCCGAAGGCCTGGCCGCTGATTCGCCCACTGTTTATGTCGCCCTTTCAACCCGAGTTTCCCAATGAGCTACACCCAGCTGACACCGCACCAGCGCCATCTCACGGTTGAGTCGATGGAGATGCACGGCGGCGGCTTTTGCCGAGCCTTAGCGCATGCCTGGTACAAAGCGGATCCCCGCAACAAACAGCGGATAGAGCGTGCGTTTAGCGACATGCTCGAGGATTTCGCGCCCGGCTCTGGCTTTTACATCGGAGAGGAATGATGCCTGAACCCACTGTTTTCCCCACGGTGCATCTCAACGGCACCAGCCGCGAGATGCTCTCCGCGCGCTACTTCAAAGCCTGGCGTGAGCTGAACAACGCCATCGCCGCGTTTAACGCGATCGAGTTCAACTGCCGGGACTACTACGTGCAACCCGCTGGCGCCTGGGCGCAGGCCACCACGGAGCGCACCGCGGCCGGCCGCAAGCTGCAGGAGGTCAGCAACTACCTCGAAGCCCACTTACTCCACCTAGGCGAATGAGCGACCCCGCCTTCAACCTGGCGCAGCTCGAGCGCTGCCCCAACTGGTACGAGCACCTCGGCGCCGTCGAGGCTGCCATGGCCGAGGACGATCGCATCGCCAAGGCACGCAGCGCCGCCGGCTGGGAAGCCGACGAAGGCGGCTGGTATTCCCCGTGCGGCATTTCCGAGATCGATTGGGAGCACGAGCACGGCTATCCATTCCCGGAGGATCCGACCTACCAGGAATGGGCAGCAGAGTTCTACAGCGCACCTACAGTCACTTAGTCAGTAGGTGCTGCCATGCCCCCGGTAATTGTCTTCGGCCTTACCTGGATGTTAGGTATGCTGTTTGTCACTATTTACCTGACACAGATAGCTAACTGACCCTACAAATCCAACTCTTAATTGATTCCAATGACTTACAGCAACGCTGTTTCCCAAGCCTACGCAGCCGACGGCCGCGGCCCAGCGGTTTACGGCAAGTACCGCGAACGCGGCTACACCGTGAACCCACTGACCGCTCAGGTGGGCACGATTGTCCCCGAACGGTGCACAGCTTCAGAGGCCTTTGCCATCGCTGGCCTTGATTGGACCGCTGACCGCCGCCCGGTGACGTTCATGGGCGCCGACGGCCCGGTGCAATCACCCGAGCACGTTGCGATTGTCCGCAGCGACACTGATGCGCTGCTGGGAATCCACGGCGCGGGCTACACACCGGTTCAGAACGATGCGCTGGTGCGGATCCTGGACTATTTGCACGAGGATGCCACGATCGAGAACGTGCTCTCGCTACGCGGCGGCCGCAAGGTGTTTGCCACAGCGACCATCGACACCGAGAGCGAGGTATTGCCTGGCGACACGGTGCGCCGTTACTTGCACCTGTTCAACTCCCACGATGGGAGCAGCGGCTTCGGTGTGTTCTTCAGCGACATCCGTCTGCGCTGCGCTAATCAGCTGTCTTATCTGACAGGCAAGGCTGCAGGCGCTGCGGTTAGCAAAGGCGCGGGCCTGCGTGCCCGGCACACTGCATCGGTTACGCAGTTCGCTGAGCGTCTGCCACAGCTGATCGACCTAGAGCGCCGTAGCTTCCGCCAATCAATTGACGAACTGCGCGATCTGACTAGTGTGCAGGTGACCCAAGAGGTCGCCCGCCGTGTGCTCGAGGCCACTTACGCCGACAAGCTCGCGGTGCCTTACAAGGACAAATCAGGCGCCACACGGCCCCGCACGATCGGCGATCTTACCGAGGTCGACACGGTCCGCAGCCACTTTTCCGGTGACACCGGCTATGGCATTCGTGACCTAGCCGGCTGCGCTGGGACGCTTTACGGGTTGTTCAATGCGATCACGCAATGTGAGACGCACAACCTGGGTCGTGCGAAGGACGAAACGGAGCGTGCCCGCGCCCGTCTGGAGTCGCTGTGGGGTGGCACATCAGCCAAGCGCATCACCCGAGCACGTGAGGCATGCCTGGCGTTGGTTTGACCTTGTAGCTCCTCTCTAGTGTTAAGCAAACTCCTTTGCCGAATGCAAATCCCTGACAATCCTGAAGCCCTGTTCGATCAGCTGAGCGACAGCAGCGTCAGGGAGATTTTTCCCAACTACGACAGCCTGCGTCCGCGTCACCGCAAGCTAGTTCACCTGCTCCACACGGAGCTAACCAAGGGTGAGCTGAGCGATGCGTCGTTCATGGACACGATCGCTTTTATCACTGTGCTTTGGCGTTGCTTTAACCGGACCGCCTGCTTACAGATGGAACAGCTGATCGAGAACAACGACGAGCTGGAGACGCAGTGGATCAACGCTGCCCTGGACTACGCCCGCGTTGAGCAGTTCATCGACTCTTGCATGAACCTTTATGACTCAGCTCCCGATCTGACCGAGCTTGATGGGGAGAGCACGTACCACCTCCACCGGAGGTCGTCAGACTGATAGAGCCGGTTCGCGCCGCTCGCTGACCGCCTCCGGCCAATCTCTTTTTCTTCACGGCGCTGCCGTTGCTTTCGCATGTCTTCTGCTGCGTTTGCTTTGTATGACTTGTGCAACCCGGTAACGGGCATTGTGCTGTATCGAACCTATGCCACTACAAATGAAATCCTGAATGCCAATGCACGCCTCCGAGATCGCGGCATCACAAACCGGTACTACCCGGCAGGCACGTACCACGCGCCTTTACTACACGATCCGCGCTGAGCACGGATACCTGGCTGCTTCTCATAGCAGTGAGGGTCCACCGATTGTGGTGCTCCCCACTGCTGAAGGCGCCACTCGCTTCATCGACTTCATTACTGCCACGCGCCGCGCCGCTGCTTTGCAGCAGCTTGGCTGGCGTGATCTACGTGTAGTCGCAATCGAACTTCCTATTAAGACGCAATGACGCTCCCTGCATCCCGCTACCAAGCGATGATCAAGCGAGCCGAAATCCACTATGCCCGTCAGGGCTTTGTTAAGTGGTCGGATCTCGCTTTTGAGCTTGGCGTTAGCCGCCAGCGCATTTTGCAGATGATGCAGCAAGCGGTCTGCCTTGGCCATCTGACCGAGGACGATCTAGACCGCTACCGCTCTGAAGCTGCACGCCGTGCCGCCGCGCGTACCAATGAGGAACTGCGCCGCGGCCTTAGTCGACTGAAGGTGAGCGTCGTGCTTACCCCCGAGAACCTCGAGTGGCTTAGCAAGACGCACGCCGATGCGCCTCACGGCACAACAGTCGGCGACCTGATTAACACCGCAATCACCCACTACCGGAACAACAACGATGTCTGATGAGCGTTTTTGGAACACCGTGCACCGTTACTGCGCGGAGCTTGCCCCTGTGGTTGGCCCGATCTTCGGAGCTGCCGCTGACTTAGCCGGAGCGCTTGATCGCGCCGGTGCGGCGAGTAACACGCCTGCCAGGCTGCCTGCAGCCCCCGAGGACGACTGACTTACCGCTTTGCACTCCCACACCGACCCACTGACCCTTGCTGATGAGGCGTTCCTCGAGCGCGCCCACACAATGTGCGCTAGCAAGGTGCCTCACTTGAACCGCCAATCGGCCATCGCGCATCTGAAGCGCGGTGGCTATGCGGGGACACCGTATGCCTGTCCGCTGTGCGGTAACTGGCACACGACGACGTATGACCGGGCCGCAGCTAAGCGCTTTTCTCGGCGCTTGTCTCGGCTATTACGCGATGAGACTGCCTAATGAAGCTGTATCAAGCCCGTTTGCAAACTATGACTGTTGCCGTCATGGCGCACGATTTAGAAGACGCTAAACTCTGCCTACAGGAGACTTATCCAAATCAGACTATTCTTAGTTTGATTATTGCTCCTGAATGGTTCGAGACACCCGAAGATCAACTTTAAGTATTCACCGAGCATCACTTAATGAACGAAGCAACCCGCCTCGATCAGCAACGCGCTGACATGATGGAAGCGCTTTACGTGGCAAGCGGCCGCACCTGCAGCACCTACACAGGTTTGTGGGAGGAGTTCTGCTACGACATCGCGGCCAACTTCCGCGACACGTACTACCCGGATCTGCTTAACCGCGTGGTGCGTGCAATGGACGCCACCGAGTCTGTGATGACGCAGAAAGCAGCGCAGCAGGCCATTGAGGTGTGCCGTCAGCAGCTGCTGGGAGACAAGTGGCGATGAATTATCACGCTCTTGCGCTGGAGCTGACCGAGCGCCTCTCCGAGCACGTTCCCGCTGACGATGAGTTCTTGCGTTACGTCCGCCGTGTGCTGACGCCACCAGTTGGCTGCGGCTTTAAGCGTGGCGAAAGCAATCCAGCAAATGTATTAACAGCGGACAACGTGCGCGAAATGCGCCGCCTGCGTAGCGACGGCCTTACGTTTGGTCAGCTGTCTATCCGCTATGGAATCAGCAGCAAACAGTGCTGGCGCATATGTAAAGGTCAGCAGTGGGGCTGGGTGGAATGACTAAAGCCGACGGCGACCAAATGTGTGCCAACTGCCTTTATTGGCGCGAGCCGGAGTGCCGTCGACATGCACCTCACCCCGAGAACGGCAGTCACGCTCTATGGCCCTCTACGTGCCCCCAAGACTGGTGCGGCGAGTGGGTGTCTTACACGAAGGACCATTATGACTAACGCTGTCGTTCTCAGCCGCACCGATCGCGATCACGGCTACATCGAGACCCTCCAACCCGAGCGCGGTGAGATCTATTACCGCAGCTGCGTGGGTGGCGTATGTCGCTATTCGAGCGATTTATGGCAGGCTGAGATGTACTTAGATCAGATGCTTAATCCCTGAGCCATTCAGAACAAATGACTGACAATCAAGTTCCCTTTTACCGCTCTTATTTGCTTCACAACAAAAACGTTTTCCTAGACAAGCTTTCCGAGCTTTCCGACACCGAACTGCACATGCTCAACATTGAGACCAAGGCTGCACTGCAGGATGCCCGCCATGAGTTCGACGTTCTAGAGAACAAGAATTCCCCCGAGGCCGGCCCAATCTTCCGCCGTATGAAGCTTGCGGGCTACTTCCAGGCCGCGATCAAGCTGGAGATGGAAGCTCAATAGTCCTTCTTGAAATCCTGCCTGACGAAGATGGTTGACTACAAGTTTGTGCCACCGCCGCACCTGCTCAAAAAGTTCTCCGAACAAGCACGAGAGGACAGTCAAAAGCGCGGACGCCCTGGTTACTGCAAGACGTTTGCCAAGCTCTGCATCGACTGGGCGCTGAAC
>Ga0075479_10000618_pt1 | contig 15504 bp, 8 predicted proteins | sample DEB08_DNA_8_FD_76341 | JGI IMG/M metagenome (GOLD analysis project Ga0075479, IMG submission 76341) | Aqueous microbial communities from the Delaware River and Bay under freshwater to marine salinity gradient to study organic matter... | ecosystem: Environmental > Aquatic > Marine > Coastal ... | reverse complement strand
CTCGTCCGGGGGCTCGGGAATCCGGCCCATCGGCAGGAACCGCTGCGGGTCGATCTCGACCGGCGGAGCGTCGAGCAGCCAGTCGATCACCACCGAGGGATCGGGATCGACCGTGAACAGCTCCTTCACGGCCGGCTTGATGAAGCGGTGCTCGATCCCATGCTCGATCATCGCGACGAGCGGGTCGAAGTACCCCGCGTCGTTGACGATCCCGATCGGCTTGGCGTGCTCGCGCAACTGCCGCCCGACGAGCGTCTCGAAGAACTCCTCGTAGGTGCCGAGGCCCCCCGGCAGCACCAGGAACGCGTCCCCGAGCTCGACGAGCAGGCGCTTGCGCTCGCGCATGGTCTCGACGACCCGCAGCTCGTCGCAGCCGTCCCAGCCCTGCTCCTGATCGAGCAGGTGCTTCGTGATGATCCCGGTGACGCGTCCGCCCCGGGCGTGGAGGCTGCGGGCGACTTCCCCCATGAGTCCGATGCCGCCGCCGCCGTAGACCAGATCGATGCCGCGGTCGGCGATCAGTTCGCCGACGCGCCGGGCGGTGTCCGCGAACTCGACGGCGAGATTCGTGGAACTTGCGCAGTAGACCGTGATCGCCTTCATGATCGGACAGTCTGACGCTTCCCGCGCCGGCGACAAGTCCGGGTCGCTTCGGATGCGGCGCCGCCTCGTACACTCCGGCGGTGATCTCCGCGATCCTCCTGCTGCCGGTCGTCGCCTTCCTGATCGCAGCACCGCTGACGGCGGTGCTTTCGAGACTCGGCAGGCGACTGGGCACCCTCGACTCCCCGGGAGCCGCGGGCCACGACAAGGTCCTCCGCGAGGTGCCCAACATCGGGGGCATCTCGATCGTCGCGGCGACGCTGCTTCCGGTCGCGGGAGGCCTGCTGCTTCTGACGGCCGCGCCGGATTCGATCGTCGAGCGCCTGCCGGCGCTCGAGGGCTACCGGCATCGCGTCGAGGCGGCGATCGGCCCGGCGTGGGGACTCGTGGCGTGCACGTTGGCGATCCACCTGCTCGGGGTGTGGGACGACCGCCGCAGCCTCGGACCGCTGATGAAGCTGCTCGTGCAGGCGGCGCTCGCGGGCGTCGTCGCGGGGCTTCTCGACACGCGGATGCTGACGATGCTGGACGAATGGGGCGTCGCGGGGAACCTGCTGTCGCTGGCGCTCACGGTCGTCTGGATCGTCGCGGTCACCAACGCGATCAACTTCCTCGACAACATGGACGGCCTCGCGGGCGGGATCGCGGCGATCGCGGCGGCGGCGCTGCTCGCGGCGACCCTGCTCGCCGAGCAGTGGTTCGTGGCGGCGGTGCTCGCATGCCTGCTGGGTGGACTGCTCGGGTTTCTCGTCTTCAACGTGCCGCCGGCACGGATATTCATGGGTGACGGCGGCTCGCTGCCGGTGGGATTCCTGCTCGCGACGCTCGCGCTCCGCACGACCTACGTCGATGCGGCGGATCCGGAGTTCGCGCTCGGTGGCGCGTGGTACGGCGTGTTCATGCCGTTGCTGGTGCTGGCGATTCCGCTCTACGACCTCGTGGCGGTGTCGGTGATCCGGCTGCGCGAGGGGCACATGCCGTGGGTGGGGGATCAGCGGCACCTGAGCCATCGCCTGCTGTTGCGCGGCATGACCCCGTGGCGGGCGGTGCTGGCGATCTGGGCCCTCGCGGCGGTGCTGGCGGTGTCGGGCATCGTGCTCGGTTCGCTGCGGCCGTGGCAGGCGGTGCTGGTCGGCGGTCAGGCGTTGGCGGCGCTGGGGGTTCTGGCGATGCTCGAGCGGTTCACCGAATCCGGTACGGCACGCGATCGGCCATGAGCGGCGCGTCATGAGCGGTGGCGACCGGCTGATTCGTCTCGGCGTCTCGGGACTGGCTGCCGCCGCGGTGGCCCGAAGCGCGACCATGCTGGTGCCGTCGCGCTGGTTCGACGTCGATCCGGCCCTCACGCCCGGGGCCATCGAAGGTCTCGGTCCCGAGGGAAGCCTCGCGCTGGATGCGATGCTGCTGGCCTCGAGCGCCGCCATCCTGCTTGGCCGACTTCGCGCCGGACGCGGTCTCGATGCGATCGCGGTGCTGCTTGCGGCGATCCCGGTGCCGGTGCTGGCCTGGCACGGCGCGTTGAACGGCGAGGCCGACCTCGAGCAGATCTGGAGAGGCGCGTCGCTCGTCGCGGCGTGGTTCGGGTTCGTGGCGGTGCTGCACCTGCGGGATCGGCCCGACGAGCGGATGCTGCTGGCGGCGGGCCTGCTTGCCGCCGCGGTGCCGTGGCTCGCACGCGGCGCCGAGCAGTGGTTCGTCGAACATCCGCGCATGGTTGCGCACTTCGAGACCCACCGGGCCGAGGTGCTGGCCTCGTTCGGTTGGGGCGAGAACGACGAGGCGGCACGGCTCTACGAGCGTCGCCTGCGGCAGCGCGAGATGTTCGGCTGGTTCGGCCTTTCGAACGTGTGGTCGGCGGCGGTGGCGGCGTGCGCGGTCGCGTGGGCGCGGCTCGCGGTGGCGACCCGCGGTCGAGCGATCGAGAGCGGCACCGTCGCGGTCGCGGTGGCGATCGCCCTCGCCTGCGTCGTCGGCATCCTCGCCAACGGATCGAAGGGCGGACTCGCCGCGCTCGCGGCGGGACTCGTCTTCGCGTGGGTTGCGCCGCGCCTGGGCCCGCCGTCCCGACTCGCGTTGGCGGCGATTCCGATCGGCCTGCTGGCGATCGTCGCGCGAGGGCTGCTGCCGGAGGGCCTGCTCGGCGAGCGGAGCCTGCTCTTTCGCTGGCACTACCTGCAGGGGGCGTGGGCGACGCTGGTCGAGCATCCCCTGGGCGTCGGGCCGGCTGGATTCCAGGAGGCGTACCTGCTGCACAAGCCCGAACGGAGTCCCGAGGTCGTGCAGAGCGCCCACTCGATGTTGCCCGATGCGCTGATCGCGGGAGGCGCGTTCGCCGTCGCCTGGGCGGCCTTGCTGTTCCGCGGCCTCTGGCGAGGCGGCGCCCTGCCGGCGGCGATCGACGAAGGCTCCGACGGCGTGCCTTCGCGTCCGCTCGGGCCGCTGCTGCTCGTCGTGGGGGTCGCGGTTGCGGTCTCCGTGATGGCCACGCCCGCGTCGTCCGCCTCGTTCGGCATCGACGCGATCGGGCGCTGGGTCGGGATCCTCGCGATGCCGCTGGCCGGTCTCGCCGGGTGGACGATCCTGCGCGCGGTGCCCGCGGCGATCGTCTCGGCGGCGCTCGCGGCCGCAGCCTTCACGCTGCTGCTGCAGGGCCAGATCGAGACGACCTTCTTCAATCAGGGCGCGATGGCCTGGGCGCTCCTTCTCGTCGGACTGGCTGGAGGAGCGAAGGTCCCGCTCGGCGCGCCCGGAGCGCGACCCGCCGTGTGGTCGTGGTCGCTGGCGCTGGTCCCCGCGGTCCTCGCGACGATCGTGGTGGCCGGGCCGTTCCGCAGCGCCCTCGAGGCGGAGCGGACGTTGGAGGCCGCCGCCGCGCCCCTGGAGGCGAGCTGGGAACGCCGCGATCGCGGTGAAGCGATCGATTCGGCGGAGTTCCTCGAGGCCCGGCGACTGGCCGCGACGCGGCTCGAGTCGCTGGTCCTTTCGGAGAGTCCTGCGATGGACCGCGCGGCGTCGCTCGCGATCGAGCAGCGCATCGCGATGTCGCGGCAGGCCTCGGATGCAGCCTCGCGTCGCGATGCGGCGGTGGCGGCCTTGACCCTGGCGGAGGACCGGATCGCGAGGCTCGGCGATTCGGTCGGGCGCCTCTCGGATCGGCTGCGGGCCCTGCGGGCGGTTCGCGAAGCCGATCCCGTGTCGGTGCCCGCATCGCGCATGATCGAGTCGATCGTCGCGCTGATCGCCCTTCAGCCGCAGGACGTCTCGCTGCATGTCGACTGGGGCGAAGGCGCGTTGGAGGCCGGCGACGTCGAGAGTGCGCGGCGGGCGTGGCGGCGGGCGCTCGAACTCGACGAGGCCCTCGAACTGGATCCGCTCGTGCGGATGCCGGCGTCGCAGCGGTCCGAGATCGAGGCGCGAGTCGCCGGGATCGAATGAACCGGATCGGTCCGTCGGAGTTCGCTCAGGCGCCGCGCCGGCAGGCGACCTCGCCGATCGAGCGCCGGTAGCGGATGCCTCGCTCGGTCGGGAAGAGCGCGATGCCTTCGGCGCGGAGACGCGGCGCGTCGCGTTCGAAGTAGCGATCGAGACCCGTCCGGTCCGCGAAGCGGTAGCGAACCTCCACGACGGCCGGAGCGTCCGCTTCGGTCTCGATGGCGACCACCTCGGCGTCGATCGCGCCCGCGTCGATCACGTCGGCGAGGTGCCCGTCCCGAAGCCACGCGACCCACTCCTCGGCGACCGACGCATCGTCGAACTCCGCGATCACGGTGTAGCGGATCGGATGTTCGAGGTTCACGCGTCGCCTCCGCGCCTCGCCGCGGCGATCGCGTCGAGGACCTGCGCCGGGGTGTAGGCGTCGCTCTTGAAGACCTCCTCGCCGCTCGGCGAGAGGACCACCAGCAGCGGGATGGTCAGGCGTCCCGAGGCGCGAAGGAGTTCGTTGCCCGCCTCGTTGTTGCCGGTCAGATCGACCTTCATCGCGACCACGCCCTCGCCGTTCAGCGCCGCGGCGACCTGTTCGGTCGCGAGCACCGTCGCTTCGAGCGTCTTGCAGTTGAGGCACCACTCGGCGGTGAAGTCCAGCACGACCACGTCGCCGTCCTCCTGCGCCTCGGCGAGGCGCTCGGGCGTGTAGTAGGTCCAGTCGATCGGACCCTTGTCCGTCATGCGGATCGCGACCAGCAGCGAGGCGGCCAGGATCAGTGCGCCGAGACCGCCGAAGACGACGCGAGGCCCGGTCCGTGGCGTGATCCGGAAGGTCCGCACCAGCATCAGGAGCCCCGCCGCCGCGGCGACCAGACCCACCACCCACCAGTACAGGCGGGAGGGCGGGGTCGGAGGTTCGACGAGAAGTCCGCTGAGACCGGCTCCCGCGAAGTACGCGGCCGCGGCCAGCAGCAGCAGTCCCATGACCTGCTTGATCAGGTCGCTCGCCGGGCCGGTTCGCGGCATGTTCCTCACCAGCGAGGGGAACGCCGCGAGGATCAGGTACGGGAAGGCCATGCCCACGCCCACCGCCCCGAACACCAGCAGCACCGTCGCGATCGAGCCGGTGACCGCCCAGACCACCGCGGAGCCCATGAAGGGTGCGGTGCAGGGCGTCGAGAGCACCGCGGTCATGATGCCGAACCCGAACGAGCCCACGAGGGTGTCGTGGCGGGGTTCGATCATGTAGAGCGCCTGCGGCAGGCGGATCGTGAACACGCCCATCATGCCGACCGCGAGGGCCGCGATGACCACGCCGACGCTGATGGTGAAGATCGGCGACTGGAAGAGCTGGTTGGTCGCGGTGAATCCGCTGATCGACGCGACCGCGACGCCCAGGCCGAGCCAGAACGCGACCACGCCGAGACTCATCGAGAGGCCCAGCAGGAAGCAGCGGCCGCGGTTCCCCGCCGCCTGCGAGAGGGCCATGATCTTCAACGGGATCACCGGCAGCACGCACGGGGTGAAGTTGAGCAGCAGGCCGCCGGCCGCCGCGAGCAGCAGCAGCAGCAGGAACCCGGCCCCACGGATGTCCACCGAAAGCGAGAGTCCGAACGCATCGAAGTCGACGACCTCCGGAGCCGCCTCGCCCGAGCGGATTCGCCCGAACACGCCCGGATCGAAGCCCGCGAAGGTCTCGCCGACGTCGGAGGCGGTGCCGGTCGATTCCCCGATCGCGATCGGCGTCCGAAGCTCAAGCGTCGCCGGTTGCATGCAGGTCGAGTCGTCGCACGCCTGGAATCTCAGCGAGACGACCAGTTCCCCCTCGCCCGCGGGTGCCGAGGCGGTCGCGGTCAGGGGCAGGTAGAGGATCGATCTCCCCTCGAAGACCGCGTAGCTCGCCGGGCCGTCGCCGAGGTCGGCGGTGATCAGGTGCGGCTCGGGCCACTGGACGAATCCCGAATGGGCGACCACGCCGTCCGGCAGGGCGAGGATCTCGATCTGGGTCTCGATCGCGCCGTCGAACTCGATGGCACCTTCGAGTTGGGCGCCCGGCTGGGTCCACAGATGCCACCCCGTCGCGATCTCGAGCACGACCGCGATCGGCAGATCTCCGCCGGGGGCGACCGAGTCGCGGGCCGGCACGAGACGGGCCTCGAGGACGTCCCGCGAATCGCCGAAGACCGACTCGACCGGAGCCCGGTCGAATCCGCCCAGACCCTTCCCCAAGCCCTGTCCGAAGTCGATTTGCGCGAACCCCGCCGGGGTCGCAAGGGCGACGGCGATCAGGCCGGCGGCGGCGAAGGAGGCGGGTTCGGAGGTCCGTCGGAGCATGGTTGAAAGCCTGGAATGGTCCTGCATCGGTCGCTGAGCGTAGGTTCGTCCCGCCCCTTGGGGGGTGCCAGGGGTCCGGCAGGAAGGGGCGGTTCGGGGGACGGCCGTCGCCGGGGCGGCGCTCGGCGGTGCGGTGATCGGGAAAACGGCCGAATCCTCGTTGGTGCCAGCATTGACCATCGTCGCGCGGGATCGATACACTCCGCGATCCGCCGGCAACGGTGCCGGTGGGTGTTCGTCGTCCACCTCTCTCCGCGACCCGCCGCGCGCTCGACTCATGCGAAGCACCACGCCAGGCATGAATCTCGGACCTGCGACCGTGTTCGGACCCTGGGCATGAGGCCCGGGGGCGGTCATCGCGGAGACCGGTCGGCACCTGCCGCCCGGACGTGCACGGAGGCCGCGATGTCCTGACCCGCCTCGCGAGGTCAAGGTCGATTCGGACGCCAGACCCCCGAAAGGAGGTCGCGGCCGAGTCGAGGACGACGGGCCACGGGCGTCATCGGACGCCGGTGGCCCGTGAGCGTTTCAGGATCCTGCCCGTCGCCACGGCGACCATCACAACCCGACAACCCGAACCGACGACCACATCATGAACTCCGAAACCCTCCGCATCCTCGACTCGATCGCCCGCGACCGGAACATCGACCGCGAGCTGCTCATCAACGATCTCGAGCAGGCGATGGTCAGCGCCGCCCGCAAGCACTTCAACAGCCTCGATGCCGAGGAGTTCGGCTGCGAGATCGACCGCATCTCGGGCGCCATCACCATCTGGCGCAACCATCTCGACGGAGAGCGCGAGGACATCCCGCTCGAGCGTCTCGGCCGCATTCCGGCGCAGACGGCCAAGCAGGTGATGATCCAGAAGTTCCGCGAGGACGAGCGAAACAGCCTGCTCGAGGAGTTCTCCAAGCGGCAGGGCGAACTGGTCACCGGCACCGCCGCCCGCTACGAGGGCGGCGCGCTCGTGGTGCAGATCGATCGAGCCGAGGGCTTCATGCCCCGGTCCGAGCAGATTCCCGGCGAGCAGTTCCACCCCGGCGACCGCGTCCGCTGCCTGATCCTCGACGTCCGCGACGCGGGCCATCAGGTCAAGATCGTCCTGAGCCGCGGCCATCCCGACTTCATCCGCCGCCTCTTCGAGACCGAGGTTCCCGAGGTCAGCGAGCGGATCATCGAGCTCAAGGCGATGTCCCGCGAGCCGGGCTTCCGCACCAAGGTCGCGGTCAGCTCGATCGACTCGAAGGTCGACGCGGTCGGCGCGTGCGTGGGCGTCCGGGGCAGCCGCATCCGCAACATCGTCGACGAGCTCGGCGGCGAGAAGATCGACATCGTCCGCTGGAACGAATCCAGCCAGATCCTCATCGCCAACGCCCTGAAGCCCGCCGAGGTCGAGGAGGTCAGCCTCTGCTTCGAGCTCGGCCGCGCGACCATCATCGTGCGCGAGGACCAGCTCTCGCTGGCGATCGGGCGCCGCGGACAGAACGTCCGCCTCGCGGCGCGGCTCACCGGCTGGGACATCGACATCCTCACGCCGGTGGAGTTCGCCAAGGGCCTCGAGATCCTCGAGCAGACGGTCCGACCGATCGAGGGCGTCACCGAGGACATCCTCGATCGCATGGGGGCCCTGGGCATGATCAGCGTCTTCGACGTCGAGGAGCTCGGCGAGGAGGTGCTTCGCGACGAACTCGGACTCGACGAGGAGGTCGCGGTCACGCTCGTGGACATCTGCTCGGAGAAGGCCAAGGAGGTCGCCGAGCAGCAGGCCCGCGAGAAGGAGGAGGCCGAAGCCCGTCGTGCCGAGGAGGAGGCCGCCGCCGGCGCCGTCCTCGGTGGCGGGGCAGGCGACGGCGAAGGCTCCGCGGCGACCGACGAGGCCGCCGAAGCCGCAGCGGCATCCATCCTCGGAGGTGGCGGCGGAGACGAAGCCTCGGCCGACGTCGCATCGACCTCGGACGAGTCGACCCCCGAGTCCCGAGACGCCTGATTCCACGTGCGCGGGCTTCGCCCGTCGCTTGACGTGTTCCGTTCGAATCGTTCGAACCGCACGCCCCGTCCGTTCCACCGCTCGCCCGTCCGTTTCACCGGCAGGAGCAACCCTTGTCCAAGAAGGCCCAGCTTCGAATCCACCAACTCGCCAAGGAGATCGGTGTCGCATCCAAGGACATCGTGGCGAAGTGCCAGGCGGAGGAGATCCCGGACATCACCAACCACATGTCGCCGGTGACGGTGGGCCTCGCCCAGACGATCCGCGAGTGGTTCGGCTCGGCAGAGGGCGGCGTGGCGACGGCGGTGGAGACCGCGGAGAAGGTCGACCTCGACGCGCTCGCCCCTCCACCCAAGCCGGCCCGCAAGAGGGCGGCGAAGAAGAAGGCCACGTCCGCGAAGGCGACCGAGGTCGAAGGCGAGGGCGACGAGAAGCCGGCGAAGAAGACCACCCGCAAGTCGACGGTCGAGGTCGCGGCCGAGGCCGACGAGTCCACTGCCGGTGACGCCGCCGTCGAGACGCCGTCCGCCGTGAAGGCTCCGGAGTCCGACGGCGTCGACGAGTCCGCAGGCGCTGCGACGGCCGAACCGGCGGAGAAGGCTCCCGCCGCGCCCGCGCCAGCGTCCGCACCCAGGATGAACGTTCCGAGCCGGCCCAAGGTCGTGAAGCCGGTCGGCCCGAAGGTCGAGCCCAAGCGGGTCGAATTGAGCGGCCCCCGGGTCATCCGCATCGAGGAGCCCGAGCATCTCCCGGCGCCGCGGCCTCGCCGCACGCCCGGTGGGCCGGGTGGCCCCGGCATGCCCGGCGGGGCGGGAGCGCCCGGTGGTGGGGTGCCGAACCGCGGCGTACGCGACGATCGGGGCAAGACCCGGACCCCGCGACGCCGCGACGGCGCAGGTCGCAGCGGTCGCGCGGGCGAGGAGAGTGGTCGCTTCGAGCCGTGGCGCGAGCAGGATCTCGCCGAGCGCGAGCGTCGCCTCCAGGGCGCCGGCGGCTTCTTCCGCAAGCACCGACGCGACGCCAAGGGGCGGGGCGACCAGTCCTCCGGCGGCGGCGGACGCGCTCAGACCGCGAGGGAGATCGGCGGCGAGGTCACCGTCAACGAGCCCGTGACCGTGCGCGAACTCTCCGAGGCGACCGGCGTCAAGCAGGCGGAGATCATGAAGCGCCTGCTGCTGATGGGCACGCCCATCACCGTGAACAGCGCCATGGACACCGAGCAGGCCATCGAGGTGATGATGGAGTTCGGGATCGAACTCAAGGTCACCCCGCGGCCCTCCGCGGCGGAGGTCATCGAGCAGCGCTTCGTCGATCGCGAGCCGGTCGACGTGAAGCCGCGGGCGCCGGTGGTGACGATCCTCGGCCACGTCGACCACGGCAAGACCTCCCTGCTCGACCGGATCCGAAATGCGAACGTCGCCGCGGGCGAGGCGGGCGGCATCACTCAGGCCACCAGCGCCTTCCAGGTGCCGGTCAAGGCCGGCAACCGCGATCGCGTGGTCACCTTCATCGACACCCCGGGGCACGAGGCGTTCACCTCGATGCGGGCCCGCGGCGCGAAGGTCACCGACATCGCGGTGCTCGTGATCGCCGCCGACGACGGCGTCATGCCGCAGACCATCGAGAGCATCAACCACGCCAAGGCCGCAGAGGTCCCGATCGTGGTCGCGCTCAACAAGATCGACAAGCCCGAGGCCACCGAGGGCAACATCCAGCGGATCTTCGGCCAGCTCGCCGAGCAGGGCCTGAACCCCGTCGAATGGGGTGGCGAGACCGAGGTCATCAAGACCAGCGCCATCACCGGCGACGGCGTCCAGGATCTTCTGGACATGCTCGACTACCAGGCCGAGCTTCGGGATCTGAAGGCCGACATCGGCGGCCGCGCCGTCGGCACGGTGCTCGAGGCCCAGATGGAGGAGGGGCGAGGTCCCGTCGCCCGCCTGCTTGTGCAGGAAGGCACGCTCAAGAAGGGCGACTTCGTCGTGGTCGGCCGGGGCTTCGGTCGTGTCCGCGACATCGTCGACGACCACGGCAAGCGGATCCCCGAGGCCGGACCTTCGACGCCGGTGGCGATCAGCGGCATCGACGAACTGCCCGACGCCGGCGACCGCATCTACTGCGTGGACAGCCTCAAGGATGCCGAGGCCGCCGCCGAGGAGCGACGTCGCCTCGACCGCGAGCGCGAACTCGCGGTGCCGCGGGTCACCCTCGACAACATCTTCGAGAAGATGCAGGAATCCGAGCGCACCGAGCTGCCGCTGGTCGTCAAGGCCGACGTGCAGGGATCGGTCGAGACCCTGCGGGCGCTGCTGGGCAAGCTCGGCGGAGACGAGGTGGACGTCTCGGTCAAGCACATCGCCGTCGGCGGCATCAACGAGAGCGACGTGGCTCTGGCCCAGGCGACCGGGGCCATCATCCTCGGCTTCAACGTCACGAGCTCGTCGCGTGCCCGTCAACTCGCCGAGAACAAGGGCATCGACATCCGCCTCTACGAGGTGATCTACCAGCTGACCGACGACGTCGAGAAGGCCGCCCGCGGTCTGCTGGCGCCGGAGATCAAGCTGGAGGTCCTCGGCCACGCCGAGGTGCGAGCGGTCTTCCGCATCACCAAGGTCGGCATGGTCGCCGGTTGCTACTGCACCGACGGCGTCATCGAGCGCAACAGTCAGATTCGCGTCACCCGCGACGGCATCGTCGTCGAGTCGGATCGCCGCCTCGAACAGCTCAAGCGGTTCAAGGACGACGTCAAGGAGGTCCGCTCGGGCCAGGAGTGCGGCATGAAGATCGTCGGCTACGACGACATCCGCGAGGGCGACATCCTCGAGTGCTACAAGAGCGTGGAGGTGGCCCGCACGGGCTGACCCGGCATGGAGGACTCGCAGCAGCCGGACGAGTCGCGACGCGTCGGATCCTTCGCTCTGCCGCCTTCGCGGCGTGAGGAGGGCGGTTCTCGTCGCCTGCAGGTGGGCGCGCTGCTCCAGCGCTGTCTGCAGGATCGTCTCGTCAAGGGGCTCAACGATCCCCGGTACCGCGGCATGGTGTCGATCCTCGAGGTGCGGGTCTCGCCCGACCTCGCCGAGGCGACGGTGTTCGTCTCGGTCCTGCCCGCCGAACGCGGGCCGCTGACCGTGGCGGCGCTCGTCCACGCCCGCGGACATCTCGCCACCCACCTGCTCAAGGCGACGCGACTCCGACGGGTTCCGCGCCTCGAGTTCCGCCTCGACGACCGACTCAAGAAGGCCGCCTCGCTCGAGTCGGCGATCCGCGCGGGGGTCGCGGACGCAGACCTCGATGCGGCCGAAGACGCTTCCCTTCCCACGACGCCGCCCGACGCCGGCACCGACGAGGTGCGAGATCACGCGGGTGGAGATGGAGGTTCCACCACGTGAAGGCTCCCGCCGGCAACCGAAACAAGCTCGCGTCGATTCTCAAGAAGCATGCTCCTGCGGAGATTCCGCAGCACCCGATCTGGAGCGAGGAGTTCGCGGGAGATCCGGTGGCGCTGTTCGTCCACTCGATCCTCGCGTGGGAGGCGCCGCTGGCGATCGCGGACGCCGCGTTCGAGAAGCTCTCCAGGCAGCTCGTCGACTGGAACGACCTTCGAGTCTGCCTCGTCGACGAGACCATGGAGATCGTCGGACCCCGCTACCCCAACGCGTTCCGTCGGCTGCTCCTGCTGCGGACCTCGCTGACGGCGATCTACAAGCGTCAGCACGAGGTCGACCTGCGGCATCTCTCCGCCGCGGGCAAGCGCGAGGCGCGGGCCTACCTCGAGGCGATTCCCGAGGTGCCGTCGTTCGTGGCCCATCGCACGCTGCTGCTGGGCTTCGGCAGCAGCGTGATGCCGATGGACGCGAGACTCCTGGTCAAGCTGCAGCAGGCGGGCGTGGTGGATCCCGAGGCCAGCGAATCCGCAGTGGCCGCCTGGGTCGCGAAGGAGACGGCCAACGATCGACTCGTGGAGGCCCACTTCGCCCTGCACGCCTTCGCCGACAGCACGCCCGATCGAGCCGTCGGCACGCCGAAGACCGCCAAGACCCCCTCGAGCAAGACCCCCTCGAGCAAGACCTCTTCGAGCAAGACCCCTTCGAGCAAGACCTCCTCGAGCAAGGCCGGTGCAGCCAAGGCGAGTTCCAAGGACGCGGCGCCCGCGACTTCGAGTGGGACGACCGCCAAGACCTCCGTCAAGAAGACCGCCAAGAAGACCGCCAAGAAGAGCTCGAAGGCGCCTGCCAAGAAGGTCGCCGTGAAGTCGACCGGTTCCTCCAAGAAGGCCGCCGCGAAGGCCTCGCCGCGAAAGACCTCGGCCACCAAGGCGGGCTCGAAGACGGGGACGAAGGGCGCTTCCAAGAAGTCGCCCGCCTCGAAGAAGACCGCCGGCGGAACGAGAAAGAAGAAGTCGTGACCGTCCGCGGGGCCGTCGGGCGTCCCCAGCGACTCGCGCGACGTGGTGTCGCCATCGCGACCTTCGCGGCGGTCGTTCTGATGTGCTCGGCCTGTGCCACATCGAAGATCGTCGAGCCCACGGACGCCCGAGGCCGACTGCTCGCCGCCGCCGCAGTCGAAGGCGCCTCGGACCGTTCCGCAACGAACTCCGAACGCAGAAGTCTCGAGCCTCCGGCCAACCTCGCCGGGATCGATCTGTCTCCGCGATCGGCCGACGATCCGAGGGCGTGGTGCTCGCTGAGCGAGGCGATCGAATCGGCCGACGAGGCCCACCCGCAGATCCGAACGCCGCCGTCGGTGGTCGCAAGCGGACTCGGCGAGGAGGGCGACGCGGACGAGGCCCTCCGCGCCTACCTGCGGGGCCGCAGCGCGATGCTCGCGGGCGACTTCCCGCAGGCCGTGGGGGAGTTCGAACGGGCGCACCTGCTCGATCCCGGCGAAGCGTCGATCCTGCGCCAACTCGGGCGGGCCTACTCCCAGGCGGGCAACGGACCTCGGGCCGCAGAGGCCTTCTCGCGCCTTCGAGGTCTCGAGCCCGACGACGCCGAGGCGCTCTTCACGATCGGCATGAACGCCGCGAACCGCGGCCGCCATGCCGAGGCGGTGGCGGCGCTGTCGCGACTGCGAGAGATCTTCGCCGAGGGTGACGGCGACGCGAACCTCTCGACGGTGGTCGCGGTGGACTTCGCCCTCGCCGATGCCCTGCTCGAGCTCGGCCACGATCGAGCGTTTCTCGAGATGGCGGAACTCGCGCTCGCCCACCCGGTCGAGACGCTTGCGGCCCGCGGCGACGATCCGCGGGTCGGCGAGATCTACCGGCGACGCAGCGAGATCGCCCAGGCGATGGGCGATGCGACCCTTCGCCTCGGCGATCCGGACGCCGCAGTCGAGCACTATCGAAGTGCCGCCGCGCTGCCGGTGGCGGATCCCGCGGCTCTTCGCTCGCGGCTCGTCCACGGACTGCTCGTCGCCGGTCTGCCCCTCGCGGCGCAGGCGGAGCTTCTCGCCGCATGCGAAGGCGGCGCCGCAGGAGACGCCGAGGTCGCGCTGGCGGGGCATCTCCTCGACGCCGAGGTGGACGTGACGCCGCTCGTCGCCGCGGTCGAACAGCTCGGCCGCGAACGCCCCGACGAGTCGGAGATCGTCCGCGTGCTGGCTCGGCTCGATCCCGACGCGACGGTTCGCATCCTGACCGATCTGGCCGCCCAGTCCGCGGATGCCGACGGCGTCGAGCAGCTGCTCGACTGGGTGGAGCGGGTCGATCTGGGCAGCGCATGTTCGCTGGCGGTCGATCTTGCGCGCCGCAACCCCGATGCGATCGCCCCGTCGGCGGCGCGCCTCGCGGCATCCTCGGGAACGCCTCGCGAGCTGCGAGAGCATCTTGCGGCGCTGCCGCCGAGCCCGGCCCGCACGGCGCTCGAGGCCTCGCTGCTCGTGGCGCTTCGCGATCCGGCGGCCGCGTGGACGATTCTCGACGCCGTGTCGCCCGAGACGCGCTTCGATCCGGCGATCCTGAGGGCCCGGGCGATCGCCGCGGGCGCCCTCGGCGACGCGACGCTGGTCGCGGAGGTCGAGGCCGACGTGCGCGGGGCGGTCGCGGCGGATCGACTGGACGAAGGCGCCGCCATCGACGCCGAGTGGGCCGTGATCGAGGCGATGCTCGCCGCCAACGCCCCCGAGATGGCATGGCGAAGGCTCGAGGCGACACCGATCGATCCGACCTGGCCCGCGTCGCAACGCTCGGCGTGGCTGCTGCTGCAGTCCCGAGCCGCGGCGCTCGAGAGTCGCGTCGCCGTCGGCGCCGAGGCCGAACTGCTTGCCGCCGTCGCGGTCCGCAGCGCCGACGCCGCCGTCGAGGCCGATCTTCGTTCGACGGAGGCGTGGGAGTGGCGCCTGTCCCTTCGAGATCCTCGCAGTGGTCTCGCTCCCGATGCCGAGGCCCACCGTCGCGATCTCGAGGCGATGCAGTCGGCCCTTGCGGGGACCTCGATCGTCGAGCGGCTCCGCGCCGAGCAGGACCTCATGCGTGGCCGGGTCGATGCGGCGCTTGCGCGCCTCGAAGGCGTTCTCGAAGCGCATCCGGGCGACGCCGCGGTCTTGCAGGCGCTCGTGAGCAGCCTCAATCGGGCCGGTCGCAACGCCGAGATCCCTCCGCGGCTCGATCGTCGCCTCGCCGAGGCGCCGGCGGATCCGGTGGGCTGGGACATTCGGGTGGCGACGCTGGTGCAGGCGGGACGGGCCGCCGAGGCCGAACGCGAACTGCGGGCGTTGCTCGAGTCGGATCCGGATCATCCGTTCGCCAAGGGACTGCTCGAGGCCATGCTGCGGGCCACGGGTCGAGGTGTGGAGGCGGAGGCTCTGGCCGCCGAACGGCTGGATCGCCGACCGGCGACGCCCGGACAGGCGATCGACAAGGCGATGCTGCTGCTCGAACGCAGCGGTCGTCTGGCCGCAGCGGCGCGGGACGAGGCGGCGGCGGCGGAAGTCGTCGCCAACTCGACGCAGGCCGTGGATGCGGCCGCGGCGCTGGTCGAGTCGGTCTCGGCGATGAGTCGCGCCGAGCGGATGCGCCTGATCTCGATCCCGCTTCAGGCCTCGCCGGACGTTCGATCTCGGCGCGAGACGATGGCGACGCTCGCCGAAGCGGTGCTTGCCGCCGACGCCGAGGCGCCGCTTGCGGTGCACGGGGCCGCCTTGTTGGCAGCGGC
>Ga0075479_10000617_pt1 | contig 15513 bp, 8 predicted proteins | sample DEB08_DNA_8_FD_76341 | JGI IMG/M metagenome (GOLD analysis project Ga0075479, IMG submission 76341) | Aqueous microbial communities from the Delaware River and Bay under freshwater to marine salinity gradient to study organic matter... | ecosystem: Environmental > Aquatic > Marine > Coastal ... | reverse complement strand
ATGTATTCCTTCCGGTTCCAGTCGGTGACCGTGGTCGCGCGAATGTTGATTCTGGTTACGCAGCCTTCGACGCCATCAATCGTGACAAGGTCGCCGATGCGCACCGGGCGTTCGAACAGAATGATCAGTCCGGACACGAAGTTGGCAAAGATCTCCTGCAGGCCAAAGCCGAGTCCAACGGTCAGTGCTGCCACGAGCCACTGGATACTGCCCCAGTCGAGGCCGATTGCGTTAAAAGCCGCAATGATCCCGCCGAGGATAATGGCATAGCGGCAAAGGGTTGTGATGGCATGTCTGCCGCCATGATCGAAGGGGAGTTTTTGCAGAACGACCAGTTCCAGAAGACCGGGCAGGTTTTTGCCGGCGATGGAGGCGATCGCCATGAACATCGCCGCCAGCAGAAGATCACCCAGGGTGATGACCTCGACGCGGGAGACCTGCTGGGAGGTCAACTGTCCTTCTGCAGTGATTGATTGTTCGGACGAAGTGGTGACGGTGGACCAGAGCTCAACTCGATTCACAACCTGCAGAGCTGGCAGCACTTCGCTCCAGGTAAGCCAGCAGACGGACAGGAAGAGAAAGCCGGCAATGCCTCGCACCATGCGGAGCATCTGCTGATTAATCAGGGAAATATCCAGCTGCGGAACATCCAGTGCCGGCAGAGTTCCGCCGGCTTCATCGGTCCCTGCGGCATCCTCCTGAGCAGCCAGTGCAGCAGCGCGGCGAGCGCGAGCTTGTGAGATGACAAGATTACGCCTTGCCGCAAGGACCCACTGCATCACAGTGGAATAGGCGAAGGCAAAGATAAAGGCCAGAGTCAGATTTAACTGATACCGAATCAACAGTTGTTCTGCTGTGTACTGATATCCCAGCAGGCACAGAACGGCGAGGGCGACAGGTGCAAAGACTGCAGGGATGTACCAGCACCAGCGCAATCGACACAGCAGAGAATCGGCATTTTCCACCAGGAGCTCTTTGAGAGCCGGGCTGGTGGGGTGCAAAACACGGCGAAGAATCACGGACAGCAGGATACAGTAAATGACAAGCACGATGCGTCCGAATGACTCATGCAGCGAATCACCGAGGTGGCTCGTCAGGATCAGCAAAGACAGCACTGGAAGTGCAACGCTGATGTACAGCGCCAGATTTTTCTGCAGGCACCGCGCGACTTCTGCTTTCCAGCCAATGAACAGGACCGCAACACCCGTCTGCCGACACAGTACCCGCGATGTTTCGACGATCCAGAGTGTCAGAGCAGTGATCTGCAGGGCTTTGTGCAGGGCCGTGGCAAGCTGCAGCTCAAGATAGTTCAATCGCCACGCAAGAAAGAACATCAGGACCGGCCAGGTTGCCGAACGTATGATTGTGATGCCAGTGGAAGCCAGGGTGAGCGGGATTCCTGCGTCGAGGCGCCGTGCGTTGACGGCCCCAAACTCTGTAATCCATTTCTGTGCACGTCCCTGCTGTGAAAAGAGCAGCAGGATCAGGACACCACAGAGCAACCACCAGCCGAATTCATCCCGCACTTCCACCGTAAGAAAACCGGCCAGCGTGCGCCAGTCCTGGCTGGACAACAGAGTCCAGAGACTTCCCACTGCGTCCCTGGCAGTGGATGGTGAGAAGATATCCGTGCTGCGTACCCAGAGAATTCGTTCACTGGTCCAGTTATCGACTTCGTCCGTCAGGACTTCCATTCGTCGATACTGCACATCGAGCTCGGCAAGCAGTTGCAGGTACTTGTCATAGTCAGCAAGGACGGTGGTGAGGTATTCGCGTCGGTCGGTCAGCAGCTCAAGAGTTGTGGCTTCAACTTCTTCCGCATCATTGGTGTACGCACCCATGGAACGCATGAACGTCTCGACCTCTGTTTCGAGGTCTGCCAGCTTGCCTCGAGAAACCTGATAATTCAGTTCCTCTTCCTGAACCAGCATGAATTCTTCTTCGATCTTTTTCCGCAGCCGAATGTAAGCTGCCGCATTGCCGAGAGACTCTCGCTGATGCCTCAGTTGCTGAGCAAACGTGGAGGTGAGACCGGTTCGCTGTTCTTTTTCCTGGAGTCTGCTGAATTCTTCTTCCAGCTGTTTCAGCTGTTCTGAGACCTTAATAAGAGCCGGTGTCTGGCGATTGATCTCCACCTGGATTTCGGTGTTTCTCGCAATGATTGCAGCGTTGCCAGCAGCAAGATCCCGAAGTGTGTCGTTGTCCTGCTGCAGTTTTTTTCTTGCCTCTTCGGCCTGCCTCAGGTTGGCCTCACGTTTGGCATCTGCAAGCCGGACTTCGGACTGCTGAAGACGTTTTTGCGCCTGATTCAGACTCCGTGTCAACTGGTCACGTTCGAGCGGGTACAGTTCAGCCTGTGCCTCGAATCGCTGCTGTTCAATTCGATAGAGCTCAAGAGTTGCATTCAGCAGTTCAACAGTTGACTGAAGTTCTGTGCGTCGAGCTGCAGTGACAGCCGGCATCTCTCCCTCCGGAGGAGCAGTCTGGAGCGACTCCTCGGCTTCAGTCAGCCTCTGACGTGTCTCCTCGAGCAGCATGGGCATTGTCGGACGCCGTTCCGATCTGACCTGTGATCGCGTTTGCCATGTGGAAAGTTGGCTGTTGAGTTCAGCGACTCGCTCTTCGTCCTGCAGCCGAACCTGTTCCAGTTCAACAACCGTTGCATCAGCAGGGATCTCGTTTCCGATCTCCGCGACGGGGGCGTTCAACTGCTCCTTCAGTGCTGCGATTCGCTCGGGTGCGAGGTCACGATCCTTTTTGTAGTCGGATGCCCGCTGTTCTGCGTCTTTTCTCTGCGCGACATTGTCGGTGGCTCGCTGATAATGGCGAGTGATGGCTGCCTGATCGTCTTCGGAGAGATCCGTGAGCTCGGCTGCGCTGGCGCGTCTCTTTTCGACTTCTTCCGTCGTTAACAGGATCGGTTCTTCAGTTGTGACCGGAAGTTCATCCGCCGACACGCCGATTGAAGCAGCCTGCTGTCTGCCTCGCAGCACAATCCTCGAATCGGCAGCAGTTTGAACACGGAGATCGCGGGAAGATGGTGGTGAGGGTGCGCTGGTCGCGAGATTTGCAGCGGTTGAAGTGCCGGAAGACGGATCCGAATTCAGGGGTTTCGGGCGGCGTGTTGCAGGGAATGTCAAAGTTCGCGAGGTTGCTGAGGGCGTGTTGCCGCTGCCTGAGGGGGCATTCCCGGCTGGAATCCCCTGATCGGATTCTTTTCCGGGCAACGGGTCGTCGGAAAGGCTGAACAGAGAGCCTTTCCACGACGTTGCAGTTGAGGCGAGCCAGTGCGTCTGACTGCGTGCCGTTTGGTTGTCGGTTTCAAGAAGTGGCGGCCAGGCGCCGTCAAAGAGTGGTTCTGTGAAGCCTGGACGGGAAGCAGCGTTTCCTCCGAAATGCAGCTGAGCCTGACACGGAACGATCATCAGGCACAGCGGGATTGCGGTCAGCAGAAATTTTCGGAGGCAGATGAGATTGCGCAACGCGGTATTGCACCGACCCACTGTTGGTCGTGTGAATGGATTATCGGAAGCCGGACTGTCGGATTCCCTCCCGTTGTCCTGGAAGTAGCTCATGTCAGTGACTGTACAGAGGAATCACTTTTTTGAGCAAGGTCAGGTGTTGGACGAACGGGTGCTGAGAAGTTGTTGCTTACAGCAGCCCGTAGGTGGAGAGAGTTTCACGCAATGTCCGCAATTGTGCATCGGAGAGTGGCGTCAGCGGAAGCCGCACGTCACCGCAATCTTTACCGAGCAACCTGGCAGCAGCCTTGACAGGAATCGGGTTTGTCGAGAGTCCCAACATATCGCGACAGAGCGGGAAGAGCTTGTGATGCAGTTGTTGTGCGGTTGGGAGGTCGCCGGAGTTCCAGGCGGTAATCATTGCCCGCACATCCTGCGGAACGATATTTCCAGCGACAGAAACAACCCCGCTGGCACCAAGTGCCAGCAGGGGCAGGGTCAGGCTGTCGTCGCCAGAGAGTACGGTCAGTGGAGAGGCGGACAGGATCTGCGAAGCCTGATCCATGGACCCGGTGGATTCCTTGACAGCCACAACGGACGGGCAGGCTTCTGCGATCCGACAAATCGTATCGGGTTCGATATTCTTTGCCGTTCTGCCAGGTATGTTGTACAGCACGATGGGCAGTTCGACAGTTTCTGCGACTTTCGCAAAATGCTGAAAGAAGCCTTCCTGTGTTGGCTTGTTGTAGTAGGGGGCGACCATCAGAGCTCCATCGGCGCCCGCCTGCCGCGCGGATTCCGTCAGCCGAACTGCTTCGGCGGTGCTGTTGGAGCCTGTTCCTGCCATGACTTTCATACGGCCGGCGGAATGTTCGCACGTCACGGCGATCACCCGTTCATGTTCGTCGTGCGTAAGTGTCGGGCTTTCGCCAGTGGTTCCGACCGGGACCAGACAGTCTGTACCGGAGTCAGCGTGGAAATCAATCAGTTGACGCAGCATGGATTCGTCGAGTGCTCCGTCGGGCGTCATCGGAGTAATCAGCGCTACTGACAGGCCGGAAAAAATCTCGCCTCGACGTTCCATTTGGAGTCTCCCTTGTCGAACTGGGCCATCGAAAGTCGAGGCCGATTGAACTCATTTTGTCCTGAATCCGCACCGGCGATCCACGGGCAGGTGTGAAACAGTCAGCTACGGAAGAGAAAAAGTGTGATGTTGACGGGGCAGAATGAGCCAGGTGGCAATCCCGTCGTCCCGGGAGATACCGAATCTGAATCCCACACTGAGGATAATCATCCCATCGGGGAGTGCAATTCTGCGGGACTGAGTTTCCCGCCTCGGGACTTTTGCTGGGTAGGATTTAGTGGATGAACTATCGCTGTTTCCAGTCACTACCGGCCGCCCGAGCCAGTGCGAGTATCAGAGACTGTGTGCCATCTCGACCGTGTCCCTGAGCCTTCAGGCCCTGATACAGCTGTTCAGCGAGGGCAAGTCCCGGCATGTACAGACCCAGGCGGCGCGATTCTTCCAGCACAATGCCGAGGTCTTTCAGCAGGTGTTCCACAAAAAAGCCCGGATCAAAGTCGTTATTGATCATCCGTGGGGCCAGATTGGAGAGCGACCAGCTGCCAGCTGCACCACTGGCGACGGACTTCATTACGGTGGGCAGATCAAGACCAGCTTTCCATCCGTAAAGTAATGCTTCACACACGCCCACCATACCGCTGGCGATCAGTGTCTGGTTGACCATTTTCGTGTGTTGGCCGGATCCTGCCGGGCCCTGGTGAACGATCGTCTTTCCCATTTTTTCCCACAGCGGCTGCAGGGCTTCCACCACCGGAGCGTCGCCGCCGATCATGATTGAAAGAGCGGCATTCTTCGCACCGATATCACCTCCGGAGACGGGGGCATCCACCGAATGAACCTGTTTCTCAGCAGCCGCACGATGGATTTCCACAGCCAGCGAGGGTTGGCTGGTTGTCATATCGACAAGAATTGTCCCGGGGGCTGCGGTGCTGAGAGCCCCGTCACCGCCCAGCAATACGGAACGAACATCGGCCGGGAAGCCAACGATGGAAAAGATCACATCGGAGGCTGCGGCAACGGCAGCAGGAGAATCAGCCCAGACTGCGCCTTTCTGCAGCAGATCTTCAGACTTTTCACGGGTGCGGTTATAGACGGTTGCCGAATAGCCGGCATCAAGCAGGTGTCCGCACATGCTGCGGCCCATCACGCCTGTTCCAATCCAACCAATTCGTGTAACGCCTGGTTCAATTCCTGACACTGTCATTGATCTGTCTGCCTGCAAAAGAATTCTGCCGTGATTTGTCTGGCGAGCTCCGGCGGCAATCGTATCGAGCTGAGACTGGTGCTTCGAGGTTGGCACAACAAAACACCGCTCAAAACGCAGGATTCCTGCGCTTTATTCGGTGATGAATTCGGGCTGTGGAAGGGATGCTGCATTGGCGCATGAAAATGGGCACCGGCATGATACCGGTGCCGCGAGGGGACGCATCAACTTACAAGGAAAGGACAGGGGGAAAGGAGAAAAGGGGAAAGGCTTCGTTTCCGCCCGGGGCACTTCCAGCGGACGGAATTTCCGGTGTCAGTCTTCCGTCACAGCTGACAGAACTGAGACCGGTTGTTGAGCGGAGTTGTCTGAGTCAGTACGGCGACGAACGCCTCGGGCTGCTCGCCACGAAGAGCGTGCGGGATTTTTCTGGACCGTCAGATCGGAAGCTTTACTGCTTCCGGACGGGCTCTTTGTACCGCTGTTTGGGAAGGAAAAGTCTGGAGTTTCCTGCGTGTCCGGAAGATCGCGCTGAAAGGATCCCGGCTGGACCGGAGTGGAGGTGCCTTCGGAATTTCTCTGGAAGGATCGCTGGCCACCGTTTTCCGGTCGAACTGCTGCTTTGGTGCTAATCGGGTCCTTCGTCGGAACAGCCGCCGATTGGGCTCCATCAAGGGGGCGGACATAGGCAACACGCGGTGAATAACCCCACGAATTCATCGCCACCTGGCTTCCCATCGGAACCTGTCGCCACACCGTCTGCGGCCGTGCGACCATGCGTTCCTGTTCTTCAAAAACCAGTTTTCGAACCGGGATTTGTTCCACTCGCTTTTCTGCAACCAGCCGTGTTTCCGGCACTCTCACAACTCGCCGAGTCGGAACTGCAACTTGCCGTGTTACAGGTACGTTGACGGTTGTGACATTAGGCACGTACTGGCGAGATGTCGTGTAATTCGGAAGCATCGCACTGCGAAGCGAATAACCAGTGCGGTTCATCCATCCAATCATGCCCGGACGTGGGTCTACCTGGCAGGGGGAGTATTTTGCAACGGGATGGTACTGGGTAATCCAGCGTCCCGTGTCGCGGGTAACAGCCCGATTTTCAACCACGGTTTGATATTTCATCTCCGTGATTTCCATATCGCGGTACTCAGTCTTGGGTGTCATGACTGTGTATTCGCGGGATTCCTGAACAGTCTTCCAGGTACCCACCTGAACTTTTTCTCGCGACTCCACCATGCTGGTGACGGGCACCGTCTGGTAGCAGGAGGTCATGCTGGCGTACGTCGGTCGCGGCATCAGCCCGCCGCCAAAATAGAACTGGCCATAAGCCGGATTCACTGACAGAGTCAGGACCAGCACTGTGAGTGCAGTGACAGCAGAGAATCTTCTGAGCAGCATGAGGATCTTCCCTGAAGCGAGGACAACCGACGCGAGCATGAATGGGATTCCGTCGCGTGAAGAAGAGTTATTGACGGGACTTCCGCAGTTCCGTTTCCAACCATGGAGTTCGGAGAGATCGCGGTAAGCCGGAGAGGACAGGATTGGGGGAACCGGTTTTCGGCGGAGTTGCCCGACCGGTTGTTCGAAGCAGCAGAAAGCTGCCGGCTGGAGAACTCAACAGGCGTTTTCTGCCGAGATTTGCACCTCGAACGAGCGTGATTTATCCCAATCAAAAAATTGGGTCAATACCGGTTAAAGTCGCAGAGCGAATTCGCAGGGTCTGGCAAACAAACTGCGGGTTCAGACGCGATTTCGATCGCTCGAATCGGCAGGAATGACCGATGGCGGCATCGATCGGCAGTTTTTGCCGGTTTTCCAGCACCCGGACGGAGCTGCCGACGTTGAAATGCGGCAGTTCAGGCTGCTATTTCTTGCCCAATGCACGCTGCTGCCGAAAGAACTCCTGCAGCAATGCTCGGGAATCATCCTGCATGATACCGCCAATCACAGTGCACTGGTGATTCAGCCGGGCGTCAGACGTGATGCGATAAAGCGTATCGCAGGCGCCACCCTTGGGGTCCGAAGTACCATAGATCACATGCGGAATTCTGGCCTGGACAATTGCACCGGCACACATCGGGCAGGGTTCGAGTGTGACGTAAAGCCGACACTCAAGCAGTCTCCAGGTTCCCAGTGTTTCCGCGGCCTGAGTGATCGCAATCATCTCTGCATGTGCGGTAGGATCCTGCAGCATCTCACGCTGATTCCAGGCGGCCGCAATCACTTTGTCTCGGTGCACAATGACACAGCCAACAGGAACTTCCTGATGGTCGAAGGCCTCGATCGCCTGGTCGATCGCCTTTTTCATCCAGATTTCGTGAGGAACTGCGTCAAGTTCGGTGAATTCAGGGGGAATCGGATCAGTCACTGACGCTGGCCCTTCGGGACTGTCTGTGGATAACGGTGAGGTTGCATTCCGGTTGGGAAGCAGCCGCTTATTCTTCTGCAGAATCCTGCAGGTCGGCCCTGGCCGTTGCTTTTGCCATGAGCTTTTCAAAGACCTCGCGAACGCTGTCCGCAGGAATGACATAGGCTGGGTAACGGTCAGCGCGAGCGATTACAATTCCCAGGGCCTCTCCGTTTAATGCCAGCAGCGGGCCGCCGACCTTGGTCGGGTAAACATCCGCGTCAATCTCCAGAACTCTTGGAAAACCGCCCGCATGGCGGCTGGCAAATTGCCCATCCATCTCCATGTTGTCGTAGAGCGGCAGGAGGGCCTGCGTAGTAAACCGAGGCGTCAGCTGCAGTTCCAGAGTGACGATCTCTTCATCCCGCATGTAGCGAATGGTGACCTCGTCTCCGGGACTGTACTGCTGCACAAGTCCGATCAGTTGTTGTGCCGTTCGCAGGTTTTCTCTGCCCAGCGACAGCAGAATATCGCCCACTTTCAGGCCGTTTCGCTGAGCGGCACCGCCAGCAACGATCTGTTCAATTCGGACACCGTTTTCGGCACTGCGAGGAAGTACTCCAAGGAAGGCAACCTGCGAATTTGGCATTTCGTGGGTTGCCCTGCTGACCACTGTCGGCAGTGAGGGGCGTCCTCTTGGGTCCTGGATCAGTGCCAGTTCGCCCACCGTGGCATTCGGTTCGCGGAAGACAGTGGGAGTCACGCGACGAGTTTCGACATCGACCTTGAGCAGAGCGAGGTCGAAAGCAACATCGCGAGCCACTTCCGTGAGCGTCGCACGTCCGCCAAGCGGAAACACAACCTCCGGTCGGATCGCGTCGTTTAGCTCCGAAGCTTTCGTCAGAATGTAGCCATCGTCGGTCATCACTGTGCCGAGGCAAATCGGCAGGCCGTCGTCTCGAATAGCTACTACATTTCCAGCATGTTCCTGTGCAAGGCTGCTGTACAGCTTGAGTTTCTCCGGAGCTCGTTTTTCGTTCCGCCCGATCGGGCGACGATCACTGAGCTGTAAACGGATTTCCCGCTCCCGCTGGCGATCCACAGCACGCTCGAGGTCTTCATCCAGTTTGCTTTCGGCGCTCGGATGAATTCCTGTCTGAAGCGAAACCTGTTGCTCCTGCTGGTCACGCGAAACCGTAAGTCTGACAGTCTGGTTGTCTTCGAGGAGGTCGAGCGTGGTCCCCAGATCAAGCCGGTCGGCGATCTTTGATCCGGCAATGGACAGCAACTGGTCACCGGGCAGCAGTCCAGCTTTCTCTGCTGGTGAGCCGGCAACAGTTCTTCGCACGGTGGGAACAAAATCGACCCATTCGAAGATTGCTCCAAAAAAGGGCGACTCAATCAGGGTGGTTTCTTCATTCCTGAGTGTGCCCCACGATTCGCCGCTGACCAGGCGATCCCAGTCACGGTGGAAGCAGTCGATGGCGACGTGTCGATTCTCGATGATCAGGCTGGTGATCATACTGTGGATGCCAATGACTTCACCCTGCAGATTGAACAGGGGGCCGCCGGAGTCACCGAGAAGGATTGCGCAGTCGGAGACAATTGTGCGTGAGCCCACAGAAAGAATTCGACCAATTCGTACCGGGGCTTCACGAGTTCGGTCGTAGCCGCCGGGATGTCCGACAGCAAAGCACCACTGGCCAATCGTCGTCTCAGAGGTCTTTCCCATCTTTGCAGCCGGGAATCCGTCCGGTCCGGGTGGTGGATCTGTGATTTTCAGCAGGGCTGCATCTGCGTCGGCATTGCGACCGAGCATTTTCGCATTGTAGTCGCCCCCGCCGTTGGTAAAGATTCGGATTTCGCGCCCACGCTGGCCGCCTCGCCTGCGAAATCCAGAACGTCCGGAGACAACATGAGACGCCGTCAGAACATAGCCGTCCGCGCTGATGACGACTCCGCTGCCAATTCCCATACCATCGGAAACGCCGACAACAGCATCCCGAATGTTGTCCAGTGATTCGGACAGATCGGTTTGCAGCTGCTGAAGCTCGGGAGGAATGTCTGAGGCCGCGAGACTTTGAACACACCCCAGCAGCAGCACACTGCACGACAGAATCTGGCGATAAAGCATCACTCGTCCCTCTCGGGTTGGTCACTTTCACTTGGGTTTCCCCAAATCATGCACCCCGGCAGCATTTGTTGCCGAGGAACAGCCATTGCGAGGCCTGATTTGGCAGGAATGCAGCTTCTGTTAAAGAACGGTTTTCATTTTTGCCAACCGGACATTCAGTTACTGTGCCCTGAATTCTAGCGTTCTCTGTTCGTCTGATTCAGCAAACTTGCTGTCGGATTCAGCTCGGAGATGCAAAAAAAACTCAGATCACGAGTGAAGTCGACGATTTTCCCCTGAGTGTTTGTGGGCAGTGGAGAGAAATGTCTGACAACTTTGTGGCGTGCAGAATGCGGAGAACTGGCTGCGAATCCGCGATTTCCCACACGATGCAATCTCTTCGGAACACTGCAGGAATTCGCTATCATTTGCATCGGTGGCAATGCTGTGGCATGGATTCCATGACTCGGTAACTGCCCGGGGCGACTTTTGCCCGCTGAAGCTCATTCCTGTCTCCGCGATCGATTTTTGGTTTCGCACATCTGTGTGACCAGGTTCGTTATGTCTCTTCAATTTGATCCCGTTTGGTCGCTGCCGCTGCTGCTGCTGTCGTTTGCCGCCGTCGTGCTGGTGATTCGCCTGGGGTATCCCAATCGCATTCTACAGGTGTCGCCGCCACGACGTCGGTTACTGACGCTGCTGCGATATGCGGTGGTTGCGCTGCTGTTTCTGATGGCTCTGCGGCCAGCACTGCTCGTGAGGAACGAGGAACCGGAGCAGGGGATCGTCTACGTCCTGCTGGACGCCAGTCGCAGTATGCAGACAGAAGACATTGCCGGTGAAAGTCGGCGTGCGGCTCTCGTGCGGTACCTTCAACGAATCACGCCACAGCTGGAAGAATTACGCGAACGTGTCGAAGTACGCATCCGTGACTTCTCGGATCAACTTGTGTCGGTTGAGACGGTAACAGAAGGCAGTGACGGGGTGATGACTGCACTGGGGAAGGTACTGGAACTAACGGCGGAAGAGGCGGGCAGAGATCGAGTACCGGCTGTCCTGCTGTTCAGTGACGGGCGTCAGGCGGCAGCCGGGGAAGCAGACAGCGATCCCATCGCTGCGGCACGCAGACTGGGACGATTGCAGCAGCCGGTTTATACGGTGGCGTACGGGAGTGCACAGGCGGGATCCGCCGGCGTCGATCTGTCACTCGATGACCTCGATGTCTCACGGGATGTTTTCCAGGGAAACTCACTTCCCATCAGAGTGCGTCTCAAGGCACTGGGAGCGGCAGGACAAACGGCCTCTCTGCGCGTGCTCCTGGAAGATCGGACAGGGCTGCGGGACGGTGAGAAGGGATCGCTGAAGCCTGCCGGAAATGGCAACCTGACGGGGGCGGCCGCTCAGATCGGTCTGCAGGAAAACGATCAGGAAATGATCGTGTCGCTGGAGATTATCCCGGGTCAGGAAGGGGATCTGAAACTGGTTGTGGAGGCTGACCCGCTGCCAGGCGAGGCGCGAACGACGAACAACCGGGTGGAGACCATGATCCGAGTTCGTCGTGGCGGAATTCGCGTCGCCTGCTTCGACGTGATTCGTTCTGAACAGAAATGGCTGCGTCGAATTAATGACAGCACCCGCATACAGCTGGATTTTCACGCCATTCGAGGCGGTCTGTTTGCTGATCGTAATGAAATCCCGGATCGTTACTTTGAGCCGGGTGCTTACGATGCATGCATTATTGGCGATGTTCCCGCGACGGCCTTTCGCCCGGATCAGTTGCAGCAACTGGCTCGCGTCTGTTCACAGGGGGCCGGTCTGATGATGATCGGGGGCCGCAGGAATTTTGGTGAGGGCGGCTACGGCCAGAGCAGTCTGGCCAGTTTGCTGCCGGTCGAACTGCCGTCCAGAAATCAACACGTGGATTCAGCACTGCGAATGTTGCCATCGCGAGATGGTCTTTCGCACTACGTCATGCAGATTGCCACGGGAGAACTGAATCGCGAGCGGTGGGAATCACTGCCAACTCTGACCGGCGCGAACATTCTCACACCACGCAGAAACTCTCTGGCTCAGATCCTGGCAGTTTCTGACGAGGGGCTGCCACTGCTGATCGGTCAGAATACCGGAAATAATCGCGTTCTTGCGTTCGCCGGGGACACAACGTGGCAGTGGGCGATGCAGGGATTTGAAGAAGAACACCTGCGGTTTTGGAGACAGGTCATCCTTTGGTTGACACGCAAGGAGACCGACAATTCGCAGTCCGTCTGGATCGAGGCTGGGCCAAGGGACCTGTCGCCAGGGATGGTCACTGAGCTGGTGTTTGGAGCTCGTGATGCTGACGGTCAGTCGCTTGACGGCGTGGAATTTGATGTGGAAGTGACGGGACCGGACGGCACCGTCACTTCTCTTAATCCCGTTGACAATGTGCTCAGTTCATCAGCTGGTTTTGGAGAGACGCTGCTGGCCGGCGATTACTGGGCTCGCGTTCAGGCACGGCGTGATGGCGATGTCTTCGGAAATATTGGAGTGACCCGCTTCCATGTGCTCGATCGGGACCCGGAACTGGATAACCCCGCCGCAGACACGTCGTTGCTGCGTGAACTGTCCTTTGCCAGCGGCGGGGATCATCTGTCGGAAGATGAGTTACAGGAACGGCTGCAAAATTGGATTGATGAAGGTCTGCCGGGGTTGTTGCTGGAACGCGAAGAACGTGTCTCACTCTGGGATAACTGGGGGACTTTGCTGCTGTTGATCGGATTGATCAGTGCGGAGTGGGCATTTCGACGACGCAGCGGACTGGCTTGATCGCAGCGCCGGGGAATCCAGCGAGTCTGAATCAGGCTGTCTCCGGAACTGGTATCGCGCAGCGATTCGGTCGACTGTTAGAAGTTGTCCGATGGCGGATCAGCTGCAGCGTCAAGGTGCAGCAGGAGTGGTCGCTGGCAGTGCGGACAGGGAACCTGAAACTTGCTGGTCACTTTGGTCAGGGCCTGCAGCTGTGGATTTGCGAGAGTCAGGTTGCCAAGTTTGTCGAAGCCGACAGCTGCTGTTCCGATTGGCAGCCATGTTTGCGGCACATGTTCAGCCGGATCGTTTTGCGGCGACAGCGAGAACAGCCCGGCGCGCTGCTGCGACGTGTCTGAAGTGCTGACGAGGGAAACGAGTTCTCCTTCCGGCAGATGCAGGATTCTGGTGGACAGCGGATGAACGCTGCGGGGATGCGAGAAGCTTTCGAGGCCCGAGGTCGAAACGACAGTGCCGCCTTCCAGCAGCAGCTCAATTCCGCCACCGGGGTTTCTGGTCATATCGAGCGGACGCTGCGGAAGCGGGAGTGAAGTTTGGGTGCCGTCGATTTCAAGGCGATGCAGACTGTCCTTTGAAGCAATCAGAAACTCCCCAACAGAAGTCCGGGCAAAGCAAACACTTGGATAGGGAAACTGGAACAACGTGAGTCGTTTACCGCTGGTTGTGAATTGCAGCACTGAAGATTCGGCAGACGAGGAAGTCAGGACGTAAAGATTTCCGTCCGGATCTGTTTGAATTCGTTGAATCCCAGCGAGCTCTGAAAAGGCGAGGCTGACGCTGGCTTGAAGATCAATTCGGAAAACAGCCTTGGCGCCCGGGTCTGCCACCCAGGTAATCCCGGACGAGGAGATACAAATATCTGTTGGCGTCACGGTGCGGACGGGAATTCGTTCAATGACGGGGCGCGAGCGAATCACCATGGGCTGATGGGTGTGCTGCGAGGATTGATTCAGCAGGGGAATCGAGCTGTCAGATTCGTTGCTGTGGGTTGAGCCGGGAAGCAGTTGGGCGAAAGCCTGAGCAGCAAGTGCGTTGAGCAAAGCGAAAGCCAGTGCGGTAGCCAGTACCGATCGCACGGCAGGCCGTTGGGCCATTGGTGTGGCATTCCACGTGGCAATTCCTGAAAACTGTGTGCGCAGCATAGCTGGATGACGCCCTGGAAGAACTTTGGCCCGCCCTTCGATGAACTGCAACATCCTGTCGCTGTGGTCAAGTATTTCCTGCGTTGGGGTGTTCGTCAACGAATACCCACGGCAGATTGGTCGAGTTTTTGTCAGTCGTTTGTCGGAATTCAGCTCGTGCCAGCAGGATTTTCATGGTTCTGCTGTCGATTCGTGCCACAGCTTCCTATTGTCGTGAGTTCGAACAGGGCACCAGCGATGAACTGGGACTGCCAGCGTGTGACGCCTGATCTGGTCCAGTTGACTCAGTGCAGAGTTGCCCGAGGTTCAGACTGAGGCTGCTGTGCAACGTGCACACTGTGTCCTTGTTGGCGAAATCTTGCCGACCGCCATGCAGATATTCCGGGAAGACAAAAAACAGGATGAGTTCAGAAGAGATCAGGACGCATGAACGTCGCAATCTGCTGGTCCTGCTGATCAATCAGTCGCTCTTCCGGATGGCGTGGATCTTCAAGACGGAAAGCGTGATCATCCCGGCGTTTCTCGACACGATCTCCGGTTCCGGTGCACTGCGGGGGTTGCTGCCGTTGCTGAACCGCCTGGGACAGTCGATCGCACCACTGCTGATGGCCCCGGGCCTGCGTGCGACTCCGGTGAAATCGATCTGGCTGGGACGTACGACATTTCTGATGGGGATACCGTTTCTGTTCTTCGGTGCCAGCGTGAAAATCTCGGGGGCTGATTTGCCGGAGAGTTATGCGATTGTATTTCTGCTGGCCTACGTGGTTTTCTTTGGCCTTCACGGTGTCAACGAGATGTCGGCGGGGACGGTGCTGGGAAAACTGATTCCTCCTGCGCGACGCGGTCGGCTGCAGGCGGCTGCTGCCATTCTGGGAACCGGCTGTGCTGTGACCACGGCTCTACTGCTGCTGCGTCCGTGGCTCAATGCGGAGGGGCAGCGTCCCTTTGGGAATATCTTTCTGTTCGTTGGCTCGATGATGATGCTGGCATCGGTGGTGACTCGGTTTCTGCGAGAGCCGGCTGATGTCACGGGTGGGGGACGCAGATTTCTGTCGCTGCGTGAGACATTTGCGGGAGTTGTGAGCAACCTGCGTGGAGATCGCACCTTTCGACAACTCTGCATAATGGCTGTGCTGTTTGTGTTTTCGCAGTCTTTGTTCCCGCATTTTCAGCGAGTCGGTCTGGAGACAGCGGGGGAGTCTCTCAGCGTCCTGCTGGTGTGGGTGATTGCGCAGCACATTGGGGCCGTCTGTTTCAGTACGATTACAGGCCTGCTTGCGGATCGCGCCGGGGTGCGTGCTGCGCTGCGTTTGCTGCTGCCGTGTGCCGCCGTTGCACCGTTACTTGCGGTCTC
>Ga0075479_10000614_pt1 | contig 15526 bp, 9 predicted proteins | sample DEB08_DNA_8_FD_76341 | JGI IMG/M metagenome (GOLD analysis project Ga0075479, IMG submission 76341) | Aqueous microbial communities from the Delaware River and Bay under freshwater to marine salinity gradient to study organic matter... | ecosystem: Environmental > Aquatic > Marine > Coastal ... | reverse complement strand
ATGCGGCGGGAATTTTCACCCCTTCCGATTACCCGGTGCGCTGGTTGACAAGTAACCAAGGCACTCCTTTGGCCACTTACTATGTGTCGGCTAATACGCCAACAGAAATCGATCTCAATACAGTGTTCAATGTTTCTGGGGAAAGTATTGTCAACGAAGATGATGGAAACTTGGCGACTTTCTTCATTGCGAGGTCGTTGAGTAATATAGCTGACGGTGACCCTAACGAAATCTATATGTCCCTGAACTACAGCGAGCAGTAAAAAGTCGTTGAAAGCTAGATAGAATAGAGTGACAGGATGAGTGAGTCGTTATTTCCCGGCTTTGGACAATTTTCACGTCCAGACATTGGCCTGGCATCTGATAGCTTCGCTAACCTTTCCGAGATCTTTGAGTCGGATAAGCGTAATGCGCTTAGAAATATCCAGATTCAGCCAGAGGTTTTGGATTCTCTGTATGGTTTATACGCTGAGATTTCCCGCGAAGACCTTAGAGCCGCATCGGGGCTCAATCGCCTACTCCTGCCATCTCTCCACCAACTTAGCGAAGTATTCCTGGATCGCATTCCGACACAGTTATATGTCAACAAAGATTTCTATAACCCTGAGTACCCTCTGGGTGGTGGCGGTGGTTCGCCTCTGGTAAAATCACCCAACATCGTGCTGTTCAACGGATCGATACAGTGCGAGAGTGCGAGTTATAGGCAAAATGTTATCAATCCAGAAGGCAGTATATTCGGGTCTGCCTTAAAACAGAACGTGGCTATGTCCACTTCCCGTGCCAGCCTATTCAACGCTGAGGCTGATACGGCTAACCCGGGCTATTTCAAAAGTGCGAGGTATGCAGGAAGCATCAGAGTCCGCAGGCGTTCGCATGTTAATCGAATCTTACTGCCAAAAACCAGTTTTCTGGCCAAACCCGGGGTTCTAGAGTTCCCTACTCATACAATCAATCTCAATGTAGACAATAATACCGGCACCTCAGAGCCGGTAAGGCTGCTGGCCACTAAAAACACCCCTCTTCGGGTGTATTGCCGGATGGCAACTGGGTCTATTAAATTTACTTTCACAGAAAATACGACAAACTCAGACAGATTCTTCTACGGACTGCAAATCCAACCTGCACAACAACGCCCTAACACCACTCCGATTGAATTTCTGCCCGTAACAATCAGTAATCCGGCAGAAGGTGTACCAGACTTTACCGCCAACATCGATATCACCACAACAGGTTTCCAGAACATCTACGATTTGTACCTATACATCTATGTCAACCCCTTGAAGGTTAAAGGAATAGAATTCTCTGGCATCGATGTTAAAGAGTTCCCCGATCAAAAAGATCTCGGCCTGATAGGATTCAGCAACCTCGAGACTTTCAAGATGTCTGGTGGTTCGATGACTATTTTACCCCTGTGGTTAAAAACCCTGAGAACCAAACTTCGCACCTTGGACTTATCTACTTCAGGTGACCGGTGGCGCAATGGCCCAATGGGCTGGTTCGATGTTAGGAATCCCTCAGCCACGACTACCAATATCACTGGGGTAAGCTTGATAGCGAACAAGACCCCACTCTACACCGCTGTCAGCTACTTGACAGTACCTCAGACCGGTGTGTTCCTTAATGAGGACGGGGACGATTGGTCGGATGATATATTTGAGAAATATCTGCTAAACCAATCCCGCACTGAGAATACCGACTATCGGGTATTCTCAGCCCTAGAGACCTTAAGGCTCGGCGACCGATTCTACGGTCGTAGCCCGAGATTCGATGATGTATTTCCTGGTCTCAAAACCCTGGACTGGTCGAACAGTGTAGAGGACAGGCTATACAGGTTTTTGTTCAACAACCTGCCCAAGATAGCCAACAACGGAAAACTCACCTCGTATAACATTTATGGTTCTGGTGCGTCAGGAGACATCACTGATGTAGGAACATCGACCGACGTGGCTGATGCCGGGTATGTGTCCAAGTACAATATGGGGTATTTTAATATCGGTGGGCGTCACTCGCAAACACACGCAATCTCCGGATTCATCAATAACCCTGACGACAGCTCAGACTGGTCAGCCTGGAAAGCTGCTACGACGTCTATCGATATCAACCGTACGAATGTATCGATAGACCTTCAAAACGGTGAATGGACGCAGCTCCAGCAGCTTAACGCCGGATTTTCCGGCGGTGTCAAATTTGATACACCAATATCGAGCTTTCAAACATCGCCGTTGAAAACACCTAAACTAGTCTCACTCAGTCTCTACGGATCTAATACCGATGGCCCCATGCCATCTCTAGGGACAGTAGATGAAACCTCAGCTATGTTGACAATCGACATTGGATCCTGTAATGGCATCGATCCGGTAACCGATAATACCATACCCTACCTCTTACCTGTCAACTTCGCACCGAACAGAGGTTCTGGTAGTAACCATAAACTAAAAAATTTCTACGTACACTACTATAACAATGCTCACTACATTCGGTCTAACGATCTCCAGTATCTATACGACCTCGGGCTATTTTATTGTATTGGGAGTAGGTTAACCGGGAGGTTCCCTAAATTCCCATTAAAGGAGTTTAAAGAAACAGAGACTAAGTCTATTACTCTGGAGATCAACCGGTCCGATTTCTATGATTTGTCCAGCTTGTCTATAACTCCGACTAACGACAACTTTTCTAGAGATGTACGGACGATAAATGCCTGGAAGATGAACGTCGGGGGAGGCGGAGCTATATTGCCCAACTTCGAGGGGAGTTCTGAGGCTGGAATAAGATATGTCGATCTGAACGGATCTCTTCCTAGCACGTATAGGTCAGATTGGTCTGTGGCGTCTTTACGTGGGGCATGTGTGCGGGATAGTGACCCGGAAACCACTATCAGCGGATTGTCTCTCACCGCTCTGACCCCCTCCAGCAGCAGCAGTGAAGCCGATGTGATTTATAAGCTGACTGGGGGGACTGATATGAAAAAGAAAGTACAGGTCAATGATGAAGTCAGGTTGAGTGCAGGCGGACCTAAGGTAGCTACGGTACTTAGTGTGAAAGACACCGAGGTTGTGATCAGTAACAATATCAGCGGATCAGGCTCCAACTTCTATTTCGGTCGAAAGACTATAGACATTAGCGGCTGGTTTGCTACTAGTTTTACCGAGCTCACACAATTCAGAGCAAGAAATTGTAAGTTGTCTGGTAAATTAAATATCCGTTCAGGCTTCAATAAGGTAGTTAACACCTCGTATAATGCTGTTGACTTAAGCAACAACATGATCTCTGAATATGAATCTGGTAGTCTGTCCAAGATTTTCTTTGGTGATACCAGAAGAATCACAGTAGACCTGTCTAACAACAACTTGCCCTCTCTCGAGATAACAAAAATTATCGAAGAGGTATCAAATCTAGAGTCTAGTACTGGATTTAATAACTGCTTAGTAAAACTCTCTGGCAACAAACTATCCTCAGACAATAAATACTCAAATTACTCTCAGCAGGAAATATTCCCAACTGGAGTTTCAGCAGGACCGGGTATCGTCACTTCTCTGAATCGCATTGAACAGTTTCAGGTATATGAGGAAATTACTATAGCCGATGACACTGGTAACTCCACTACATCCTACACTCAGGTGTCCACTCAATCTCGGCAAGTACCAGGTTCTTTTGTCAGTGGGGACTACTACAAAACAAAAAGAAACGCGACTCAGGTTACCACGGAATCAGAATTGGCTGTTAAGTACAAAAATTTGAAAAAAATCAGAATCGATTTAGGATTTACATACATCTCCCCGAGTTCTGGAACCACAATTGTCTCTACTACCTACGAAAACCCGACAACTCGAAACGGGTCGATCACTGAGTCTGGACTCACCGCTCTGACATCTTGCCCTCAAGGGGTAGGAGCAGGAACGTGCTGGGAAAACTCCTCAGGACAGGTCCTGAAACTAATCGTCTGATACTACCATGGCTTCCGGTCTCTATACCCGCTTCAATCTGTCCGAGCAAGGTCTCAATGCAACCGATGCGGTGCAAAAATTATACGGACCACAAGTCCAACAGGATCTGCTACTATTCGCTTTTGCGAGCAGACTGGAGTCTGTCATATCCTCTCCAAGCACAGAGTCTGATAACCAGATCTACGGTTTAATCAACGAGCCGATATCTGACTCCCTCGGTAACGTATCCCTTCGGACTAAATTTGTCACCCTAGGCAAAACTAGCCCTCAAAGTGAACTACAGAGTTTATACACTTTCTCTGACAACAATCTTGTATGGTTTGAGAAGGTCCCTAGCGGTCTCGATAAGCGCACGGTAACTGAGACCTCAGGCGCACCGATTAAAGTGTCTGTAAATGGGTCTTTGGTAGCGGTTTCCGTGTTAGGGATTGGTGAGCAGTACAGTGTGTTAGATTCGAGCGGAGATGTCGTGAGTCTTCCGGCCACGGTTAATGTACGTGTCATCGGTCTAGAATCCGGAGCCAACAACGCTGTTGTCCAGGTTACAGTTAAAGCGGACGGGAGGCTGGACCAGTCGGCCGGTGTTACAGTGATAATGGCAGGGTCTGGGTATATTGACCAAGAACTCCTCGAGCTCATCCCATCATGTGGACCAGAAGACGATCCGGCTGAAGATAAATGCCTGAACTACGCCGGAAACGCCCTGTATCAGTCCTATTTCGTCAACGGTCAGGTGTCAGCCAGGGCGTTGTTACGGAACGAGAGATATACGTACAGAGTTCGGTTTGCGGACAGAGACGGGTTTTTTCTATACGATGACAAAGATCAAGACTATGTGTTCCTGGGGTCTGCATACGACTCTATACAGCAATTCGCTGCGGTAGAAACTCCCTCGCTTGTGGTAAAAAGACAAGACATTTTGTCCTCAGAGAACCTTGTACAGTTATATAACCTGAACGGCAGGTCGGCGTTCTGGGATTACGATGAGAACTACGAGGCGGGGGATAGCATTGGTGGTACGATACGTAGTCTGTCTGATCGGGCTGAGGAACTACGGGACGGGTTTAAGTACTTCGTTCAAAATATAAGGCAGCCCCTAGTAGAAACCAGTGAGCAGAATAGCCTAGGGACTAAATACAATATCATTGATGGTAGAAATATCAACTCTAATTATCGGTTAGTTTTCAGAGATCCGGATTCTGTTTTAGACCAGGATATGTATGGGACTTATAGTCAATCAGACGATGTTATCATTGTGACTATTAGTGGTGGCCATGGTTTATCAACAGACGACATTATAACCCTCGATTTTACTACCGGCACAGCAATAGATGGTACTTATACAATTACTGTTACAAGCACTGATACGTTTACTGTGGTGGCGACAGATAGTAAAACGACTTCTGGTAGTGTTACTGCGTATCAGATAGGGTTTTTCCAGCTACGCGAACTGACTGATGCATATGAAACAAGTCTATTTAATCAAAATATTCCAGGTATCTGGCTCTGGACTGGAGATAAATACCAGAGAGTGTTTAGCTCTGATGACAAACCGTTTATGAGCCAACAGGGCAAGAAGTACTTGAGCCCCGCGATATACGGTTTAAACGATACTGATGAGCTAGCAGAGAGTGGGGAGAACAAGTACAGTGTGAGTGCGGGGTATCTGAACCCGGCTGTTGATAGCCCTGGGGTTAGCGATATCATTGGATTTGACACACAACTCTCCGTTTTAGTGCAAAATATATCTTCGTCCAGTAAGTCTAGCAATGGCGGGTTTGTCTATCATCGCCAGCTTGCCGTCGATACGGTACGGACAGAGCCCACCTATACTGTCAAAGCCTGGCCCCTGTTCTCTTACCAAGACGGAACCCAAGTTAAAGATGCGAAGCTATTGGCTATCTAGTCCAGTTTTACGTAGGCGTAATAAGACTCTTTAACTCTCTCCAGGTTACCAATATGCTCGAGCATATCCGGGTCGAAAGACCCGGACAAAGGCATATCTATTTTTAGCCGATGCGTATAATCGTCGTAAGCTACGGTCACACCACCAACTATTTCTTCTACCGCATTGTCGTCGGCTTGCTGAAATTCTAGTTTTTCAGTGACGGTAAGAGTCTTACCGCCCAGATCAGATTTACTCTGGTCTCCCCAAAATACATCGTAATTACCTACAGGAGTACTGGCATCGTAGAGATCAGCGTCTTCAATAGCGATACCGGACAGAAGTGTGTTAGCGATGCTATAAGGGGGATAGCAGAGTCCAGCGGTATATTGCGGGTTATCGAAACCGAAAGGGGTTACACGGTCGGAGGGGGGCCGAGGGACTTCGCTAGAAACCCCTTGAAATACATCGCTATCGTCGTACGTCAACTTAAGGACATCGGCAAATGCGATGCCTTCCCCACTGTCTACACGGAGATACTGAAACGCTACGTTAGATTCGGTATAGAAGGTAATGTCTTCCCCACTAAAATCACCGATGTCGGCGCCACCAGTGAGAAGAGAAGGCTGGGTTGTAGAAAATTGCAGGAAAAATACCCCAGGGGTAAGCTCCAGCCTCTCCACAACCATCGTCAGAGGTGCGGTTAAGTACTGAGATCCAGCCTGGACAACTGATACAGTGATAGGAGATAGCCAGGCGTTATCAGAGAATGCTGGTAGACCATATGATGTGGGGTCATCAGAAGACGGAGTTGTATCCTCCACGTATGTGCTGCCATCCCAAGTATAATACTTACTGTCAGTATTATCAAAGTAAGTCACCGTCACATCCCCAGATACCGGAAAACTAGCTAGATCTGTGTATACGAACAAAGTGTAGTATTTATCGTACTTATCATCAGCCGTATCGGCTAGATCGGCCAAAAATAGCTTAATTGTCTCTGATGAGACCTTTCCACTCGCCCCAGTAAGGTGATTTGGTGAACCGCCAAGATCGTCCTCACCCAGCAAAGTCGCATCGTTGTACTCGGTGCTATTGACTGGCAAAGAACTGACGGAGAGTTTACCACCTTCCCCAACTAAATTCGGTGTTAACCGGAGACCGCAGTAGTTGGACCCTAACTCATCGTTGACCGAATACCTCGATTCACCGAAAATGATGTTGGGTACTTCTTTATAGGTGACGATACTTAAAGAAAGACTAGACGGTATTGACACGTTGTCGGGAGAGACCCTAGCTTCCAAGTCAGAAATTATATCTAAAGCTGTAAACTCTGTATCTTCTATAGTAAATTTACTTCCTATTACTAAGTCAGTTAAAAACTCAGTACCAGTTCCTGTCATAATACCATTTTCTATGGTAAAAGTTCCATTTTTTAACTCTCCCCCATCTCCGTATAACCCCAACCCCTCAACATCCGACTTCAGTGTACTCTTAAATTCATTCCTTAAAAACCCATCAAGTGGAGTGTTGTCATCGTTGGCTGGATTATCTAGGTTATACGGGTGACCTTCGGAAACTTTCCACCACTCAGGCCTCAGATCAAAAGGTATCTTTTGCAGGTTGGGTTCATAGCTTCCATCAGCGAGGTCGGTGTATCCGGTGTGAATCGGGCTGGGGGATGCGATGCGGCCTTTCCAGAGGGCGGTCAGATTGTTATTGAAATTTACCCCTGCGCGGTCGGGGGATAAGGTTAAAGTATAGGTGGCCGCAGACAGCCCGGTCGTAGTACTGGTAACATTAGTACTGTCAGTGGCCAGATCTATGCTGACTGGAGAGGTAAAGATGTCGTCCCCCTCTGCCGTCAACCGGTACGATACCGACGCGTCTGTATCTTGAAGAATAGTTATTATATCGGCTAACGCACTACTATCTACGCTCCAGCTTCCATCGGCACCAGACAGAGTGATAATGTAGTTTTCGCTATAAAAACTGACCTCTGATGCTAGTGAGGTTGTTTTTATAAACAGATTAGGTTCACTAGGGGCAATGAACTCATCATCTATTTTGTCCGGACCACCATGGTAAAGACGAACTGTGATAGGAACATAGGCTACCCAATCAGATGTTGGGTTTATCCCAAAAATATATTTATATGTACCTGAGACATTGTCGGTATTGAAAGATTGACTTGATACGTATTTTTCCTCTGACTCTTGGGCAGCCGTATCAGTACTAAACACTTCGACCCAGGCTCCCCCCGAACCTATTGCCATATCTATTTTGATGGCAGCATTGGTTTGTACTTCAAAGGCATAGATGCCCGGCTCGACTCTCAAATATCCATCCCACCGGATACCCCAGTTGTATACTTCTGATCTAATCGGAGAAGGAGGCTGCTGCCACCTCATATTAGAATCTTCGACAACTGTGACTTCGTTGTTTTGGGTATTGGTGAGAAGACTATATTCCGTTGGTGTCCACCGTGTCTCGACGTATGCGCGGCTATACCAATAACCTTTCTCGATGTACGGTTTAATCGTACCGTTATCGTTCCGCATAATGCGGTTGGTGGTGGTTAGATTAGTATCATCGGCTCCTCCAGCAACAATAGGATCCGCAGGATCCTGTGTAAACCAAGATGGTTTGTAAAGAACTGAGTAAGGTCGGACCAGCTTGAAACGTAAGGCGGCGAAGGTTACCTGTCCTCCCACCGAGCTCCGGATGCCGGACAAACTACTCAATGCTCTTGTTCCTGTTACACTCCATGTACTAGGGGAATCGAGACGCAGGGAAATACCTGTTCCACTTAAATTAACAGTCAGTCCTTCAGCAGTCTCATATTCAACTAAATCGAGGATTATGGCACTCTCAGTTCCTAAAATACTCGGTAAGGAGAGGTTGGTGATTTTATCTGGTTCTTTTAGTTCAGTTGTTGTTACGGATCCTGTGCTAGAGTTAAAGGTAAATTTTACGTATCCGATGTGGTCTGGCTCTGGACTCCTGTAGAACATGGCGTCCGGACCACTGTGGAGACCTGGAAAACTACCCTCACCATAAAAAGAGTTAAGAAAGCTAAGCCTATCTTGAATCCTTATCCTCGGTGTCGTGGAAACCGAACTACCCAGCGATCCACCGCCAATACTAACATTCTGTAGTCGACTCAAAAATGATTTATCAATTTGCTCATCTACAAAATCCGATGTGACATTCCAGTCTAAAGCGTTAAAAGGTCCGCCGTATTGATTTCTTTCTGCAGATTCAGTTAGGGATATTTTATCAAGTACATTGTTCAACGACTCAGTCGGATCTTCGAGATCCGAGAGAGCAAGAGAGCGCTGAAGACCGATAAAGTTAGCCTGACCCTCTAACTTCGGCGCACGTTTCCTTAGCTCACCGATTAGCGACTGACCGCTAAGACCGAAGTCACCACTAACCTTCGTAGCCATAGAGATTGTTTTACTATTCCTACAGTGCTTTCAACGTTGAGAGATATAGTAGAGGGAGAGAAAAAGTTCACTATGAATAGAATTAACTTAGAGGGGACCGCATTTTTAATAGCCGAGGTATTATTCTGCCTAGCCTTCATCTCATCGTGTGAAATACCAAACTGGACGAGAGGCCCGCATTCACCCAACCAGTGTGTAGACCGTTGGATGTTCGCGGCGGGCCTTTTCATGCCTTCCAGTATTCAGGGACCTACGCCGCCCGGCTCTCGTACAAGTCGGAGTAAGCGAGAATGACCGATCGGACGAAGTCAGAGCGAACAATATCGTCGAAGCCAAAGTTTACATGGCCGATGTGCTCAGTGTCGGATCCTAGGCGTCTTGCAGCATCGGAGAGGCCGTCCTTCCCAAAGCGATTCGCCAAGTCTCTCTGAACCACATCACCTAGCATCGCGATGCTGCTGTGATCGCCAAGGCGAGTAAGGATCGTAAGCACGCTGTGGCTCGTCGCATTCTGCATCTCGTCGGCGATAATCATACACCGATGTAGTGATCGACCCCGTAGGTGTTCGATGGGTAGGAATTCAATGATCTTTTTATCGATGAGATAGTCGGCCTTGCCCTTCGCCATAAACACACTCAATGCGTCTCGAAGCGAGGCGATGTGTGGCTCGAGTTTTTGAGACTCATCTCCGGGGAGATATCCGATTCCTTTCTCTCCAGGTGTATCCACAATCGGTTTTATATAGTATATTTTATCAATCTGCCTTTTCTGTAATTTTTCACAGGCAACGTAGACTGACAAGAGAGTTTTGGCAGTGCCTGGTGGACCGGTTAAAATTGTCAATGTCTTTGATCGAAGAGATTCAATAGCTTCGCGCTGACTTTCATTTCGAGGGTGGATCGAGCAGACCCCGTCACCACGCGTCGCTGGAATCCCATACGCAATTTCATCGTATCCGGGGACAGAGGCTTCTGTCACCTTCTCTTTTCTCGTCCGTGCTTTGGGCATTGTGTCTGTAGATACAAAAAATGCGGACCACGAGAACGTGTCCGCACACCGGATTAAGAGTAGTTTCTCTTGGTCAAAGGCTTGTCCTCAACCCTTATCTAGCTTTCAACAGCTACCTACGGCAGTTGCAGGGACTCACAATATGACAGATTAATATCGTCGTCGTAGATCTCCCCATCGAGGTAGTGGATCGAGGTCGGAGGCAAAAGGGAATGAGATGTAAGGTAGTTTTCGAGAAATTCATAATACGCCTTATGTTCAACCTCCCTCGCCCGAAGATTAATTCTCTCCCAGTATGCCGTACGGCTTGGGTAGAGTTGTGCGATCTCGGCGAGGTGGCGTTTCTCGATGTCCGTATTCCACTGGTGTCGGATTACCACTAGATCGAGTCTGCCTGATGCTGACATATACATCGACTCGATGTGATTAGCGTATTCGTAGGGTATACGTGGGAAGCCGTTCCGGCGGGGTTCGTAAAACAACGTGTCGGGTGTGAAACGGTCGAGAAGGAGGAAATCGGTGCCGATGTTATCGATTCCGTAGATGAGATCAGCGAACTGCTGACCAGGATAATGGTCTTTCTCTGACACCGGGCCGAAGTGAGCCTGCACGACATTCGAGCCATACCCCTCAATCAATCTCCTCGTATTGGATACAGCGGTGGTCTTGCCGACCCGGTCGGCTCCGAGGACGATGATGGTTTCCACAGGCACATAGTTCAACTAGACACCATCCTAACACACACCCGCCTGGCGCAGCCAGGCGTTGAAAGCAAGGTAGAGAGAGATAAGTTTTCGCAATGACTGTTCCCATGCCCCGCTGGGGAGTCCGGTTCACCGCCGATACGACCAAACGCCAGCAATACGTTCAGGATCTATATGACACCGATGCCGCTAACGCGAAGCGGGGCGAGCTGTTCCTCAACGAGGTCCACGAGGAACTCTACTATGTAGGGTTGGACGGTGTAGCGAAGACGGTGAGCGGCAACACACCCATCGCCTACTCCCGCATCGATTTTACCGGCTTAAGGGAGTTCGCTGACGACTCCGCAGCCGCAGCAGCGGATCCAGTTGTACCGGTGGGAGGCATGTACAGAACCGGGAGTACGCTGAAAGTACGCGTATCCTAGATCTCGTTGAAAGCTATACGAAGACGTATAGCAACAAAGGGTGATTCCCATGTCCGCAGCAACACTAAAGCGCCTCGTAGGCATCGAGTTCGAGTTTAAGCGTGAACTCCAGACTTTCCTCACCGACGCATTGGCCAACAAACTGGTGTTAGAGTATAACACAGGCTCCAACACCCCCTCCGCTCGCACCTCGCTCAAAGATCAGTTTGTCCTTTGCACCCCCGCAATGGGCTTCGAGGCAAAGAAGTTCGCCTATGGCACCCTCGAGCTCATCGTAGATGCGTTGGTCAACAATCCCGATGTTCCGAGCGCTTATGTTACCCGCCTCAACGACCAGCTCGTTAATGTAACCCGATACGTTGGTATCGCAGGCGAGGGCGATTTCCACTTCATGGTCGCCGTTTACGACCTCAGTGTTGTTCTGGCCGAAATCCTGGATAACGTGACCCCCGTCGGCCCGATTCTTACCCTGACCCTTGATGATGGTGGCACTGGTTACACCATCGATGGCGCGGACGAAGACGAAACCGGTGTGGTATTTTTAGCAACCCTTGCTCTCGGCGACCAAACCGATCCGGATCAATACGCTGCCGCTACGGTGGAGGCTACCATCGCCGCCGGTGTGATCACAGCTCTAACCGCCATCGTCGATGGTGGTGACGGCTTCGCCGTCGGCGATGTTGTAAGCCTGGAAATCGACACGAGCGAGGCTGGTCAGGAATCTGGTACTGGATCCGGCGGCACCGCCATCGTCGGCACTGTGGGCTAATCTGACACACTGTGCATAGCCTATACCGCTGCAAGTGTACGGTAAGCTATCGGCCGTACGCCAGTAGCCGGCTTATCACGTTTCCGGAAAGGCAGGTTGTCAGCGCGAATGTCAACCTGCGCTGGGATCCGAACTCCGTTGCGACCAACCTCGACTCGGAGACGACTCTCAGCCAGTTTGTCAATTCGTTGACCGGCTCGACAGCTAACGTCACGCTGTCTGATCCGTATATGACAGGAATCGCCTGGGCAGCTCTTTTCGACTCTGCTGCCGCGTATACTACTAGTCAGAACGCGGCGGCCAACAAAATCATGTTACCGGCTTGTGCGGAAGGTGAGAGTCCGGCCTCGGGGAAATGCTGGAACTACCAAGAAATCGACGATCCTAATCTCAACTCAACAGGCTTCGGATCCTTCGCCCACCTACTGATTCAGTACTACTATGACGTTGCTGGAACTAGATTCGGCCTTACATCGTATTTTCGCCTGCAAGGTTTCTCCATCGAGCATGGTTCGGCTTTTCCACGCGTAAACCTACAGGGTGTAGATCCGCAAAGTGTGATTTTCAACCAAAACCTTGTTAACTTCCAGATGGAGGAGAACAAAACACTGGAGGAGAATCTGAAGTCGATTGTAGAGCGATACGATTATAAGGTCTCCTTCTGCACCGATCCGTCGCAAACGGACACAAAGGAGTATATAATGCCTCAGGCCTTTAAGGAAAGGAAGGTCACAGCGGGGGAAATCATTAACAAATATGTCAAGAGCGTGAAGGGAAATTATCTCTCTTTGCCTACCCAAGAATTTGCTAAAAAGATCAGCATCTGCACCCGAGCTAACATCAACCAGGGCTGTTCGGTATTCTATTTGGGTAAAGGACTGTACGAGTCGTATCAAATCACCGGGCAGGTTCCTCAGACCCTTAACAATCTGAACAGAGAGTTCGCGGAGGAGATGGGCCTAGGCTATCAATACGATAGAACGGGTCTCCAGGAAATCGAATACGAGATCAGTGATATCTATCCGCAGAAACGAAAGGCGAAGTTGAAGAACGCCAAAACATCCTTGATGAGTTTCCCGGGCCAGTTCGAGACCTATACAAAGCGGTACATCGATAATCTGTCTACCTCGGGTTATGTGTGGGAATCGGCCGGGCCGAAAGTGACGACGGTGAGGAAAAGAAAAATCAATTTGTTCGGGTTGAATGTCAATGGCACCGAGCCCATTGCGTTGTTGGATGGCCGGGTCTCCGTAGCCCCAGAAGGTCTGGTCCGAATCAATACGAACTACTTTGTTAGGTTTTGCGAGAAAGGGAATAAGCCCCCGTGCCAAAATAGGATTATTGTTCAGGAGACGAGGAATCTTCAGCTCGCAGGGGATATCAAGCCTGGGGCCGATGTGAGGCTCAACCAGCCTCTAGGTACCTCGACGGCTGAGAATCCGGAACACACCAGGTTCTTTCTTGCCGGGGCGAGTGAAGTCACTTTGTCTCCGTCCATTGTCTGGAAATACGCTGTCCCCGTCGAAGATCTGAGTGATCAGGAACGCAAAGACATTGGTTTGACTGAGACGCAATCCACACCCTCAGCTCCTGCGACGACTGGGTCGGCTGAGGGTACTCCGATTGGAAGGGTGGGGAATACCGGCAGAACTACTGGATATCACCTTCACGCCGAATTTCAACCCGCAAAGGCAATAACTGCAGCGGATTTAGATGGAATCATTAAGGTGGGGGGCAAAAACCCATCAGAATGGGGTACGACTAGTGGTTATGGGGCTCAGGAAAGTTTTAGAAGCAAGCCACATACTGGTGTAGACATAGCAGGAGCGGGAATTGAGAACCAATACATCACTCTATTGAATGGCACGGTTACAGAAGTAGGTAATAATCCTGGAGGGTACGGTAACTACGTCGTTATTAGTACGCCTAAGGGTGAGATACTTCTTGGGCATTTGTCTGATGGGTCGACTTCTGGGGTTACAGGCACTAGAGTGGGTACTGGAAGTAGATTCGGATCCGGTGTGCGTGGCGGTCCGGCTGTCCGAGGAGCGGAGATTAGGACGGAGTTTAAAGGGGTTCCGAGGGCGCTTCGGATCACTCCTGGCCGCACTATCCTTTCTTTCGTGACCCGCTACGATGAGTGGATTGAGAAGGGTAAGCCGGCCGACATCGATCCGGGGGTGTGGATTGTGGGGAGGTTTTCGAAATACATTGTGAATCAAGCCAGTTACAACTGGAATCAGGGCGATCTGCGTGTATCGTTGACAGGCGTTACTGACTGGGGGGTCGATGTCGCGAAGGCTGATTCCCCCCCGTTCGACGATTACCTAGCTGTGGCCGGTCTCGATAAGACCAAAGACTACTATGGGTACATCAGATCTCTCGGTGACCTATGCTGGAAACTGAAGAGTGGTAAGACCAGTTGTGAGGAAATATGTCAGGAGACCGAGAAGCTCAGGAATTTCCTGAAGCCAGGTGATCAGACAAACGGCCCCAGTGTAGACTCTAACTTTCCTGCCTCACAATGTACAAGCAGGGGAAGAGTTAAACCAGAAGTTGCTAATCAGATCATGGGTATGCTAAGGTCTGTTGGAATTAACACCAAAGTAGCCTATGCAGGAGTCATAGGAAATGGCCTTGCTGAAAGTACTTTGAATTTTAATGTACACAATGAAAACCCTTCTTTCGAAGGATGTGCAAGTACTCCTTCAAGGATATTAGGTAAATACGGTTATGGGCTATTTCAAATGTGTGGTAGTAGGGCTGATGAATTAGCAGCTAAATGTGGAAAAACCTGCTCTTTGCAGCAACAGCTAGAAAATACTGCTGAAGAGATAAAGACAGGTAGGAACATATCTCCTCAATGCCTTAGAGATAATTGGATTGACCGTATCAATTCTGCTGCTACTCCTGAAGATGCTGCAGATATTTGGAATCAATGTTATGAGAGAGGTCCAGGAGGTATTCAAAAGAGAAGGGATTTTGCTAAACAAGTATTTGGAGAGTTAGACTGCCAAAACATTAACCCATGACTCCTCTCCTCCGACCTCTCCTCGCCCTCTTCCTGCGCGACGTCATAGACGATTCTGCCAAACAAATCCTGAAGCGCGAGACAGTATCGCAGGTAGCCGAGTCTATACGTAAAGAATTTCTCCGCACCGTCGCTGAAGGCTATGCGAGAGAGGTCACATACAACATCTCACAATATGTCCGGTCGGTCGAAGCGATTAGCGTTGAGGTTGATAGTGAGGGGTATGGCGAAAAGCTATACACTGCTTTCCAGAAGTCTCTCAAAGATCTCGAGGCCGAGCTCGAGCAGCAGGGTCCGGACTCACCAGTGG
>Ga0075479_10000613_pt1 | contig 15531 bp, 10 predicted proteins | sample DEB08_DNA_8_FD_76341 | JGI IMG/M metagenome (GOLD analysis project Ga0075479, IMG submission 76341) | Aqueous microbial communities from the Delaware River and Bay under freshwater to marine salinity gradient to study organic matter... | ecosystem: Environmental > Aquatic > Marine > Coastal ... | reverse complement strand
CAGTTCAGTCGTACCCGATCTCCATACTCTCACGAATCGCTGCGAAGATGTAAACGCCTGTTCTGTATCTTTCATCGGTGAATTTCACTGCGGCCAAATACCGGTTGAAGAAACGCATACGTCGCTTGACGCCGGCACTTCGGTTCTTCCGTGTGCCGGGGCTCGCTGATGAAAAGGCTGTTGCTGTCCGGTGTCAGTCCGCGTATGTTTGGCTACGATATCGACTGTCGCGTTCATTCCTGTGCGACGCCGCACTGTCTGCTGTCACTCACCTGTGAATATCGCCCCATGACAATTCATCGTATCGCTTTGCTTTGCGGCGTGGTTTTGGTTCCCCGCCTTTCTGCTGACGAGTCTGTGTTCAGCAAACAGATTGCCCCGGTGCTGGAACAAAAATGTTTGCGTTGCCACAACAGCACAGATCGCAAGGGCGATTTTTCTCTGGAATCGGTTGCTGAGTTGCGTGAGTCCGGAGTCGTGGAACCGGGAAACTCAGCGTCCAGCCGACTGATGCAGGTGATCTCGCCCGACGGAACCATGCCGCCCTCAATGCCTCCTGATGGTGCTCAGGTGACCGAATCCGAGAGAGACCAGATTGAAACGTGGATCGCAAACGGTGCTGCAGCTCCGGCAAAGCTGCAGCTGAAACCACCTGTTGTCAGTGACTATGACTGGTGGTCTCTGCGACCTCTCAGGGTGGTGACTGTCCCTGAACCACCGGATTCCAACACGTGGATTCAGTCGCCGGTCGACGCTTTTATCCTGCGAAGACTTCAACAGGCCGGTCTGCAACCATCACCGCGTGCAGATCGAAGAACGCTGATTCGACGTCTGAGTTTCGACCTGCTGGGATTGCCTCCGGACACCAAAGATGTGGAGGCATTCGTCAATGATCGAGATCCACAGGCGTGGGCGAAACTGGTCGATCGCTGGCTGGATTCCCCGCAGTATGGCGAGCGCTGGGCAAGGCACTGGCTGGATGTGGCCCACTATGCTGACACCTGCGGTTATGACAAGGACAAACTACGGCCCAATGCGTGGCCGTATCGAGATTATGTGATCCGTTCTTTCAATGATGACAAGCCGTACGCGCGCTTTATCGCGGAGCAGATTGCCGGAGATATTCTCTTCCCCGGCGATGCTGACGGAATCCTCGGGCTCGGGTTCATCGCTGCAGGACCATGGGATTTCATTGGCCATGTGGAAGTTCCCGAGTCGAAAATTGACGGCAAGGTCGCTCGAAATCTTGACCGTGACGATATGGTCAGCAGTACTCTCAACACGTTCTGCAGCCTGACCATTCAGTGCGCTCGCTGCCACAATCATAAATTTGACCCGATGACGCAGCAGCATTACTACGCGCTGCAGTCTGTTTTCGCGGCGGTGGATCGCGCCGAACGACCTTACGACACAGACCCGCAGGTTGAACAAAATCGACTGCTGCTGGAACAGCAGCGAGACGACGCGGCACGGAAACTGACGGCACTTGAAAGTGATGTTCGAAACGAGGGTGGAGACCTGTTCTCCACTCTGGAAAAACAGGTGGCAAAGCTTCGTCCGCTGGCTGGTGTGAACGGACTGAAACCGGAATACGGTTATCACAGCCAGATCGAAAAGCAGGCTGATCAGCAAAAATGGTTCATCGTCGATCTCGGAGAATCCACTCCCATTCACCGGATCGATCTGCACCCCTGCTACGATGATTATGCTGATATCGGCGCTGGTTTCGGGTTTCCCGTGCGATTCAAGGTCGAAACTGCAACTGATCCCGATGACTTTCAGGTGGTCCTCGACCAGACTCAACAGGACTTTCCCAACCCGGGTCTGAATACCGTCAGTGTCAATTTGGAACAAACCGTTCGGCTGATTCGTGTCACTGCCGTCAAACTCGCCAGCCGCTCCGGTGATTTCAATTTCGCATTAAGCGAAGTGCGAGCGATAACCGCTGAGGATCAAAATGCTGCAGCCGGGTGTCAGGTTACTGCTCTCGACTCGATTGAAGCGCCGGTTCGTTGGCGCAAGACCAACCTGACCGACGGTATCTGGCCGGCAGCTGCGGATCCGGAAGCAACCCGACAGCTGCTCAATGCCGAGAAACAGTTCACCGCCCTTCGCAATCGACTGTGGACTGCCGAGCGAAACGAGAAAAAGAAGATGCTTCAGGCCCGTCAGAAAGAGGCTGCGGATGCACTTGCTGCACTTCCGCAGGGACGAATGGTCTATGCTGCCGCCACACAATTTCAGCCCCAGGGAAACTTCAAACCCACTGCGGGTGTTCCACGATCTGTCCATGTGCTGCACCGCGGCAATGAAACACAGCCGCGTGAACTCTCTCTTCCCGGAACGGTTCCGCTCAGTGCAAATGACCAGTGGCTGTTTCAACTTCCCGAGGATCATTCGGAAGCTGATCGACGTGCGGCACTGGCAAAATGGATTGTTCGGGAAGATCACCCGTTGACATGGAGATCGATCGTCAATCGCATCTGGCAATATCATTTCGGTCAGGCGATTGTGGATTCACCGAACGATTTTGGTCGAATGGGACAACTGCCAAGCCACCCGGAATTGCTCGATTGGCTGGCTGCGGAATTCCTTCGCAGCGGCGGGTCCATGAAGGCGATGCACAGATTGATTCTGAACAGCAGCACCTGGATGCAAAGTTCCAGTATCCATGAACAGGCCGCTGAGCTCGATCAACAGAATCGGCTGCTGGCACGGATGACTCGACGAAAACTTTCAGCGGAAGAACTGCGTGACGCGATGCTGGCTGTCAGTGGCTGCCTGAATTCTGAAATGGGCGGCCCAGGCTTCTATCTGTTTGAGCTGGAGAAGACAGCTCATTCCCCGCACTACGAATACTTCAAATTCGATCCCTCAGATCCAAAGTCGCATCGTCGCAGTATCTATCGCTTCATTGTTCGATCTCAGCCGGATCCGTTTATGACGACACTGGATTGTGCGGATTCATCGCAGAGCACGCCTCGTCGACACGAAACACTGACTGCCCTGCAGGCACTCAGCCTGTTGAACAATCCGTTTTGTCTGACAATGTCTCAGCAGTTCGCTGATCGCCTGAAGTCAGAGCACGACACCATGACGGAGCAAATTGAGGCCGGATTTTGGCTGATTGCCAGCAGGTCTCCATCCGAAATTGAGCAACGGGTGTTATCGGAGTACGCGTCGAAACACGGGTTGCCCGCCCTGACTCGGATTCTGCTGAACATGAACGAATTCGTATTCGTGGACTGATCAGAGGTGTTGTCAAATCTTCTGACAGTTCACCGCATTCAGTGTTCGCCGTTGACGTCTGCTGTGCCCGTTTTTGCGAAGAACCGATTCTCACGTATCCAGTCTTCACGCGAATAAGTCACAACGGATGTGTCCGTTTCCTGAACTTCGATGTGGGACAAACGGAACCCCATTTCCGTGATCTCAGTGAACATCGTCCACGCGAGGTTTTCCACACATGTGGGACCGTCGAACACTTTCAGACGGAAGGTTTCACCTGTTCTGCGACAATGGTCCAGAAGTGTTTGATACAGCGGATCGTGAGCGTTGATCAACATGCCATGGTCATAATTATTCTTCAGCCACGGCTCGATCTTTGCATCGAACTCGCCGAACAGCGTGCTGATTTCGTCGGCGTGACGCTCTACTTCAAAGTGACACAGTAACCCGTAGCGGTGTCCGTGCAGGTTGCTGCATTTATCCTGCAGAGTTTCGTTTCGGTGCGCAGCGTAGAACTTGTATTCCTTGCGAATAATCATTGCATTAAGCCTCGTTTCCCTGTGCGCACCCTGTCAAAAGCATCGTCCTGCTGATCGTATCGCATTCGACAGCACTTTTCCCGCTATCACCGCCATGACTCACTGGTTTTTCCGGTTCGTCCATGGTTTGCTGCCGCACGCTGCAGAATATCCTCCAACTCAGCGACCGACCTCCGGACCGACCATTCCTTGTGAATCACGGATCGAGCAGTGTGCGCTGTCGCCACAGCAGCAACCCGTTCCTCATCTGCCTGCTGTAACGCCGTCTTCAACGCCGCTGCACTGCCTGCGGGAATCAGTTGTCCCAATTGACCGCCGGCCAGAATCTCCCGAGGACCGGACTGACAATCTGCAGCGATCACCGGAGTACCGCAGGCCATCGCTTCCAACAGCACATTGGGCATTCCTTCGACAAGGGAAGGGAGTACAAACACATCTGCGGAATGATACCAGGCGATCGGGTTGACCTGAAATCCTGGCAGCCGCAGTCGGTCAGACATGCCCGCGTCATCGATCTGTTTTTGCAGAGTTGAACGATGGTCGCCCTCACCCAGGACAGCGAGTCGCAAATCCAATTGTTCGTCCTGCCGTTGTATCCGGCTGGCAGCTTCGATCAGCAGATGAAAACCCTTGTCATGGTGGAGGCGACCAGCTGCTGCGATACGCAACAGGCGATTTTTCCCGGGTTTCAGCGGAGCATTCCACCAATCGTCATTCACTGCCTGGTGTTGCTGCTGTTCAATCGCCGCAGTATCCACCCCGTTTCGATGAGTGAGAATCTGCTCTTCACGGATTCCATAGAAACGGATTGCGGCCTGTTTCGCACCTTCCGAGACAGCAAGAGTCTGAGCCGTTCTGTTGTAAAGAGCCGACAGCCGGCGTCGTTTCATACTTTGAAATCGCCCTGCGACGGGAGCAAACCCCCGTTCCGGGTCGGTCACGATTGTCGAGACTGCAGGAAGACCTGCGCGGGCCGCTCCGGCAGCGGCAGTCAGCGTCATCAGAAACGTTCGGTCATAGCTGATATCACTCGATGTCTGTACAAGACAGCGGGCATAGTCGCTGATCCTGCGCCTGTAGTTTCTGCCAGGAAAATAGATGGACGCTTTACCAGCCCTCTCAGAAAACGCATGAATTCGAACGTCTTCGGGTATTTGGTCCAGCAAAGGCCCGGTTCGGTCTACCAGGTAAAGCTGCGGTTCAAACCGTTTCCGATCAAGGTGCCGCAGCAAATGCACAATCTGCCGCTCGGAACCTCCACCGTACATCGCGCCGATCGCAAACATCACTCGCAGCCGCTTCACTTGTGATGTCTCCCGCAGGACTGCTGTTCACGCTTCTTCCGGAAGCAAATTGAGCTCTGCTGCCAGAGGCTGTAATGCTGAAATGCAGAATGTGATGTGCTCATTCAAATCAACACCGAGGTCGGCTGCACCCTGAATGATATCGTTGCGGTTGACTGCGGCGGCAAATGATGCCTGCTTCATTTTCTTTCTGACGCTGGATGCTTTCATGCCTTCCAAACGACCCGGCCGCATCAGAGCACACGCCACTAAAAATCCGCATAACTCGTCGCAAGCGTAAAGAGTTTTGTCCAGCAACGATACTCGCGGATACTGATCCGCCAGATAGTCAGCATGAGACAAAATGGCGTAAATCACTTCGTCGGCATAGCCCCGTTCGCTAAGAATTTTTGATCCCTGCAACGGGTGATCCGGAGGATCAGGCCAACGCTCGTAGTCGAAATCGTGAAGGAGTCCGGCGGTCGCCCACTTTTCCACGTCTTCTCCAAATTTCTTTGCGTAGGCGGCGACGGCAGCCTCAACCGCATACATATGGCGTCTGAGACCGTCATTACTGACGTACTCGAACAACAGCTGGAGATTCTGCTCCCGACCCATGATCAACGATCCCCCGTCTGTATTTATTTACCGACCACTGATGATCTCTCGGACTGCGTTCACCCTGCTTACCACAATCCCCGTCAACAGGCCGGCGACGTGGCACACATTCGCCACCGGACCAAATAAACCTCCCATCCCAAGAAACAGAAAGAACATGCAGTAAACGATTTGTTCCTGCCGCATTCCAATTCCCTGGTGAGGCTCATACCGCCCCTTCATCCACGCATAGCCAATCAAACCGAAGACCACCCCGGACATTCCTCCAAAGTTCGGCCCCGCCCAGTACCACTGGGCCACGTTCGATACCACGGCAATCACCAGCACCAGACCGGCAAAGCGAAAACTGCCCCGCAGGTATTCGATGCCTCGGGCAAGTCCCCACATCCAGTACATGTTGAACAGGATGTGCAGAAAATCAAAGTGCAGGAATATCGGTGTTACGAACCGCCAAACCTGTCCGCTTTGGACAATCTGATACAAAGATGGCCGCTCACCCGTTAACAACATTTGCAGGCGCTCTGCAGTGGTTAACGGCACATCGAGGAATAACCCCTGCAGCAGCTCCGAATCCTGTTTGTTGCAGAGTCTGGGGAACAAGCTGCCCCTGTTTTCTTCAGCACGAAAGTTGCTGGTCAACAACGCCACAGCAAAACTGATGGAAATCAGTACAACAGTGACCGGAAAACTGCGATACCAGACTCCATCCCAACGTTGTCGCATGCGTGCTGCAGCAGCCGCACTTCGTCGCCGCTTGATCTGATCTTCCAGCTGTTCTTTACGAACTTTTTCGACATGCTCTTCCGCCTGTCTGATCAGAGCCGGATCGGCTCCCTCCTGAAACTGTTGAAGCAGTTGGTTCGCCTGATCGCGGTGGTCGTCGTTGAGAATCCAGACAGTCCATTGATTCTCCTCTTCCTCCAGCTGTGTTTCCAAATCATGGAATAACAGAAAGGAAGCCAGCTGCTCCGCTTTTGTTTGTTCTGAAAATGCCGCCAATTCTCTCATTTGATGAGCATTCCAATGCTGGTCTGAGCCTGTTGTCGAATCAAGGTCCGCGATCGTCGTGGATCATCGGTTATTAAGCGTCAGAATTCACTGAAGTTGACTTCTGAAAGAGAAATAACACCGGTGAACTGCTGTCGTCTGTGTTCCCGGGTATTACCGAAACCTGTCCAGCCTGAGTTTCTGAAAAGAATTGATCGACAGACTCGGCCTCTTCAGAACCTCCGGAGTGCCCGCGATATGCGAGGACCGTCAACACACCACCTGGTCGCAGTAAATCGATTGCATGCCTGAGTGCAGGGATTGTTGTTTCAGCCCGCGTGATCAGCTGGTGGTCGCTGCGCGGAAGATATCCAAGATTGAACATCACTGCACCCACATCCCTGACCAATCCCTCATCAAGGATCGTGCCCAGAGCCATGGCGTGTTCGGCGTGATACAGAGTGACCCCCTGCAGCCCGGAATCAGCCAGACGTTGTTGCGTTTGCCGGATCGCCGTCTGCTGAATGTCCACAGCGATGACCCGAGACGGTTCACCAAGTCCAGCGAGGAATAATGTATCGTGCCCGTTTCCGGCAGTTGCATCGAGCAACCAGTCACCCGAGCGATACCGCCGACGGACGGCTGTATGAGCCATCGCTGTCAGATTGACAGTTCCTGCTGCCGGTGCCGCTTTTTCCTGCTGAGGCTGTTGATCCATAATATTGAGCATATCCCTGGCTGCGGTCGGTGCAAGCAGTGAACCTCGCGATCCAAGCCCATTCAGGGCAGCTGCCTGAGGATACTTCCGGTGACGTTGAATCAGAACTCGACGATTTTTCATCGCCGCACGTATTCCCCATTGATGTTCCATGACATGATCGGAACCGAGTGATAACTGCAAAAGATCCGCTGCGGACCGCAGCAGCAGCAGACTTCCTTCCCGCGTGGGCCCCTGCCCGGGATGTTCACGGTCAAATGTGGCGCCGACAAGGTAATCGAAGACAGGAGTTTCCTTTTCGCCGGAATGAATTGGCGTCACCCAGTGTCTGCAGACGCTCGTATCACATTCCAGCTTTTCCGGCAGACGAATCCGCAGGATTTCTCCGTGTACAGGATGGTTCGGTACTCCCGGAAACAGGTCCTGCAGAGAATCATGGGCCCCCGTGCAAAAGAACACTCGACGTGATGTCAGCCCCAAAGACGGTATCCGGACTTCCTCCGGTGCAAATTCAATTGGAGTCTCCGCGGACAGCGTTGCTTCGATCACACACCCGGATTCAGAGAACCAGCGCCTGCTGGCAGAAAGAAATCGCGGGACATTCAGCCGAGCACCAGGCATCAGAAAACCGCTGCCATCAGGTAAGACCTCAACCAACTCCCGCAGCTTCCGATACCGCTCAGTCTCAAACAGTGCCCGCTCTGATTCGTCGTAAAACTTTCGCTGGATCTCAATACGTTCAAAAAGAACAGATCCCAGAGTTTCCTGGACATCCCCGTAGAACTGTTGGGCCACTTCCAGAAGCTTCGGGTAATCCGGATCCAATTTCATCCAGCGACCACTGATGGGCATCATCAGTCCTGCTGCAACACTGGACGCCGCTGCTCGCTTTGAAGAATACAGCAAAGTCACTCGCTCACCTCGCTGGAAACAGCACCATGCCAAAACTGTTCCGGCAAGTCCCCCGCCAACAATGAGTGATTCCGTTTGAACTGCTGAGTGCATCCGAGGACTACTTTGCTGGAGTGGCAATTGCAGCGTGAGAAACCTTGAAGACGCCTGCCACTCTTAAATATCGCCTCGTGCAGAAAAAACGAAGTCATGCGTCTGCAAATTTCGCCTCTTCATTGTCATCCTGGGGACATTTATTGGATCGCCTGACCGACGGTTTCCGGGAGTTCCTGTTTTCCTTTTCAGGCTTTTCCGAGTATCCTCGTGGATAGTTCCTGCCCTGTTTCCTACCTGTTCCGAAAGGTCTCTCAATGACGAGTCAGTTTCAGACCGGTCGCCGAAGTTTTCTTCAGACTGCCGGCGTTGGATCTGCAGCCGCACTTTCCGCTGGCCTGCACGCCTCTACCGCCACCAGGACCTCCAGAAGCGCTCTGGAAAACCTGAATATTGCCTGTATCGGCACTGCTAATCGAGCCGCTGCCGACGTTCAGGGTGTAATGTCTGATGACATCGTGGCGATTGTTGATATCGATTCAGCATACCTTGCTCGCTGCAAGTCCATGCTGACAGAAAAAAAGAATCTGGAGCCCCGAACCTACGCTGACTACCGAGAGATGATCGATAAGGAAGGCGACCGAATTGATGCGGTTGTGATTGGAACAACCGATCACCACCACGCCCCGGCTGCCATTCGAGCGATTCGCGCCGGAAAGCACGTTTACTGCGAAAAACCGCTCACTCACACGGTTTTCGAAGCACGCCTGCTGGCCGAAGAATCAGCTCGCATGGGCGTAGCGACCCAGCTCGGTACTCAAATTCACGCCGGTGACAACTACCGTCGCGTCGTCGAGGTCATTCAGTCCGGTGCAATCGGTGATGTCACCGAAGTGCACGTCTGGGTTGGTAAAGGCTGGGGAGGTGGTGACCGTCCAGCGAAAGCCGATCCGGTTCCCGAAACTCTGAATTGGGACCTGTGGCTCGGACCGGCCCCTGAACGTCCCTATGCCAACGGAGCCTACCATCCAGCCAACTGGCGACGTTGGTGGGACTTTGGTGGTGGAACACTGGGTGACATGGCATGCCACTACATGGACCTCCCTTTCTGGGCACTCAAGCTTCGACATCCAACACGCTGCGAAGCCGTCGGGCCTGATGTGCATCCGGAAACATGTCCTCTGGGACTAACCGTGAAGTACGACTTCCCGGCTCGCGGAGACATGCCCGCTCTGAAGTTGACCTGGTATGATGGAAACATGATCCCCAAGAAGATCAACAATCAGCCAGTTCCGGCGAACGGAGTCATGTTTGTCGGCAGCAATGGGATGATGTTTGCTGACTACAGCAGATATCGGTTGTTTCCTGCAGATCGTTTTTCAGACTTCAAGGCCCCCGAAAAGACGATTCCTGATTCCATCGGGCATCACGCTGAGTGGATCAAAGCCTGTAAGGATGGTTCACCAACCACCTGCAATTTTGACTATTCAGGTGCTTTGACCGAATCGGTTCTGTTGGGCAACGTGGCTTATCGAACCGGAAAGGCTCTGGATTGGGATGCAGCAAATCTGACGGCAACGAATGTTCCGGAAGCGGCTGCTTTGGTGAACAAGAAATATCGTGCTGGCTGGGAAGTTGCCTGATTTCCTGAATGGTTGCGATTACACAAACGGGACCCCGGATCAATTGCTGATTCGGGGTCTTTTTTTTTGTTCAAAACTAAAATGAAAATCTTGTAGAAACAGCAGTATTTAGAAGCGAAGAGATTTGTTGAAAAGTTCTCTTTTACTCACCGTAAGTCTTTTGATTTGAGCAGCTTACGACTTCTATTTAGGCGTTGAAAAGTGCCGTAAATTTGGCGGATTTCCAAGGTACAGCAGGCGGAGAAGTTTCCTGGTATGTCCACCACATCTGGCAGGAATAGCCAATCGTGTTGAAGGCTCCCGATGAATCCAAAGCAGAAAGCCACAGGTTTTCAACACCGAACCGGATTTGGGTCAACGAAGTCCAGCAGCACTCACTCACCTTCATATTCAGTTTGAATCGCAGTGTCTGGAAGTTCAGCTGTCAGCTTTGCAAGGGCATCAGCAGATGCGCCCATAGCGGTTCGAGTAATCTTCAGGTCAGCCAGTGTCTTCAGATGAAACAGAGCCGAAGCTCCCTGTTCGGTGATCTGTGTCGAGCCCAGATGCAGAAATGTCAGTTGATTCATGTTAGCGAGAGCAGGAAGTCCTTCATCCGACAACTTGGTGTTGTCGAGGTTAAGCCAGTTGAGGCCGGACAGAGGCGCGAGCGCCAGTGCACCCGTATCGGTAATCTGTACACGCCACAAATTCAGTTTTTTCAGCGATGTAATCCTGCCAAGCGAGGCCATTCCCACATCGGTCAGCAGTGAATCTTCGCTGAGATCCAGTTCCTGAAGATTTCCGCAGGCGGTCAGTGCTTCCAAAGCGGTGTCACCAACCGATGTTCGGGCCAGTCGCAGTTTTTGAAGGTTTGGCAGCTTTGCCACCAGAGCAATAGATTCGTCATCAATAAGGGTTCCGGCAAGATACAGTTCGGTCAGACTCGCAAGATCAATCAGGTGAGCAATCCCGGGGGTTCCAATCCACAAATCATCGAGAGCCAGGAGTTTCAGGGACTTCAATTCTGACAAGTGTGCCAGACCGTCGTCACTGACGGTCGTTTGACCATTTTTTCCGGACAGCCGAATGGCTCGCACATTGGTCAAACTGGCCAGAGTCTTCAGGCCACTGTCGCTGATCGCGCATCCGCGCAGGTCAAAATTATTCAGGCTGCTGCCAGCCTGAACCAGTTTTTCCAGCTGTTCATCATTCAGGGAAGTCTCTGCGAAATTGACGGCTGTTGCTTTAGTCAGTGATCCCAGACTGGACAGTAGTTCATCTGTGAATTCTGTACCACGAAAGTCGACGGAAGTGGCGAATCCATTGGGGGTCTTGCTGACTTTGGCCTGTGCAGCTTCGATCGCACTGATGGCATCCAGCTCTGCGGCGGTCGGTCCGGCAGGGGTAGAGTTCTGCGATGCCGAAACAGCGGATGGGTTTTCTGATTTCGAGCAGCCGAAAACAAGCATCAGTGGGGCGAGGAAAAGAACAAGTCTCATGTTGGTTTTAACTCCACAGTGGATGAGTCGATGACTGTTGAGCGAGCTGGAAAAATGCTGTCGCTGCAGGATACGAAAAACAACATCACTGTGCATCGAAGCACTGTTGATGGAACTGAATGACCAGATATTGGTTCAGATGAATCTGCAAATCACAGGCTTCGCTGAACAACGTGGCAAATCGCAGGAGCAGGGATTTATTGGTTGCAATCCATCGAAATCCGGCAGGACCGGCAGTATCCGGCATCAAGGTTATTTCGTGGGGCCGGGTATCAGCAAAACGAAATCTGCGGCGAAAGCTGCACTATGCCTCAACAGCAGTGAGGTGGTGGGGATTTCCTGCGGTGCCGGGCACCAGTTTCTGGACTGGAGCAACCAATCGGGAACATCCTGTTTGCTTTCAGGAATTAGCCAGGACGGGGGTCGAACCCGTACGTCTCTTCCGAGACCCGGGATTTTAAGTCCCGTGCGTCTGCCAATTTCGCCACCTGGCCATTCGCTTACGGATCAGACAGACAATGACGGAACTTGCTGCCGATCCGAAGGCAACCGGGGAGTCTAATGCACGCGACCGTTGACGAGTAGTCAGGGATCACAACTTCGTAAGAACGGTACTGATGTTCGACCACCTGCCGAGAGTTGGATAAGCTTCGGTATTGCTACCGAAGGGTGCATGGAACCCCGAGGGCAGATTCCACAGCGGTGGTCACATTCAGTAGAGGGTGAGTCAAATGCGTCTCGGACTTCACTTCCAATGTTTTTTCCTGCTCTGTGCGTGTAGTTTCCAGGTCAACAGTTTTGCTCAGTCTGTTCCAGCACCAGTCGGAACTCAGCCATTGCAGCACGAAGGTGATCTGGCCTCCGACATGGTTGACGGACTGGATCGGTTTCTGTTGAACCAGATTCGGCAGGTTTCTGAGCAACGCCTCAATCCCAGGCCACTCACAGCCGAGTCAGCGGCGAAACTGCGAGAACAACTGCGTGAAGCACTGGGTATCCGGGACGAGCGAGCAGAATTCGCCAGCCCGGAGGTCGTAATCGCTTTCGGCGAGCAGGGAGTCGTCGCAGAGAACGAACGTCTGGACATCGCTGCAATCCGCTGGCCGGTATTGAATGATCCGTCTCCACAGGGTTCCGGCCTGCCGTCCATTCAGATGGAGGGATTGCTGCTGAAGCCTCGCGGCATGATTCGAGCTGCGGTGATCGTTGTACCGGATGCCGGGCAGACACCTGAAGACCTGAGCGGAATCGGCGACAACCTTCCAGAGGATCAGCAAACAGCAAGGCATCTTGCGGAACTTGGCTGCGCAGTTGTCATTCCAACAACCATCAGTCGAGATAGAGAAAAACGTCTGAATCGAGCGGATCTGACCCATCGGGAGTACCTGCATCGTACGGCGTTTGAATTGGGTCGAACTCTGGCCGGTTATGAAATCCAGGGAATCCTCGGCATCGTTGATTGGGTGACAAGAGAATTCCCCGGCCTTCCATGTGGGATTACAGGCTACGGAGAAGGTGGTCTTGAATCACTTTACGCCGCAGCTGTTGATGAACGAATTGATGCAGCGATGGTCAGTGGTTTCTTCGGTCCCCGTGAAGGCAGTTGGCAAGAGCCGATAGACAGGAACTTTTTTGGGCTGCTGAACTTTGCAGGCGCGGCGGAGGCAGCGGCTCTGGTAATGCCGCGAAAACTGTTCATCAATCCGCAGACCGGCCCGGAGGTATCGTTTGCTGGAAATGGCGGTGCACCGGCCGTCTTAAAATCACCCGCAGCGGACGCTGTGCAGAGTGAGTTTCAGAGACTTCAGCAACTTGCCGGTGCAAACTCGTCATCAGCGATTCTGCTGGATCCCGCCCAGCAGTCAGCATCGGAAATCGTGCGGGTGTTCGGTCGCGCTTTGATGGCGACTGATGAGGCCGTTCCGATCCAGCCGTTGTTGAAGCTGCAGGTGAATCGCAATACCGAGGAATCAGCAAAGCATCGGGAACAGCAACTCATCCGCCAGATTGATCGACACACACAAAGTTTGTTACGCGAAAGTTCTTTTGTTCGAAAAGAGTTCATGAAGGAACTGAAAACAGATTCCGTGGAGGCTTATGAACAGTCGGTGGAAGACTACCGAACAATCTTTCGCAAGTCTGTGATTGGTGAGTTCAGCGAAGAATTGCTTCCTGCTGCCGCCAGATCCCGAAAGAGCTGGGAAACGACAGCGTGGACAGGACATGAAGTCGTGCTGGACGTTTTTGAAGACGTTTTTGCCTATGGAGTTCTGCTGCTTCCAAAGGATCTAAAACCGGGGGAACAGCGGCCGGTGGTTGTCTGTCAGCACGGTCTGGAAGGGCGACCAACAGACTGTTTCCTGCACGATCATCAAGCCTACCATGATTTTGCCGCCAAGCTCTGCGAACGGGGTTTCATCACTTTCTGTCCTCAGAACCCATATATTTTTACCGATCGTTTTCGCACACTGCAGCGAAAGGCCCAGCCGCTCGGCAAGACCCTGTTCAGCCTGATTGTCCCGCAGCATCAGCAAATCGTGAACTGGCTGAAGACTCAACCGTTCGTGGATCAGAGTAGAATTGCATTCTACGGACTCAGTTACGGTGGAAAATCAGCGATGCGGATCCCGGCCCTTGTGACGGACTACTGCCTGTCGATCTGCTCTGCCGACTTCAATGAATGGGTGCTGAAGAATGCAACCACACGTCATGGTTTCAGCTATGTCTGGACCGGCGAATACGAAATCTTCGAGTGGGACCTTGGCAGCACATTTAACTATGCGGAAATGGCTGCGCTGATCTGTCCTCGTCCATTCATGGTGGAACGCGGCCACTTTGATGGTGTCGGCGAAGACGACTGGGTGGCCTACGAATACGCCAAGGTACGGCATCTCTACGCAGCCCGCCTGGGTTTGGGTGAAAAAACCGAAATCGAGTGGTTCGTCGGTCCGCACACAATTAATGGCCAGGGAACCTACGATTTCCTGCACCGTCACCTCAACTGGCCAAATCAGGAAGACGAGTCGCGGCCTCGGTGAGTTCAAACCACGTTCAGACTCGGCCAGAGGCCAGCAAACCCGATCAGATTTGCCGGAAAGCCTGCGTTTTCAGGGTCCTTGTGACGTACTCGCCGACAGCTGGTGCTGCTCTCTGGCGTGAAGCAGGATCAACGTGAAGGGAATCCACCACATCAGGTCGTTGGTGAGGATGGTCCATCCTGCCGACCACGGGAACTGTCCCTGCAGGGCTGTCCAGACAAATCCGATCGGGCCAAAGATTTTTCCGAGTAGACCAACCAGTACGACAGGCCAATGCACAGCGGGCTGACTTGCTGCGGCAGCGTAACCAACGCCGTAGACGCCAACGATCATTCCAATGCACTGGACGAGTCCGGGATACACTGGCTCGGGCGAACCCATCAGCCGAAACGGCAAGACTGGCCAAAAGATGACAAAAATTCCCCAGAGAATGTTGTAGGCCGCTGCGCAAAGCAGGACTTGCCGCATCCAGGCCGGCGATTTTGGGTTTGAAAGGTTCATTGTTCGGCACTAACAAAAGTGGGTTAAGAAACGGGCGTCCTGCTGGTTTTAGACATGCGGTAGAATTTTGTCCTGCCGAAAACTGCCCGACCTTTTCAACCAGAGGCACAACGATGCGTGCGGGACTTGTTTTTCCACATCAACTGTTCGCGGAACACCCGGCTTTACAGAGAGCGGATCTCGCTGTCCTGGTTGAAGATCCGCTGCTGTTTCGCCAATACCAGTTTCACGTTCGGAAACTGATTCTGCACCGGGCCTCGCTGTTGGTTTACGCAGAGAGCCTGCAGAAGCAGGGCATTCAGGTGCTGCATCTTCGGTCGACCGAGCTCGCGGCGACAGAAGATCTGGCCAGCTTGCTGAAACAGCACGGGATTAACGAAGCAATTTATGTGGATCCGGTCGATGACTGGCTGGAGAAGAAACTCACCGCCGGGCTGACACGTGAAAAGATCGCTGTCGAGCGACTGCCGGATCCGCATTTTCTGACTCCCGACACCGTGTTTGCTGAACTCAGTGCAACTGGCAAGAAGTGGTTCTTTACCAAGTTCTA
>Ga0075479_10000610_pt1 | contig 15597 bp, 10 predicted proteins | sample DEB08_DNA_8_FD_76341 | JGI IMG/M metagenome (GOLD analysis project Ga0075479, IMG submission 76341) | Aqueous microbial communities from the Delaware River and Bay under freshwater to marine salinity gradient to study organic matter... | ecosystem: Environmental > Aquatic > Marine > Coastal ... | reverse complement strand
CGATCTTTTCTAAATCTACTTGATCAATAAAAAAAGGAACATGGAATAAATTATATTTCACCCAAACCTCCTTGCTGGCAAAGGTATGCTGCGCATGGTCTTATAAACAAGAGTAGCACGTAACCCTTTATAAGTTTCATTAGGTGGATTACCATGATGTGGTATTTTTCCTTTGAATAAAAATACACGGCCTGGTTTAGGATAAACTTTTTTCCATTCACCGTTGAGTTTTATAACAGTTTCTCCACCCCATTCTTCTTTCCATTCTCTATTCACGTAATAAATCCAACTAATACCGTTGTCACATGTACAATCTGAGTGAGGAATAGTATTATGAATATACTGTTGCCCATTAACTAGTATTTCACCAATATCTAAATCAAATGGAATTAAATTTTTGACAGCATCATAAACCATATTCCAACAACTATCATGTGCATTAGAACTATTAGGGGGATAAATTTGTTGTTTGAATGCAGGAACTTCTTCCCAATTTGGGTCAGCACCTACATCATGCATTGGATCATCAGGATAGTTACTAGTATGTCCATAAAACCAATTATAGCCATTGAACACTGTTCTGTGTACGTGATCTATAACATATCGTGGAAATAAATCATCTATTACAATTAGTTGGTCTTCTGATAAGTCGTAGTTTGATAGATCTTTTTCTTCTTTACCGTTGATTAACATTTTCTACCTTTGCTAAAACACCGTGTTCCATCATGTATAGGTATTCAATATCACTATTAGCAAGAGTTCTGAAAGCATCATCTAAAGTTTCGACCAAAGGCTCACCGCCTAGATTAAATGAGGTATTGAATACTATAGGAACACCCGTTTGTTTATAGAATTCATTTATGTATTCATAATACATAGGATTCTGTTGTTTAGTCACTGTTTGTATTCGACACGTTCCATCCACGTGTATGATGCTAGGTATCTTTTTTTCAACTCCAGGTTGACAATTTACTGCATACATCATGTGTGGAGAATCTTTCATGCCTCGTAGATCAAACCATTCCTCTGCATGTTCTGCAAGTATGCTACCTGCAAATGGACGGAAATATTCTCTACGTTTTACTCTGTTTACATGATCCTTACCATTAGGATCTGTTGGATCATAAAGTAAACTTCTATTGCCTAATGCTCTAGGTCCTGATTCTGATCTTCCCTGGAACACAGCAACAATATTTTTGTCTTTCATTAATTTTACAACATCACTTATCTTTTTATCTTCAAGTGTTGCATTATATTTTTTTGCAGTTTGCTCTATTTCTTTTTTTGAATATTCTTTGGGAGGTCCTAAATACAAACTTTCTGCAAATGGTCTTACATCTTGATTGTTTGTAATCTGATGCCAAGCAAAGAGTGCTGCTCCTATTGCCGTACCTGCGTCGCTTGAAATAGGCTCCACATACAATTTAATACCATGTTTGTTTAGTTCTTCTAAATAGAAATAATTTGCAACACAGTTTAACGCATAACCTCCGGAAAGTACAACATTTTTATTTCCTGTTCTTTTTACTGCATCTAAAATTATATTTAGAATCTGCTGCTGGCTTTCAGTTTGCACTGCATATGCTAAATCTCTTCTATTATCTAGTTTTGTTACATCCTTAAGAAATCTACCATTATCTTCGTAATCCTCAGGAGTTTTTAGATATTCATATCTACTTTCGTTAACTAACGAACTGTTAGGATATGTTGGAATTATAGCGTGCCTATTGGCAGAAGTCCAACTGCCTTCCTCTATGAAAAGTTTTGGAACATTGTCATTTGGTTTACCATAAGGAGATAACCCCATTGTTTTTCCTGCTTCAATGGCTTGAAAACCACAGTAATTTGTTACTGCTTCATATACCTTTGTAATCCCAGCACCGTCGTCTATTATGCATTCGTGTGTTCCGGTTTCGTCATACTTTTCACTAGGCATATTTGGTACGTGTGCATTTCTAAACGGACCGTTACCTCCTAGATGCTTCCAAAGAGTTTTAATTTCAAAAGGATACTGACACTCGAATATTGACTCCAGTTCAAAAACCATGTGTTGATTATTTTGTTCCATACTTACGGGAATAAATGTTCCAGCACCGTCTACCACAACTGCTGTTGCTGTTTCAAATCCACTTCGATAAAAAGCACAAGCAGCATGTAATTTATGATGAATATGTGCCAAATCTACTACTTGAGGATGGTTCATTACATCTATGCTTATATCTTGGCTTATAAGTCCGAGTTTACGTGCTATACCGGTATATACATCATCTCCTGTAAAATCAACTCTACCTGCTGTTTCTTTTAAAGGTTGTGTGTGTGCTATTACAAGATAATCAAGTTTGTCTGTATATTCTAAAATTTTTACCATTGAGGCAAACGGGCCACCGTCGTATTTCTGTCTACTAAGTCTTTCTTCTTCTATAGCAAATACAATTTCGCCATCTTTAAGTAAACATACACCGCCGTTGTGTCCTCTTGTAATTGCTGCAATCCACTTTGCCATAATTATTTTTCTCCGAATCTTTTTATAATCGTATTTCCAGGAACAAGTTTAGGTGACGGTGTTTTTTCTTGATTAATTTGTTGTTTGACTTCTGAAGACGGTTCTGTTTTTTTAGAAACTCCTAATCTATCACGCACACTTTTTAAAATCTTGTCTATTTGTTTTTTATCAAGTTCCATAACTTCGTCATTATGTCTATCTTGTTCTTCTTCCATGGTTAATCTCAAAGGTGTGTATACCCTTTTTCCTTCACCAACATCTATTATATCAAAGTTTTTATCTTCTGGATAGGAGATGTTAATAGGATAGGTCGAACCTGTAACGATGGTTGCTGTTTTACCTAGTGCCTTTACAATATGTTGGCCTAGGCTGTCACAACCAAGAAAATGATCCGCCACCTCAATCACTCCTGCCCAAATGCGTATGTCAGGAATTTGTGGCTGTGCAATAGGATACTTAGGATTAGGAACTGTGTCAACTGCTACTTCGTGCTCGCTCATCACAATTATACCATATTCTTTTCTTAATATGTCTATAATTTCAATAATGTTGTTTAGTTGAAAACTTCTTGAACTTCCGTCAATTAAAAAATTACCCACGTTTTCAACTGTTCTTCCAAAAGGCTGTACTACTAATACCTTATCAAAGCCTGTGACAGATTTAACTTCTTCAACTAGATTTGCTGCACTTACTATTTCGTGTTTATTTAAGACAAGAGTTGGTTTATCCAGTTCTCTAATTCCCTTGCCATTTATTTCAATATCAAATGCCTGTGATAAACTACATTTTTGATTGTAATATTCCCAAACTCTATAGGGTTCAGGGCTTACACAATTTCTATCCTTGATGTATGTTTCAAATAATCCCTTGTGCCAATGATCAAAAACTCTCTTGTGTAGTGTGGGATGTCCTTTGAAAAAATCAGTTCCGCCTTCGCAGACAATTATGAAATCATCTTTTGGATTCTCTTTTTCGAATAGTTCAAAAGCAGGAATACTTGCTATAACTCTTCCGGCTCCTCCGTTGATAAAAAATGTTGTAGATCTTGTCAAAATAGTTTCTCCATGGTACTGATCATTATAGCATCATATTACTAAACGTGCAAGTATTTATAGAGGGAAAAGAAAAAAAATGCGCCAATGTGGCTGGCGCATTTATTATTGTAATACTTTATATTTTAAATTGTGATCGGTGCTTCGTCTGGTGGATCTATTTCACTTGCAGGATCAATTGGTTCCATGTTGTATGCAGCCCATGCTGGATTTCCAGCATTTTGCATGTCAGTAGGCCAATCACGCAGTTTTTGACGATAGTCTAACCATTTTTGTCTCAAATCTGCGGGCATGTCATCAGTAATTTCACTATCACTATTTTTTAAGAATTGATCTCGTTTGGCTCTAAGATCATCCCAGTCCGGAAGTCTGTCTCCACCGCCCATTACTGACCATACAACAGTTCTTGGTTGAATTGTAATTTCGTCAGTTTCTCTATCAACTCTGATACTGTCCGGATCATAAACATCAATGGGTCTTAATGGTGTTTGATAGTAGAATCTTCTGTATCCTTCTACCTGCGTTACGCCTGTAGGGTCCTGATCGCTGGTATAGTCTTCTTCCATTTCATCAATTACCGGAGCCCTAAGTTGTGCTATTAATGGATGATCAACTGCATTTACTTCAACATATCTACAATTTACTGGAACAGGACGTCCATCAGACTTTTCTAGTGCTGTAATTGGACCCATTTCTTCTGCACCTGTTTCATTGTTAATAATTAGGTAAAATTTATCCGGTCCGTCATAGACACATGTTCTGGTTTTACCCGCAGTTTGACTGTGATCAATCATGTGATCATTGGGTAAATTCAGCGTCCATTCAAATTCAATCATTGCCATTGTGTTTTATCTCCGTAGTTATTTATCATTTAAAAGAATGTAACCTTCACAATTCCGCCACCGCCCGTGCCGCCTTGTCCACAGCACCGACCACAATAGTTAGAAGTTGCGCTTTGTCCACCTGCAGCGTAGTCTGCTATCCAGCAACCGCAGCGTATCCAACAATAGTTAGAATTCTGTTCATAAAAGTTATCACTTAAACCATATCCGCCAGTTGAATGTCCGTTGTGTTTCCAACAGTGACAAGCACCACCTGGATACATATATCCTGATTGTCCTTGGAAATTACCTCCGTGTGTATAGGAAGTATAATCCGCACTAGTACTAGTGCCGTGACAGCCTGGTCTCACACAGTATGGCATTTCACTAAAACATGAATCTGTCCAAGAACCATTTGTACAGCCACGCATTCCGCCGCATGCACAGGTGTTTATGTTATATCCACAAACATAACTTGAACAACCATTACAACCGTTACATTCACGGCTTAGACATCTATAAACGCCAGCCGCACACACTCTGTATGAGCACCCTGGGGATGTTGTAATTCTTTTCGATGTGTATGCTCCTCCGCCTGGTGGTTGAGTGTGCTGACATCTGTTACATGAACATGCTCCTGCACCATTACCGCCTGCTCCCCAGATTTCCCAGTTAGCATTTCGTACACAGTCAGGAGTGCACCATAAACAGCAGCATCCTGCCGAACATCTACATGAAATTCCATAAAACCATTTTACGCAGAAACGCTCTCTTACAGCACCCGTTAGATTATCGTAGTCAACCACATCATTGGTTAGTTGATCTGCAGCAATTTTTTTATAACTATCGTACGTTGCCATTTCTGCTCCTTATATATACGTAACTCTTACGAGTCCGCCTCCACCTGTTCCGCCTTGTCCACAGCACCGACCACAGTATGTGTTCTGCGCACTCTGTCCACCTGCGGTATAAGGTACGCTCCAACAACCACACTTCATCCAACATTCTCTTAATCCTTGGCTAACTCCTAGGTTACCCATTCTCATTCCAGAACCTTGGTTTGCTTCTTGGTTGTGGCAGTGGCAGTATCCTGATGCCGATCCAAATGCCTGCGTTGCTCCACCAAGTGCCATATCGCCGCCTGTTGTAGTTGGTGCAAGACAAAGGTGTCTAGTATAGAAACAACCATCGGACCATGCCGTGTTTGTTTCTGCTCTGTGTCCTCCACAAGCGCAGAAGTCACTCAAATTATATCCATTCACATATGTTGAACAACCGTTACAGGATGTACATTCTCTGCTTAAACATCTATAAACACCCGATGCACATACTCTGTATGAACATCCTGGTTGTGTAGAAATAGTCTTTTGAGCAAATGATCCTCCGCCAGCACCTCTAAAGTGATGGCATCTATTACAAGTACAAGCGCCAGCGCCGTTGCCGCCCGATCCCCATAATTCCCAGGTCAATCTCTTTACCTGAGCAGGAACGGTCCAGTTACAACAGCATCCTGCTGAACACCGACAGGGAATACCATAAAACCACTTGACACCAAAATTGTTTAGCGTATTAGCATTGATATTGTTGTCGGATAGAGCTCCGTCATTAAATGATGCTCCGTTTACTTTTTTGTAACTTGAATATGTTGCCATTTTTCTATAATTCCTTACGTAAACGTTACCTTTACTACTCCAGGGCCGCCCGTTCCTCCCTGTCCACAGCACCGACCACAGTATGTGCTCATAGCATTCTGTCCGCCGTGTCCTGGTGGTACGATCCAACAACCACATCTCATCCAGCACACGCTGATTGCCTGTGCCATTGCACCTCCTAATAGTGGAGCACCCGATGGTTTTACGTACTGCATGTGGCAGTGACAGTTAAATATTCCCGACCAGTTACCTACATGAGATCCCATTCCAAAATCTGCGTCATTGTCATTTGGTCCTAGGCAGCAACTCCAACAACTAAAGCAGTGTTCAGTCCAGTTGGTGTTTGCTCTGCCGCAACCTCCACCAATTGCACACAAATCACTCAAATTATATCCATTAACGTATGTGGTACAGCCCCGACAGGATACGCATTCTCTGCTTAGGCATCTATACACACCTGCTGCACACATCCGATATTGACATCCTGGATTCGTGCTAATCATTTTGGAAGCATAGTATCCGCCGCCGGCGCCTTGATAGTGATGACATCTGTTACATGAGCATGCTCCACTGCCATTACCGCCTGCACCCCAGAGTTCAAAAAATACTCTTCTAGTACAACCTGGAACTGTCCATAAACAGCAGCATCCTGCCGAACAGCGGCATGCATCACCTATTAACCATTTGGTACAGAGCCTGTGTCTTGTTTCCGTGCCAAACTTATCCTCGGTAACCGTACCGTCAATAACCTGCTCGTTTACGATTTTTTTATAACTGGAATATGTGGCCATGTAAAATCCTCTTAATCATTATACTGTTAGGATTCTCCATCCGTAAGTATTACCACTGTATACCAATGAAAATCCTGCGCCCTCTGTGTTAACTGTAAGATCAGCAGCATCGCCCATTATGAGCCTACCGTTACGTGATACTGTTAATGCAAAACTATCAAAAGTTTTTCTAAGATCAAAAAATCTAATTTCATCACCCGTGACTGGATTTGCTGGAAGTGTTGCGGTTACTACCCCGGAATTTGTGTCCACAAAATATTGTCCATTTGCTACTGCGCTGAAACTACTTGTCTGTGTAAAATTAGCGAAAGTTGCTGCGGCAAATGTTAAATTTCCACTTCCGTCTGTTTGTAAAAAATCACCCTCAGAACCGTCTGCGGTAGGAAGTTTCCAAGTAACATTGGATGTAACTGTGTCTGGAGAAGTTAAAGCGACATAGTTCGTATTATCCTGGTCACCAAACCTAAGTGCACCTTGCGATGTTATCTGCTGATGACTGTTAACAAGGAAGTTACCAGTGCCTTCTGGATCAATTGTAATGTCAAGATTGTCAGCAGCACTGATTGAAGTATTGGTGATGTTAAGACCACCTAACGCTCCGCCGACTTCACCTGTTGTAATCTTTCTAGCCATTTTACTTTCCTTTTACTACGCCGTCACTGTAGATGTTTCAATGCCCATTGCTACGGCACTAACACCAACACCTGAAGCGTAAACTTTAATTATTTTTCCAGCGTCTAATACTAAACCTGTTCTCTCCAACACACCCTTGGGTGCTAAAACAACATCGTATTCAATGAATTCGTCGTTGTTTGGAGTACCCGGTGATGCTACCGTTGTTACTGCTAATCTAAGCGTGATGTTACCAGTAGTCCTGTTAACCATGCTCACACTAGCCACCGCAAAGGTATCAGCAGGTGTTACATACAAGTCTTGGTATGTAGTAGCACTTACGTCTAAAGTTCCTAGTCTTCCTGTTGCCATTTTATTTCTTCTCCACTGTTATTTATGTTAAGAAGTAGTTAAATGCTATCGGAAGACCGACAACACCACTTCTAAAATCAAATGTTGCATTCATTTTAATTGGCTGATTTGTTGTTGTACTAATAGTGTTATTTTGGATAGTAATAAATCCAGCCGTCACACTATTTACGTTAAGCGCGGCGCCACCGCCACCAATTTGTGAACTAATATATGCCTTAATAGCCCTTTGTGTTGGTACAATGTTATCTGAGTTAGCACTAAAGAACGGATCCGTACTAAATTCAGTAACACTAGCACTATTACCACCCAGTGTAACTTCACCAAGTGTTAATTCCTGCAATCCTGAAATGTTAAATGCATCAGCATTCAATGTAGCAACACCCGTTGACTGTTCAATCGTAAACAGATCACCAACTCTGAAGTTACCATCTTGGTCTGTTGATGTAAAGAACACCCTACCGCCATTATCATCTCTAGTCTCAAATGCTTGATTAGGCAGTTTATTAGGCACACCTGGATAGTTCGTACTTGCAAATCCGCCAGTACCAATGTCTAGGAAGTCGTGTCCTGTTAGGCGTACCTGTGAGTATCTAATTCTAGTTGTAACGCTTACTTGATCATTTGGTGTATCAAACACTGTCATATCCGGAGCAACCTGAAGGAACGCTGTCTGAGATCCGTCATATTCTCCTAACAATGATAGTACCTGAACCAATTTAAATGTTCTGTCTGGTAGGTGTCCAAACACAACGTTTGATCCTACAGCAGGAACTTTTGATAACTGTCTTACTGCTATGAATGATCCGCTTTGGAATATGTCCGCGTAACCGTTACCACTAAACAAGTCTGCACTTGCTGATACGTATCCAGTTCCTCTGTCTACGAAGGACGGTTGTCCCAGTGCGCCCTTGCCAATTCTAACCTGTGTTGGAGCCTCATATGTGTTGTTAGGATCCGTAATTGTTAGAGTTGGTGCAGTAGCATATCCTGAACCTGGTTCCGTAATTCTAATTGCAAAGATTTTTTCACTTGCAACGAATGCTCTTCCCTGTGTTCTCGTACCTTCCTTAATTTGAATTGCGCCTGTACCTGAACCCTGTCTACATCCAACAAAACTTCCAACCTGCTGTGGATTACCAAATGCAGTTGCTACCAATCCGTTTGATTCGGAGTGTGTGCGTGCAGTCCAAACTATACCGTCTGTTGAAGTGGCATAATCTGCCCCGTCGCTTACTGCAACAAATGTGCCCTGTCCGTACTCAATGTGCGACCAAGAAGCAGTTGCTGGTAGTGTGCTTGCTATCCAATTCTGTCCACCATCTATGCTTACCGCTGCTGTCGTTCCGCTTGTGGATGAAACTGCTACGAATCTGTTGTTTCCGTGTGCAATTGAACTCCAGTTAGAGGATGAAGGAAGTGTAACAGCACTCCATGTTGCTCCTTTGTCTGAGCTCCATGCTGATTTATCAGTTCCGCTTGCTGTAACCACCCAAACACCTGCACCGTATGCAATAGCATCCCAAGTTGCAGTTGAAGGTAGTGCCGCCGCTGTTGTACCCCAAGTTAGGCCGCCGTCTTCGGAAATTGCTGCTTCTGTCGATCCTGACTTAACAGCCATCCAAACATTGCCGCCATATCCTAGCGCATTCCAACTTCCTGTTGAAGGTAAGTTTCCGCCTGCGGTCCAAGTAACACCGCCATCTGCTGTAAATGCCGTGTCGTCTATACCAATTCCTCCAGCAATGGCAACTATTCTTGCATCATTTTCTGTTGCCTTACCAGGAATTGTTGTGAAAGATCCTGCCCCAGTTGCTTCAAATATTGCTCCTGTTAGGATGGAATTTGATCCAAAGGATAGCCAAGGTGTATCTCCTGGTTCGCTAATCGTATAAGCTCTACCAGTTACAAAGTTACCTGCTTCTACTTCCTTGTCCATTCTTCCGCCTGCAAGTGCCGTCCATGTTGTGCTTACAGGTAGATTTCCTCCCGCACTCCAATTTTCAGCATCCGATGAAATGTTAGTAACATTTCCACTCGCGCTTGGAAGGGCAATAAAGTTACCACCGTTGGATGTTCCTGAACTATCAAAATCCAGTATAGCACCGTTTGATGTATTAATAGCAGTTATGGTAATTGTTATGTCGTTGGTTGTATCAGTGCCGCCTAGTGCAGATCCCTTGATTAATATTGTATCAAGTCTTGCATATCCCGTGCCGCCTGATTTTAAATTAATCGCATATTTTATACCTTTTTTGAATATATCAAAGGTAGCATCAACTCCACTTCCTGATGTTGAAAATGGTGCCGTTGCTAGATAGTTTTCAAAGATATCTTTGTACGCAACATCAGCCCACGTAGTTGAAGTAGCCAATGTTCTTACTGTTTCACTTCTTGGCGGAGCACTAAATGTTACATTCGGCTGTATAGTATATGTTGTTGATGCATCCGGTGATGTAATTGTTGTTCCAGGAACAATATGATCCCAACCAGCACCACCCGTTGAAGGTTTAGTTACAGTAGCAATCTTGGTTCCCGAATTGTATGTAGCAATAATACCAATCTGCCCAACACCGTTACCACCGTCTAGGTATATTCTCATTCCTATGTATGCCAATGACGTTTGGCTGTCAGTTGCTGCCAGCGTAATCTGTGTTGTTGTTCCACCCTGTGCAGTGTTTGCTGACTGGATGTATCCAAATCCACCAAAGTTTCCTGCTGCTTCCGGAGCATTAGTTGAATCGTCTACATTATCAAGCAATCTTACATTGAATACTGCATCATCTCTGTATTCTTTTTCTTGTTTAGCACTAGCATCAGCCCCAGCACCAAACAGTCCCCACTGTGCTTCAGTGTATTCAGAACCTGCGTTATCATATTCTAACACATAAATCTGATCCGCACCATCCGTTGGAACTGATCCTGCTGTTGCTTCAAACTGTAATCTGTTATCAACAATCGCAGTTCCTGGTGTTTCTGAACTGTCAAAGCCTTCAGCAACCGAACCAAAGTCACCATATGAGTTGTTACCGTTGGTACCTCTGATTCTACCACCTTCCGTTGACAGGTAACCAATGTGTGAGTAGTATGTAAACACTGATACAAGCTCTGCTCTACCATTGTTTGCTACCCAAGCACCGATACCATCCGAAATAACTTGTGTAAAGTCGTTTGATACAATAGAGTCATTACCGCCGTTGTGCAATGCTCCGTCGATCTTCTGTCCGATTGCCGCATTACCAAATGTACAATTGTTCTGTACGTATGGTGAACGTGCAATAATCCATGTTCTAAAGTCGTCTGGTCCCCAGCCTGGATCTAGTGAACAGTAAGCACCCGCTGAAACTCTTGAAGTGCCGTATTCATTTTCAGGTAATAGATCCCCATTCAATCCATCTAGTGTTTGATTTCTAATTCCTGTTCCATTTCTTAGGTAATAGAAGTCTTCTTCCTGTGAACCAAGAACAGCGTTTGCATAGTATCTAGCAACGTATCTTGATTTATAGTTTGAAGTCCACTGTAGGTCCCATTTAAGTGCATCAATGTATGTGTCTACATCTCTTGCACATAATTCTTCATTGTACACCAGTTCAACTGCCATGCTTCCTGATGCAGTTGTTAGTGTAATCGCACTCGTAGCATAGCGTGTTGTTCCGATAGTGAATGTGGTCGAATCAACAACATTCTGTACATAATATGTTGTACCTGCAACTATATTTCCAAATGTTGAACCAGTAAATTTAATTGCTGTATTTCTCTTTAGCCAACTAGTATCGCTAATTGTAATAACATTTGTTGTTGCAGTGGTATTTGTTGCAGTATCGCTGTATACATCATCAATGTATGCACTCATTTCTGCTTTGATAAATGCTCTATTCTGTTCCAGTTTTAATCTAGCATAATCTCTTACACGCAGATCAGTTTGGCAAACTTCACCTTCATTAGTTGCACCAAAGAATATTGTATCTAGTTTATCCATTAGTGCAGCAGTTCTTGATGCCGCCGTAACTTCACTGTTTAGATATGTTGCTGTATCATCAGCAATAACCTGTGCAAGATACTTGTATGATGCTCTCGTTGCCGCTTTTTGTCCTAGATCAAACACATCACTAGCCGTACTTCTCAAGTATGATAGGCCAGCAACGTGTGTTGCATAATCTGTGTTTAGCATGAAGTCAAACATAACTGCTTCAAGAATCAGTCTAGTATCTCTCTTACACTTTTCTTCGTTGTAAGTTAAATTAGGATAATTTGTTGAAATGTATGTATCAACCAGTGTAACCAATGCTTCCTGCTGTGCATCAAGTGTTTCCGCAGCAGTTATTAATGCTGCTGTTGAGCTGACTGCATCAGTTGCTGTTGGATAGTTTTCTACATGAACCGGAATGCTTAATGATGCTCCGTCAACAAGTGTAAATGTTGAACCTCCAAATGTTGCACTGATAGTAAGAGTGTTGTTTGCTGGTGTTGATATTACCCAGTATTTTGTGTTTGCAACTAGATTTTTATCAGTTTCCAATGGAATAAAAGCATCGCCCACTTCCAACCCATGATTAGTTGTAGTTGTTATCACATTGGTTGCTATTCCAGAAATAGTCACATTTGGTAAGTCTGATCCTGTTGAATCACCAGCCAGTGTGTCAAGTATTATTTGGAAATTGTTTTCGACAAAAGTTTCAGCAGTTGCTCCCGCATCAGTATTTGTGTACTGTGGAATGGTGCTTTGTAATGCCGTAACTGAAATGTTTCTAACAACATCTCCTAGTAGTGTTTTTAGGAAGTTGTACGCAGCAATAGTCTGTGGAACTGTTGCTTCTGATAATGCTCTCACTGAGCTCGTTCCATCCCAATATGCCTTAGCAGCATTTAGTGTTTGGAAACTTCCACCGTATGTTAGATCATAACTTAGTGCGTCAACAATATATCCAACATCTTGTTTACATTTTGTTTTACTATATTTCAATGTAGGATAGTTATTTGTAATATATTGAATAACTTCTTCCTGCAAGAATTTTTTATTCTCAGTTATATTTTTTCTTGCTGTTCCGTAACCTACTAGATATGAACTGTTGTATCCTGTTGGATCAGTAAACGAAGTTGTATGTTTTGTTCCAAGTCTAAAATCAACCTGTTCTCTCATAACATCAACTAATTTAGTTGTTAGGTTCGCAGTATCAGCATCATCAGCAACAGGCCATGTCTGATCCTGTGCAGTAGTATTTCCTGCAGTCGGTGTTATGCTAGTTCCTGATACGATACTTCCAATAAATGTTTTTAAATGATCAAATGTTCCAATTGTGTGGAAAGAATCACTTATGTCTAAATTTCTATCGCTCGCTGCTGCTGCTCTTACGTTGGTTGAACGAACTTCGTCACCAAGAATAACAGTCTCTGCAGGAACAATGATAGGTAATACTTCTTTGTATCTTCCTGATTTAACGTTAATGGTTGTATTTGGAACTATTCTTTCAGGAATAGCAGTAGTATCGCCTGCCGTAATTGTGTCAGTAACTATTGCCATTAGTGTGGCAATTGTAGTTGATACACCTGATTCTGTAGTATAGTCTGTGTTAATGTACTGTGCTGCTACCGCAGATGAATCTGACACATCTTGATATGCCACTGCAGGTGCTTCATTGTTCAACACATTGTTGATAATTGTTTCTAAATATGTGTAAGCAGCAACTGATTGTGCTGCTTCGTTGCTTAAACCTGCACCATAAACTTGCACTTCGTCTGGAGATGAAAATTCCGCTTCTGCTCCAAGACCGCCAACAAATGATAGAGCCGCTGCTCTCATTTTTAAGTTGCCGCCGTGTCCAAGATCCCAAATTAATCTGTCAATGATGAATCCAACGTCTCTTTCACACTTGTATTCATCGTAGTCAAATGCTGCCCAAATACCAGAGCCTCCTGCAACTTGTGCTTCAATCCAACTTGTTGTTTCTCTCTGTAAGAATGCTCTGTTTAATTCTAATAGATGCTGTGCATTTGGATTTCTTGGTCCGTTTTCTACCTGCTCACAGGCATATCTAATTGTTTTCCAAGGTTTGTCCAAAGTCTTACCAAAAACTGGTGCTGGACTATCCGTTCCGTGTGGTGCAACATAGTAAACTTGATCCGTGCTGCCCAATGTTCTCCATTCAGGTAGTGTTCCGTTTGATACAAGAACCTGTCCTTCTATACCCACTGGCAATCTCGCAGGGCCTGCTCCTGAGTAGTAAACAAGATCTCCTGTGGTAGTTAGAACGTCTAGATCATTACCAATTGTAAATGCGTTCCAGTAAGATCCTGAAACGTCCTGATCCGGTCTTGAGTTAGCAGCGCCGCCGCCTTCTGCACCTATTGTGGATCCGTCGTCTGCTTCCGATCTGTGATTCTGTATACAGATATAGTTGTTTGCACCGTATCTGATCAAATCTCCTAGGAAGTATTCCGTATCGTCAGTCCAGACACCTTTCCAACTTAAACCCTCATTCAGTTTGTCCCAATACAGTGCATTTCCTGGTAATGCTCCTGCTGTTCCTGTCATTGTTCCACTGTCTGTGGATGGTGTAAATACTGCTCCGCCTGGAGTTGTAGAAATTGTAAAGTTGGTTACGTCTACTATGGCTTTAACATAGTATGTTGCACCCGTAAATACATTTCCAAAAGTTGTTCCTGTAAATTTGATTGCCATGTTTGCAACCATACCAGTCGTATCGTTACAGGTAAATTGATTATTTGAATTTGATGTTGCAGAAACTGTTACTACAACTGAAGGAGAATCCTGTTTTGCTCTATATGTATATCCGTTAAGATTAACAACTTCACCAATCTTATAAGAACTTGCAACGTCCCAGTCATTTGAGAAAGTAAAGTTTTCAGCAAACAGATCCCAATCTGTGTTTCCTGATGCTGTTGGAACTGTTCCTGTATGAGTTGATTTCGAAACGTACTGGTTACCACCATAACTTACGATGTCACCATTTTGATATGCTGTACCTATGTTCCATGCATTTTCAAATTCAAAACCTTCTACAAACTGATCCCAATAACCTGATGTTACATCAGCGGCAAAGTCTGTAGTTGATGTGTGTTCCTGTCCAGCCTTTACTACCCATAGACCTGAACCTTGTTTTACAACATCATTTACTTTGTATCTGGTTGTGCCCTGCCATGCACCCTTGTATTCGATACCTGTGTTGAATATTTCCCAATAAACTAGTGCTAGGTCTGCTTCTAGACCATCAACGGCACTTGCAACCGAAGTGTGTGCAGTTTTACATCTGTATGTTGAAGGACCATATCTAACCAAATCACCAACAATGTATCTGCTTGAAGTTGTCCAATCACCCTTCCAGTCTAGGCCTTCGGCATATAGATCCCATTTTGATTGATCCGCTTCTAATCCTGTTCCGGTTTCTACTCCTGGTGATCCTTTTGAAGTGGCACTGTTTGATGTGTGAGGTGTATTTGCAATATACAAACTACCACCATATCTAACAACATCGTTAACGGCATAATAAGTATCAACAGACCATTCATCTCTCCAACGTTGGCCATCACTCATCTGATTCCATTTAGTTGGATTAAAGTTTAGATCCGTGTAAAAATCGCTGTCTGATGTGTGTCCTACAGCACAAATAAATGTTTTTCCACCGTATCTTACTACATCGTCAATATAATATTGTGTCGAAGGAGTCCAATCACCCTTCCAAACAAATCTAATTCTACCTAATTTAAACTCTGCCATTTTTTGTTTCCATTGTTGTTATGTATTTATCAATATGCATCATTATATGGTTCCTCACTATT
>Ga0075479_10000609_pt1 | contig 15610 bp, 5 predicted proteins | sample DEB08_DNA_8_FD_76341 | JGI IMG/M metagenome (GOLD analysis project Ga0075479, IMG submission 76341) | Aqueous microbial communities from the Delaware River and Bay under freshwater to marine salinity gradient to study organic matter... | ecosystem: Environmental > Aquatic > Marine > Coastal ... | reverse complement strand
GATATACTATTTCAGAGTAGGATAGAAAATGAAACTCAAATTGTTCAGATTGTTTCATCTGACATTAACGGAGGAATATTCAGAAAATTTGCTTTGCCGGAAGGAAACCAAATCAAACAAATTGTCAGTAATAATGGTATTATAGAAATTCTATTCCGCTAATTCTCCTTCATCAATGGAAACATACCCATCCCTTACTGGAATATCTTGTAACTGATCAATCTCTTGCAGCACTGCGTTTAGAGCAATTTGAGCATTTTGCCTGTGACCTTCACCTAGAACATGACTTGAATATCTCGCTTCTTCGAAAATTCTATCTAAAGATATCAATGATTGTTCACTAATTGGTAAAGCTGACCTAATAGCAATCTCGAATTCTCTAACGGTTTCGAAGTCTCTTCTCAAGAAACCTCTACGCATCAAAATCTGGCAAAGGCTCTCATAGCAATTATAAATTGCTTCTCTGAACTCATCTCCTGCTGCTAAAAGCTCAGCAGTATAACTGAAAATTCCTGCTAATTCATCGATTGTAGCATTACGTCTTCGTTGATAATATAATCCGCTACCGGCAATTCCAATTAATAGAATCAATAATAATGAACCATAAAGTAATGATTCCAGAATAGATGACTGTTCAGTAACTTCATACTCTATAGTTACATGCGGATTTAAATTCTGCTGAGTGGCTAACCAAGTTCTGTTAGATGGATCAATAAACAGAGAGTCAGAATAGAAGTTAATCCCTAATTCTCCCCAGAAATTCCTATCCCAAAGCGTAGGTAGGCCTTCTATTGATTTGAACTCATATGTAAACAAACCATCATCATCAGTCATTTCTATCGCTCTAAAATGTGTTTGACCTGATGAAGAATTAATTAAAGATGCTGACATAGAAATGTTAGGTACAGGTTCTAGAGAATCTACTGCAGTCACATTGACTGTGCCTCGAATAATTCTTGTATCTTTCTCGAGTTTAATTATCTCTGGTGTGAACTTGAAATTTACAGGTATCATTATCGAAACTGATAGGTCTTCTGACCCACCATTTAGATATCTAGTACTATCTGATTCTACTTTAACAATCAAGTCAATAGGGCCGGCAGGCATTGGATAATGGGCATTAGATTGGATTCTAAAGTGCCCTGTTGCTTCGTCCCATTGTACGTTAGCATTCTCTGGTCCATCAGATAGCCAGTGTAAAGTCACGGTCATGTCTTCAATAACATTACCACCGCCACCGATTTCTAAAATTCTACCCTCAATCTTAATTGGATGTTCAACATCACTTCTAATTATAGTTTCAGAAATCCATAATATTTCAATTTCAATATCTGATCTGACATATACAGACATATTATAGTTGATTGGAAGATAATAAGTCTCCCCTGAGAACTCTACTAAAATATCATGTTGACCTCTTTCTATGGAATAACCCAATGCATGATCGAACTCATAAAAACCATTTGCCATTGTTGTTGTTCTACCAATTTCTTCTCCATCAAGATAAATTATTATCTCTCTGTTCACTAATCCAGGGAGCCCGTCTGAATCAGCATCATATAGTCTACCAGTAAAGTTCCATTGCCCTCCACGAGTAACGATACTCGATTCAACTTGTAAAGAGATTCCTGAATGATAGGCAATAGTCAGATTCGATTCAGCCACCCCTTCACGATAATATCCTTGTTGTGGTGCCTTGACGGTTATTGTATGAACTCCTACATCTAAGAATTCTGAGACTTCCCAAGTTAATGACCAATCACCATTTTCATCACTTGAAGTAATTCCAATCAATACTCCGTCGATAAATATCTCTAAAGAATGATTTGAAAGATATCCGCCAGGAAGATTATCTTTAACCGTACCTTGCAATAACAAATTATCACCTACAGCTACTGCACTCGGTTCAGAGATAGATACTTCAGTTGATGAAAATACGATAAATACTGATGAAGAATTAGATGAAAGAATAAAATCTTCGCCTTCAAAAATAATTTTAACTATTCTAGGACCTAAAGGCATATCGGAAGGAACAGGTATGAATAAACTGAAATTTCCATTAGAATCTACATCTAGGCCCGTTAATAGTTGCTCATTCATGTAAACTGATAGAGCCCTGTCAGGAAGAGAGCGACCTGCTCCGTCTGTCAGCATTCCTTCAATGACAAGTAATTGGTTACGATCTATTTCTCCGGGAGGAGTCGTAAGAACTACTTGAGAGGTTTGTGTAACATTGAAAATAGATTCAGAAGATGATGGGAGATAATATTCTGGATTCAAAGAATCTCCTTGACCCATTGGGTCAACCCAAGTAAATCCTCCAAAGAATTCTGCCTTTACTATGTGTGCTCCAAAATCAGTATCTAATGGAAGGTCATAAGTTATTGACCATATACCAGTGGAAGAATTGCTTAGAGTTGTATAAATCGCTCCAACATCAGATCCATCTATTGACAAATGTATGACACCTCCAGATTCAACTCCATTTTCTATTAATGGATCACCATGTTCATCTAATAAGGTACCATGGAATGTAACAGATTCACCGGAAATCGAAGAGCCGGTGATTTCGGTTATCTCGATTACAGTTGGTGCTAAAACAATGACTCTAGTTGATGTTTCATCACCAACAAGGCCCGTAGTCCCCTCAATCCCTGGGAATATTACATTGATTTCCATAGGTCCTGCAACCCTGTTTGAATCTACAACAAACGAAGTATTAGCTAAACCAGAGGAGTCTGTAGTTACATTAGAGATTATAACTCCATCAACAATTATAGAAACAACTACCGAGTCTACGGGCGAAGCAGAATTATCAATTAATGAAAGTGAGATATTCATTTCTTCACCTCGAACAATTCTACTGTCAGGATCTAAATCAAGAGGGCTGACGATTGTCAGTAGAGAATAACCTCTGCTATCGAAAAATCCTAGCCCAGTACTTGATTGATAATAATTAACATTAGGTGTAAAAGTTGCTGAGATATTGTGAGTACCTCTAGGGAAAGTTAAGTCAAGACGGATACTTGCAGACCAAGAACCATTCAATTCTACGTTGCTGCTTAATACAGTAAAGGTATCATCATCACCATCAATTTCAAAAATTAAACTCGGAGCTAAGGTATTTCCTTGCCTATCAATAATAGCACTACCATTACTAGAAGTTAAAGTTCCAGTAACATTGAATATTTCTCCTGCAGCAGGATTATCGGTGATATTGTCTACAGTAATCAATGTTGAAGAGCGAACTGTAATGGTGGAAATTAATGTTATTGTATTATGCAAAGTACCAGAGCCATTAAAGTAGAGTATTGTATCTATTTGGCCAAGAGGATGTGAATCGGGAATAAAGAATGTGAAGTTCACTAGACCTTGGGAGTTGGAATTTCTCTCATTCAGCCATGTATCATGGAATTCAGCAGCGACCGTTAATCCTTCCAAAGGAATATCAGCGTTACTAGATTCAACAATTCTAGCAGACAAAGTAACATTAGAACCTCTCTCGACGACTGTATTAATTATTGGTGATTTATCTACAAATGTGGTCACACCTCTAACTAAAATCGTATCATTTCCAGTGCCAGTCAAGTAGAAGGGGGTGCTGCCTTCGACTACACTAACGACAACTGTTTTTATTCCGCTGCTAACTCCATCACCGAGTGGATCTGTAGGTACTGTAATATTGAAACTACCATTACTAGATGTGACATGATTAGTAACTAGAGTTTCACTCAAGTCATTTAAGAAAAATACCTCTACAGCCATTGGTCCATCAACTGTCCTATTGGAATCCACAGCATCTAAGACCTGCCCCGATATTGAGAATGTTGATCCTGCGGTCACCTCATTAGGGAATCGATCTAGGTCAATTGTACTAGATACCTGTACTGTTAAATTTGATGTACTTTGATTTCCTGACCATCTTCCTGCATTCGTATCTGTGAGATTATCTTGGATATCGTCTGGAGCTATGATTGTAACGTTATAAAATCCAGGAGGAGTATTTGCTGGAATAATTGGACTAAAAGTGACTATTCCATCAGACTGAGTTCGGCCGGACTGAAGAGTTTGCTCTAGAGGACCTCCGGAGTCAAATATTACGTCTGCAGAAATATCATTGATTGGAGAACCATCTGCAATATCTGTTATTGTAGCATTAATTAACATAGTTTCTCCGGCGATTACGATCAGAGAAGAAGGAGATGACTCAACAATCATCTCAGTTTGTATTCCTGCATCAACAGAATCAGCATCTGATACTTTGTAATATTCTCCTCCGGCAGGTGGATTAATCGAATAATCAAGGAAAACTCTCAATTCATACACGCCAGATGCAATCTCTCCGGGCATAAAGAAAGAAATATTATATTCGCCATTTACCGGATTGATGAAACTGCCACCGAGTCTCATGACTGTATCTGGTGCCGGAGACCCATCAGGTAAAGGCGGTAAATCAGATGGAACTAGCAATTGCGCCACAATAGAAGAGTTATTTCCAATAACAGGAGTACCAAGATTCTTATCTTGAGCAAACCCTGATACCCAATTAGAAATACCTCTTGGCGTCCATTCAGTACCAAGATTAACAATTGCATTGGACTGTCCCTGGATTCTAACTGTATCTATAATGCTTGCAGGGTTTAGCCAAGTACTTCCTGAGAAGTTTAACACCCAAGAGTAGTCGCCAGCTGGTGCTGTTGCCTCAGGCACCCATACAGGCGTAATTCTAGGAGTCTCAGGATCGGAAATATTCCAAACTGACGTACCATTGAAATCCAAAATGTATGTTCCCAAGAAACTAGTCAACGATGTATTAGTATGATCAGTGAGAATGACCTCAACTGATGCCTGATTACCTCTTGATTGAGGTACAAGTTCATAAGAAAAACTTACGTTACTTCTAATCCCATGTTCCGTCAAGTAATTCACCTGATCATTGGCAAAAAGTCCTTCAGCATCAAATTGTATCTTTACTTCAACAGGCCCTGAAGGAATTGAAACATCATCCGCAGAAAATAACCAGCTAACATTAAATTGACCCGGTGAACTTGTCCAATTTGAACTGTTCAAATACCAAGTCTTCAAGGTTTGATAAGGGCCACTAACGGAGGCTCTTCTCATTTGTAAATAGAGTGTACCATTTAATGCTTCAGGTGTATCGCCAAAACTCAATACTGTTCCGTTAAGATATATCTGTGAATCAATATCTAAGAATGTATTATTCAAGTCAGTGCCCTCCAAAGAAACCGTTAAATTAGGAGCAGGAGTTATATTAAAGTTGAAATTATCAGTATGAGGTCTAATATGGTAACTTGGAATTGTTGCATTATTCAAATCATCTTGATGCCAACCCAAGAATGAAATAGAGGCACTAATTAGTCCTAATGGTTCTGATTCGGATATTGGTATATTGAATTCATAGTATCCAGAAGTACCGACATTTGAGATTAAGCTAACTGGACCGTCTACACTGGTAGTGTAATTCAAAATTACTTGTAGGTTATCAATTAAAGAAACATCTTCATACTCAGGGTTCTCAAGTTTGAGATAACCTGTAACACTGGAGTTCACACCAACACCCAGCATTGGCTGGTTTATCGGAGGAGGTGATTGGAAAGAGGTTGTCGCATCATCAGTGATATTTATCCTCCAAGAGAATGATATCCCCTGAGAACCAACGTAGGCTTTCTCAAATATTTGTAACACCAATGCACCGTATCCTGGCTTAATTGGTAATAGAGGCTTACCTGTTAACTCAAATGAACCATTTTCATCAGTGGTTCCCGATGCTACGAGATAATCTGACTTAGCCGCAGGTCCCGGAACAGAACTAGTTTCGTTATCAGGTACGAGGTATAAATTAAGAGAGACGTTCTCAACTAAAGTCTGGTTATCTACAAACCTTAGAGTACCGTTCAACCAGAAATCATCACCGGATAGATCTCTATCAAAGGTACTTGGACCCCATTCTTCATCTACTACTTCCAAGAGATTTGGTGGAGGACATGCTTCAAATGGAACCCACCCTAAAGTCACATTTCCTTGATTCAGATTCGTCTGCATTTGGACTTCTACCCATGTAGTAAAATGATTCCCATAGACTTCATACGCTTTCCCATTCCAATCACCTCCAGAGAATCCAGTGACCTTTCGTGCAGCAAGACCTGCGTGGCGAAGCATAACAGTAAATACAGTAGCAAATTGATCACAAGAACCCTCTCGAGTATTGTTAAGAATATAATACGTCAAATCACTCTCATTATCAGTACCAGGAGGGATTACCGGGTCATTATTCCTCAAGAATGTAGTAGTAGAATTACCGTTAATCAAGAAATTTTGAATTGATTCAACTTTTTCCCAAGCTGAAAATGCACCAGATTCACTAATTACTGCTTGTGTGATAGACAAAGGAATACTACTCTGACGGGCCAAGTACGGTTGTGGTAAATCCTTACCATAATCACTTCCAAGGAATGCAGTAGTATTTTCTCTAACCTGAGGTCCGAAGAATACATCAGGGCTACTCACGGATACTTGATCTACTGACAGAAGTGAAACTCCAATATCTCTAGTGTAATTAGAGAAGTTTAATATCGCCCCGGAATCACTCCAGTATGTCCAGTTGACAGTATTATATGGTACGATTAATTCGCCACTGGGTTTTATCTCAGCACCAGAAGAGTATGTAATTGTCCAGTCATTAGTACCATTCCCTATCCAAAATGATCTGTGCGCAACACCCTGAATAGTACCGGTATCAACGAGAATAGGTTTTCCACCAACTAAAGTACTGTTTACTCCAAATGAAATACCCGTGTAATAATCATATGTGTGCCAACGCCAGTAATTGGTTATATTCAAATCTATATCTGTAAAATTTTCTGCTGTGAATATTAACATGTTAGGATCAATATCATCACTTGGATCCCATGGGTCGCTTATAGAGCCATTACAATCCAACGACCAAAAATCAGGTCCACATTCGTCACCATCTGGAATTCCTCCACCATCTGTATCAGGATTCAACCAATCGAGACCTATAGCCTGTTCAATGGTATCTGGAATACCATCACCATCAGTATCTAATGGATTCAAATCATCTTCAGAATTATTTTGAGGATTTGTTCCATCGAGATATTCTTGGCCATCAGTAACTCCTCCGTCATCTGTATCTGCATCATCCCAGAGTGTGAAGTAGGTGTCTACAGTCCCATTTCCGCCAAAACCGAATATTAAGTCACACCCAGTAGTATTTTCAAAATAATTATTCAAACCGTCACCATCAGTATCAAGAAGATTGTTGCAAGGTTCGCTAGGGTCTGTTTGATTGAGAATTTCTGATAAATCATCTACTCCATCTCCATCGGTATCTACTAGATTAGGATTTGTTGGCTGCCCCCAGGTAGCAAGTAATTCTTCCCAGTCTGCAAGGCCATCGCCGTCAGTATCAAAATAATCGTCATCACAATGTGGTTCACTGGGAGCTGGTGAGGCATCCCAACACCAGGAATGATTAGTGAATAGTACAGACACTGCTGTTGCTGGTAAGGCTACATCAACCTCTCTCAGTTCATTACCATCGATTGAACCATAACGGAATCCAATTGTCGAACCGTTAATTAATTCATAGAAAGCCATCGGAGCAGAATCCTGCCTCCAATCAAAAGGATCAGGGTCTAAACTAGTGGTTGAATTGAGTTCTAGAGATAATGACGGAGCATCCCAACTAATTATGGTTTTCACGATTATGATTTCACTCACACATGGATCTGTTTGATGACCAATAGCAAGTTCATCTCCATCGTTGACTCCACCTCCATCCGTATCGGCTAAATCCCATCGAGTGCAAGTGAGGTTTTCTTCCCAATTATCAATTCCATCATTATCAAAATCACCCACATCCTCAATCCTAGTCGGATCTGTCTCATTCAAATCTACAATTCCATTTCCATTAAGATCTTCTTCGCCGTCATCGAACTGATCACCATCAGTATTGTTATTCCTTGGATCTGATGCTTGGGGGGGGTCACCATATGCTGCATTAACTTCCACACCATCACTAATTCCATCGGAATCAGTATCAACCGCAGTGGGGTCAGTGAGTAATATTAATGCTTCATAAGAATCATTCAAGCCATCTCCATCTGTGTCATTATTATTAGGATCTGTCTGTGTAATAGAATCGACCTCAGCTGTAAATATTGCACACCCTCCGGGGCCTAATCCTAGAACAGGATTGCAAGGAGACTCTGTAGCAGTCATATTATTTGGACCAGGTCTAAAGTATTGAGTAGGAGGATTAGTAGAGCCATTTCTAGTCCCCCATGTAGGATTAACATATTCGTATAAATTTATGAGACCGTCACCATCAGGATCTCCAAAAGTTCCGTCAACGTTCGAAGCAGAAGTTGGATCTAGATTATTTGCGACTTCCCAGCCATCTGGCATCCCATCACCATCTGTATCCCAACCATCCGGATCTTCGTCAATTAGTCCATCACCATCGTCGTCGTCACTAGAACAATCAGCATCTCCATCTCCATCAGGATCGAAATTATCTACTAAACCATCTTTATCATCATCAAATGTATTGAAACAAATATTACCTACTGGATCTTCATCTACACCATCTGAACCAGTTCCTTGAATGAATTGCATTGCACTTTCTTCGTCCCACTGTCTTACTGGTACTGTGCCGTTCCACCAAACTCCATTATCTAGAACATTTGCCGTTGCTGGGTCATCCCAATTGGTTGGAATAGAATACAGATACTCGTTTAAATTTGTAAAAGCATCACCATCGGGATCGCCTACTGAACCGTTTATTCCTGTTGGTGATAGAGGATCTAAGCCATATTGCCATTCCCAACCATCTGGAAGTCCATCATTGTCACTATCCCAATCTTGAGGTTGAGTATTAATTATGAACTCTAAACCATAAGTTAATCCATCCCCATCATCATCACTTGTGGCAAGTGCTTCCCAACTTCCAAACTCGATAGTCGAGTATGACGCAAGTAACATCACTGCAGTGAACAGAAATGCAGAACGACGTTTTGTTAGAAGTTCTTTGTCTTTGGAAATTAAAGAAACACTCCGCAAACTAGTCACCTCTAATACCCTTGGCGCTAATTAGAGGTCTTAAGAAGAATGGAGCGTCGTTCGGACAAAAATACAATCAGACCAGTTCTATATCGTCATCGTCGTAACGATTGGGGTTGGAGAACTGTTCAGAAGAAGAATTTGTTTCACCTAACTCTTCATCGATTTCATCATTATCTTCAACATCATCTCCATCCATGTTCATAGATTCAATTAGCGCCATATGAGAAGCCCATCTACGGCGATTCATACTGCTCTGAACTCCAGCTATAATTAGTAAAAATCCTACTACTAAGACTATTATTGTCAAAGGTCTAGGATGACTAATTTCATTAATTACAATATCAATCACACTACCTAAATCTACAGTCATAATTACGGTTTTCTTAGCAGTATAATCATCAGACCAACTTTGGCTTGTATCTAGAGTTCCATCAATTACGTATGCCAGAGGCATTGCTGTGACTAATACAGGGACTTTATCACCATTGTTCGCATCAGATGGAACATAGACTTTCAGATTAAAACTCAACTCTTCATATGCTCCAAGTTGAATAAAACTAGATCCTGATGGCCCCTCAATCTCTGCAGTCCAACCCTGCGCTTCAACTTCAGCATCTAGAAGAATTGTCATTTCAGTGTTTCCTTCATTCTTGACCTTCATTTGAATTGAGTAATCTTCGCCCGGAACTGCTTTCCTATCTTGAGTGACTTGAACAATTTCTAAATTAGGCATATCTGAAGCAATTTCGAAAGTCATAGGTAGATCGAAATATCGTGGTTCTGATTCCTCTGTATCTTCAATAATTCTGAGATATACAGTATGATTTCCTTGCTCAACTTGGGTGGTTAGAGTGACTGTGATGAATACTTCAATAAATCCACCAGGGCTTAATGAAACTCGAGGGGCTGCTTCGCTATTTTCATCTTCTATTCTAAATTGCCACTGTCCATAAATTGGGCTAATATCTAAATTTTCTTGTAAGGTAGCCGGATTTTGAATCCTCCACCAAAGAGCAGTGTCGCCAGAATTAGCACTACTAGTTATCCTAGCACGCAGATCAACTACAGCGTTACCTGACCCAGGAGAGCATAGAGAAACTTCAATTTGTCCCAATGGAGAACCATCGCAATCTTGTGATACTTCAGCTCTGATACCAAATGTTCTTTGTATAGTAAAAACTATTGTACTCCTAAGTGAAGAATTACCAGAACTCGTCACTTCAATTTCAATTGTACCTAAATCGTCATCGGCACGATCGTTAGATGGTTTGATATTCAATAGTAATACTTGTGTAGCATGTCTCTCTAAGAAAGAAGTATGGAAGGTTCCATCACCTACATCTTCTAAGATTCTCTCACCTGTGTTATTATCATAAACTTGGATAATTGATTTAGATCTTTTTAGTACATCAATACGGAACATATCTGCATCAAAACCAGTATTGAAAATCTCTAGTAGGAAAGGAGTAAACTCTCCATATTCCACATACCTAGGTATGGAACTATCGATATCATCAGGACGTGTAGAGTTAGCAATTGGTAACTCATGGTCCTCATCCCAAACTGAAACAGCAGGAGGTTGGAAGACATCTATCTTCTCTAAAATCACATTCAATGTATCCTGGTGAACTACAGTTTGCACTCCATCCACTTCTGCCTCAGCGACTGCCCGGATGTCAATGCTACTAGGAGTTCCCGTCAAATCGTCAGGAGCCTGGAGTGTAAGTATAGGGTTTAGGATATCTCCACCTGCATCTAATGAATAAACGCTAGAGTCAGAGTCGAATTCTATTAGCCAAGAACTTCCCAAATTTGTCATTACTTCAAGCTCCACTGACATTGATTTAGTAGAATCTCCTCTGTGAACTAACTGAAGAGGAATGGGAGTTATCTCGCCGGGAGCAATATATTCTGTTTGTCTATCCATTCCGTGATTAATAGAAACTCCAAATTGATGCATTTCAACTGGCTGATGCTCAATCAAAACTAAATTTCCTTGAATATCAGTAACCTCTAACTCTACCGTATATTCTCCTGCAGGTACTCCACCAGGATATGTCCAGGAGTAATGTCCGAATATTCCTTCATTAGTATCATCTATATCTGGATCATCATCACTGATTTCTTTATCGATTCTATAGTTCCCTAGTGAGTCTCTCAATAATAACCTGACACTATCGATGTCATAACGACCAAATGCACTTTTAACATCAAAAGTAAATTGCATTAATCTTTGTTCAATGATATCATTCGGGTACCATTCCAAAACTGGGCCCTCGGAAAGCTCGTCTCCATCCCTTTGTAGGTACACAATACTATTCGAAATCGCATTAGTTTCTACTTCAATTTCAGAATGACGATTTGATTCACCATCTATTTCATTCCAGGCAACCTCTGCTGTACATGTCGAGCCGAATGGACCTCCACTGCTGTCACAACCTGACATCTCAGCAGAAATTGTAATTTCAATGGTTTCATCCTCTAAAACCATGAAAGAGCTCGTAGAACCAAGGTCTACCTCAAACTCTTCATGATCAAAGTTGCAACTATTACCTATTCCAGTATTACAAGCATCTGCACTCCATTCTGCTTGACCGATAGAAGAACCTCCAGCTCTTACATTAATTGTCCAATCTACTGAAGAACCGCTAGGACCTACCGCTTTCAGGAAAAGATCCAGAGGCAAATAATAACTTCCTGAACTAGAACCTTGATTTGGTCTGCCGAATATCTCTATAGAAGACAATAACTCTTGGCTAATGAATTCAATTGTTTCATCGAGTGCACTTGCGGTTTCCTGACCTCCGGAATCAGGAATTTTTGTAGTAATTAAACCATCACCATCAGTAGTTGAATCAGCAGATGCCAAATATAGTGTATAAAGCTCGATTGTTTCCTCGGAATTATAAGAAAGAGGGCTCTCTTCCAACTCTAAATTTGAGAATTGTGAGGAATAGATAGGAGTTAACATGAGTAATGTCAGGAAAAGAGCAATACGAACGGTTTTGAGACCTTCCCGAGCGTTCCTAGTCACTTGCACGTATCTCGGCTGTTCGCAGACTGTTAAAGAGTTCTCATCATAAGTTCCGTATCTGCATCTATTTCCGGGACATATTAGAGCCGCGCGATTCAAGACTAAGTTCGTACGCCCTAAGGCCGCAGGGGTACCCGAGTGGTCAAAGGGGCCGGACTTAAGCTCCGGTGGCAAGGCCTTCGTGGGTTCGAATCCCACCCCCTGCACCACCTAGGCCAAAAAGGCTTGAAATCACTTAATTTTAGTCATTGAGCAACCCAATGTTCCATCACCGTTCAATATATCCAACTTCGTAATAACTACAGAAGCTGCCTTTACACTATTTGGAATAGATACTTCCTCCAAAAGACGATGAGCCAAGGTTTCAAGAAGTGAAAATCGACCCAAGGATAAGACATCGTCAAGAGACTCTATCAAATATTCATAATTCAATACTTCTTCCAACTTATCATTTTCAGGATTTCTAACTTCAGATAGTATTACATAGATATCAAATTTAACTTTCTGTGGATTCCCTATCTCAAAATCATGAACTCCGATATCTACAGCTCTAACTATGTCTTCTAAGAAAAGTGTTGTAACTCCGTTGAATGAGGATAATAAATTAGAAATTGCATCTTTGTGAGATGTCATAATTTCACTCCGTTTCAAAAACTACATCCCTAGATCTTGAAAGAAATCTTTCACCTGAGTCTACGTAGATTACTTGACCGGTAACTGCCTGAGCACGCATCAAATAACAGACCGCATCAGCAATGTCCCCAGGATTTGGACCATAACCCAAAGGTGAACTAGACTGTGCGCGTTCAAATCCTTCGTTGGTTTGTGAATCACTCGCTAGTGTATGGCCGGGAGATACTGCATTTACTCTTACTTTAGGAGCAAGACTTCTCGCTAAAGTATCTGTTAAACCTAGCATTGTGTATTTTGATGCTGTGTACGATAAATGGTCAGGATTTGGATTGTAAAGTTTTTGATCTAGAATATTCACCACACTACCTGTATCGTCTTTTTGCAAATTTTCATACATTTCTTTAATCAATAAAATAGGTATTTTAGCATTTATCTGCATATGTTTGTCCCATAATTCCGGAGTAATGTTGGAGATATCATCATGCACAAATAGCGATGCATTGTTAACAATAGCGTTGAGTGAACCAAACTCTTCAATTGCAGAGGAAATTAATTTTTTGACGCTGGAGATATCTGATAAATCTCCTTGACAAATTACAGCAGAGCCACCATTTGAAATAATCATATTTGCAGTTTCTTCGGCATCTTCATGCGAATTTCTGTAATGAACCAAAACTTTGTACCCTTTACTAGACAGACGAAGACAGATTTCTCTACCAATTCTCTTCGAGCCCCCGGTAACTAGTACAACACCCTGAGACATAGTATTCCGAAGGAGAGGTGCAATATGACATCTTGTATTCAAAGAAGTTCACAATTCGCTTACAGAATAGTTTTCGTCATGGTCTTGCTCGAAGGTATCAATGTCAACGCGTCTTCCCACTGTTGATGGACAAAATCAGTCAATAGATGATGTTTTAAGACATAATGGGAAAAGCTCGCTTGAAAGAAGAAGGGAAAAAAGAAAACGTCTACCTAAGTGGTTTAGAACCAGTCTTCCAACGGGTGATTCTCAGAAGAAATTTAATGATACTAAATCAAATGTTCATGAACATGGACTCCACACCGTTTGTGAAGAGGCAAGGTGTCCAAATGTACACGATTGCTGGGCGAGAGGAACAGCTACATTCATGATTGCAGGAGAGGTGTGCACGAGAGGCTGTAGATTTTGTGCAGTTGGAACTATCAAGAAACCTCCTGAACTCGATCCATTGGAACCCGCTGAATTGGCTGAAGCGATTGAAAAAATGAATATTTCACATGCTGTCATTACGGTAGTTAATAGAGATGATTTACCGGATGGAGGGGCTGAACATTACAGAAAATGTTTGTTAGAAGTTAATAGTAGAACACCAGAAGTCGGATTGGAACTATTGTGTTCAGACTTAGAAGGGAATTTAGATGCTTTAGAGAGTTTACTTGAAGACTTACCAATCAAGGTTTTTGCTCACAACGTAGAATGTGTACCACGGCTAGATATTCAAGTCAGAGATCCGAGAGCTTCTTTTGAACAATCACTAACGATTTTGGCCCACGCTAAGAAATTAAGACCAGATTTAAAAATCAAATCTAGTATTATGGTCGGCTTAGGTGAAAAAGACGAAGAAATTGTCGATGCTATGAAATTACTTCGGGATGCTGGAGTAGATATGATAACTTTGGGCCAATATCTTCAACCAAGTGATAGGCACTTATCTATAGATAGATTTCCAGAACCAAAACAATTCGCTGAGTGGGATAAGATTGCCAGAGATTTAGGATTCAAGGCCGTAGCAAGCGGGCCTTTGGTAAGGTCCTCTTACAGGGCAGGACTTTTGTTCGAGGAGGCCGAAGGTGCAGAGCCAGTGGTCACTAGGGAGTCAACAGGTTCTGCTGTTAGTTACCTAAATCCAACAAAGAATTTGTGATTCGTGAAAGCCAACAAATATGAGTAAGAAGAGGTTGTTAGATACATGGTGGAGAAGGAGACGGGGTCGATACACGTCCCTGATGCGCCATATCGTCCAGGCGATGTACCAAAATTTGAACAATGGACATGGAAACCTGAAGATTTGAATCTACTTGACATTGAATGTTCAGTAGAAGATGCTGAGAGGCATGCTAATGGATTAATCAGAGTATTGGATGATAGTCACGAAGCGAAAGGAGAGTGGAATCCAAAACTAAGTTCTGAGGTTTTAATCAAAGGATTGGAACACATGCTTAGAATGAGGATTTTTGATGAAAGAATGATGAAGATGCAACGTACAGGTAAACTTTCATTTTACATGCGTTCATTTGGAGAAGAGGCTGTTGCAATAGCACAAACAATGGCACTTGAAAAACAAGATTGGTTATTCCCTACATATAGACAGCCGGGCGCACAATTCGTCAGAGGAAGAGATATGGTTAGTATGATTTGTCACTGTATCGGAAATGAAGAAGATAATGTCAAAGGAAGACAAATGCCTGTGCATTATACTTACAAAGAAGGAAGATATATCTCAGTTTCAAGTCCTGTAGGCACACAATTTAGTCAAGCTGTAGGCGTAGCATTGGCTTCTAAATACAAACAACTTGATGAAGTAACAATAACTTGGATTGGTGATGGAGCAAGTGCTGAAGGCGACTATCATTATGCACTTAATTTCGCTAGCATTTTCAATGCACCTGTGATTTTAAACGTAGTTAATAACCAATGGGCAATATCAACACATTCTAATTTCGCCAGTAAAAATCAGAATTTTGCAATTAGAGGTATACCATATGGAATTCCAAGTATTAGAGTTGATGGAAATGATTTTCTCGCCCTGTATTCAGTTACAAAATGGGCAAGAGATAGGGCTGCTAATAATTTAG
>Ga0075479_10000606_pt1 | contig 15655 bp, 15 predicted proteins | sample DEB08_DNA_8_FD_76341 | JGI IMG/M metagenome (GOLD analysis project Ga0075479, IMG submission 76341) | Aqueous microbial communities from the Delaware River and Bay under freshwater to marine salinity gradient to study organic matter... | ecosystem: Environmental > Aquatic > Marine > Coastal ... | reverse complement strand
TCATATTGTACCTGTTGGGTTGTTATTGCTGTGTTCGTTGAGCTGTTCACAACTTAAACTCAACAAGGTGCTTATAAATTCAAAGGGTAAAAAAAGATTCAATCTCTCACGGATTCAGGTACATTTAAGTAAATGATAAAAAATACGGCCATTCTTGCTACAATAAGATTATTGAGAGCCCCAAAGCTTATCAGAAAAACGTTTCATACTATTATACTGATTGTCGAGTATGTTTTTTATTATTTTCTTCTGAGTCTCTCCAGCGGCACCACCTACTATTTTATTGTTCAGGTTCTGCATATCATTCAAAAACTTCCGTGCTGTTTCCTCTGATTCTCTGATAGACCTGAAATAGCCTTTTTTTTCTGTATTAAAGCTCCTATAGCTTAAGTTTAAGTATTCGGCAATGGTCTGCTTTTCCTTATGGCTTACATTGTTTTCTTCTAGGAGGCTCTGAACTCTCTCAAGTTGTTTATATTCTTTACTAAGTCCCTTATTTGTTCTATCTACTTCTATGAATTCCCTATTTATGTCTTCAATAAGATTATCAAGCTCTCTTTGTAGCTCACGTTCTCTGCGGGCCAGTTCTTTTTCTGAAATCTCTGAATTAACTTTGGAGAGAGTTTTCTTTTGGTTAGACAATTCTTTCTTTGAAACTTCTTTGTCTGCTGAACTTAATTCCCTAGAATTAGGGCTATTATTTTGAACCGGTTTTTCAGTGCTTTTTGAGTTTGTATCTGATCCAGTCGCTGTTAGCGCTTCACTATCAGTCTTGCTGGAAGAATCAGCTCCATTCTTATCTTCTGATTTGTTCCTCTTAGGAATTGTTTTTTGATTGCCTCTTTTTTCAGATGCACTTTCAACAGTTTCTCTTTTAAGAGTTTCCTCATTTACTTCTTGAACAGAGGCCACCTCTACTGGAATTGAATCATCTGACACAAAAATACCTGCTACTCCTGCCAGGGTACAAAGTAAAATAACCGCTAAAGCTTTATAAGGTTTATTCATCAATTTTCCAGATATTTAGTTGGCGCACATTTAATATGGTACTAAATAAATACACGAAAGGTTTAAAATATATTACATTTATTATAACAACTAACCTGTTGATACATGAAAACCGATCAGACTTAGGTACTCATCATTAAGTTAATCGATATTGATAATGGGATTGCAAGGCCAGATCGCTGTAGACACGTCATAGATCACCATGAGTCAATTGGCATCTTGTTTTCGTCTTAGTGCTAAAGGTCTGGTGAGTCTATTACTCTTTATATTTTTCTCTATGGAGTCATTGCGAAATAGTTGCCAATGTGTTTTCAGAGGCTGTTTTACTTTTCAATTACACAGAAGGTATAATAAAAAGCCTAAGGTGTATGTATTTGGCTTACAAAAAAATGTATGATTATTGAGAAATCATTTTTACGTTTAAGGAGTTTTTCTTGACTGTAGGCAATTTTAATTTCAATTTGTTAATCACGGTTCTTTTGGTCGGCTTTAACGTTACGTCTTATGGCCAGGAAGTACCACGAACCGGAACCTTCATAGATACACTTAAGTTTTCTAATGGTGACACTATGAAGTTCAAAGCTCTTGTACCAGAGAGTTTACCCAAAGAAAAGAAACTGGGGTTAATTCTAGCCTTTCATCCACATGGTGGTAACGAGAACTCTATGGTAAACTGGCCGTCAAAAGTCTTTTTAGAACGACAGAAAGTTCTTAATGATTATGTGATTATTGGTCTTAAATCGGGACGTCCAAAGGGATATAAAGAACACGTTGGTGATTGGGAGCCTGTCGATCACGGTCCTGCATATCAAACCTTTCAGTGGGCTATAAAAACCTACCCCATAGACCCGCGACGAGTTCATATTATAGGTTGGTCCAGAGGTGGGTTCATGGCAACTCGTTTTATTTGGCGCTATTTAAAAGATTTTGCCACCGTGACTGCCTATGCTGGATCTCATAGCCCAGACTGGACAAAAAAGTCGCTTGGAGGGTATCCAAACCAAGACTGGGTAAAACTTAAATGGGAGAATGGGAAGGTCAACGGAAAGTGGATCGGGAAAAGGTTCGATTACACGGTGGACTTCAGGGAGAAAACCTTAAATGAATTCCTGCCTAAAAGCAGAGACGAGGACGCTGAATTGGCTGACTTCTTACCCGAGTTTTACCATATACACGGTGATCAAGACTACGTTATAGATGTTAATCTGACACGTTGCTTTACCAGAGAATTAGGAAAAAAAGGTGTTAGATATATCTACCGTGAACTGGATGGAGTAAATCACGCAGGAGTATTTCAAGGCAATCATGTTAACTTTACTGTTAACGATGATGTTTTTGCCTGGATCAATGCAACTCGCAATAAAATACTTCCTCTGAATGAATCAGATAAAAAAACACTTGCAACAATTGAAAAAAACATCAGTACTATGGGAGAGGTCAGGGCTATTCCACTCATTAAAGAAGCGGCTAGAATCGGTGGCCACCACGCTGGCAAAGCACTTATTAAAGCATTCAACTCTAAATCGGTAGACATTCAATTAAGTGCCGTAACAAGTGGCTACACAACAAGCTATGGCCCTGCTTTTAATGCAAAGCTTGGTATGTTAATTAAAGATAAGAAAGTAGAAAAGGATGTCAGATTTAATGCCTGCCATGTTCTTGGAAATTATGCAAAATGGCGTCAACTTGATGCCCAGAAAATAATTCTTGAAGCAGTCCTGGATACATCGCTCAGTCAGTTTATCCGGTTTCAGCTTATTACTGCGATTTCAAGATCTTATGAATTTATGGTACCAGGAAACATGTATGATGACAGGAAGATTATCCACACACTTGTTAAACTTTTGGATGACCCGGATGGTGGTGTTCGTGGCTACGCACATATGGTCCTCAAAAAAGGAACTAGTGGAGTTGGGAAATTCGGTTATGATGCCAGGCACAATAAAAATGATCGCCAGGCAGCTGTGAGGCTCTGGAAAAATTGGGCTGCAAAAGTCACGGTCCCTCTACTTTCCGACAACTTCGTCAAAAAGCGTTAGTCTTATAAGGTGGGATAGGGTAATCTGTTTAGTCAAAGATAATTGCCACCAAAAAGTAGTTATTAAGACTCTTAAAGGTAGAAAATATCTAAAATTTTCACAACTCAAAAAAAAATACTGCCGGAGACCGGCAGCATTTTTGTGTGTTGTGTATGTGTGCGCTGAGAATGTTTTACTTTTCATATATTCACGAACTCAAGATTTATATTCTTTACAGCTTTTGCTTTTTTATAGAAAAATTTTTACAAACCTTCCCAAAGCCTCACTGAGTCTACCTCAAGAGTACCACCATCGAGTGCTTTAAAAGTAAATTCCTTGCGGTCATTTAAAGTGACTTTTTCGTGTTCAAAAACCTGCCTATTACCATTCATAACTATAATCATTTTACCCGGTTTAAATTCGACATGCAGATCATTCCATTTGCCCAATTCAAAACCAGACTTTCTGTTTTCAAAGGTTTCACTTTTAAGTAGTCTCAGGTTATAGCCTTTGTCTTTTAGGAAAAAATTTATAACATGATGTCCAAAGTCGATTTTCGGACGGGATTCAGTAATTGCTTCGCCGGTGTATTTGAAGCGAATTTTACAGACAAACTGAGGTGGAATTTTCTCTAGGCGAATCACCGGTCCTAAACCAAGGTGGTGATCTCTATTCAGAGCCTTCATAGCTTCTTCTTTTGTTTTGAAATCTTGAGCGCCAATGAGAATGCCGTCTTTCACCTGCCAGTTTTTAGTTCGCTTTTGCCAGAATTCCGGATTTAATTCCCCGTCAAAATCATCGGCGTAAAGCAATTTTAAACTTGTGAAGAGTTCTGATTCATTGGAGCTTGATTGGCAACCTATGCCGATTAATACGGTTAAACTTATAAGTGAAATGAGTTTTAACATAGATCTTCCTTTCTCCTGGGAGCGCCGATTTATAATCGGCATTGTAAAAGTGATTTAAATTTACCTGGGAGCACAGCCGTCTCGGCTGTAAAAGTTATTTAAACAGGCGAGACGCCTGTGCTCCCGGATGTTTTTACTTTGACTGAAATGCCTTGCTCTGTACCAGAGCATGGAAGAATTCACTTAAGGCGTAGTTTTTACTTTTTGCTGACTTCATAATTTTAACTGCGAGGGCGTCGTCAGTAAATGCGAATGAACGACCAAGGCCATAGGCGACTAAGGCTTCTGTAAAGCCGCGGGAAAAATCATCTTTACGTTTGGCAATGATATCACGCATTTCAAAGTAGTTAGCGAACTCCGGTCCATTGTGAAACTGTCCTGATGTATCGATTACGCCTTTTTTATTCTTCTTTGTTACTTCGTGCTTATCAGTTAAACGCCATTTACCGGCTGCGCTAAAGTTTTCCAGGCCAAAACCAATTGGGTCTATCTTGCGGTGACAACTGGCACATTGAGCAGCTTCGGTGTGAGCGGCTAATTTTTGACGAATGGTAAGGTTTTTACCTTTCACGGCAGATAACTGCGGAACATTTGCCGGAGCCGGCGGGGGAGGGCTGTTTAAGAGGTGACGAAGAACCCAGGCTCCACGCTCAACGGGGCTGGATTCAACTCCGTCACTTCCCATAGCGTGAATTGCAGCCATACCAAGTAAACCTCCATATGGTGAGTTCTCAGGAAGTTTAACTTTGCGGAAGTGGTCACCTTTAACATCTTTAAGTCCATAATAAGTTCCCATAAGTCCGTTGACAATGACATAATCACTTTTTAGTAAATTGCCGATATAACCGGACTCATTACCTCTTAACAGGTGAGCAAAGCTCTTATATACTTCCTGACGGGCAGCAGCTCTGGTACTTTCATCGAATTCACGGTGAAGATTGGTATCGAACTGGAAGAAATCCAGACGCTTCATATCGAGCCACTGGTGCACAAAGCCGTCTATGAATTTATCGGAGCGCTTATCTGCAATCATGCGATCTACCTGCTTACGTAAAATATCAGCTTGCTTGAGTTTACCTGCTTTGGCAAGATCCAAAAGTTGCTCATCTGGAGGACTGCTCCAAAGGAAATAAGCCAGACGAACAGCTAGTTCACGCTGGGTAAGAGCACGACGGCTTTCATCTGTTCCCGGTTCATTTAAATAGAGGAAACCCGGAGAAGCCAAAATGATACTCAATGGGAGTTTGATAGCCTCTTCAAGAGGGCTCCAATCAGAGATGCCGACTGAGCCGTTTGTGCGCTCTTCTTTATACAAATCCATCAATTGATCAAGGAACTTTTCCGAAGGGTCAGTTTCACGCATAGTCATACGAGCAAAATCTTTGAGGGCAGTTCTCACTTCCCTGGCTTCCGACCAGTAGTCACGCGTGTTCTTAGCGCCCTTAAGCTTATGCTTATCGAAAATCTTATCTAGAATGCTCATGGTTTTATTCACTTTTATCGGGCCTTCAACCTCTATCCAGTCGATCCAGATTGAGGCTGGAGTACCATAACCATTTTTCTGCTTGTGTTTGGCAAAAACAGATCGCAAAGCTGTTCCTTTGGCTGGTTGTCTTTCCTGAACAGCAAACTCACGTTGGGTATCAGCTGTTACTAAGACCTCAGTTTCTATTAAGCTCGGTTGAGCGACAGTACCGGTAATATGGTGAGTGCTTATCGGAAAGCCTTCTAAACCGTTTTGAACTTGATTCTGTCTCTGAGGATGCCCCAGTTCGATAAAGTGTCTGAAAGCAGGAGCTCCTTCAGCTATACCGGCGCTTATTCTAATTTTATAAATTCCCGGAGGCATACTGCCAGCTGGAGGTGTAATATCTAAACGACCAAATCCCCAGGTTGTTTTTAAGTAAGTACCGCGATCATTACCAGGCAGACTTAAATAATATTTGGTGTAATTGTAGACACGATCCTTAGTCGTCTGACCAAATAAAATTCTACCGGCATCACGAAAACCATAGTCCTGGGGATCCGGAGCACCTTTCAGCTTTGCGGAATTTATGTAGAACAATTCCTTATCCGAGGAATTTTTTTTCTTTTTGGCATTCTTTTTGAACTCTGCCAGCATTGCCTTGTTTTCCGGCAACTCAGCAATCTTATCAACTGCAGCTTTCCATTCATCTATTCTTTTTTGCCTTTCATCCAAAGTAATAATAGTCTTTCGAAGTTGAGGGTTTATGGTCTTTTCAGGTTCGACACGGTAGGCCATAGGTTTAGTGAAGCCTTTAGTTTTCCGACGTTCAAAAAACTCATCCAAAGCCTTGCGGCCAATTTCTAAATACTTCTCGAATTGATCACTCGAAATGAATTGCGTGGCACCAGAAGTATCGTAGCTGCCGCCACCACCATCTTGCGGTAAGTCTTTGACATCTACTTCCACACCAAGAGCTTCTCTAATAGTATTTAGATACTCACGGCGATTAAGTCGACGCATGGGAATTTTACCACCGGAATCTGACAGGAATTTACGGGCATCTACCATTGTAGCAGCCAGGTCGTCCAGAAAGTTAGCCTTTTCATCGTTTGTCGGCTGCTTTTTCTTTTCAGGCGGCATTTCTCCGGAATTTATAGAGCCTAGTACTTTCTGCCAGCGTTCGGCCTGTTCAATTGTTTGTATATGGAAAGGTAGGTCTTCCAGATTAACTTTGCCTTTTTCGGTATCGGCATCGTGACAATCCATACAGTAGCGATTGAGAAATTCCATATTCTTAGCTGGAAGTACAGCTTTCTTTTCGGCTGCCATAGCGGATAATCCAAGAGCCAGTGATAATGTAAGAGTTAAAGTTTTCATGCCATCAACTCCTTAACTATCCCTTTACTGTCGCCGTGGCTGGATGCTTTAACACCAGCACCTTGCAGCATACTCAACCAGACATTACACAGAGGCGTATCTTTTGGTAGAACCAGATTTTGACCGTGTTTAAAGTTAGAACCACCGCCAGCAAGTAAAGTCGGGCAGTCGGTTAAATAGTGAATGGAACGAATATTGGAGCCAAATACCAAAGATGTGTGGTCAAATAGACTGGAGCCATCGGCCTCTTTAGTATTTTTCAGTTTATCGAATAAGCCAGCCAGAAGTTCACTGTGAGTTTTGTCTCTTGCTTGTGATCCCTGCATGCGTTCACCTTGAGCATAGTGGCTTATATTATGAGAACTGAGGGTTACACCAATACTGTCAAGAAGTGTTTGACCAGGCATTCTGTAAGTCATAACTCTGGTAGAATCTGTCTGCAGTGCAGCAACAATTAAGTCATACATTACTTTGATTGCGTCCTTACCATGAAGGCCTTCAGCGGGTTCATCCAAAGGAGCTTTTGTCTTTGGAATACTCAACCACTGCTCATCTTTAGCCAGTCTGGTTTCGATATCGCGAATACTCTGGAAGTACTCACCAACCTTATCGGTATCAGATTTTGAAAGCCCTTTTTGAACTCGTTTAGCCTCTGTTAATACAGCGTCAAGTACACTGCGTTTTTTATTGATAATAGCCTGGCGTTGTTCAAGTGGCATTTTCTCTTCTGAAAACAGTTTATGGAAAAGCTTAACTGGCTCATCCAGACCTGACATTGGCTTACCATTTCGGTCCCAGGCTAATGATGAACCAGGACCGTGACCGGCAGATTTGCCTTTCTCACTATCAAGCTGGATTGATTTAAAGCGTGTATCAACACCGAATTGATTCGCTGCAACCTGATCAAGAGAGATACTGTTTGAAAATTTCTGGCCGGGAACGGCATAACGATTGGCTCCTGTCAACCAGAAAGTACTGCCGTAGTGAGCATCTTGACTATACTGATGTGTACAGCCTTGAACAATACTGAAGTCTTTTTTGTGTCTGGCTAATGGAGCCAATCCTTCAGACAGTTTGTAGTTAAAGCCAGTGTCCTTAACATCGGGGAACCAGGTCTCCTGAGTGACACCAAATCCTATTCCAAGACAAACTATTCGCTTGGGGATTTTCCCAGACTGTTTTTTTGTTGAAGCGTGTGCTTTATAACCAAGAGAGGGCAAAAAGGGCAGGGCAATGAGAGCACCAGACCCTCGCAAAAAATGTCTTCTGTTCAAATTCATAATGAGTAAATTCCTAACTGTTTATGGAACAATTGTGCTTAGGACATCATGAAATGACAAAATGAAGATTTTTTTGGAAGTTTTGAATACCAATATTCTTTTTTCACTATCCGCAGATTACGGAGATTAACACAGATTTTTTAATTGATGCTAAATCTTATTGATAATAGAGGAAAAATAATAGTCAGTTTGGGCAAGAAAACCATGAATAACGATCAAGATAAGCAAACCTATGATTTATTGGGGGTTGCATGAAATTCACACAGAGGCGAGGTAAATGGAGGTTAGTCCATTTTGAATCTAAAAAACCTTCAATATAAAAGACTGGTTCTAAATTATTAAAAAAATCTGCGTTTATCTGTGTAATCTGCGGATTAAAAAGATCTATCTTATATCCCAATTCGATGATGTATTAAACCGGGACAATAGCTCCGTGCTTTTTGAGCTCAGAGTGAACTTTAGCAATAGGGACATCGCCAGGAGTTACATTGAGCTTAGCAGCCAGAACGGCATTTACTGCGGCGGCCTGTCCCATGCCCATACAGGAGGCCTGAACACGAGCAGCGGAATTAGCTAAACGGTCACTGGATAGACAGCGTCCAGCTACCATTATATTTTTGGATCCTTTTGGAATAAGAGCGCCACGAGGAATCGTCGGTACCACGCCGTGCTTCAACTTCTGTGGTTTGACGCCATTTTCATCGTGAAGATCAATGGGGTAGAAAGAGTAACAGACGGCATCCTTGAACTTTCTGCCACCGGTATAGTCATTTACCGTAATAATTGTCTCGCCTTTTATGCGATAAGTTTCTCGACTGGCTGTTTCGGTCATCATGCGATCGATACTGGCATTTTCGCCACCGGGGATCGTTTTGAGAAATTTAAGCATACGCAAAACCGATTTCCTTCCCGCAAGATTGGTTTGGGTTTGGGTGGCTGCAGTCGATGAATCCGCTCCAAAAATGTGATTACAATTACCACTTTTATTGCGAATTGGCTGCATCGCATTGCCACCCCAGGTATCCCCTTTCTGAAGACGACCTTCCTTAATAGCTTGATTGTACATCGCCTGAATCTTTTTCTTATTTTTATTTACTTCAGCCATGTCAAAACCTTTATAGATGACAGAGTGAGTTCCCGGTTGGCGAACGTCACCACGCATACGCTCCATACCGAGCATGCCGACAACCGTAGCACCACCAGAACAATCGATAATTTGCTTACAATTTAATTGATAACGCACACCCTGACCGACGACATCTACGAGCCATCCCTTAGGAGTCTGAACAACTTTTTCAGGGAATTGATAATAGGCCAATGATACACCGGCATCCAGACAGGCTTCTTCAGCCAGTAGAGAATAGAGTTGACCATTTATGTTGACATGGTAGTAGACATGACCTTTATTGGCGACTGAAAAGTCTTGTAGCGGCTTACAGTCAACTTCACGCGATTTTTTAACAAGCTCCCAGCCTATTCCCGAAATAACCTGTTTGCCCCAGGCATGGAATAATCCAGGGAAACAAACTCCGCCAGTTGTTGTCGTTCCCCCAAGTTGTGAATTTCTTTCGAGGAGAACTGTCTTGGCCCCCATACGGCCGGCTTGTATAGCGGCAACGTGACCGGCTGAACCACCACCAACTACCAAAACATCAACATCGAGAATATCCGGATTCTCAGCTGAAGGTTCAGGAAGGTTTTGGGCCTCAGCTTTAAATACTAAGCCTGAAGATGCGAGTATGACTGTACCAGCTAGATGTTTTGTAAGAAATTGGCGACGATCCATAATGATTTTCCATTATCTAAATTTGTTTCGTTCACTCTTGTTTATAGAGGTATTTTAATCATTATTGATTTGAAAGAAAAGGTTCTTACAGGAGATTAGTTTTTTATTGGCCATGAAACCTGTTTTTCTAATTTTCTAAACTGATATTTCTTAGGCACCGAGTTTTTTCTTTGTGAAACAGGAATCATATCTACTCTTTTTTAGGAGCGCCTTTAAAAATTAGTCTGGCGTCTTCATTTTTAAGTACGTAAATACCAAGGCCTTTATCATTTGTGTCTGTGACTAGCCACACGTGACTTTCAAAACTTCTTTCACAGGTTTCTGTAAACCCTGGTTCAATTTTTCCTCGCCATGGCTTGCGCCTACCAGACCAATCAATCCAATATATTTTTATTGCCTGTTTTGACTTATTGATAAATTCTAATTTCACGGCTTTGCCGGATTTTCCAGACTTCATTAACTTTTCATTAGCAGGATCCATCCACTCGAGGCCTACAACAAGCTCTTCAAGGACCTTTTTAATCCTCAGACGAATTTCAGGGTCTTGATGCTTAGTCAGCTTTTTGAGCTTCTTCGCGACAGTCTCATCTTCATTAAGTAATTTAATGAGTTCTTTAGTGGCCTGCTCTCTTACCTTATAGCTTTTGTGGCCAAGTTGCTCTAGGGCGATTTCAACTTTGGCGGAAGTATTTTCGTCATTTGCTATGAGCTGTGTAAATAATAAAAAAGCTACGAAAAAAACCATATATTTCCCTAAGCTTTTCATTTTCATGTTTCCTCAAAAAATCTCAATAAGTAGCTGTTTTTAAGCGCAAGGTCTAATCACTCTATTAATCTAAAATAGGCTTTAATTCCTCACCATCAATATAAATTTTACCATTATCTACTTTTACACTTGAACCCTTAGGTAATTTACCATAATCTTTGCCATTTACAGTCAAGTGACCATTTTTTAAATTAATAATAATGCTACCTGCATGAATTATAGTCTTAGATTTTCCATTGCTCACACTAATAGTACCCGGAGAATTGAGTGAGATATTGACGTTTGTTGATTTTTTCCAAGCCTTTTTAACTATGCCGAAAGTTGCATAGCATATAATAAAAACGAGGAATAAGTTAAGTATACCATCAAGATGGATGATTTTTGTTTTAGTAGTTTGCATTAACCAACCTTAAATTAGATCTTTCTACATTAGAGTTGTCGTAAATTTTTCCAGGATGACAATTGCCTTGAAAATTATTTCACTTTAAATTTAGGCTTGTACTTATCCATCTCAGCTTGCCATAGAGCTAAGCTACTTTTCATTTTGTTTATTACTTCAGGGAATTGGTAGAAAAGATTCTCTTTCTCAGCAATGTCTTTTTCTAAATCAAAAAGCATCTCACAGTTAACATCAAGTATGTATTTCCATTTGCCCATGCGAAAAGCCTTTTGTTTTCTTGCTTTACAATTGGAGCGCCAAAATAAAGTTCTTTCGATGTTCTTACTCTTTTCATTAAGAATAGGAAGAAGGTCTACTCCGTCATAGGACGGTTCATCAATACCAGCAAGTTTTAAAAAAGTCTTGGAGAGGTCCATGGTGATTGCGATCTGATTATTCCAGACCCCAGAAGGTATTGTACGGATTTTGTAAATTATTTACTTATAAGATGTTGAGTAAAAGTAAAAGTCTTTCGAAACATGAGTTCCTTAAATGTCACCTCAAAGGCTCCGTGTCCTTCGCGTCCTCTGTGGTAAATAAAAATGATTATAACCACTGAGAGCACAGAGTTCACAGAGAGAATAATTTCTGGTTTATGTGAAATACCCTGAATGTATGGGATGGCTGTAATAAAGAATAAGTAAAGGTTGAGCAGAATTCCCGCAGAGGACTACGGTCAATGTCATTGAATTAAGCTTTTTCCTGGGACCACTGAGCTCCAGCTCGACAATCGAAGGTATGCTTGACCGAAGAAGATATATGACGCACTGACAGCGCTTGTTAACAGGAGGGGACTATACCCCAGGGCTGCGCTTCGCTTACCGCTGGGCTCTATATATACCGGACCTTTAGCCCTTAATTAAATGCCGATTTAAAATCGGCGGCCCCAGGGTTTCGACTTTGTAAACTATTCCCGCAGAGGACTGCGATCAATGACATTGGGAATGCCGTGCTCCAGGGAAACTAAATACTGAGATTCACTCCGCTTCCCAGATCCGGACGTAATCAAAAATTAGGCGTTCTTCAGTGCCGTCCTTTGATTTAAATGAAAAGCGGGGACCGTGCTTGTCTTTTTTATTGTCCATAGTTACCTGTTCGTGTTTATAGGTTCTGCTGTGACCATTGACATTGAGATGGATTTTTCCTTCCTGGTATTCAATGACTAAATCGACCCATTCGTTGATCTTCATTGTAGCATTTGGCTCAGAAAACCATTTTCTCTTTTCTCCAGGTAAGCCGAGTTTGTATCCTCCTTCTTTAGTGAAGCCGAGAGAAATCATGTGATGGCCAATCTGAAAGGACGGGCGGCCAGGAACTATCTCATCAGTCACGAACTTGAAGCGCATGTGAAGGACATATTTCCTGGGAATTTTATTCAGGTGAGCAACAACTCCTAAGCCCAGGTGATGATCACGTTTGAGCTTTTTCATCGCTTCTTCTTTTGTTTTGAATTTAGGAGCGTGAATGAGTAGTCCATCTTTAATGGTTTTATTCTTTCCAGGAGCCCCCCAGTAATTCCTGTTAAATTCTCCATCGAAATCATCGGAGTAGACAAGAGTTCCTTTTTTGAAGAGCTTGGACTGAAAGTCGGCTTTTTTGACTTCAGTAACTATTTTATCAGGTTTAGCATCATTTTGTGAAATGCATCCGAAGCCAGCCGTAAATACAATAAAAATTACAAAGGTAAATTTCTTAAGCATGATAATTCCTTAGATTTAGTGATTTTCAGTAAGTCAGCAGAGCTAAATTTTCAGACATTCCACCTACTATCCCCAGAGTTTTCATTGCTGCTTTACTTAGACCTTGAGCATGACCGTCTAAAAACCACATGTTAGCAGTTTTATTGTGACGGGTGTGAATTTCTCCTGGATTGTGCCATTCAAATCCAAGGTGTTGCTTATATTCTCCATCATCATGTAATTTTACAGTATCAGCATAATAAAAGAACTCATAGGGATTATCGACCAGACTTGTTTTAACAGTAATGTATTTCGGGTCATTAATTCTTTTCCAGCCTGTTCTTGGGTTCCATTTATCATCCATGGCTACTCCATATACTCTATGTCTCCAGTTCCTTTACTGCCGTTGCGCCAGTCTCCTTTAAGAGGCCAACTAGGGCAGGTCATAACATTTTCTTCTATGGGTAAATATTGACCATCATACATAACTTTTGGCCACCAAGTATCATTACTATTAATGACGAAGTATTCGTTATTATCAGATTCGTAAAAAACTGCGGCCAACCCTTGCTGCTTTAAATTACTTAAGCAGGTGGCACTAAAGGCTTTTTCTCTCGCTTTACTAAGCGAAGGTAAAAGTATACTTGAAAGTATGCCGATAATGGCAATAACCACAAGCAATTCCAAAAGAGTAAATTTTTTATTCATAAATAAGTTCCCACATCACTTTAAATGACGATTGTCGTAATTTTTCCTCAGATGACAGAATGTGAAAATAAAAAAGAAGCCCGGTTGAGTTATGCCGGACTTCTTATATGTGGTGTATGTGCTTTGAGAATGTTTTTAAAATAATTGTCGCAATTTTTTTTCAGATGACAGGCTATTTATTTTTTTTTTTCATAAAATGTTTATTATTCAGAAAAATGTCAGGATTTGACAGCTCTGGTAATAATTGATTAATCTGAGTTGAAGGGACGACTAGATTATTCGAAGTATTAATCAAAAAAATAAGTGTTGCTGTGTTCATGAAGAAAAAAATTGCCGTATCATTGAATCTTGATCGATGTTTGATGAGGTACACCCTAATGTATAGAGGGATTCAAGAGTATGCTGAAGAGCATACGGACTGGTCTATACATTGGGATCATTATCCTGAATCCGTCTTAAGAAAATGTACGTCCAAAGAGGACTCCCATTATGCCGGTATTATCGGTCGAATTAAAAAAGATGCTTATAAAGAAGCTCAAAGACTTGATATTCCCTGTGTTAACCTTTGGTATAACAGTCAACTTCAGAAGAAAATACCATCATCGTTAAACGACTTTTACCAATCGGGTAGATTGGTTGCAGAACATTTTCTGGCTAGAGGTTTTAAGGAAATTACCAGTATTGATGTTAGAGGAGAGGCTTCGCTGCGTTTTCTAGAAGGGATTTTAAGTGTAACTAAACCCTTAGGCTACAAGGTTAAAACTTTATTTTTTGACAGACTGCATGCAGAAGGGATTAAAGCCTGGGAAGAGCAGAAGGTCATATTTGAAACCTGGGTAAAAGACTGGACTTTTCCAATGGCCATAGCCTGTTCTTTTCCTTTAGTAAGTATTTCTACTTTTTGTAGATCTATGGGGCTTAGAATTCCAGAAGATGTAGCCATTGTTTTAGCCAGTTCAGAGACTGGTATATGTGAAACAATTAAACCTTATTTGACTACAGTTGACACGGATTGTGTTAAGATTGGCTATGAAGCAGCAAGGCTCATGCATCAGATTTTAGATAATAAAGAACTGGAAAAAAACCACATTTTTATAGAACCAAAATCTGTTATAGCCAGGCAGTCGACGGATACTTATGCTACTGAAGATCAAATGGTGAAAAAAGCTTTACGTTTTATTGCCGATAATATTACCAAAGAAATTCAAGTTCTCGATGTAGTTGAACAGGTTCCTCTCAGTAAAAGTGCTTTGGAAAAACGTTTCAAAGCTGCGACGGGAACAACAATAAAAGAAGAAATTAACCGTCTTAGACTTGTTTGTGCTCAGCGCTTAATGGAAGATAAAAGCCTTAAGATAAATCAAATCCATAAAGAGTCAGGTTTCAGTTCAGCTCAACATATGTGTAGAACCTTCAAAAAGATTCTGGGATTGACTCCAGGTGAATACCGTCAAAGCTTGCTAGAGTAGGACCTATTTAATTCTCATCTATCAAAGCGTGAATTGGATGGGAATATCATTTTAAATATATAATCTGTTCAAAAAACTGGCTCATAGTATAAGTATGAGCCAGTCAGTGTGTTGTGCGTATGAGAATGTTTGTCAAAACTTTTTCAGAAACTGTTTAATTTTTACAATGTCATCTCCAACCATGTAAATAGCATTTCTTAGTTCATGTTCCGAGACATTTAAGAGTTTATGCCAGTAGCGAATTTCATCGAAGTTTTTAATGTTTATTTTTGGGTGCTTTATTTGCAATGCTGAAGGTTTTTGTGTTTTTTCATTCATAGCTACTTTTTCTAAACTCTTAGTGATATTTAATAAAACTTATGAAAGGGCCATATCTTTAGATTCTTTTTGTTCCCAGACTTTCACTTTGTAGTTTGGAGCATGAGAGTCACCTTTCGGAGGTGGAGTAAACATTTTGTGGATTGTCTCAATATCATTGTATTTCATTTCTAATCTACCAAAGCCGGCAAGCATAAGGAATATGCTATGCTCTGATGATTCAATTAATGTCGCTCTGTGCTCTTTTCCTTCTTTAGTGATAATAATGAGAGAGTCTTTACTTTCTAGATTCATATTTTCTTTCTGTGTTGGCATTTAAATAATAATAATTTACTTGAAATTTCTGAGCAGAAAATGGTGATAATGAGTATCTAATCGTCATTTTGAATTTATTTCTTTTATTCACAAACAGATTGAGCTTCAAAAATAAA
>Ga0075479_10000602_pt1 | contig 15709 bp, 9 predicted proteins | sample DEB08_DNA_8_FD_76341 | JGI IMG/M metagenome (GOLD analysis project Ga0075479, IMG submission 76341) | Aqueous microbial communities from the Delaware River and Bay under freshwater to marine salinity gradient to study organic matter... | ecosystem: Environmental > Aquatic > Marine > Coastal ... | reverse complement strand
TGCCGGATGGAAACCCACAGTCACTGGCGGTTATCGTCTGCAGGCAGAGAGTCATATCCCAGTGCGGCCCGCAAATCTGCTTTGGCCTGATGAAACAGCAGCAGAGCATCCACAAGCTTCTGCGCGGATTCTGCGGCGTACTGTTCGCGGAGGGTTACTTTCAGCAGATCCGATAATCCCGCTTCCAGATTTTCTCGTTCTCGACTGGCCAGATCTTCCGCCAGCCGGACGGCTTCCCGCGACTGCTGAACCTGCAGGAAGGCGGCTTCCAGTGCGATGTCTGCCGACTGAACTTCGACGGTGATTTTGTCGGAGACCATTCGTTGTTTTGCCGCGACCTGAGCCATTTTTCCCTGCAGAACAGCCATCTTTCCGCGTGCTTTTCGTCGTTGCACAGGAACTTCCAGAAACAACCCCGCCTCAAGTTCAAATCGGGACTTGTCACGTTTACTGCTGCTGGGAGCACCGATGTCCTGCGAAGCAGCAAGAACTGCATCGAGGCTGGGCAGAGTCAAATTCTCTGCCTGAGAGTATTCCACGCGAAGCATTGTCTGTTCGAGGGCGATGGCTCTCAATTCCGGACGCTGCTGCAGCGCCATTTGAATCTCTGCAGGTGTTGCCGCAGGATCGTGGCGATCACCAGCGGGCTGTGGCAGGTCCGGCAGAATCGCAATTGTCGGGACCGATGGTTCGCCCCGTTCATTCCTCAGGAACAGAGAAAGTTTTGCAGCCGACTGGTCCAGCTTGCGTCTGGAATCGGCCAGTCTGGATTTTCGTTCAGCGATCAAACGCAGATTATCGGTGAGTTCCGGCGGGTCGATCAACCCGGCGTCGACCTGACTTTTGATTCGGCTGCTGCGTTCCTCTGCCAGCAACAGGATTCGTTCGGCAATGTGAAAACTCTCGCCGGCCGCAACCCATTGCCAGTATGCATAGGACGCCTCGCGCACGAACTGAATCAGTTGAGCCTGAATCTGTGGTTCTGCCAACTGTTGTCCGTACTGAGCACTCCACAACGCGGAACGACGAGCGTCGACATCGACGTTTTGCAGCAGTGGCAGGCTGATGCCTGCCTTGAATTCGCCGCCGTCATTTGTCTGTCGTTCCAGGTACCACGGTTGAAAGTCTCCACGTCCAACTCGATAGCCGGCAAACGCTTCCCCGCCGGAGTAGATGGGGGCATTCACACCAAGGCTCTGACGATGCGTCTGGTAATATCCGGTGGCACTGTTTTCGCTGCTTCCCTTGAGCTTCACATCGAATTCGCCGGCCGCTGCCAGTTGTTCGCCGCGGGCGATTTCACGGATCAGAACAGCTTGCTGTAACAGTGGATAATTCTGGCTGACAGAAGAAATGACAGTCTGTAAGTCCAGCACGGGTGCGGCAGAGGCATCCGGTTGAGGAGTCGAATTCGCCGCCTCAGTGTCACTCGGCTCCGATTGTGATTCCTCGCCCACCTCGTCGGCTGCAGTCGCAGTTGGCTCGACAGCAGGCGTGTCGACAGCATTCGGCGTGTCAGCAGCAGTTGTGTCGTCAGCCGGCAGTGTGGAAGCCCGGGCATTCGGTTCTGCCTGCTCTGCGTGAATCTGGTCGGCACTCATCACCGGCGACTGCGATGAATCTTCCGTGGCGGACTGCCAGTAAGTGTTTTCTGCCGGATCATCCGTCAGGCTGACGGAAAACGACTGTGGCCCGGCGCATCCCGCGGCAAGCAATACAGTTCCGATGAACCAACACCAACGACAACCCATGTTCCAATCCCTGCCCGTTTTCCGTCACGGAGATTCCGCGTGATACGACCTTCGGCCTGACTCCGGCGTATCGTTGTCTTCGGCAATCTGCAGGGCTCAGGCCGGGGAAACGGCCAGGTGAATAATCCGTACGGCCGATTTAACACGTTCGACCGTTGTTTCCTTTGCAACCGAAACATTTTACCCATCTGCCCCTGCTTCACAGGGGTGCTGCACGCGGAGACGGATGGGGGTGGTGGCATCGCATTTGAGAGCGCGGACGGGCAACGCGGCGAGGCTTACTGCTTGGGCGGCTTGGGAGCTTTGCTCTTCTCGCCGGGTTTCTCGTCGTCATCGGGGGTGAGGACCGGCGGGAAACTGTTGAGCTGTCTCCAGACTTCCCACCACAACGGCACCTGCTCCAGCAGTACCCAGCCATTGGCCCGAACGCCCTGTCTCAGATAGCGATCATCGGGCCACTGCTGATCGGTCTGCGATGGGCGGACCAGGATCCGAAATTTGCCCTGACCATCGTCTGTTGCGTCAACGGAAACCACCTCGCCGCCGAAGGTTCCCACGGCGACCGACGGCCAGCCGGAGAACTGCACTGCCGGCCAGCCTTCGAATTGCAGGCGGACATGGTCTCCCTGATGCACCAGCGGCACATCATTGCCTTTCAGCCACACCTGTACTGCGCGGTCTTTGGTTTCCGGGACGATAGTGCAGATGGGATCCCCTTCTTTCAAAATGGACGATCCGAAGTTCGGTGTGATCTGAACCATATATCCGTCCAGTGGAGCCATCAGCAGTTGATTGGACTGAACTGCCACTTTGCGTTCCATCTCACGCAGTTCCTTTTCCGCTTTGGCAAGTTCACTTTCAGCCTTGGCAATTTCCCCTTCGGCTTTTGCAGCGTCACTGAGGGCTTTCTGGTACAGCCCATGGGCGTAGTCGATATCGACCTGGGCTTTGCGGATGTAGGCCTCCCGATCCCGTCGTTTCCCCTCAACTTCCATTCTTGCAGATGCCAGATCGGCTTTTGCTTTGCGAACATATGACTCGGCGGCCTGCAACTTCGCTTCCACTTCCTGGACCTTTTGCAGGGAGATATTTCCTCTCGCCTGCAACTCCGACAGCCTGGCGTATTCCTGTTGCAGCTGTGGTACCGCAGCCTGTTCGACAGACAGCTGCTCGCTGACGGATTCCAGCTTTTCCACTGCGGCAGAGACATAGGCATCCTGTGCCGCGGTGACGTCCGCCTTCACCTGAGTGTAAGTCTGCTCCTGTTTGGCGTAGACGTCGACAAGTCGAGTCGACGCATCGAAGCTGTCATTGGCTGCGTGAATCTGCTCCCGGGCAGTTCGAACAGTTTCCTCTGTATGCTCGAGCTGCTGCTGCAGTCTCAGTGCATATCCTTCATCGAGGTCACGAATTTCTGCGATCAACTGGCCTCTGGTTACTCGAGCGTTCTCGACGATGCCCTCGCCCCAGCGAACAATTCGTCCTTTGATTGGAGATTCAATAATCTGTTGTCGCTCCCGGGGCGCATAGGCGATGACATTTCCGCTGCCTCGAACAGACTGTTGCCACGGAGCCCACACCAGAATCAGCGATGTCAGAATCAGCCCGGCAAAGAGCACCTTTGCGATGCGTCCGGCGATCCGTGACGAACGCGCCAGACGCAGAGCCGGCAACAGTGTTTCGTCGTACGCCGCCGGGCACAGCATGGTGTGCCGATGCGATGATGCCGATGCCGCCTGGGCGGGCATCCGGGGAGGACTGTGGATGGTTTCCGGGGACATCAGTTTACCCCTCGTCCGGAGAGTTCAGTACGGCGTGAGATTCCTGCAATCTCTCCAAGGTGAATTCGTCGTGAAAGCACCGATGCAATCGATTCCCGACCAGTCACTGTGATCAGTGTCCACGGCTGTGAGGAATCCGTCAGCAGTTCAAGAAGTGGCTGACACTCCTGCTCTGGAATGGAATCCAGCAGCCCGTCGATCATCAACAGGTTGGGTGATCCTGCAATCGCCCGCGCCAGCATCAGCTTCCGCTGCTGGTTGGAGCTGAGGGGGAAGCCGCTGGTATTGATTCGCGTATCCAACCCCTCCGGAAGCTCCAGAATCTGATCCAGCAGGCCAACCTGGTCCAAAGCCACTCGCGCCTCTTCAGCATTGACGTCCGGGCGTTCGAGGTGCACGTTCTGCAGTACGGTACCTTCGAAAACTTCGATATCACGCAACAGTACTACTGATCGCCGCAGCATGTCCGGACGAAGTTCCCGAGGATCAATCCCATCGATTTCGAGGTAGCCCTGTTCGGGTTTGCGTAAGGCATACAGAAAGTCCAGCAGCATGCTTTTCCCACTGCCGCTGGGACCGCACAACGCAACACGCTCGCCCGCTGCGATCTGCAAATCGAGATGATCAAAAAGTCGACTGCCAGCGGAGCCGCGATGGACCACCTGACGAAAAGAAACTGCTGACGGGGATGGTGTCTGCGGTGACAGCATGCCATCCTGTCGCTCCATCGGCAAATCGAACAGTTGCCCCAGCTTGTCGACAGCGGCAAGCATGTCGTAGAAGCTCTCCATGTGCTTACCCAGCTTGGCAAACGATCCAACGATCACGGTGACAATCAATTCCGCCGCAACCAACTGGCCTAAAGTCAGTTCGCCGGAGATCACCAGCCAGCCTCCCAGACCAAGCAGAGCCGTGCTGGCGATTGCCTGCAATCCAAGAGAAAATAAAATCTGTCGCAGCAGGATGTGGAAGTGATGCCTGCGGGCAGTCAGATAACCATGTATCAAATGGTCCGTACGACCCAGGGCAAACTGCGGCGCACCGTAGTAGCGGAAGGAAATCGGACAACCAGACAGATCTTCCAGCCAGGCAGCCACCTGATATTTCAGCTTTGATTCCTTGATGCTGGTCGCAATCGCTCCACGACCCAGAACGAAGATGACGAAGGTGATCATTGCCAGCAGGACAACGTCAAAACCCAGAAGCCATGGGTGATAAAACCCCAGTACGGCCATGCCGACCAGCGTATTGACAACGACAGAGATCCCGTCCAGCAGCAGGCCCGCCGTAAACTTCTGAACGGTGACGACATCGAAAAATCGATTCACCAGTTCACGCCCCGGCTGGCCGTCCACCGCTTCAGCCTGCACCCGCGGCAGCCGAAACGCCAGATCTGTTGCCACTCGGGCAAACAGCCTGCGCTGAATGATTTCCGCAACCCACGTCTGCAAGCCGCGGATGGCCGCCTGAAACATCAGGAATGCAAGCAGCAGCAGTGACAGCACCAGAATCGGCTGAAGCAGTCGGCCAAAGGTGACCGTGCTGACCAGGGCCTCAATGGCCAGCGGCGTCGTCATCGCCAGAGCACCACTGACGACTGCGAAAATGATCACGATGCGAACATCGGCCGCCTCCGGAAGCAGCAGGTTCCTGGCCCGTGAGATTGGTGTCGAAAATTGACCAGCGGACTCTTCCACCAGCTTTCCCGACAATTGTGGCTGCAGCAGTACGCACTCAATTGACGTGTTCGGTTCGGGTCTTTGCAGCAGACTTTTCAGCTGCCGTCGGGAGACAAGGAGACGGGATGGTTCAGAGCTGTGATTCAGAACCGCAACCTTGCGGCCTCCCGTTGCAGAAACCCCAATCCAGTCACCCGTTTCGGGCAAACGGATGATCAGCCGGCCGCCCTCCCGAACCAGATCATAAATCTGCTTGTGAGCACAATTGATGGAACGGCACTGCATGCCGAGGCTTTGACACGATTCCAAAACCCAGCGACGCCACATGTCGGACGGCTGTCCCGGCCATGCAACCTGCGACTCCGTCAACGTGCGGTGAATTCGCGACTGCACGGAAGCCTGATCGCCTTCCACAGCGAATTGCTCAACCACCCACGTTGCAGCATCGACTTCCGCGTTGGGGTCTTCTGTATCGACTGTGGTAAGGCGTTGTGAAATCATGATGTTTCCCAGCGAGTGGGAGCTCGCCGATACTGCGAACTAACGCGATGGTGTGCGAAATGCTATACGCGAAATCTGTGTCGTCAATTGAAATTCGCAAGTTGGTGTCTTTGCTTGTTATCGTCAACCTGCTCCGGCATCCTGAGTCAGACCGCAAGACTCGCCAACGAAGAAATTGTTGCCCAAGGCGGAAATCTGTCCCTGGGAAATCATGTCAGCGAGGGGATATTCCTGAAGATGCAGTGTTTTCACGCAAAAAACCGTGCTTTCTGTCACCAATTGGGTTCTGTGCGGACCGATTCTGCGTCGACAGGACGGACCGATCAATTTTGGAAATCGCAGTCATTACGAAGGAATCCTGAGACAGGAAACAGAGCATGAAGATGATTCCCATTCTGGCTGTGCTGCTGTTTGGGCAGATCGCCGTGTCAGCAGAGCTGCCGAAAGTCGTTCTGGTTGGTGATTCCATTCGGCTGAGCTACGCAACGATTGTGGCGAAGCAATTGAGTGGCCAGGCTGAGGTCATTAGCGCGAAAGCCAATGGCGGGGACAGCAGGCGAGTCCTGCAGGGGTTGCAGGAGTGGGCGATCCGGCCGCAGCCGGATGTGGTCTGTTTCAACTGCGGCATCCATGACACAAAGAAGTTCACGGCCAACGGCAGTTTTCAGGTGGGTCCTCAGGACTACGAGAAGAACCTGCGACAGATTGTGAATCGAATTCGGGAAAGCACTCAGGCGACTGTGATTTTCATCACCACGACTCCTGTGCTGGACGCAGCGGCAGCGGCAGCTCGCCGGGGTCGTGATTATCAGCTGTTGCATTCCAGTGTGCAGCAATACAACGGGATTGCGATAAGAGTGATGCGGGAGCTGGATGTTCCGATGATCGATCTGTACGACCGGTTCAATTCCGGTCACCCCGCTCTCGACACTTTGCTTGGAAACGACGGTCTGCATCTGACAGCGGCAGGTCAGCAGCTGGCAGCCGAGATGATTTCTGCGGGAGTTCGTAAGGAGTTGCGAAAACGGACTGCAGCAACCGACGAACCATGAGGTACAGGATCGACCGTGCCGATCTCTCGGGGCGGATCTTTGCTGTCGGTCGGAAAATGTGAGTGTTACCAGAGTTGCCTGCTCGGCGCTGCAGGTTTCAACGCATCCCATAGCGCGACAGACTGCGGCTGCTGAGCGCGAATCCAGCGGACGTGGCAGCGAGCCGTGTCAGCACAATCCGCAAAAAAAAAAATCAGCGTCAAGACCTGTTGATCATGACGCTGATTCTATTTTTTGAAGAAGCTGCAGCCGGGGAACATGGCGGAGAAATTTGCAGCAGTTCAGGCTGACAAGTCTGATTCACATACTGCTGATTCCCGAATCGCCACCGCTGCTGTCCGTTTCAGTTTTTGTTGCGTTTGGGGCGTTTTTGTTCGCTGTCGTCCCCCTGCGGGCTGCTGACAGCCTCCTGATACTGTTGGAGTGTGGCGGCAATCTCTGCATCCTGCGGAGCATATGCAACTGCTTTTTCCTGCCACGCGACGGCCACATCGGGCCGACCCTGCTCGAAGAAAATGCGTGCTGTTGTGTCAAGGATACTGGGGTCTTCTTCTTTGGTCAGTTCGGCCGCCTGTCGCGCTGCTTTCAGGGCAAGATCCAGGTCGCGATATTCCTGCAGTTCAGCGGCGATTGTCCAGGCAACTTCATTCAGCAGGTTGGGATTGTCGAAGTTCTCATCAATCACCACTGCGGCATAGCTGTTGTATTCCTGTTCCATTTGGCCGCCTTTCAGCAGGCGCAGTCGAGACATCTGCAGGGACGTGCGCAGGCGAGCATCATCCTGATAGTTATTCATCAGCCGATCGAGGATTTTCACGGCACCAGCAAAATCGCCGGCTTCGACTGCCGCACCAATTTCCGTGTTGGCGCTGTCAAATGCCAGTCTGACCTTTTCTTCTTCAAGCATTTCCTCGCGATAGGCGGTCGTGTCCCAGGTACCGTTGACGACCTGATTCAGGGGTTCGTCGATTTCCATGGGATGTCCAATCCATTCCACGTTTCCGGTGGAGCCGACGATGAAGGCACAGGGAATTCCTGATCGACCAGCGGCTTGCATCCAGGCGGCGCCGGTTTCGGTCCCCTGATCGCGAGCGATGGTATATGTCAGCATCTCAGACCAGTTCTGACCGGCCTCTGTCGCCTGGCGATTCATAAACGCGTCCACGGTTGGTGCGTCTTCGTCAGTGATTCCGATGAACTGCACTTTCTCGGAGTATTGATCCTGCAGTGCGCTGATGTGCGGCATGCTTTGCAGGCATGGTCCGCACCATGTCGCCCAGAATTCCACGACGTAGACGTTGCCCTGTTCAAAATCTCCAACAGGCGCTCCCTGAACAACGGCTGCCAGTGACAGTGCCGGAGCCTTGTCGCCGACCGTCAGTTTCCTGAGTTGTCCCTGATCAGGTGCCGGTTGGTCCGGTTTGGCTTCGGCTGCGGGCACAACTTCAGGCTGGGTGTCTGAGACGGCGATGTCTGGTGTTCCCAGACCCGGATCGGCATCTGTAACTGGTGCTGCAGACTGATCGGAACACCCCACAAAGATCAACGACAGTCCAAGACAGGCCGAAAGGGACAGCTTTTTCATATTGGATTTCCTCAGAGTCCGGCAAATTGAAAGCACGGGCAGAATGCAAATCAGTTCTTTGATCCGGTCGCACGATTCCTGATTGCTTTTGGCATGCAGTGCATCACGCGGCTGACAGCAGACCGGGGCTCAGGCCGTGTTTGGAAGCCTGCGGCCATCACCAGCGTTCGCCGAAGTCTTTGCGGGGAGAGCTTATGGGTCGGCGGAGGGGCATTTGCAACGCTGGTGAAATCCTGGCACAGGATTCTCGACGGGCAATCAGATTCCCGGGGATCAGCGAGAGAATCTGCGGCGTCGAGTGCGGCAAGACGGGTCATAGGGGCTGAATTCACTGGCCAGACCGTGTTTGTCGCCGAATTCGGTCCTTGAACTTCCGGAGACAGGATTCGTGCGAAGGGCTGCAGCAATAGAAAAACCGTCACTCTGCAGGGCCACAGACTGTCTTCAGGTCTCTTTCGTCATGACGGCTCTCTCCCGCAGGAGACGGTTTTGTCACTTCGAAGTCGATTCAACCATGTGTGATGAAGCCGGCAACGTCGTCGAGTCGTGCGGGGAAGTGCAGAATTCCGGGACGAGCGACGAATTGGCGATCACGTCCGACAGTGATTGAAAACTGGCTTTTCCCGAGGATCAGGATTACAGTAGTTTTGCGATTATGAGATGCCCAATGCCACGGCAATGCCTCCAGACAATTGCGGCTCCGCGCATTTGGTTTGCCGCATGGCGATTCGGTTCCGTTCTTCTCAACGAGCAGCTTCACAGATGACAGATGGCATGAGTAACCCGTGATTCAAAACCAGTTTCAATCTTCGGTTCGGTTCCTGGCAACAACTGTCATCCGCATTCGGGCGGTGATTTCATTGCGGCTCGAATTCCGCTGGCTCATGCTGATTGCCTTGATCCTCGCAGCGCCACTGGTTTCCAGTGTCACTGCGAATTCCGGGACCGACGACTATCAAACTCAGATTCGCCCCTACCTGGCAAAGTACTGTTTTGAATGTCACGGTCCGAAACAGCAGAAGGCCGATCTGCGACTGGATACGCTGGACCCTGATCTGGTGAGTGGCAGTGACACGGACATGTGGCAGGAAGTCCTGGATCGCAGCAACGTGGGGGAGATGCCGCCTGAAGAATTTCGGCAGCCTTCCGACGCAGAGCGTCTGGCGATGGTTGATGCTCTGACCGGGCAACTGCGTCAGGCGATGGAGGCGAAACGATCAACCGGCGGCAGGAATGTACTGCGTCGCATGACGGCTTACGAATACAGCAACACGCTCCGCGATCTGCTTGACCTGGACCTGCGGTACGCCACCGACCTGCCACCGGAAGGTATTGCAAAGGAAGGTTTCAGGAACAACAGCGGAGTCCTTGGAACATCGGCGCTGCACATGGAATACTTCGAGCGAATTGCACGGTCAGCGCTGGAACGAATCATTCTGGTCCCCGAGGAAAAACCACAGCCTTACTTCGTGCATGTGGAGCCTGAACGAGCATTCGAATCCGAATCCGCAGCAGAAGCCTCTCCTCCGGCCAGACGCAGGAACAGCAGCGGTGTCGGATACACCTTCAGCAGGGGGCCGGAGTTTTCTTCCGGCGTGAAGGCGAAGCCGGGACTGTTCCGCCTGGAGCACGGATCTCCATCAGAAAATGGAATCATCCTTGCCGGGAATCGCCCCACCGATCGTGTTGGTCAGGTCTTTGCTGCAGAACGGAAGGTCGGCGGGGCCAAAGGGGCAGGGCGGTCGGGCTGGCAGCCGGAATTCCGCGTTGAGTTATACGAGGTGCCGTACGATTCCCCGGTTCTCGTTCGCATCCGATGTGCGGCGATTCCCGGCGACGGTGATTTGTTTCCACGGCTGTCCTTTGAACTGGGATCATTTCGTGGTGCGGGAGTTTCCGACCAGAAAGAAGCAGCGAATATCGAAGTGCGATCGACAGAGATGCAAACTTATGAATTCGTTGTTCAGGGGGCGAACTTTCCATTTCAATCGAACAAGCCGGCGCGGCCTTCTTACTTTCGTATCTTCAACGACTATCGCCGTGGCACCAGTCAGCTGTCGTATGAGGAATTACCAAAGCTCAATATCGACTGGGTGGAAATTACCTGCAACCACTTTGAAACATGGCCGTCGGCACAGCGACAGGCAATCCTGTTTGCTGCCGATGATGAACTCAACGAACGGGATTATACCCGGCAGGTGCTTTCACGCTTCATGGCACGCGCGTATCGCCGTCCCGTAAGTCCGTCTGAAATTGATCGGAAGCTGGCACTGTTTGCACGATTAAGACAGGCGGAGCCATCCTTCGAACACGCCATTGTATCAACACTGACCGCCGTGCTTTGCTCGCCAAATTTTCTGCTGCTGAACGAACCGGAAGCGACTGCGGTCGCGGAGGATGCCGAACCTGAAAAGCGTCAGCTGGATGACTACGAACTGGCCTCGCGTTTGTCTTACTTTCTGTGGAGTTCCATGCCCGATTCAACTCTGTTTGACCTTGCGGCCCGGCAGGAATTGAGGCAACCGGAAGTTCTGCTGAAGCAGACTCGCCGAATGCTGGCAGATCCGAAGTCTCAGGCGTTCTCCCGAAATTTTGCCGCACAGTGGCTGGACCTGGACGGCATTTGGCGTCTGGCAGTGAATCCGGAATTCTTTCAGTTCGACGACCGCACGAAGGATCTGTTTGAAGAGGAGACAATCCGTTTTCTCCACCACGTGCTGACCGCAAACCTTCCGATAGAAACATTTGTTGACTCTGATTTTGCTGTCCTGAATCCGACGCTGGCGCGACATTACCGCATTCCGGGGATCAGTGGCGGCTTTCAGGTTGCCGCTGTCAGTAAGGATCACCATCGTGGCGGCTTGCTGACTCAGGCGAGTATGCTGTTTGGCAATTCCACCGGCGCGGAAACACATCCCATTAAACGGGGGGTCTGGGTTTTGGAACGGATGCTGGATGACCCACCGCCACCGCCGCCACCAAATGTACCCGACCTGCCGGAACAGGCTGCGGTGGACGAAAGCGTGCTGTCGCTGAAGGAACGCCTGGTGGCTCACGCCGACAATACCGGCTGCCGGGACTGTCACCGAAAAATTGATCCATGGGGTGTGGCCTTCGAAAACTACAATGCACTGGGGCAGTGGCGGGAAGGCTCAACGGATCCGCTTGTGCTGCCCCCGCACCAGGATGTCAGAATTGATCCATCCACGCGGCTGCACAATGGCACGGACATCGCGAACCTGGATGATCTGAAGCAATACTTACTGAGCCGGAAACTGCCGCAATTTCGCCGCACAGTCGTTCGTAAAGTCATGTCGTACGGTCTTGGTCGTTACCTCGAATTTGCGGATCGACCAGCCGTGGATGCCATCTGCGAAACGCTGGAACAGCAGGAAAATCGGTTTCAGGTGCTGATTGAACAGATCGTTTTGTCCGAACCGTTTTCGACCAGGTGACGTCAGACCGAACGCCGGTCGTCAACCACTCGCAGTCACATCAAACTTCAACCCAAAGTGAGCTCATCGTGAAACGCAAATCATGGCATCTGAATCGGCGACGGGTGTTGAGGTCCACCGGGGTCTGCCTGCCGCTGCCGTGGCTGGAAGGAATGGCGGCTGAACAGCCGGCTCCTCAGCGGCGACGCTTCTTCGGGGGGTACTTTGCCTATGGTGTTCCGATGCCGGCTGACGATGCGGCCGACCGCATGGAACATGGCTGGTTTCCCATGGGAGAAGGCCGCGATTATGTTGCTCCAAAGATGCACGACAGCATCATGCCGATGCGGGAGAAGATCACTTTCCTCTCAGGGCTGTCACATCCATCCATGCGTGGTACATCAGCGCACAAGGGGGCTGACTACTTTCTGACCGGTGCGGATCTTCTGAAAACCTATGACAAGCAGTCGATTTCGATCGACCAGTATCTCGCTCAGGAACTTGGCAGCGAGACGCGTTTTCAGTCCATCGTGATGTCTTCGATGGGCGGGGTCAATCGCCCCTATCGCTCGTCGACCCTGTCATTCGATCGCAGTGGTCGGCCCATCCCGGCACTGAATAAACCGGCAGAGATCTTTCGTCGCATGTTTGGCCAGGTAACACCGTCGGAACAGAATGCTCTGGTCAGCCGGGGCAGCATTATCGATGAGATTCTTCATGAAGCCCGCGATCTGAATCGACGTCTTGGGGCAAATGACCGACGAAAAATGGATGAATACCTCAGTTCGGTTCGCGAAGTGGAACGCGTTACGGAACGCTCCAAACGCTGGCAGAACACCCCGAAGCCCAACGTCAATTCGGACGCACTGGATCTGGATGTCAACCCCACCAGCCCGGAAGAATACCTGACCGTGATGTATGACCTGCTGGTCCTCGCGTTTCAGACAGATTCGACTCGAGTCGCAACGTTCCAGACGGCCTGTGAGGAAGCCGGACAGACTGACAGCTTCCCCTCCGCGATTGGGCTCGCCACATCATCGCACAAGTTATCTCACGAAAAGAAGAACTACGCGGATGTTGCCAGATACATCACATTCCTGAATGAGATGCACACCAAATTCATCGGCAAGCTGGACTCCATTCAGGAAGAAGACGGAACGCTGCTGGACAACACGTTGTGTTTCTACGGCTGTGCCACCAGCAGGACTCATCAATCCATCAACTATCCGATCATCCTCAGCGGAGGCGGGAACATGGGTTTCCGGCACGGATCTCACCTGCACTACGGCGATCACGTTCCGCTGTCGAATCTGTTCGTGACGATCGCCAACCAGCTGGCTTCACCAACCGAGCGGTTCAGCGACAGCACCAGCGACATCACCGAAGTTCTGGGTTAGGTCCGTCACGCGATCAGCAAACGGCAGCAACAGCCCGCCAAAACACTTTTTCACTGAGCGATGATCATGGCACGCAGCGGTTTTCTCCTGTTCCTGTTGATCCAGAACTGCCAGTGGATTGCCGCCGCCGAACGGCCCAACATTCTGTTCATCTTTACCGATGATCAGTCATATCGAACCGTCAGTTGTTATCCGGAGGCTTACCCGTGGGTGAAGACTCCCAATATTGATGCGCTGGCGGCTCAGGGAATTCGCTTCACACACGCCTATATCGGCACCTGGTGTATGCCGTCGCGGGCCACAATGCTGACCGGGCATCATCAGTACGGTGTGGAGTCGATGCGAATGGAGGGCGAGTACCCGGGCAGTGTCTATGATCCGGAGCAGTGTCCGTTCTGGCCGCGTGTATTTCGGCAAAACGGCTACACAACCGCTCAGATCGGAAAATGGCATACCGGGATCGACAGCGGATATGGCCGCGACTGGGATCACCAGATCGTCTGGAGTCGTCCGAAGTATCCTGAAAACGCCGGGCACTATTACGACGACCAGATTGTTGAAATCGACGGGGAAGTGAAACGGATCTCCGGCTACACAACAGACTGGTACACCGACCGGGCAGAGGACTTCATCCGCGGCAAACATCGGCAGGCAGATCAGCCGTGGTATCTGTGGTTGTGCTACGGTGCTGTTCATGGCCCGTTTACACCGGCGGAACGACATCAGGCTGCTTATCCGAATGTGACGGTTCCTGAACCCGTGAATATTTATCCGGGTGAATCACGACGCGGCAAACCGGAGTACGTGCGTCAGCGGAATCGCTGGGTTCCCGATCAGAACGGGCAGGCCGAACTGGACTCGGGCGTTCAGCAGCGCACCGTTGTCAACGCTCCGCTGCACGGGAACACCCTGCAGCACTGGGTTCGCCAGTACCATCAGGGTGTGCTTGCCCTTGATGAAGCCGTGGGGCAATTGCGAAAGGCTTTGGAAGAATCCGGACAGGCGGAAAACACGCTGATCGTGTTTGCTGCGGATCAGGGGATTGCGTGGGGGCAGAACGGCTTCCAGCAGAAGATAGCGCCGTACGATGCCAATATTCGCGGTCCGCTGATTATGAGCTTTCCTGGACGGATTCCGCAGGGCCAGGTTTGCGCGAGTCCTGTGGGCGGTACCGACCTGCCTCCGACATTCTTTTCGTTTGCCGGTCTGCCTCTGCCGTGGGAGATGCACGGCCACGATCTGACTCCATTGCTGGAAACGCCGGCCGCAGACTGGCCACACCCGGTCCTGACAGCGCTGACCGGGGAAAAATATGGCAGCGATACCGACGTGATTCCGACTGACCCTGCTGTGCTCTACAAAACGGCCAAAGTGCCGTGGTGGATCTCGCTGCTCGACGGCCGGCACAAGTACATTCGCACGCTTGTGGAGGGCGAAGTGGAAGAGCTTTACAATCTGGAAGAAGATCCGCAGGAGTTGCATAACCTGGCCTTCGATCCGCTCCACCGCGAGAAGTTAAGATCCCTGCGTGCTGCCACTCTGGCCGAACTGCGGCGAACCAACGCGGGAATGGTGGACCGGCTTCCGGCGTTTTCCACTCCGGAATAACCGTGTCTGGAAACGCGTCCGTTCAGGCCGTCTGCAGCGGCGCACCAGCCTCATTTTGCAGCGGCTCGGCGATGCAGATGGTCATCATCGACGGAATGATCCGGATGTGTCGCGTTTGCGTCAGCATGATGTTGCAGACTTGTGCGTGCTCGGCGCAGCAGATTTTGGAAAACGTGCTCCGCGGCGTTCCCGGTGATCAGCCATCATGTGGCAGCCGGCGTGGAGTCGGCGTTGGAACAGGGGGCGTTGGCTTGTGGCTGTGAGGGATGTTTCGTTCCGCTATGATCCGCCTGCGGTCGCCGCGACTCCCTGCGGCGACAGGCTGGTGCTGGATCGGTGATTACTCTCAGCGGAGACAGGAAATGGATGCCGATGAACGCATTCGCTTGGTTGCCCAGGAACTGCGTTCCACCATTGAACGTGCACAGCAGGCACAGGCGTCGATTCCGTGGCTGAAGCGGTTTCCAGCGAAGTGCTGCAACTTCGCATCCAACCTGTTATTGCTGAAGTTGTCAGCCGCCGGAGCTGGCTCGTTGCGCAGAATGATTGGCACGGTCTGTGACGAACGGGGGGATGACCTGTCCACGCACGTTTGGGTTTTAGCGGGCGAACTGACAGTGGACATTACTGCAGATCATTACGGTCAGCCGGCTGTGATTGTCGAGAGCGGATCAGACTGGCATCAGTCGTTGAAAGACATCAAGCCCTTCATCGCGGCACAGGATTTGGCGGAAGGCGTCGAAGCCAGTCGACTGGTGCAGATTCGGGAGCTGTACAAGGACGTGATGGCCGAGCTCGCTCCGTTCGAATCCAAAGAGTCCTGACAGGTTTGGTGTTGGGGTGAGGTGGCGTGGTGCTGTCATTTGGCGATGATCAGCGATCAGCTTCTGGACCGTGGTCGTTCACACGGGCAGGCGGCTT
>Ga0075479_10000600_pt1 | contig 15712 bp, 20 predicted proteins | sample DEB08_DNA_8_FD_76341 | JGI IMG/M metagenome (GOLD analysis project Ga0075479, IMG submission 76341) | Aqueous microbial communities from the Delaware River and Bay under freshwater to marine salinity gradient to study organic matter... | ecosystem: Environmental > Aquatic > Marine > Coastal ... | reverse complement strand
TATAGATCTTTATGAAAATTGCGATTATTAATGATACGCACTTTGGTGTGCGTAACGGAAGTGACATATTCATGGACTATATGGATAAGTTCTTTACTGATGTATTCTTTCCTTATTGTCAGAAGAATAATATCAAGAGAATTCTTCACATGGGTGATTTCTTCGATCATAGGAAATATATCAACATCAAGGCTCTGAAACGAGTGGATGACTTTTTCACATCTCGACTAGATGAGTATGATATGACGATGGACATCATTCCGGGCAACCACGATGTCTATTACAAGAATACAAATGAGCTCAACTCGTTAGAAGAGATACTCGGTGGAAACGAACGGATTCGAATTCACATGAATCCTGTTGATGTTGAGTTTGATAATCTTTCGATTGGTATGATGCCGTGGATCTCTCACGAGAACTACGATGAGTGTATGGAGTTCATTCAATCTTCGAAGTCACCTATCATTGCTTCTCACCTTGAACTAAACGGATTTAAGATGATGAAAGGTGCGGCAGTTGCATCTCATGGTATGGATCCAAAACTCTTCTCAAGATATGAGATGGTTCTTTCCGGTCACTATCACACAAAGAGCGAAGAAGACAATATTCACTATCTTGGAACGCAATACGAATTGACTTGGGCTGATGCGGGTGATCCAAAACACTTTCACATTCTGGACACCAATACACGAGAGATTGAATCAGTTAAAAATAAACATTGCCTTTTTCAAAGAATTCGTTATAATGATACGCAATCTTTACCTGAAATATCAAAGGAAGATATTGAAGGAACATTTGTAAAAGTTGTAGTTGTAAAGAAAAAAGATCTCTATGCGTTTGATAAGTTCATTGATAAGGTTCAATCCTATGGTCCGTTTGACATTAAGATCGTTGAAAACTTCGACGAGTATTCTGGCGAGAATGTTGATAACGACAAAATCTCTACGGTCGATACTCCCACATTGCTCAACACTTATGTGGATTCCATCGAGACCGATTTGAACAAGGAGAAACTGAAGAACATTCTCTACGACCTTTATGTTGAAGCAAAAGACCTTGAAGCTATATGACTCATTAGTTTTACATCTTTTTTACACAATTCAGTGTTGACACTTTCCACTCTTTATGTCATCGTAAGACATAACATTAAGAAATATGGGAAAAGAAATATACAATAAACTAGGTGACTACATGATCAATGACAATTTCATTTTTGATTTGGATAGACAACCAACGGTTCATCATTTTGAAGATGTTATTGGAGAAAAATCTATTTTGGTTGCAGAGTGTAAAATGAACACACCAGAGAACTTTCCATCAAAACGCAATCGTGAGTATTTCTGCATAGAAGATGAGAACTATGATGGTAAGAAGATTGAATATAAAGAGTTAGACCCTTCTTGGAATGATTGCAATTATGAGTGGTTATACTTCCTTGTGTATGATAATCGAATTGTAAAAATTGGTATGACAATTACAACACTAAAAGACAGATACTCTTCATATTCATGTGGTACTTCTCGTGCAATGAAAAAAGGTTCTTGTTCTACTACGAATTTTATCATCTCGGAGTGTAATTCTCTTGCAGTGTCTAAAGGTATGAGTGTTCAAATCTATGGCCTTCCGGTAAAGAAAGAAAAGAAGATTACCGAACGTTTTGGTTTGAGAGAGGAATGCGTATATTCCAATGTTCGAGAACAAGAAACCATGTTGCAGAAAGTATTCAAAAATTACTATAATGAAAAACCAGTATTATGTGTTCAACTGGGAAAATGAAAGACCTAGATAAATTCTATACACATCCAGACATCGCAAAGATGTTTGTTGATAAAATAAACGAAGTAACAGACCTATCTTTATATGATATGGTTATCGAACCTAGTGCTGGCAGCGGCAATATTCTGCAATATCTTCCAGAAGACACCGTTGCATTTGATCTCGCTCCGGAGGCAGAAGGAATAATACAACAAGATTACTTAGAGTATGAGTCTCCATATCATCCTTTAACAAATCCTATAAACGTTGCTGTTGTCGGTAATCCACCATTTGGAACTGGATATATGAATCCTCTTGCTAAAGCATTCTTCAATCATTCAAGCTCATTTGCAAACATGATTGCATTCATTGTTCCCGCTAAATACCAATCATCATGGAAGGTTCATAAACAATTGGATAATCGGTTTGGACTATATTTTAGTGAAATACTACCCAAAAACAGTTTCGTAAAGGATGGAAAACCCTATGATGTAAACTGTTGTATGCAAATATGGTCAAATAAATCATTAGGTAAGGATTTAAGAATACGATCTGCTCCACCAACCCAACATGAAGATTTTGACATTTTCCTTACGTGCGATAATGTAGATAGAAGACTCATAGTAAGGGAACAACTAAAAAATAAAGAGTATTGGGAATTTGGATTAAAGTATTGGGGTAAAATTGGTTTGTGTGAGATAGATGATATTCCAGTAAACACCACAACACACTATTTGTTTGCATCAAAAAAACCTTATGTAAGAGATATATTAGAAAGTATTGATTGGAGTAAGTATGTAACAAATATGGGAGCTCCAAATATTGGGGGAAAATCTATTATTATCAAAGCATATGTTGAGGCAAAAAGAGACTTGCAATTGTCTCAAAATAGTGTATAGTAGTATAAATTATGATTCTGTTTAAGACTCTTACTTACCAAAATTTTCTTTCTACCGGAAACACTCCGACGACCATAGATCTGAATCGCAGTTCTGCCACTTTGGTGGTTGGTGCAAATGGTGCAGGAAAGTCAACGATGTTAGACGCTCTTTCCTTTGTTCTCTTTGGAAAGGCTCATCGTAACATCAACAAACCACAACTGGTCAACTCTGTAAATCAAAAGAAACTTCTGGTTACTTGCGAGTTCTCAATTGGAAAGACCGAGTATCGAATCGTTCGAGGAATCAAACCGGCGGTATTTGAGATCTATCGTAACGGTAAGATGATCAATCAGGAATCTCATTCCCGAGATTATCAAAAGGTTCTGGAGCAAAACATTCTGCATCTCAATCACAAATCCTTTCATCAGGTTGTGGTTCTGGGTTCGGGCAACTTCATTCCCTTCATGCAACTTCCGGCGAATCTTCGACGAGGAGTCATCGAGGATCTTCTGGACATCAACATCTTCACAAGAATGAATCTGTTGGTCAAGGAGAGATACACCACACTCAAAAATGAGATCTCACAAACCGATCATCAATTGGATCTTCTGAAGTCACAGATTCAACTCAAAGAAAAACACATCAAGAAACTTCAGGAGATTGATCTACAACAAGCCACAAAAAATCAGAAAAAGATCGACGATCTCAAAGAAGAGATCGAACTCCTTCGAGATCGCAATAACGATCTTCGCGAAGAATACGATTCAAAGAATCCGGACTTCGAAGCCCAACACAAAAAGGATTCTGACAAGAGAAAAGAGTTGGAAGGTTATCGAGGACAAATACGAAACAACATCAACTCACTTGTAAAAGATGTAAAGTTTTACGAGAACAACGACACTTGTCCTACCTGTCATCAAGAGATCGGAGATGACATCAAGAAGGAAAGAACCGAAGAGGCAAAGACAAAGGCAAAGGAGTTGAATATGGGTCTTGAACAGATCGAAGATTCTATTTCGAAGTGTGGTCAATCAATCGATCAGTTGACTCAAAGTCTCAAGGAGATGAGTGACATAATGAGTCAAGTCATGGTCAATGACAGCATGATTCGCAACATCGAAAAGGACATCGACAAGACATCCGCCGAGAAGACCGATACATCTCACATCGAAGAAGAGAGGGCTGAACTCGATGAAAAGAAATTTGATCTTGATCGAATGTTGAATCACAAGTCAGAACAACTTGAAAAGAGATCCTACTATGATGCAGTAGGAGAACTACTGAAAGATTCTGGAATCAAGACAAAGATCATTCGTGAGTATCTTCCGGTCATGAACAATTTGATCAACAAGTATCTCAACATTCTGGACTTCTTTGTTCTCTTCAACATCGACGAAAGTTTCAATGAGACGATCAAGTCAAGACATCGCGACGACTTTACCTATCCTTCTTTCTCCGAAGGAGAAAAACAGAGAATCGATTTGGCACTTCTTTTTACTTGGAGACAGGTTGCTCGAATGAAGAACTCAGCCAACACCAATCTTCTGATTCTGGATGAAACATTTGATTCAAGTCTGGATGCGGATGGGGTGGATAATCTGATCAAAATTCTCTACACTTTGCGTGAGGACTCTAATGTGTTCATTATCAGTCACAAACAAGACCTGTTGGATGGCAAGTTTCCAGCCAAGATCGAGTTCGTAAAAACCAACAACTTTTCAAAGATCAAAACCTAATTTTACAATTTTTTTACTACTTTTCCTATTGACATTAGAAAAAGAGTGATTAGACTTTAGGTATATGATTGAGAAAGATCTCGAAAACAAAGTTGTCACAAAATCCGGTTTCACCTACGGAAACTTGAAACGCGCCTTCGATGAACTCACCGAAGGTATGGAGAATTGGAAAGATCCAATTTCCACGAAAGTTCGAACTCGTGAGATTCGTCTTTATGAAGAAGCCTGCGAGTTTTTCACGGGTTCAAAGTTGATCTCCGGAGAAACCGATGGATCTGCATGGGGTCGAACGGAAGTTTCGGCCGCCGGTTACTACGCTGCCATTGGGGCGTAGTTTTACATCTTTTTTACCAAGTTTAGTCTTGTCTTTTAGAAATTATTCGAGTAGAGTATAACCATAATGAAACTGTTAGATTATCAACTCCAATCGAATGTTGCTCGTCTCTTGTCTCGTGAAAACATCACGGTGACTCACGAGAACATTCCTACTGCCGCATTTGACTTGCGGAATCGAGTGATGAAACTGCCTCTCTGGAAAGATCATGGAAAGGTAGTTTATGATATGTTGATCGCCCACGAAGTTGGTCACGCGATCTTCGATGATTATCCTCTTGTTCACAAGTATCTTTCGGATAATGGTTTTCCCGGCGTTCCTGATGGTCTCAATGTCATCGATGACATTCGAATTGAGAGACGAGTTCAGGAAAAGTATCCCGGCCTTCCCAAGATCTTTCTTGCCGCGTATCGAACTCTTGTTGAGAGCGATATCTTCAAACTGAAAGATCGAGACATCTCAAAGATGAGGTTTCTTGATCGTCTCAATCTTCACGCTAAGATCGGAACAATCGTTTCAATTCCTTTGGATGATGATGAGCTTGATTTTTACAATCGGTGTTACGCCGCCGAGACAACTCAGGACGTGATCGATCTCTTCGAAGAGTTTCGGGAGCGTCCAAAGGATGATCAAAGAGATGAACCGGAGCCCGAAGGTGATGAACCTTCTAACGATGAGAACTCTTCGGATGAAGATGGTTCTGATGATAAGAGTTACGAATCCGATCAGTTCAGCGATCTCGATGAGGATACTGCCTCGGACAATTCTTTGGGTAATGATTCAAGCGACTCGGCTGAGGGTGAAGAGGAAAACGGATCCAGTTCTTCGACTGATGAGTTTGAAAAGACTGATGAATCAAATGATTCTGAAGCTGCCGGAACTTCAACCGGGCCAGTCTCCGATGATCAGGATATCTCCGAAACTCTAAAAGACTTCAACGAGAATATCTCGGAGAACTTCGGTGCCGAAGACACTTACGGATATGACGCCGCCGAAAAGACTCCAACTCTCTTTCCGCTTCGGTCTACTGTAAAGAAGATCACGAACTCTTATGAGGATGTGATGAAATCAAGAACTCTTACAACTCACTGGCCTGTCCATCGTAAAGATCCACAATTCATTTCGGACTTTGCGGATTACAAGAAAAATGTGAAGAAAAAGGTTGGTGTTCTGATTCGTGAATTTGAAAGACGCAAAGCAGCGTTTCGTTACTCTCGCGCCGAAGAAGCTCGAGTTGGAACAATCGATGTCAATAGTCTTCACAAGTATCGTTATGACGATCAGATTTTCAAGTCAGTGACTCGTCTTGCGGATGGTAAGAATCATGGAATGATCTTCTACATCGATTACTCCGGTTCTATGGCGAATGTTCTCAACGATGTGATTGATCAGACTTTGAATCTGGTTTACTTCTGCAAGAAAATGTCGATTCCCTTTGAAGTTTATGGTTACACTTCTCGACACTCTTTTGATTACAAAAATGAAGTTTCGGCCGAAACCGAAATCAATCTTGACGGTTGTGTTCTCAATCATCTTATGAGTTCTGACATGTCAAAGACCGAATTTGAGACGGCCTTTGAACAACTCTACTTTCAGCATCGCGAAATCAATGGTCACTGGTGTTCCGCTCTTTCCCATTTCGAACAGATGGGTGGCACTCCTCTCAACGATGTGATCATGATTGCTAATCACCACTGTAACGATTTTCAGAAAAAGCATCGCGTGGATAAGTTGAATGTGATCATTCTCAGCGATGGAGATTCTCAAAGATCTTCTTCGAAGAAAAGGACGAGCGGCATCACTTCCTTCGAGGGAAAGAAGATCAATCTTCACCCTAGAGGCCGTCACTACTATGGTGATCGAAACTACTATACGTCATCTGATCCTCAACAGGAAACACTCCTTGCTCTTCTTCGTAAAAAGGCAACGGTAATTGGAATGTATCTTCCTTCGAGTCTGAAACAAGGAAAGAGAAAGATCTCTCTTGCCGGTAATTCTTCCGAGAAGTTTCGAAAGGAATACGTCAAGAACAAGTTTGTGAATCTTTCAAATGTTGGTGGATATGATTCTCTGATGATTCTGCCTCACAATCTTGAGATTCGTGATCTTAATGATGTCAATTTCTCAGAAAAAGACATCGCCGGTGATCGCAAAGCTCAGGCCAGACTTGCCAAGGAGTTCGCCAAGGTTCACTCCGAGAGCAAAAAATCCCGAGTGATTTTGACAAAGTTCGCCGAGTTGATCGCCTAACTTTTACAAATTATTTACACTCATTAGTGTTGACAATCGATCCTTCTTCTCCTACAATACTCGTATGAAAAATGGTGATAAAGAAATCCTCTCCGGTTTGATTCGAATGGTCAAAACCGAGGGGATCGATAATTGGTCGCGAAACACTGCGATTGATCTTCTCCGTTCTTATGAGAAATGGCAGAAGTTTGCCTCGGCGAAACAATCCGAGTTTGCTCGAAATCTACCAAAGTCAGCGTATGAAAAACTTGAAGAAAAGAAACGAGAACGTGAACAACTCGATAATATTCCCGAGGCCGATAAACTGCGAGATAAAGATCGAAAGGTCGTTTCCGGAAAGGTTATCTCTCTTAAGTGGAAAGATTGTGGATTTGGTTGGTATTCGAGTCAACAGTTAAAGGTTCTTCTTGATATTGGTTACGGAAGAAAACTCTGGGTTTCAGCTCCCACTCAAATGGAAGTTGGTGAGGAATGGTCTGCGAAAGTAACGATCAAAACCACCGACGATCCAACTTTCCTTATCGGTTCTCGTCCTTCGGGATGGGAACCTTTTACAAATAATTAACAACCTTTACTATTGACTTTTGAACGAATTTAACTAAGATATACCTATATTATGATGACTAAAACTGAAATTATCGATTTTCTCTTGGAATCGCGAGGAGTAAATCCTTGGGATGGAGAAAATCCTGTATCACTAACTACCAAAGAGATTAATGAGTCTGCTGCTCCTTTAATCGAGTCGGGTAAAATTGGTAAGTATGGAGTCAATCACCTCCTTCGCTCTGATGAATCGCGACTCGAAAAGGTTGGTCGTGGAGTGTATCATTTTCATCCTGTTAATTCGAAGTCAACACCAAAAGTTGCTGCTCCGACTCCTGCTCCAGTCGTTTCGACTCCCGCTCCGGAGCCCGTTATGAACTTCAGGGAGTCAACTCCGATCAATCTTCGGTCGGTGTCTTCGGTTTCCGATGATGAGGTTTATGTACCGACAAAGGACGATACATTCATCAAGTGGGGTGAGTTTTCCAAGATCAAAAAGATCATTGAGTCAAAACTCTTCTTTCCGACTTATGTTGCTGGTATGTCCGGTAACGGTAAGACCATGATGGTCGAACAAGCCTGTGCGGTCCTCAAGAGAGAATACGTTCGTGTTCAGATTTCACCTGAGACTGATGAGGATGATTTGATCGGTGGTTTTCGATTGATCAACGGTGAGACCGTCTTTCAGAAAGGTCCGGTTGTCAAGGCAATGGAACGTGGTTGTATTCTTCTCATCGATGAGATTGATCGTGCCACAAATAAGATCATGTGTCTTCAGGGAGTTCTTGAAGGAAAGCCCATTCTTCTGAAAAAGACTGGTCAAGTGATCACTCCCGCTGCCGGATTCAACGTGATTGCCACTGCAAACACCAAAGGTCGCGGATCAGATGAGGGTCGTTATACTGCGGCTTCGATCATCGACGATGCGTTTCTTGAAAGATTCGTTGCGGTTGTCGATCAGGAATATCCTTCCTATGCCATCGAGAAAAAGATTCTTCTCGCTAATGCCAAGAGTCACGATGTCGATGACGACGAGTTTATCGAGAAGTTGGTCGCTTGGTCAAATGTGATTCGAAAGACTTTTGAAGCCGAAGGTGTTGATGATGTCGTTTCGACTCGCCGACTCTGCCACATTATCAAGGCCTACTCGATCTTTGAAGATCGTCTGGGTTCCATCAAGATGTGCGTGAGTCGATTTGAAGAGGAAACTCGGGAAGCATTCCTTGATCTCTACACCAAGATCGATGAATCGACTCTTGATGAAAATGGTGAGATAGTCAGTGCCTCAACTGATACAATGGAAGAGTTGATTGAAACTAACGAGAAAGGAGACTTTACTTGTCCCTTCTAATGGAAACAAAACTAAAATACGCGGCATCTCGTAGAGAGTTAGAGGATGATACTCTCTACGAAGAACAACTGAAAACCTATCAAGAAAAAATGAAAGAAGGAGTCAAATACGATAAAGAAAAACCGGATTACTCTCTACTTCCGCCGTATGCTTTGGAAGATGTGGTAAAGGTTCTTACCTTTGGAGCGGAAAAGTATGATCGTCACAATTGGAAGAAACTTGACAACCTTGAAGATCGATACTTCGCAGCTGCTCAAAGACACCTTTGGGCAGTCATGCGAGGCGAAACACATGATCTCGAAAGTGGAAAACACCATTATGCTCATGCTATTTGTTGCATAATGTATTTACTTGAATTTTATTCTTTACAAAACACTGAAAATAGTATAGAGTCATAACATGAAATTATCAAATAAAACACTATCTCTTTTGAAGAACTACTCTACCATCAATGGTAATCTTGTAGTCAAAGAAGGTAACAAGATTCTCACGATCTCTGATAAGAAGAACATCATGTCTTCTGCCGAGGTCGAAGAGTCTTTTGATCAATCCTTTGGGATTTACGATCTCAACGAATTCCTTGGAGCTTACTCTTTGATTGAGAATCCAAGTTTGGAATTTACGACTGAATCCGTCACTATCTCATCTGGGGATTCGAGTCTCGTCTATCGATTCTCCGATCCAAACATTCTCACTTCACCCGAAAGAGAAGTGGGTCTTCCATCTACCGATGTAACTGTATCATTGACTGCGGAAGTAATCTCGAATATCCGTAAGGCGAGTGCTGTATTGAATGCTCCGGTTCTTTCGGTCACAAGTGAAGGAAACAATTCACCAATCGAATGTAAGGTGTTTGATCCATCCAATCCAACTGCAAATGTCTACAAGATCAAGTTGTTTGGATTGGTGTCATCCGAAAAGTTCGATTTTCAATTTCTGATTGAGAACCTGAAGATGTTGCCCGACGACTATCGTTTGTCAATCTCTTCTAAATTGATCTCTCAATGGGAAGGAATAAATAACAAAGTTAAGTATTGGATCGCTTTGGAGAAGAACTCTACTTATGCCAAATAGACCACCAAAAAAGAAAAATAAAACTATGAGTGAACAAACTGAAAACAAACCCGAGATTACACTAAATGATTTTTCGGCTATCATCCGAATTATCGATGTGGCATCTCGTCGAGGAGCGTTCGAAGGTAAGGAACTAAGTTCCGTTGGTAATGTCCGTGATAAGGTTGAGGCATTCCTATCTTTTTACGCTCCAAAGCAAGATGGAGAAGGTGAAGCAGCACCAGCTGAGACGCCCGCTGAAGAACCTGCCGTCGAAAATACTGAGGGAGAATAATCTCCCTCTTTGCCACCTTAGCTCAGTTGGTAGAGCAATTGATTTGTAATCAATGGGTCGTCAGTTCGAGTCTGACAGGTGGCTCCACTGGAAAGTAGCTTAATGGTAAAGCAGAGGACTGTTAATCCTTCGAGTGTAGGTTCGACTCCTACCTTTCCAGCCAATTTCTAACTGAATTAAATTATGAAAGCACATATCATTGAAGTAACAAATAAAGACGCGAAAACGTCGAGCAATGCGAGTTATCAACAGGTGACTCTGGAGGATGGAACACGATTCCTCTTCACTGAATCTCAGTTAAAGACTGCGAAGAAACGAGCGATGAACAACACCGAAGATCTTTGGCCAGTGGAAGTTTTCTTTCCGGCAGAAAAACCTTCGATCTTTAAGAAATTGTTTTGGTAATGGAAGAACAAATAATAAAAAAAGTCACTCCTTATAAAGATACTACATGGTACGTAAAGTGGGCAGCATGTGTATGCATTCTCATTGCAACATCTCTACGTGCCGCTGGTCCCGAACTTCATCTATACGATATGCTCTTTAGTATCGTTGGATTGTTGGGATGGCTTTACGTTGGATTGAAATGGAACGATAGGGCGCTCATTCTTTTGAATGGTGTCATTAGTGTCATATTGGTTGGAGGAATACTTAAACATTTGATGGAATGACAAAACTTCTGGCACTTTTGGTCTTTCTTGGCCAACCAATGGAAAATATTTTTCCTGAAGTTCCTCTTCAATATTTCAGAGTTCAATCGGTTCAAGAATATCAAATTACTGAAGATATTTCTTGGCCGGTTCAATTTCACTTTGATGAAAATAATAATTTGGAACTAATTGATTTTCGAAAAGAAGTTATATCTGCCAAAGAATGGACAACGCTTTTAAGTCATCTTCAGGAGTCCGGATTCTATTTGGATTCAAGTAATGTCTTTGATTATCATGCCGAGGAAACTTGGTTGAGTTATGAATATGTTGCAGAGATCACGTACAAAATTTATGAGAGAGAATTGTTGATTTTGTTTTACATTCAACACTAATTGTGTTATAACTATATTATGAAACCAGAAACTAAAGCATTAAAATTCATCGAAAATGTCGATGATAATTTACAAGCAGCAATTAAGACGCTGGAAAAGATAAAATTTTATCTTGAAGAAAACGCACATGAGTTGGAAAAAACCATCGAGAAAATACGAGACGAAACTGGTGGTGTTATCGCAGCCAAAGAGATTTTGAATGAAATGCGAAAAACAAAATAATTTCCTTCACATTCAACGTTAATTGTGTTATAACTATATTATGAAAAATGAATTTCTCTGGGTTGAAAAATACAGACCAAAAACAATCAAGGAATGCATCCTTCCCGATTCTCACAAGCGAGTCTTTCAAAAGATCGTTGACTCGGGTAAAATGCATAATATGCTTCTGACTGGTACTGCCGGTCTTGGTAAAACCACAGTCGCTCGAGCTCTCTGTAATGAGTTGAACCTTGAGTATCTTCTTATCAACTCTTCCGAGGAATCTGGTATTGATGTTCTTCGTTCGAAGATTCGACAATTCGCTTCTTCGGTATCATTGATGGGTAATGACTATAAGGTTGTGATTCTTGACGAGGCGGATTATCTCAATGCTCAGTCAACGCAACCCGCTCTTCGTGGTTTCATCGAGGAGTTCAGTAACAATTGTCGATTCATTCTTACGTGTAACTTTAAGAATCGTATTATCGAACCTCTTCATTCTCGGTGTACGGTTGTGGAGTTCAACACAAATAAGAAACAACTTGCCGAACTATCAGCAGGTTTTATGAAAAGATTGCAGTTGATCCTTGATGCCGAAAACGTCAAGTTCAATAATAAGATTCTTGTCGATTTGATTATGCGTTTCGCTCCGGATTGGCGAAGAGTTCTTAATGAGTGTCAACGTTACAGTTCTTCTGGTGAAATCACAGCCGATGTTCTGATTGGAATGTCCGATCAAAATGTCGCCGAACTCGTAAGTTATCTCAAAACAAAGGACTTCAAAAAGATGCGTAGTTGGGTCACAAACAACATCGATGTGGACTCTTCGGTTGTGTTTCGAAAGATTTATGATACTCTTTACGAGTTTGCACAACCACAATCGATTCCAAGTGTCATTATGACTCTTGGGGAGTATCAGTATCGTGCCGCGTTTGTTGCAGACCAAGAGATCAATACGGTTGCGTGCCTTACCGAAATCATGGCGTCTTCACAATGGAAGTAACGATAAAAGTTGTCACATGGAGAGTTCTTTCGGTACTTCTTTGTACATTGATGGGAAGAATCTGGTTTGGAGATTGGCATGTCACTGTCTTTGGAATCTTCATCTCAATCGTAATGATGTTCGTTCACTATGGGTTTGAAAAGGTATGGCCGACAAACTAACACCATTTACTTTCATCAATTCGATCAACGAAGGTCGTCGTGGTAAGAATCTTCTTAAAGATTGTAAGGCGGATTCGTCTACTGATCCAAACGATCCTTCTTCACCGGATAAGAGCTATGTTCCGTTTATCATCAATCGTGGTTTCTCCTATTTCTCCGATACAGTTCTCTTTGCAAATGAGATGAATCGTTTGTCGAATCTTCCGCATCGTATGCAGTATGACTTTCTCCGTAATGCAGTCAATCCAAGAAAGCGATTCTCCAAGTGGGCAAAGAAGAGAAGTGCCGAAGATGATGTAAAGTTGATTCAAAGTAAGTATAATTACTCACGTTCTAAGGCAGAATCGGTTTATCCTCTTTTTTCTGACGAAGAACTAGTCAAATTACGTAAATCAATGGATACCGGAGGTTTTCAAAGGTGAGTATATTATAAATATCTCTATGAATAATTTTATAGATGATTGGACACCAACAGATATGTTGGAAGTGACTCTGAACGAACCTGATGATTTTCTGAAGATAAAGGAAACTCTTACTCGGATTGGAGTTTCTTCCAAGAAGTTACCTAACACTCTTTTTCAGAGCTGTCATATTCTTCATAAACAGGGAAGATATTTCATCGTACATTTCAAGGAACTTTTTCTTTTGGATGGAAAGAACGCAAGTCTCACCGAGAACGACATCGAACGTCGAAACACGATCACAACACTTCTCTCGGATTGGGGACTTCTTAATATCGTAAACGATGCGGCCGCTCAACCACAAACCGATCTTCGACTGATTAAAATTATTTCACATAGAGACAAAGCACAATGGGATTTACAACCAAAATATTCAATTGGGAATGTCAAAAGAGTAGACACCCGATCAGATGTCAATCTTAAATGATATACGAACGGGTATATATATAAATACACATTAAATTTAATAAATGTATGTGTGTCATTGCTATCAAATACTTCGATGATATAGGCTGGGTAGGTGCTAAAAACCGAGACAGAAACTACTTACCGACAATCAATATCATACAGTCTAATCGCAAGGGAACGCAGCGTTTATACATTGACGACGAACTTACACGATACACTGAAGGTCTAAACGAATATGGTTTATGTATCTTATCTTCTGCGTTATCTGTAAAGGATGATGAAAAAGAAGGTGATAAGATTAATCCAAGGAAATTAAGAGGCAATCGGCCTGATGGATATATGTCGCCAGATGGCAAGACAATCAGAGACGCATTGTTAGAAAAGAATCCAATTGATGCTGTTGAATTGATTGTCGATAGAGAACTATCTGGTGCAACTGTAGTATTCAATCAAAAAGAATGCTATATCATTGAAGGTGGATTTAACATAAGAAAGGACGATGCTGATAAAGACAATCCTAGAAAGTACGTCCACCAAGTAAAGAAGATCGAAGCGAAGGATGGCACCTTTTTGGTAAGAGCCAATCACGGTATCTATATTCCGGAACTTGGTTATCAAAATGATTCAGAGAATTTGGATAAACAAAAGGCCCGAGATTCTTCTGAAAGCAGATATGCGATTGCTAGTGTTGGTGTTAAGCAGTGTACCGATCCAATGGAAATGATGAATGCGATTTCGAATTCTCCAAAGAAGGATAAGTTTATGAATCCCGTTCGTTTGGGTAATGTTGAAAAAGGAGATATGGTAACGACAGGCCAGTTGATGCTTTCCCCAAAAGATAGAACTATGCATTATAGACCGATTTACTCTCAGATAAATGTAAGGTATAATAAGATAAACAATCCAGAAGCAAAAACATTCTTTGAGATTGTATCCTCAAAGAAGTTGCTGGGTTTTAGGGAGTGGGTTCAATCTTAATTGATTATTTTTATAATGCATGAGTTGAGAAAGTATAAATACATAATGAATTTCAAACCACACGCCGTGGTTTCGAATGAGACGCCGAAAGGGTCTTACAAATAAAACCTGCCTAATGGAGGAAAATAAACATGACAACGACAACAACCTGGCCTCGTTCGGCCTTTATTGGTTTCGACCGAGTATTCGAAGAACTTGAGCGTGCCCGCAATGGCAACTCAACTTACACAAACAACGCATATCCACCACATAATGTCATTCGTATTGATGATGACAATTATGAGATTGAACTGGCAGTAGCCGGATTCGATGAATCTGATCTTGAAGTTTCCTATAAGGATAACGTTCTTACTGTAGAAGGAAATAAAGATTCAAGAGAACAAGCGGAATATGTCCATCAGGGCATCTCAAATCGTAAGTTCACAAAGACCTTTAACCTCTCTGAACATATCGAGATTCGTGGAGCCGATCTAGTCAATGGTATCCTGAGTGTCCGTTTGGAGAGAGTTATACCTGAAGATCAGAAGCCTCAAATCATTAAAATTGGTTCGACAAAAAGGCGCTTCCTTCGGGATTAAACACAACAAAGGAAATACAAAGGCGGGGGGAGAAATCCTCTCGTCTTTTTTTTAATTTTTCTATTGACATTGGGTCATAATAGTTTATAGTAGTTTATAGTTAAGATTCAATATCTTCTTTTTGATAACTTTGGATATCTTAACATAATATATAAAATATGAAAACAGACAGACATAATAAACTCCTCTTTATAGAGGATTGTAAGATAAAGAATATTCTTGGATTCAATTTGAATCTCCAACAATATTATGACCAGTTTGGACATGTCCAAACTGAAAATGAAGAATATGTTCGCCAAGATGAAAATTTCATGGGTTTTGCGTTCTATAGTCTTTATGAGTATGGGAAAGTCAATGATATGAATATCGGTGTTCGGGCCAATCCAGATGACTATGATTATCCTAAGATGAAACACGAAATGAATACTAAAGGTTTTGATACTAAGTATTTTCCCGGCAAGGTCAATATACGCACCGGAAAACCAATCAATGGGAGAGGTCGCATCAAAGCGATGATCGAAATTATGGAAAGAAGGGGAATACCGGAAAAGGATAGGTATATACCAGTTGCAGTAGTTGACTTAGAAGATCATCAAGAAATTTCTACTGGAATACGAGACAATACGACATTTACTGATCAAAATCCTCTCAAGATGGCGGATTGTGTAACGGCAGTCTTGGC
>Ga0075479_10000598_pt1 | contig 15730 bp, 9 predicted proteins | sample DEB08_DNA_8_FD_76341 | JGI IMG/M metagenome (GOLD analysis project Ga0075479, IMG submission 76341) | Aqueous microbial communities from the Delaware River and Bay under freshwater to marine salinity gradient to study organic matter... | ecosystem: Environmental > Aquatic > Marine > Coastal ... | reverse complement strand
TCTCCGCCTTCTCCAAAGAGAACCTTTCCCCTTAAACAGCTGCGACACCTGTTTGTCCGGTCAGTGGCCCGCTCGGCAGGGAGAGGTCAAAACCGCATGAGTTCTTTCGATAACAGTGAACCGGAAGATCTGCAGGACACCGGGGAAACGTTTGCAGATCCCGGCGATATCGAGCTGGCCTATCGACAGGCACTGGAAGCCCTCGACGCTGCCGAAGAGGAAGTCGGCTCCGCGCTGATGGAACTGGCTTCCGACGACGAAGAGTCTGACCAATCCGGTGAAGAAGTTGCCTCCGGTGTCTCAATCGGGGATCAACTCGCGCGTGAACTGAGCGAAACAGACGCTGCAGCTGAGTCTTCTGCCGACGCAGTCCTTGTTGAAGGCGTTCGCCGGGTTACTCCGCGCGAAGTGATTGAAGCGGCGTTGTTCGTCGGTGGAGAGACCCCACTCACTGCTCGCAGGCTGGCTTCCCTGATCGGGGAGAATGTTGATCAGCGTGTTGCGGTTTCGCTGATCGATGCGATCAACCAGGGTTATGCCAAAGAAAAACGACCCTACGAAATCCGTCTGCATGAGGGAGGGTTTCGCATGGAGCTTCGAGAAAATGCGGCGATGTTAATGACGAGGTCAGCCACGGAAATCCAGCGAGACGTGCACTTGTCTCCCGACGCTCTGGAAGTACTGGCCTTTGTCGCGTGGAATCAGCCCGTTTCGCAGCAGGATCTGGCGACGATCGACAAGCCCACCGTGTCTGCACGTTTGAGGCAACTGATCCGGCTGCAGTTAATTGCGCTGAAACGGACAGGAGTCAGGCGATCAGACGTTGCTTACACCACGACTCCGGAATTCCTGAGGCTGTTCGGGTTGGAATCGTTGGAAGACCTTCCCACCGCGGATCTGTTTGCCGTGAAGTAGTTTGCGATCCGGTGCACAGAGGCAACGAAGCCTGGAGACCGGGCATTCCGCAGATTTTCCCCAAACTGTGTCACCGGATGCTTGCCTGCCGCCGTGCGCGTGCTTAGAGTTCGTTTGTGGGATACGTGCCCACAAAGATCTTTGAAAAGTAGTTGAATGTGGGTTTTTCGCCCATTAGGCTGTCTGCTTACGAAGTGTCGGGGCATTCGGGTTGGTTCCGAGGCCATCCGGCAGTAACAGAAGCAAAAGAGAGCCGCCATGTTCATCACAGGGGAATTCCGCCGCACGATCGACGATCGCTGGCGGTTGGTCCTGCCTGCTGAGATGACACAGGCGGTCGCCGGCGACGACGGATCGCTGATTGTTGCCAAGGAGCGAGCAGGCTGTATCAGTCTTTGGCGACCTGAGGACTGGCAGAAGCGTCTGGAGAGCGGCATGGAACTGCTGCGTCAAAAGATCGATTCGGGCCGGATGGAGCAGCGTTGGTCGGACGTCCAGCGTCTGGGTCGGTTGCTCTCAACGCGTCATCAGACGATATCTCTTGCGGGACGTTCACGGATGTTGATTCCGGAAGGTTACCGAAGTTTTCTGGGGGCGGAGTCGGGCGAAACGGTGCTGGTTGTCGGGGCTGTGATTTGCGTCGAGATCTGGCAGGCTGACGCGTGGAATTCTGTCTTACGGGAAGAGATGCCTGATTTCGGTGATCTTTTTCGGCAGTTAACAGTCTAAGACGCCGGCACGATGTTCGGGCGAAGAACCTCATGTTTCGATCGGAAGCAGAACGGATCGAAGCAGAAAAGAGCGCTGCTGCGGCAGCAATCCCTCGTTTGACAGTCTCGGCTCACTCAACACGTCCGTGGCTGCGCCTAAAGACCCATTCAAGGATGGCCTTTCGGCAGGGATGCCGCTCTTTTCTCTTCGATCCGATTTTTTTGCGCCCCTAAGGCTTTCAGCCGTGGTGTGAGACAGGCTTGCTCTCGGCATTCGAACTGCATGGCGGAGGCGATGTAATGCCGAAACCGGGACAAACGGTGGCAACCGCTGCGAATTCCGGTCGCTGTTCTGGTCTTCGAGGCCTGGTTTGACTACCCTTCCGGGTCCGCTGCGCGGAGCGTGGCGGATCAGGCAGAACAGACTTCATCGATTTGCCTGAGAAAACAAATCACAGAGATTCGTGGCAGGCCGCAGGCGAGCGATCAACAGCTTTTCAAATGTCGGGTGCTCCCTGTACAAGTGCTGCAGGGGCTGTCCTGTCTGCAGGCGATTTGCTTCGCCGTCGACAAAGGCAATCCGGCAGGAGTCAGGCAGACGTTACTGCTGGCGAGTGCCAGCGTCGTTATGCTTATGGCGGCGACCGCGGATCATGAACCATAAGACACTACGACCCAACGAAGTAATATGACATTAGTGGAGCTACTGCAGTCTCGATTTCGAGCCGATATTCGGCATCGCGGGGCTGCCTACCTGGAAGCGGAGCGGATCACCCTGCTGCGAGTAACCGAGGAGAACATCTTCGGTGTTGTTGTGGATGGTGCAGAGTTTCAAACACAACTTCGGCAGCAGCCGGAAGATGTTGGTTTATTCTGTACCTGTGATCAGTTTGCAAAGAGCAAAGTTTGCAAACATCTTTGGGCCACCATCCTGGCTGCCGATCGGGGCGGGTTTGGCAATCCGGCGAATCGTCCGGGGAGAATAGCTCCTTTTCTGGCGCCTGCGCCGGTGCGGTCGCTGGCGGTGGAAGAGGCAGAACTGGCGGCAGAGGCTGATGCAGATGCATCGGCGCCCCGCAGTCGTGGAAGGAGTCGGTCGACACCGGTGCGTCGAGCATTGCGCCCGTGGGAGGCCCGGCTGGCGGGGCTGTCAGAGGACATGGAAAGTTCACCGAGCGGGCGTGGAGCTGAGTCAGGTGAACGCCAGATCTTTTATGAACTGGATCTGGAAGCCAGCCGTGAGGCTGGTCACGTGGTGATTCAGGCGTCGCAGCGTCAGCGTCGAGCGGGTGGGCAGTGGGGCAAGATCAAACCACTGAAAATCCGCCCGGGGCAGCTCGCGCAGATCGATCACGAAGACGATCGCACATTTCTCAGCTATCTGGGAGGTGCGATCCCGGAGCGGACAAACTGGTCCACTCAGCAGGCTGAATTAAAAACGGCGGCGCACAGATTCCAGGTGCCGTGGGAACTGGGTCAGCGAATTCTCCCTGATATTTGCCAGAGTGGGCGGTTGCGAATTCTTGGCAGTGATGAGGCGAGCGATCAGAGACTGGTCTGGGATGAAGGCGAAGCGTGGGAGTTGACGGTTCGCGTTCGTCGCAGCGTAAATTCAGACGGCTGGCAGGTTCAGGGGTTACTGATTCGGGGTGAAGAGGATCTGGACCTTGCAGACGTGCCGCTTGTTCTTCCTGGCGGATTCGTTGTCACGGGTGACACGATTTCGCTGCTTCAGGATTTTGACGCGCCCGAGTGGATTCGCTTGCTGCGTGAGGACTCCATCGAGATTCCGGAAGGTGAGTCACACGATTTTGTTGATCACCTGCTGGATATTCCTTCGTTGCCACGACTGGATCTGCCGAAGGAACTGCAACTGGAAGAGGTTCGGGCGAAGCCTGATCCGCAGTTGAGAATCACTGCGCCGCCGGTTACACGCTGGAAGAACGATGCGCTGAATGCGGAAGTGATCTTTGACTACATGGGCACACCGGTTTCCGGCAGCAGTACTCGCTGGGCTGTGGTTCAGCGGGAGAACAATCGATGCATCATCCGTGACCGGGAATTTGAGACCGGATGCTGGGAAGAACTGCGCCAGTGTGGTTTTCGTCGCCGAGTCGGAGATCTCCGACAATCCGTGAATGTTGAAATCGCCAGACGTGATTTGGGTCGTGCCGTTCGCACTCTGGTGGAGCAGGGCTGGAACGTGTACGCGGAAGGCAGTCGTGTTCGCCAGGCAGGCAACATGAAGTTTCGGGTCCGTTCGGACGTGGACTGGTTCGACGTTCATACAGAGATTGATTTTGAGGGACGCTCCGTTTCATTCCCGGAGTTGTTGCGAGCGCTCGAACGTGGTGACTCCACTGTTCGTCTGGACGACGGCTCACTGGGAATCCTGCCGGAAGAGTGGCTGGAGCAGATTGGAGCAATCTCCGGCCTTGCTGTCACAACTGAGGAGGGGATGCGATTCAACAATTCTCAGGCGATCCTGTTGGATGCATTACTGGCCACTCAGGATGATGTTGAGCTGGACAGCGGCTTCGAAGATCTCCGGGAGCGATTTCGCAGTTTCAGCGGTCTCGAGGAGACCGAGGTGCCGAAGGCGTTCCGGGGCGAACTGCGGCCGTATCAGCGCGAGGGCTTGTCATGGATGAAGTTTCTTGGCGACTTCAATTTTGGTGGCTGCCTCGCTGATGACATGGGTTTGGGAAAAACTGTTCAGTTTGTCGCAATGCTGCTGCGGCGAATGCAGGAGGCAGAAGACCTGCGACCGTCTTTGGTGGTGGTGCCCAGGTCGCTGATGTTTAACTGGGTCAGTGAGTGCGAACGATTCGCACCGAACGTGAAAGTCCTTGAATACACCGGAGTTGAGCGAGCCGGCCTGCGAACAGAGTTTGAGGATCATCATCTGATCCTCACCACTTACGGAACTGTCAGGAGGGACATCACCGTTCTGAAAGACGTTCACTTTGACTATGTGGTGCTTGATGAGGCTCAGACAATCAAGAATCCGTCCTCACAGATAGCACGTGCGTCCCGGCTGTTGCGGGCGAACTTTCGACTGGCTCTCAGTGGTACTCCAATCGAGAACAATGCAGGCGACCTGTGGTCCATCTTCGAGTTTTTGAATCCCGGGATGCTGGGAAGAAGCTCTGCATTCCGAACGCATCTTGCCGATCCGGAGAGCAAGGATTCTCGGGAACTTGTGGCCAAGGGACTGCGGCCCTTTATTTTGCGACGAACGAAAAAGCAGGTTGCTGCGGAACTGCCTGACCGTCTGGAAGAAACCATCGTCTGCGAAATGGATGTCGAGCAGCGTCGACTTTACGACGAACTGCGCGTGCACTACCGCGACTCCCTGCTCGGGCTGGTTCAGGAACAGGGCATCGCAAAAACCCGTATGCATGTACTGGAGGCCTTGTTGAGATTGCGACAGGCCGCCTGTCATCCGGCTCTGCTGAATCGTGGTGATGAATCGGAATCATTTGCCAAGCTTGATGTATTGATACCGTACTTGCAGGAGTTGATAGCAGAAGGGCATAAGGCGCTCGTCTTTTCCCAGTTCACAAGCATGCTCAGCATTGTTCGGGAACATCTGGATCGCGAAGGTGTGAGCTACGAGTATCTGGACGGGAAGACGCGTGACCGAAAGGCCCGCGTTGATAACTTCCAAAACGATGAGTCATGTCCGGTCTTCCTGATCAGCCTGAAGGCTGGCGGGCTTGGTCTGAATCTCACAGCTGCCGACTACGTCTTCCTGCTTGATCCATGGTGGAACCCTGCGGTTGAGGCGCAGGCCATCGACCGAGCTCATCGTGTTGGACAAACAAAAACAGTCTTTGCTTACCGACTGATTTGTCGTGATACTGTGGAAGAAAAAATCGCTGAACTGCAAAAGCAGAAACGCGAACTCGCTGATGCCATTCTATCCGGGGATGAAGGCAGCAGCCTGATGAAGGATCTGTGTGTAGAGGATATTGAGTTGCTCTTCTCATAGTCTGCCCGGGTAACAGAGAATTCGGTGGAGCAGAACGTGGCCAGCAATCGAAGGACATCTCTGCGACGATTGGCGGGATATGTGGCTGCATTGACCGCGCAGGCTGCTGTACGGAAACTGCCAGCTCTTGTTGATGAACCGGCTGCAAGCTCGGAGGGCGATATGGAAGCATCTCCCGATCAGAACGCGCCTGAACGACGAGGAATGATGACGCTGGGGGGACGGCAGTTCTGGGGCGATGTCTGCTTCCGGGGCGGCTACCGCATCCAGCGGAATATCTTTACAGGACATCACAGGTTGCTGGATTCCGGTGACCGCAGGTTTGAGTCGGGTTTGCTGGAGTCCTGCAGGGAAACACTGCGACAAATCTGTCAGGAACAGCAGATTCCTGATCAGACCGGTCGGGTTGTGATTCTGCTTCATGGATTGGGAAGATCATGCCACGCCATGGACCCAATCAAACACTTTCTGGAAGAACGTGGTCTCACCTGCTGTCCCTTCAGCTATCCGAGTACTCGAATCGCACTCGCTGACTGTGCCAACTATCTTCGCGATGTGCTGATGTCGATGCCGAACGTGACACGAATCAGTTTTGTGGCCCACAGTATGGGTGGCCTTGTCGTTCGGCGGCTGCTTCAGGACTACTCTGACGAGCGAATGGAACATCTGGTGATGCTGGGCACGCCGAATCAGGGCGCCGATCTGGCAACAATGCTGAAAAACCTGTCTCTGTTCAAACTGATCTACGGACCAGCCGGCGGAGAACTTGCCCGAGGCGAGGGAAGCACTGTGAGCAACCTTCCCGCACCGCAGTTTCCATTCGCCGTAATTGCCGGAGGCAAAGGCGATAATGCCGGGTATAACCAGTTGCTTGAGGGTGACGATGACGGAACAGTGACGGTAGCAAGCACGCAACTGGCCGGGGCCAGCGACTTTCTGGTGGTGCCACGGTTGCACAGTTTTTTGATGTCTTCACCGGAAGTTCTTGCAGCGATCTACAGCTTTCTTCAGACGAATCGCTTTGATCTGGAATCGGACAACGGCTAGACCGGGCCATCAATGCCAGTGGCTCGAAGCAGAGATGTCAGCGGGGTCAGGCACTATGGTGCAGGTGGCCAGGGAACACGTGCAGCTAATGCACGGACGAAAACTCCGCACTGTTCAGGTAAGCCCAGAACATGTCTTCGGTTGCTGACCGCAGTGCGTCTCGTGCCGTCATCGTTTTCGAGAGCGTCCGAATGCGGGTTCGGAAAACCGACTGTTCGTTTTCTGTTGGCTGACGATTGAGGGCGGCCATCGAGAGATCCAGCAGTCGCCGATCAGGATTTGCAGAGTTTCTGTCGGGCATGGCCAGTATGGCCTCGACCGCTGCGGGTATCGCCTGTTCAAGATCCTTGCCGTTCATCATCAGCAAAGCCTGTGCGACGTTACAGTCGAATGCGAGCGTTTCTTCATTCTCATCATTGCCCCATGACCGCACAAACTGTCCTACCCACGTCGAGCGATGTTGCCAGATCATGCGTGAGTCACTGCTGCCAGCCACGGAATGAATCGCTGCGTGCAGAGAGTCATACACCTGCTCTGGTCCCAGTGGTCGAGGATAAGCCCGGGAAAACAGCGGCAGGGTTCCCCGCTCCGGCTGATCAATGTCCGAGACGGACTCAGTCCGGATGCTGGAGAGGCCAAATGCTTCGGTCATGGCAAGCCAGCGCATTAGTCGTCGGACATCAAAGTCGGCCGCAATGAAAGATTCTGTCAGGTGATCGAACAGTTCTGGGTGCGATGGTGGATTGTGCGGGCCAAGATCGTCGATTGGATTTGTGAATCCATAGCCGAAGAACATCGCCCAGATCCGGTTGACCATGGCCCGAGCAATTTCAGATTGTCCCTTCTCCTGCAGGATTCGTGCTAACTCCGTTCTGCGAGAGACATCACCATCGACGGTTTCGCCAGCAAATTCCGGCAGTACTGCGATCTGCTGCCCGCGGCGGTTCTCGTAAAAGGTCATTCCCGCTTCGCCGTCCTGAGTCAGGATCCATGCCCGCGAATCAGGCGCTGGTTTGCGAACCGATGTCTTAAAGAATGCGTTCAGTGCCCAGAATTCCTGCTGCCCACGTTCCCGAACAAACGGGTGGTTGTGACACTGCGTGCAATGCACCTGATGTCCGAGGAACAATTTGGCCGTCACTGCCGTCGCAGGCGTCGCCTGAGCATTCAGGTGGGCAAGAAGAAAGTTTGTTTCGCCCTGCTCATCATTACGGCCTTCTGCTGCAATCAGCCGACAGGCAGTCTCCATCCACGACTTATTCTCGGCAAACTGAGCAGTCAGAAACCGCCTCAGTGATTCGCGATCCACACCCTGTTTTTCTGATCTTCCAACGAGCAGATTGGTCCAGATTCCTGCAAGGTTGTCAGCAGTGGCTGCTTCGAGCGTAAGCGATTCTGCAAGCAACTGACGGCGGGACGGAGATTTGGAACCAACGAATTCGGCAACGTCTTCGCTGGAGGAAATTGAGCCTGTCAGGACCAGTGAAAGTCTCCGTATCCACTCATAGTCGTCAGCCCTTTCTGCCGGCTGGACCTGATTCTCAGCCCATCCGCGGGCGATCAGTTTGTCAATCCTGGACACGATTGCTGCATCGTCGACGATCCGCGGCGAGACGCTCGCAATCGGTGTCCCGATCGCTTCAGGTGGTGCAGGTGTTTCGGGCGCTGTTTGCTGGTGAACGATCTGAACCGGGCTTTGAAGTGGTTTCAATGCCTCGCCATCGCCATGATCCTGAAGGGTTTCAGGGACTGGTGTCACAGGGATCGCCTGCACGGTCTGCGATCCACCATCACGATTGACGATAGCGGCATCGCGAGTCAGCCAGCCGGCGGCAAGGGCGCAGACGACGACCCCGGCCATCAACATCGCGCGGACTCGTTGGCTGCGTTTTTGCCGTCGCGAAGCGCCGGCAAAGTCCGCCAAAATCAGATCAGGATCCGAGCAGCAACTGAGTGCAGCCTGCTGCAGATCTTCCTGGTCTGAAGATGGAGACAGATGGTTCCCGCCATCCCATACCAGCAAGCCGTGAACTTGCAGAAATCTGAGGAAGACGCTGCGCAGTTCAGCGTCGGAGCGAAGCAGGCTTTGCATCCGATCAAACTGTACCGGGGTCAAGTCCTGCTCGCACCAGAGATTTGCCAGTTCAAGGAGCTCCTGTCGCGCTGTCATGGAGTGGATCCTCCTGCAACCAACCTGCGACGGACGCATTCCAGCAACACGCGGCGAATTCTACCCAGCGACTGGTAGACGGAGTTTGCCGGACGCCCAAGCGCAGCGGCAATGCGATCGCCGGAAGCCCCCGGAGCATATCGCTTTTGGATGAGTTCGCGGTCTTCATCCCGCAGTCTGCTCAGACACTCCCGCAACGCCTCCCGCTGCAGTTCCAGTTCGAGCGAGTCCTCATCAATTTGTTGGGCAAGGAGTTGCAGCACATCTTCGTCCAGCAGTTGGATACGATGAAAATTCCGGCGACGAAATCGAAACACTTCAAAGCGAGCGACTGTTCGTGCCCATGCGAGGAAATTTGTGCCTTTTTCGAACTGTTGCCATTTGTTGAGAAGAACGATGTTTGTTTCCTGGAGGATCTCCTCGGCGTCGGCGGGTGAATGAACCAGTGGCAGAATAGAAAGGTAAATCGCTCGCTGTGATGCGGTGAAGGTCCGGATGAACCCCTCATCAGGCCCCGTGTCTTCCGGCTTGGTTTGGTTTTCATCTGTCGTCGACAATTGCGGACGCTCCTCAAGTACCCGTTCGACGGCCTGCCGGTTTCTGGAAGACCCGCACGCGATTGTTCTGTCACGCAGCATTTACGGCGATCTCGAACAGCGCGGGAAACGGTTCGCTCAACCGTTGGTCCCGTGCCACCCGGTACGAAACAGCCCGGAGCAGTTTTGCACCGGGCTGCAACGTTCATGAGATTCCACCGTAGCGGCTGGATCAGCCGATCAGTTCCTGAATCGGAGTTCCACCATTGGCCAGCTTCATCGGTCGGCCACGCTTTGAGGTGTGAACGGTGTTGACTGGGATACCCATGGCGTGAGATACCGTTGCCCAGATATCGCCAGGGAGATATGCCTTGCTTCCGTCAGCAACACGTACACCGTCCGCGTCGGTTGCACCGACCGCCTGGCCGTTCTTCAGTCCGCCACCACCGATCATGACGGACCATGACGCCGCCCAGTGGTCGCGTCCGACATTCTGATTAATGCGCGGGGTTCTTCCGAACTCACCCATCCAGACGAGGACGGTATCGTCGAGCATGCCGCGCTGCTTCAGGTCGGCTGTCAGAGCTGAGATGCCTTTGTCAAGCTGAGGCAGTCGCTGGTTCTTCAGTGTGTCGAAGACGCCGGCGTGCAGGTCCCATCCGCCCATGTTGACTTCAATGAACGGTACGCCGACCTGTGCCAGACGACGGGCCATCAGCAGGCCTTCACCAAACCCGTTACGACCGTAGGCGTCACGAGTTGCGTCTGATTCTGCGTCCAGCCCAAGCCCCATATCGGCCTTTTCGGCGTCGAAGGCGGCCATCTGACGAGACGTCATCAGGTTGACAGCATTCTTGTAGACGTCTTTGTGAGCCGCCGGCAGTTCACCGCGACGCGAATTGATGAAGCCAGCTTCGATCTCCTGCAACATACTCAGGCGACCGGGCAGTCGCTTGCGACTGTCCTCGCTGGGCTCATTGCGAATTCGTCCTGAGCTGTCCACGGAGAACGGTGCGTGGGTCATGCCGAGGAATCCGGCCTGGCCGCCGCCCCCGCTGACGGAGACGAACGCGGGAATCTCAAGAGCTTTGCGGTTGCGTCCAATCTCGTAGCTAACCACAGAACCGAAGGACGGGTGCACCACGGTTGGGTTCGGCACGTACGAGGTCTGCATGTAGTAGCGACCTCGGCCGTGGTCAGCTTCGCGAGTGCTCATCGAGCGGACAATTGAGAGGTCCGAAAAGACCTTGGCAGTTTCCGGCATGTGTTCAGAAATCTGCACCCCGGATGCCGCAGTATCGATCGGACTGAATTCCCCACCGTTCTTTGAGCCGGGCTTCAGATCCCAGATGTCAATGGTTGGAGGACCACCACCCATCCACATCAAAATGCAGGACTTCTGGCTGCTCTTCAGGACATTGGCGTTAGCCTGTACATGCGAAAGAAAATTCATCGCTGGAACAGTTGCAGCAGCAGTTGCCATGTGCTGCATGAAGTGACGCCGATTCATCCCGTAGTTGGTAAGTGACATTTTCTAACTCCAATCAGGAAAGGCACGGTGTTCAGAGATTTGAGCCGAGCCGATTTACACAAATGTTTCAAAGAAGAGCCGCATTCGATCTGTCGCGGTTCAGGGAAAATTCTTTATCCAGGTAATGAAGCGTCAGTGGTTCAAGATGAACTCGTTTGAGTTCAACAGGGCCCAAAAGAGATCCTGAAAACCCTTCAACTTCTCACCCCCGTAAGCACCGATGAATTTTTGGGTTGTCCGCAATTCATTACGGCTGGGCTTACGGCCAAGTGCAGCAAGATACAACCTTGAGATCTTGTCGGTTTCCTTACCGGGGCTGGCCAATTCTTCTGAGAGGAAACTACCGCGATCAGTTGAACATGCCTTATCCATCAATTCACTGTTCATCATCATCAACGCCTGCGGAATTGTGCCGTTGAACGTTGTTGCCTCGTCGTTCTCATCATTGTCAAACGCGACAACAAACTGTTGCATCCAGCGACGGCGCTGATTTTCCTGCGACGACCAGTCAGCATTGCCGGACTGATGGGCGTTGCTGGCAGTAATCAGTGAGTCATAAAGTTGTTCGGCCTGCATCGACTTGATGTACATGTGGCTGAACATGGGGATCTCACCCGCGCTGGGATTGTCAATCTCGTTGCTGGAGTTGAACTGGCTGGACAGTTGGTAAGCTTCTGCCGAAACGATCCAGCGAACCAGATCGCGAACGTTGTAGTCATTCTTCGCGAATTCAAAGGCCAGCCGGTTCAGCAATTCCGGATGACTTGCCGGATTATGCGGCCCCATATCGTCGACAGGCCGAGTGAACCCATAGCCATAGAAGTGGGCCCACATCCGGTTCACCATCGCGAGTGCAATCTGAGGCGGTTGCCCGTCCGCTGGATTGGAAATCAGCTTGGCAAGTTCTTCTCGACGATTGACACCCACGCCTGGGTCAACTTCCTGACCCTGGAAGATTGGGAAAGCCACCTGCATCAGACCGCTGCGTTTCTCGTAGTAAACCGGGCCTGTGTATTCACGCCAGACAACTTCGGAGTAATCATCGACCTGGCGTCCAGTGTTCGGATCCAGTCTTCTGTGATCAATCTTTCCAACCTGCCGGAAAAAACTGTTGAACTCCCAAAATTGACTCTGCTGCCACTTGTTGAACGGATGGTTGTGGCACTGAGTGCACTGAACCTGTAGTCCAAGAAAAAGACGAGTAGTCATTGCTGTTAACTGGACAGACTCGTCCTGCATCTGCATTTGAGCGAGGATGTAGTTTACCGCACCGTTCTCTTCAAAGTGCCCCGAGGCGGTGATGATGTCCATCACAACCTCATTCCAGGGGCGATTCTTCGCGAAAGCTTCGCGAAAGAACTTTTCCATCCCTGCCCGACTGACACGCCGTGGCTGCCCGCGACCGATGCAGTTGTTTGTCCAGATTGTGGTCAGGTTGCGCACGAAGTCGTCGTGGTTAAGCAAGTTGTCGATGACCACAGAACGCTTGCGGGGATTTTGGTCAGCGAGGAACGCTTCCGTCTCTTCAAGACTTGGAATTCGTCCCACCATGTCGAGATAAACACGACGAATCCACTCCTCGTCATCAGCGACCGGCGACGGCTCAATCTCGTTGTCTGTCCAGGTCTGACGAATATTCGTATCAATGAACTCGCTCAGCGATAGCTGCGATGGCGGGGTTGCCAGACCCGGTTCGTCAGCAATACCTTCTGCGCCGGTCAACACGGCCATCCCGGATAGCAAACAGATTGCGATCAGAGCAGATCGTTTGCCGGATGACGTCGTGCGCCGATTCGTTTGTTGAGTCCTCATTCGTTTTACTTTCAAATCCGTCTCTGTGGTCTGCCTCAAATTCTGTCAGGGTGAATACTCGCCCTTCAGGAAGGTTGCCTGACCTGATGCTACACGGCACGTGAAACGCAGTGTCCGGCGTGCTGTTCAGAAGATCCTTCGTAACGGCCTCGTTGTCAAAATCGCCCTGCCAAGATCTCTTCGTGATGGAAACAAACAGGGTGACGGCACCCAACAGGATCCTGCAAAAAAATGATTCCTGACGTTGCTGACTGCGGCTAACCCGACTGCAGAACTTCGCAGTTGAGCGTACACACAACCCGATCCTTGGCAATTTATGCAACTGTTCGGCTGTGGCTTGACGGGATAGCAGGACGATCTGTGTGTTACTGACTCGACTGATCAGGTCGTGCGATTGTTGTATGACAGGCTGGACGCCTGTCCGGATCGCAGGGTTCCCTGGCTACAGAGAACTTCCAGAATCGAACTTCCAGCATCCCACCACAAGATACACGGCTCCCCCACACCGATGTTCGAGGGATTTGATGCGAATTGTGTGAAAACAGGGTGCGTGCTGTTCGGGTGTTCACTGTATGTTCGCTGCTGGGGTTCCGGCGGCGGAAAAACGTTCAGAAACTGGTTTTGACGCATGCTGAGGTGTGAAGAATGAAAATCACGTTTTTGGGGGCGGCTGGCGAGGTTACGGGAAGTCAGCATCTGATTGAAACACAGTCGGCACGCGTCCTGCTTGACTGCGGCCTGTTCCAGGGGACGCATGCGGAAACTGATCACCGCAATCGTCATTTTCGCTGTAATCCGGCGGGTTTGGACGCTGTTGTCCTCTCCCATGCACACATTGACCATTGCGGGAATCTGCCCCGACTTGTGCACCAGGGTTTCGATGGCCCAATCTGGTGTACGCGGGCCACAGCAGACATCGCGGAAATCATGTTGCGGGACAGCGCGCACATTCAACGGGAAGATGTGCGCTGGGCGAAGAAAAAAGCCCGTACAGGTGATCCGGTTCCGGAACCACTCTACACGGATCGGGATGTGCGTCGCGCCTGCCGACAGTTTGAAACGGCTGACTATCACACTTGGGCAGAGATCGCCCCCGGAGTCAGGCTGCGATTCCATCATGCCGGACATGTGCTTGGTGCTGCGATTTGCGAGCTGGAATTCCTGGACGTCGATGATGAGGTGCGGCGGGTTGTATTTACGGGAGATCTGGGCCGTCGCGACCAGCCGGTTCTTCGTGATCCGGATCTGGTGGACTGCTGCGATGTGTTGATCATGGAGTCGACCTATGCAGACCGTGTCCATCCGCCGGCGTCGGATGTGCGTGAAGCTCTGAAGTGCCTGATGCAGCGGGCTTTGGACGTCGGGGGTCGTGTGTTGATTCCGGCTTTCAGTCTCGGGCGGACTCAGTTGCTGATGTACCTTTTGAACGAACTCCGAAATGAACAGGCTTCTGTAAAGATCCCGGTTTATCTCGACAGCCCGCTGGCGCTGCGTCTCACCGAAGTCCACCAGCGACATACGGAGATCATGGACGCCGGGGTCCAGCAGACTCTGCAGTCCGACGACGATGTGTTCAATTTTCCCGGCCTGACCTGTATCCGTTCTCAGGACGAAAGCATGGCTTTGAATCGGGCAGAGGGCCCCATGGTGATCATCGCGGCCGGGGGAATGTGTGAGAATGGCCGGATCGTTCACCATCTGAAGAATGCGGTTTCGGACGACCGCAACGCAATCCTGATCATTGGTTTCCAGGCAAGGCACACTTTGGGGCGTCAGCTGGTTCGCCGCGTTCCGCATCTCAGGATTCACGGTCGTAGTGTTCCATTGCGAGCGCAAGTGGAGGTGTTGAACGGGCTGTCGGCGCATGCCGATGCCGTGGATATGAAATGGTGGCTGGACAGCCTGACTGCCCGTGGTGGTGCGAGTCACTTCTTCGCTGTTCACGGGGAGTCGGAGGCTGCCGAAAGTTTGGCAGGACTGGCGGCCGATTGTTCCGCGGAGTCGCCTGTGGTCCCGAAGAACGGCGAATCATGGGAGATTTGACAGACGTCCCGGCAGTGATTGTCCAGCGGCGATTGGCCCTCGAGTGAACACGATGTCAGCTGTGGAGGCAACAGCTGATGGCGTCGGCCGCCTGCAACAGCTGCTGCTCTGTGTGTTCACTGCTGAGCGAGATGCGAATTCGGGCTGTGCCATCGGGAACGGTGGGGGGGCGGATGGCCGGTATCAGCAATCCTTTGGAACGCAGCCGTTCGGCGAGCTGCACCGCCTCGGAATCACTGCCTGCCGGAACAGCCAGGATTGGACTTTCGAGGGGGTTGAGCAGGTCTGCAGACAGCTGGCCTCCGTTTGCACTGGGGACCCGAATCAGAGGTATTCGGCGTTCATCCAGCAGGCGTCGCAGCAGCCGACCATTTGCGTGCAGCCTGCGTTGTCGCTCCGGCTGCTTTTGCAATACCTCGATTGCAGCGGTTGTGGCTCGACAGACGGCTGGGGGAAGCGCGGTGGAAAAGAAGCGACTGCGGGCACTGTTGCGGATCCATGTACAGAGCAGCTGACTGCCGGCTACAAACCCGCCCTGGCTGCCGAGTGCTTTGCTGAGCGTACCTGTTCTCACCGCGACTCCACCCGCACAGTCCGTCAGTTCGCAGACCCCACTTCCCAGATCTCCAAATACGCCGGTGGCGTGAGCTTCGTCTGCCATGACCACAGCATCGTGTCGGTCGGCAATACTGCACAGCGCGGGAAGATCCGCAATGGTGCCGTCCATACTGAACAGGGAGTCGGTGACAATCAGCACCTGATCATACTGATGGCGTCTCCGCTGCAGAGATTGTTCCAGCTGCGAGAGTCGTTTGCGGTCGTAGACCAGAAACCTGGCGGTGGAGGCACGGCAGCCGTCGATCAGGCTGGCGTGATTATCTCGCTCACAGAAAACGGCGTCCCGTGGTCCGGCGAGTGCCATCAGTGTTCCGATATTCGCCGCGAAACCCGACGGGAAAACGACGGCCGACT
>Ga0075479_10000597_pt1 | contig 15738 bp, 13 predicted proteins | sample DEB08_DNA_8_FD_76341 | JGI IMG/M metagenome (GOLD analysis project Ga0075479, IMG submission 76341) | Aqueous microbial communities from the Delaware River and Bay under freshwater to marine salinity gradient to study organic matter... | ecosystem: Environmental > Aquatic > Marine > Coastal ... | reverse complement strand
CGACCATAATGGGACTGGGACGGTTTGGCGGGGGAGCAGCTGCGGCACAGTTTCTCGCAGCATGCGGCGCAAGAATCTCCATTACAGATCTGCACCCCGCCGAAGTGCTCAAGGACGCACTCAAGACGCTGGAGAATTCCGATCTGTATCGCGTTAAGTTGGGAAGTCATCCGGAAGAGCTGTTTCGCGACTGCGATCTGCTGGTTGTCAATCCGGCGGTCAGGCCGAACCATCCGCTGATTCAGCTGGCGCGGGAGAATGGTGCCAAAATCAGCAGTGAGCTGGATCTTTTTCTTGCTCACCAGCAGGGCCAGCTGATCGCCGTCAGCGGCAGTAATGGAAAATCGACGACCGCGACGCTGATCACACTGCTGCTGCGGGAGTCACTTCCGGGCGGCCGCACTTTTCTCGGCGGAAATATCGGTCACAGTCTGCTGCCTGCGCTTTCAGAAATTACCGCCGACGATCGCGTTGTGCTGGAATTAAGCAGCTTTCAGCTGCATCGGATCAACCTCCAGCACTTCCGCCCGGCAATCTCCGTACTGACAGAATTCAGTCCGAATCATCTGGACTGGCACGGCTCTGAACTTCACTACCGCCAGGCCAAACAAAGGATCTTTGACTCACAGGATGCTCAGGCGCTGGCAGTGATTCCGGAGACTTCGATTTCAGACCTGAGCAGCACATCGGAATGGCGAATTCGCTCACACCGACACGTCTTTGGATTCGAGGATCAGGGCGAAGACGGGGCTTTTCTGGAAAACAGTCGACTGATGCTCCGAACCGGACACGGGAGAATCGAGGACTCCGTACCCTGTCCCGTCCCCTCCGCCCTCGTCGGAATCCACAACCGTCGCAACCTGACTGCTGCGGCCTGCACTGCCTGGCTCTGCGGCGGCGACCCGGCAAAGTTCAGCGACGCGCTGCGAATGTTTCAGCCTCTGCCCCATCGACTCCAGCTGGTCGCAACGCATCGGGACATCCAATTCTGGAATGACTCCAAAGCAACCACCCCGCAGGCAGCCTCAGCGGCCCTGCAGAGATTCTCTGGTCGAGTCGTCGCCATCAGCGGTGGTGCCCGCAAGGGGATCAGTTTGGAATTACTGGCTCAAAGTCTGCAACAACATGCGAAACATGTGATCCTGATTGGTGAGACTGCCGCTGAACTTGCCTCGTTGCTGACCACACGGCAATCGGAAACACCATCACGAATCGCATCAGACCTGACCGAAGGATTCACGATGGCGGTTGCAACTGCCCGTCCGGGTGATATCGTCATGCTGAGTCCTGGATGCTCCAGTCTCGATCAGTTCCGCGACTTTCGACATCGCGGCGAAGTTTTTGAAGATCTCGTCGCCAGCTGGATTCGCTCCCAATGACATACACCAGGTTCCCGCTGTACCTGTATCTGATAATCATTTCGGCATTCTTCGCAGGATGCGTGGAAGAAAAATCAAGTACACAGTCGATTGGCAAAACCGTGCTCCAACCGCCGGTCGCGCCGCCGAAAGATAATCCACCCAGCACACCGGACTCCATCCGCCGTGCGTTGAACTGCTATCAGGCTCAGTTCCGAATGCAGGGCAGAGAAATCATTGAATGCTCACTGTTCCAGACCGGTGTCAAAGACGTTGCTGCCCTGCGGGACCTGCCTCTTATTGCGCTTGATCTGGGCATGACCAAAGTGACCGATCTCAGCCCCCTGCAGGGCATGCCGCTGGAAAGACTTGACCTCGAATCCACTCCCGTTGATGACATCAGCGCACTAGCCGGCATGCCACTGGAAGTGCTCAAGATGCAACAAACTCGGGTGGCTGATTTTCGAGTACTGAAAGGTATGCCATTGCAGCAGCTGAACTTGCTGGATCTTCCATTCACGAACGAGGATCTTCGCGAGGTAAGTGATGCACCACTCCGGTCGCTGTGGCTGGCGGGAACCAAAGTTACTTCGATTGATCTGCTCCGGCTGACCGATCTCGAAAGTCTGGATATTGAACGTACCGGCGTAAGCAACATTGCTCTGCTGGCCTCCAGTCCACGACTGTTACGGCTGAACATTGCTGAAACAAAAATCTCGGACGTTTCACCACTGAAAGGCCTCCAGTTGCAGCGGATCACGCTCACTCCACAAAAAATCACTGCCGGCATGGACGTACTCAGAAAAATGCAGTCCCTGCAGGAAATCCGCACCAGTATGGCGGAGCCGCAAACCGCCGCAGAGTTCTGGAAACGCTACGATCTGGACCTGTATCGGCCAATTGATGACGATGCCGATCCAACGACACCCGATGTCGAATCTGCCCCACAGAAGTCGGACTCCGCTGCCGACGAAACCAACACAGCGACTGAAGCAGCCGACTCCAGCCCGGCCGAAAATCCGGACAACGAAATCCGCTGAAAGTCCTCAACTTCAACCGAACAAGACACCTTTGCATCCACCTGGATGGACTTGCTTCAAACGGCAGGTGTCTGCTGCAGGAGTGCGCAAACCTGCGGAATTCGCCGGAGTTTTGAAACCAGCGGAAGAGGTGTGCTGCCGCGTTGCCGGATCTCAGCCTGTCCGCAGAGTCGCCACTCATATCCACAACTCACTTCGGCCGAAGTAAACAGATACAAGCACCGCGTGGACTCATTGCTGCGCCAAGCTTGCTCGGGGGAGTCCATCCGTGACTCGTAGAGATTCCAGCAGGAAGAAGGCCGCCAGTGTACGGTTCCAACACGACGCCACGTATCCCTTCGCTGCCGCATGGCTATCGAATGCATGATCGTTACGGAATCGTTTATCCGACCGCTCCGGATCAATCGGATGATCTGACTCAAATTAACGGCCTGACACTCCAACACCTCAGCACCCTGAACCATCATGGCATTTACCTGCTGCGGCAACTTGCGACATGGAAGTTCCGCGAACAGCACGCAATCGCTGAGCTGATGGGGATGTCTGTTGATCAACTGGTCGACCTGAACTGGGTTGAGCAGGCCCGCCGACTTTGCCGATATCAGCGGCCGGGACTTCAGTTCGAAACGAAGCCGGTGTTCAGGCTGCTGGCTGCAGCGACAACGGCACTGCTGGCCGGCCTCGCGGTGACTGCCGTCCTGCAGCCGAGAGCAGCAGAACCAGTCGACGGTATTCTGGAAGCGCGATCGACTGAGATCACCGCTCCGTTTGACTGTACCTGCGCAGAACTGCATGTTCGCCCCGGACAGGAGGTCTTCACCGGAGACCCGTTGCTGACACTTCAGAATCTTGAGGTCGTCAATCGGATCGATTTCCTGAATGCGGAAATCACCGGGGTTTCACAAGAGCTTGGCCGCCTTGAAGCCGTCGCAAACATGGAGTTTGCACGACGGGAAACGGAACTGAACTCTGATATTCTTGACCTGCGGCTCTTCCTTGTTCGCGGCGGAATACCGAACATCCCGCCCCCTTCAAGACATCTGCAGACAGGTTGGAGAAAACCAACGCCATTGAAATCGGGAGTAATCACAGAAGTCGCCTCACGACCAGTGGTCAGAAATACCGGAATGATCTTCTTCACACCGGTTTCAGAAGCATCCGGGAGTGAAGGCATCTCCGAGCAAGCTGGGACACAGTTCTCGAAGGTGAACTCTGTCCAGCCGGGACACAGCCAGCATCTGTTTCTGGACCAGTTGGAACAGCAAATCTCCCGCATGACTCAAATCCTGAAGGAGCTTCCTCAACAGATCAGGAAAGCAAGCGGCTACAGCGATGCCGAAAGCCAGTTGAGTCGTCTCGAATCAGAATTGCGGCAGTTGCAGCAGCAGAAGACGGAATACACCGTTGAAGCACCTTCACACGGGACAGTAAGCCTGCGAGCAACTTTGAACGGGTCAAAAACAGGCAAGTTTGAACGACTGCTGCAAATCCTGCATCATGACGAACGCTACATTCGCCTGCCTGTTCCCACGTCAAGAGTTCCGGAATTTGAGCCCGGTGATGAAGTGGAACTCATTTTTCCGGGCCACAGCAGAATGCTTGGACGCGTCACGGAAATCCCGCTCGCGGCAGATGTAACGACGCACTCCAAAACATCGACGGTGACGCTTGTCATCGAACATACAGGGAAACTCTGGCCGTCACTACCGATCGGGTCCAACGTGCAGGTGATTCCGTCTCACTGATCTGCAATCAGGTACAGGTGGGCATCGGTTCTCAGCAGAATTGTTCCGTCGACGAAGACCGGCGTTGCAACAGTGTGCTCATCAGCGATGGAGTTTTCAGCCAGCAGCTGAAAGCTGTCTGCGGTAGCATCAACAACGAAGACTGTCCCGTCCTGGCGGGCGAGATAAACACGCCCGTCCGCCACGACCGGCGACGCACGGAATGTGTTGCGATTCTTCGGCAACTGCCCGGACCAGATCACCTTCCCGGTTTCCAGATCCAGACAGTCAACAGTTCCTCGTTGATCTCCGGTATCCCGACATACAAAGACTCGTCCGTCTGCAATTGCAGGCGTCGGAACATCGGCAGAAGTCTCTTCATTCGCCCAGATCACATGCGACTCTGTCACATCGCCCGTTCCGCCCATTCTCACAGCGGTCAGCGAATTTCCTCGCGCGTAAGGGGCGACCACAATTCCGTCCCCGACAGCAGCTGAGGCAATCGAACGGAAGTACTTGTGACCAGTTGGATTTAAGCCGCTCAGCCGCCACAGCTCCTTACCATCTCGACCGTCATGCGACGTCACGTGATCAGCCCCCAGGACAACCAGTTCATCAAAGTCAGCATGAGAAACGACGACAGGGGTCGCGTAACTCTGAGCCGCTTCTTCCGGGGCTCCAAGTTCACGCTCGTGCTTCCACAACAGTTTGCCGGTCTTCTTCTCGAACGCAGCCAGGTAGGACGGCCCCGAATGCATACACGCAACAATCACGGCATCTCGCGTCAGTACGGGAGAAGTCCCCAGATCCCACCACAGGGTGTCCTCGCCGTACTCGTCCTGCAGATTGATCGACCACATCTGCGTCCCGTCGGCACGAAAACCACCGAGGTCACCACTCTTGAAATACGCGAACACAGACTCACCATCGGTGACTGCAGAAGGATTGGCCCCGGTTCCATCTTTGCCAGGTTTCCCCGGCACTGCGTCACCCAGTGCAACCTGCCACAGCTGACGTCCGTCTCTGTTGTAACAGAGAACTCGATTGAGTCCGTCCTGGGTGCCGGTCAGAAAAATCCGGTCGCCGGCGACGACCGGTGTTGATGCCCCACGCGCAGCCACCGGGACTTTCCAGACAAGATTGCTGGCAGCAGACCAGGTTGTTGCATATCCACGGCCGACCGCCGCTCCGTTACCCGCAGGGCCCCGCCATGACATCCAGTCACCTGCCGACAGCGAGGAGACAAGAGTGGCCGTTAACAGGACAGGTATCAATCGCATGATCGCGTCTCCAGCGGCAGGAAGGGTCGTTGGGGTGGGAAGGCCGTTCCAGGCAGGCTGGCAACAGCCGTGCTGGAAGAAGTGGAAGCAGACACTTGTCCCGGGGGCTGATCTACCGGACTCCACGGCGTTCGCCGCAGCCGATAGACAGACTTTTGGGCCTAGTGGGCGTGTGCAGAATCGTGGTGATCCCCGTCTGCAGCGTCAGCGGAATCGTCTTCGAAGCAGGCAAATCGACCGAATGTTCCGGAAAGTTGTGCCGAACCGCACAGCAGAGCGATGCACGTCAGCATGGTCACATAGATGAATTTTCCGGTGAAATTGCTGACCGTCAGCCCGAGGAAGTAATGACTGCCGCCTTCCGGAGGAGAAACCACACCCCAGACAAGAACCGAAATCAGCATCAGCAGCAGAACTCCAAACACTCCGCCGCGACGAATGACCGGAAATGCCCTGGACCAGTTCACTGCCAATGACCAGTAAGCGACCCAGCCCAGCAGCGGCAGCCAGGGAATCAGCACACGAACAAGATTGAGAACAAGATTCAGTACTGCGGAAACAACTTCCACAAGACTGGAGAAGACGTCAAACAGAGCATCCATGGATGTTCACCAGCGCGAAAGGGTCACTGACCGACAGAAACAGACTTTGTCCGATGACAAGTGGAGATCCGAAATCGGCACTCCCGGACAAAACTTCGGAAAGAAGCAGGCAAATGCCACGAGAGAGTCTACCTGCGAAACTTCCCGCTTCAAAGTTTACCAGGCATTTCTCTACAGACTCCACTCCCCGACCTGATGCTTCCCGGTTTTCGCGAAAGCGTGAATCCATTATTGCCGGACAGACACCGCAGCCCCGTCCTGAGTCGCAGACTCCAACGCAGCGTCCAGTACCAACTGAGTCTTCAGTGCCACTTCAGGCCAGAACGGATCACGCTGACCACTGTTCACCAACTCCGCAAACTGCCGGAACAGTCGCGTTTCCTGAGCCGTTTCGTGATTGTTGCTGTACTCGTACTGCTGATGAGGACGCAGTGATTTCTCCATGTTGAAGATGCAGCCATCAGCCGCAAAATTATGCTGTCCCACTTCGAAGCACACCTCGTTACCGAGATACGGGAGCACAAAATCCTGGCAACTTAAATAGCCTTTCGTACCACTCACATGGAACCACTGCTGATGATTCGCTCGAAATGAATTGAAAAACGTGGCTGAAACTCCATTTGAAAAATGAAGCTCACCCTGAAATTCCATCGGGACAACGGCATCACTGTCCGGTCGCCTGACGCCATGCAGGATCCGTCCGCGAACCTCCACCGGCATCTCATACTTCATCGCCCACAGGATAATCCGAATTGTATACCAGCCCAGATCGCCAAGGCAGCCCGCGGGTTCCAGTTGACTGCTGGCACGAATATTCGACGACACCCAGTCTTCGTCCGCACAGAAGCTGAATTGACTGGCAATCCGCCGAATGGTTCCCACGCTGCAGTCATCGTCGAGCACCCGTCGCATAGCTTCCATGCGAGTACTGTGCATAAACATCACGCCGTCCATGAATTGAACACCGGCCTGATCACAAGCGGCAATCATCTGACGGACGTCGTCGCTGCTGACTCCGCAGGGCTTTTCCACCATCACGTGCTTGCCAGCTTCAGCAGCCTTCACCACCCACTCGGTACGAATCCCCGTTGGCAACGGGACATAAACCGCGTCAATGTCCGGTCGCGAAAGTAATGCCTCATAACTGCTTTCAGCTTCCACCGTGTGCCCAACCGGCACCGATGCCTGGCAGGCCTCGATAAACTGGCTGGCCTTTTCAGCTGACCGACTGGCGACAGCGACAACTTGTCCATTTCCCGAAGCGGCAATCGAATGCCAGTTCTTCATCGCAATTCCGGCCGTGCTCAGGATTCCCCAGCGACACTTCTGCTGACTCATGTCAGACTCCATCTGATGCTTGTTGATACAGGAATATGGTCCTGCCGATTGTGATAGCAACCTGATTGCAGGAACGAAAACGCAGCCGAACTGGCAACTCGTTCAGCAACAGACAATTTGCAGTTGAGGAACGTGACGATGTACGCTTTGGCTGACAGCAGCGGATTTTCTGGCAGTCACCAGCCCCCTCGCTATGCTGTACCGGCCACTTGCTGTACCGACACACCAGCCTGCTGTAAGCCGTCAGGTTTTCTAACAAAACTGACTGCTGTCGCAAGCTGACACACCGAAGTAGCCATTGATCTTCCACGAGATCTCTCGCCGATTCAGCCGATCTCAACCGCACGATACAACAGATGCCACCATAACAGGCAAAACATCATCGTTCTGCCTTCGCTCAATTGCGGATCATTACCATGGACATGCTGCTGGCTGTTGGGCTGTTCTTTCCGGTCATTAGCCTGTTGACACTCGCACTCAGCTGGCGGGGACAACGCCGTACTGGAAAGTACTCATCCGCAGTGCTGATCCCGATCATTGGCCCGACAATTCTCTCCCTGTGGATTGAGCACCGCGGGATTCACCGGGGATGGATTCCGCTTGTCTGGCTGGGCGATCCGGGAAGCCTTAGTCTACTGATCATTCTGCCACGCCTGCTTCGTGAATGGTGGCAGATTAGTTCGCTGACGGAATTCCTGCGTCTGGCCAGCGACGGTGATCAGCCGAAGATCCGGTTGAGTCTGCACCGAACGAGCAGATATCGCCTGCAGGTCTGCTGGCCCCCCACATCAAGTCCCGGCCCTGTAACCCAATCGGAGGTGGGATTCTGGTCACCGACGACCGACGGTTACAGACTGACAACAGACGGTGGTGATTGCGCACACACGCTGCTGAAGAGCGGCGATACCTGGCAGTTCTTCCGGGCCGGCGAGCCGCTTGTAACGGCGCCTTTCGACGGCGATCGCACACTTAGCAGCACTGGTTGGAAACTACTGGTCGTAAACGCCAGCGGAGGACGGTCGCAGGCAGAATGATCCCATGACCGTTCGCCGGACGTCCCTCAAAAAAACCACCGCAGGCGATGCGGTGGTTTTCAACGGACTTCGTTGCTCCGGCGTCAGGACGCGGGCGCCGCTGGCTGATTCAGGCAGAGAAACTGCTGCCGCAACCACAGGACTTCACAGCGTTCGGGTTGTTAAATGTAAACCCACGTCGCGACAAATCGGTGTAGAAGTCGATTTCTGTGCCGTCGAGGTACAAATCGCTCTTCTTGTCCACAACAACACCCACCCCATGGTGCTCTTCGAAGACGTCACTTTCGGAGTCCCAGGTGTTTGTGAAGTCAAACGAGTACTGAAAACCGCTGCACCCGCCACCCACGACGCCCACGCGAACATACTTCAGTTCCGGACGACTTTGCTCGGAAATGACTCGCTTGATTTCGTTGGCCGCGTTTTCGGTAAGAATGACTGACATCGAGATTTCTCCACTCTCTGAAATGCCCCCGGCAAGTTCCCCGGGGTTTCGTATGCTGACAGGATGCCGCATCAACGGCTGTTTCGTAGTGCATCAGTGACTGCACGTTGTCTGTGCGAAGCACGATCTGCACCCCCGAATAATACTCGGTGAATCGCCAATTTGAATCCGGAAAGTGACCGGTCCCCGGCCCATTTCCCGCGAATTCCTGGAAAACACCGCAGTTTTTGAACGTTGCGCGGGAATTAGAGCGCGGAAGACGGGGGCTCTGTGCGGGTTCAAAAAGCAGGCTCCCCCCAGCGTCATGTTCAAATTCTGGCTACAATCAATTTTGCGAACGATCTCCGCAAGTGCTAAAATCCAATCTAACGGCATACAAAATTCCCGTTGAACGCTACTCATTCCTTCAGGATCAACGTTCTATGAAATCTCTCCTCGGCGCTGCCTTGGCCATTGCTGTCAATCTCTGCGTTGGATGTGTCGAAGCTCCCGTCACCGGAATGAGTGTTTCAGCGACCCTCGATGGTGACGTGGAAGTTCTGGCACTGCAGGGCGACACGATCGAACATGCGTCCAGCACCTTTCAGCAGGAAGTGAATCGATCTGACAGTACTCTTGTGCTCGTCGACTGCTGGGCTCCCTGGTGCGGCCCGTGCCGCGCTCTGGCCCCCGAACTGGAATCTCTCAAGAAAAAGTGGCAGGACAAGCTGGTGGTTGTGAAACTCAACGTTGACGAAAACCCTGGCCTGGCTCGTGAACTCAAAGCCAACGCGATTCCGGCCGTCCGCATTTTCAGAAAAGGCACGATGGTTTCTGACTTTGTCGGATTGATGAAGATGCAGGAAATCGATGCCATCCTGACGACCGTGAAATGACGGTGCCAGCGTCTCCGCTGCATTCCGCCGGGCATCATCGCCAGCGGCGGGCAGTACGCGCAGTCTTTCCGCTGGCTGCGGTATTCCTTGGCCTGCTGCCTCTGCTGATCGCAGAAATCGTCTGCCGTACCGCAGGCTGGGGGATCCTCCCAGCCAGCACAGATCCGTTTGTTGGGTTCGCAGCAACCACGCCACTCTTCGAACTGGATCCCGACCGCCAGGTCATGCAAATCTCCGCCGCGCGGCAGAAGTTCTTTCGCCGCGCCGAATTCCCGGTCAGCAAGCAGGCCGGCGAATTCCGGATTTTCGTCTTCGGCGGATCTACTGTTCAGGGACGCCCCTACTCCGTTGAAACCAGCTTCCCAACATTTCTCGCCGCTCTGCTGGACACAGTACAGCCGGAACGAACCTGGCAGGTCGTCAATTGCGGGGGAGTCTCCTATGCCAGCTATCGCCTGCTGCCAATCATGCAGGAGTGTCTGAACTACCAGCCGGACCTGATGATCCTTTGCACCGGCCAGAATGAGTTTCTGGAAGACACCTCATGGCCGGGGCGCAAACAACTGGCCCCGGTGCTGCAGCCTGTACTCGACGTGGCTGCAAAGCTGCAATGTGTCCGTGGATTGATGCACCTGCTGCATGCAACACCGAATGAAAATCACCAGCAATCCAGCCGGCCAGTTCTTCCGGCAGAAGTACTGACCCGCCTCGATCAATCCAACGGACTTGCCAGGTTCGTGCGCGATGATCAGCAGTCCGCCAACGTCGTCCGCCATTTCAAACAGAATCTCCTCCGAGGCACCCGGCTTTGCCAGGCGCAGAACGTTCCTCTGCTGCTGATTCGCCCCCCCGTCAACCTGCGAGACTGTCCCCCGTTCAAATCTGAACCTGCGACCGAGGCCTCACCGCAGCGCAAACAGTCCATTGTGGAACTCCTGAAACAGGCTCGCGAACTTGCAGTTGCCAGCCTGCCAGCCGCGATCAACCGGGCTGCTGAAGCCACCCGCGCGGAACCGCGATTTGCCCTGAGCTGGTATGAACTTGGGCAACTGCAATTTCTCTCGCACGATTACTCCGCTGCGAACCAGTCGTTCCAGCGAGCCGTGGATGAGGATTTGTGCCCTCTGCGGATCACCAGTTCCCTCGTTCATGCGTTACAGTCCCATGCCCGTGTCTCGGGAACTCCATTGCTGGATGCGCACGCGCTGTTCACCGCAGAATCTCCCGGCAACATTCTGGGAGACAACTTGATGGTGGACCATGTCCATCCGTCCTTTCGAGGTCATGAGAAAATCGCGATCCTGCTGCTGCAGTGGATGCTGCAGAACAACTTTGCCAGCGCCACAACAGAAACATCGTCCGACGAACTGAGCGAAGTCTGTCGCCAAATTGTCATCGAATTGCCGGACAGCTATTTTCTCAGAGGACAACGCACCCTCGAAAGCCTGCGTCTCTGGGCCGCTGGCCGTGCGCTGGAACCAATCCTCGTCACCCCCTGAACCGCCGGCCCGAATCAGGTCACGGGCGAACACCGACGGGAAGTTCAGGTGTCTTCCGTGTTTAACCAGCCAGGGGCAGCCCGATAGAGGCCATCGCGTTGTGCGGCAAACAGGGTCGCGGCCACCATGTCAGCGGTCGTGCCGGGATTTCGGCGGTGCTGTTCATCCCTCAGAAACCTGTCCAGATCTTCCAACAGAGGTCTCGCCTCCGCCGATTCGGGCCAGCCCTTGTTCAGCAGCGCTCGCGCCCGCTGTTGCGTCTGTCTGCTGGCCTCGTCACCACACTTGCGAGCGATGAGGGAATCGCCCCAATGAGCCAGCATCTGCAGCGACAGTAGCACAACCTGTTCCGACTGATCGCTCGTCCTGTTCGCGGCAGCCATCAGCCAGGTCACTCCCTGTTCAAGCACATCTGAGAATCCGCTGACATACTGCCGGGCAATCAGATCACGATCGGCAGCCAGTTCCATGCACTTCCACAGCGGCTGCGTGGGGCGATCTGCCACATCCTGGGCGTCCGCATCTCCAAGCCCTCCCGGATTCATCAGTCGGATTGCTTCGTACGCGGCTTCGCTGTCGGCAACGGTTGTCGCTCGCAGGACCTCGACAATACCCTCTCGAAGTGTTTGATGACGAGGCACCGCCGCGAGGGGTGCCAGGAGCAGAATGATTCCGAGATTGGTATTGTGAGAAACAATGCTGCGAGTAGCCTGAACCGCTTCGAGGATCACTCGGCCCGGCGGTCGCGATTCTGCAGTTGACAGAACAGCCGCCACCGCAGCAGCGGACTTGAGAAAGTCCTGTACTGTTGCACCTGGAAACTCCTTATTGGGGCTGACATTGCCTGGCTTTGGACTCAGCACATCCATTCGGCAGGCGGTCTGTACCCAGTGCGAAAGCCTGTGAGGCCAATCATTCTCCAACGTCGTTTCGTTCAAAGTTTCACTACCATCTGGAAAAATTCACTGAGAACGCATTACAAACAGCCCGCTCAACATCTGACGCTTCCGCACGAAACGGAGCCGCACCGGCCAGGCAGCGGCAGCACCCGGATTTTACCGTAAAAAACAGGGCAACGACGTCCATCAGCCCGGCGGGAAAGGAGTACGGACACCCATTTTACCGCTTGGCGGGCCGATCTTGACCCATTTTCACATCACCGGGAGAATACCCCTCCCGCGGTCACCACTCCGATGGCCGGATAAGCCAGTCCACGCGGTTGGAAGCTCGCACGTTGCTTCAGAGTAACAGTGCGAAAGAGATTCTGGGAAGACGTATGAACCAGCCTGTGCCTACTGACGAAGAATTCAGAAAGATCCGTGAGCGAGTCTTAAAACTTGCTCGTGAGGTCGAACAGCTTTCGGCAACCGATATTCCACCACAGCAATTCTTTCTCGAGTTTCTGAAGCGTGTTGTACCTGCCACCGGCGCTCAGGCTGCAGCCGTGTGGATGCTGGATGAAAACAGCCGGCTGGCACTTGCAGCACAGATCAACCTGGATCAAACAGGATTGCGAGAACGCCCCGGCGCACTCGGTCTGAATGAGCAACTGCTGCACGAAGTTCTGCAGAGTGGCGAAGCTAAAACCATTGGGCTGGGCGGAGAAACCAGGCTGCCTACCGACAACGTCCTCGTCCTTGCCGCTGTCCACAAAGAGAAAAAGTGCGTCGGTGTCATCCAGTTGTTTCAGCGTGCGGATATCCCGGATCGCGCGCAGGCAGGTTACATGCAGTTTCTCGAGCAGATGTGCGGTTACGCCTCACGTTTCCTCGAAGGCCGACATCGAAACACTCCGGAAACAGCCGATCTGAAAAACCGCTTCTGGACCGACTTTGAACAATTGATGCTGCGCGTTCAACGATCGCTGAGTGAGGACGAGGTTGCGGATGCCGTTGCGTCTGACGCCAGATCGCTGCTCGGAGTCGATCGTGTCGCAGTCGCAACGCGTGCCGGAGCGGCAGTGCGAGTGCGGGCGGTCAGTGGACAAAGCAGTGTCAATCAGCGAGCAAATCTGGTCGTCTCGATGACGGCCCTCGCTCGCAGCGTGATCCAGATGGGCGAAACTCTGATCTACACAGGCCGCATCGACGGACTGGCTCCACAAATTGAAGAACCGCTGGCTGCTTTTGTTCAGGAGAGCGGCTCGCGAATGGTGATGGTCGTCCCCACCTACGAAAACCTGCCCCTGGTTCGCGAACAGGGTGAAGAAGCGGAACATCGTCAGAAGAATAAGACAATACGGCCGACTGGCTGCCTGATCATTGAACAGATGGCGGAGTCGGAGCCTGTTGCACAGCTGGAGCAGCGGGCCGAGCTGCTGGCTGACCACGCCGGAGCAGCTCTCTGGAATGCCCGCCGCTACGGACGCATCTTCGGAATCAAACTCTGGACCACCATTGGTTCCACTCTGGAATGGTTTCGCGGTCGCAAACTGATCATTGCCTCGTCCGTTCTCGCCGTCCTGCTGCTGATCATCGCGGCAATGATGACCATTCAGGTGGACTACCCGGTCAAGGCAACCGGCAAACTGATGCCGGTTGAGCAGCATGCGGTATTCTCCTCCTGGGACGGGATCATCACGCGAGACGGGCTGAAGGTTGACGGCAATCAGCATGTTGACGCCGGACAACTTCTGGTTGTGCTGGAAAATGATGAGCTGGATGGACAAATCGAAGAAGCCCGCGCGTCCGTGACCAAACAGGACATCCTCATTGGTGCGAAAGAAGAGGAGATCAAGGTCGCAGAGAGCCAGCGGAATTCTGCAGATACCGAATCTGCCCGCTCCAGCGAAACGTCGCGACAACGCCTGCAGGTGGAATTGGAACGGCTGCAGGGAGACCGCATCGTCGCTGTTCAGCAATTGAACACACTGCAGGAACGCCGAAAGGAAAAATTGCGAATCGTTTCCCCCGCAACCGGCAGCATTCCAAATTTTCAGTTGCGACAAATGCTGGAAGAACGACCAGTGCGGACAGGTGACTACCTCTTCGACGTGATGGACGAATCCGGCGACTGGCACATGGAGTTACTGGTTGAAGAAAAACGAATGGGTTACCTGCTGCGGGCTCAGCGTCAGCGGGCCGATGACGGCGAATCCGTGGAGCTCTCAGGGAATTTTGTGCTGGCAAGTAATCCGGAAGAAAAGTACCAGTGTCACCTGACGAGCATCTCCAGCCGTTCCACCACAGACCAGGAAGTGGGGACTGCCTTTGAACTGACCGCGGTCGCCGAAGCCGGGCAGCAACTTCCTCCGTTTCGCATTGGAACGGAGGTGACCGTTCGATTTTACTGCGGCGAAACCTCGCTTGCCTGGTGGTGCTTCGGCGACGTGGTGGAGTTTCTGCAGCGATATCTGTGGTTTTGAAAAAGCCCCGGTAGACCGCGAAATGGCGTATTCCCGGTAAGTCTCAATTACCACGATGTGCCGCAATCCGGTCGGCCGGAAATACTGCCCAGCCAGAACCATGCCTGCGCAGATTCCGGGGCGTGATTGACCAGGCAAATTGAACGGCGGGCGTACAGACCCTCATCCACGCCCTCTGCGTGGTCCAGCGTCGCCAGAGTTGTGGCTGTCACCTCGTAAAGTTCTCCTTCGATCTCGACGCCCTCCGGCCACTCCACGATTCCCGGATAATCCCCGAGATTGAACAGTCGATAGTGCGGGCAGGTGACAGCCGGACCGGCACTGCGACTGCCCTCAAGCAGATGATGCAGATCGAGTCCGCGTTTCAGCGACCCGTAGACAAAGATCATCACTGGATGAACTCCCGGAGCAGGAAGTTGAATCGAACTGCAACTACGGAATCAGACAGAAATGCGGCACACTTCGCGACCAGATTCTTTCGCCACTGCATGTCTCTGCAGGCTGTCTGTCCCTGGTGATCAGGATATCGGTTCCGTCTGCAGAGCGATATTCCGGTCGATTTGTGCAGGAATTTTTCCTTCCGAACCCTGTCCCGGAAGAGGAGGAGCACAATAATCATCAGGAACACCGCCTTAAAGTCCGCTCACAATCGCCACACGGTGTGAGCTTCGTACCACAGAAAAGAAGCCCATGAGTTCGTCCGCACGACCGGAAACACTGGCCGCATTGAAAAGTTCCGGGTGGACATCCCGCACGGTCCGTCAGGAAATCAGCGAGAACTTCCAGAAAGGACTCGCCAACGGGACGGTCTTGTTCCCGGGCATTGTCGGCTACGAAGACACCGTCATTCCCGAAATCAGTCTCGCTCTGCTGGCCGGGCACGACATGCTTTTCCTGGGAGAAAAAGGGCAGGGGAAGAGCCGTATGATGCGGCTCCTGCCTCAGTTTCTTGACGAGGTGATTCCGTGTCTGGATCTGCCGGGCTGTGCGGTTCATGAAGATCCCTTTCAGCCAATCACCCGTGAGGGTCGTGATTATCTGGCCGAGCATTCGGATGAGAAGGTCAGAATTTCGTGGTGGTCGCGCGAGCAGCGTTATGCGGAACGCCTGGCGCCCGGCACTCGATTCGCCGATATCATTGGGGAAATTGACCCGGCCAAACTGGCGGCCGGAAGCAGCATG
>Ga0075479_10000595_pt1 | contig 15777 bp, 13 predicted proteins | sample DEB08_DNA_8_FD_76341 | JGI IMG/M metagenome (GOLD analysis project Ga0075479, IMG submission 76341) | Aqueous microbial communities from the Delaware River and Bay under freshwater to marine salinity gradient to study organic matter... | ecosystem: Environmental > Aquatic > Marine > Coastal ... | reverse complement strand
CATGACCAACTGATCCCGCGACACCGCTGGGCCGGAACCGTCCTTATTTCCAGGCAAAACGCAGCCGAGGCTGCAATCCGCTGCTGCCTCGACTATGCTCTGTACAGCAGTCTGTATCAGGTCGCCGAAAGACTTTGGATCCTGCGACTCGTGTCAGGTTGCCGGACGCAGCGGTGTTGTGTTTTTTAGAGTGCTGCGATTCTGACAGGCTGTTTTCAGTGGCGTTCACATGCTGTCTTCAGCGGTCGGCAGCGGACAGGGGAATTGCCTGATCCGGCCACACTGGACTGACTCGAATCCCGGGCAGGACGTTCTCGTTCACCAGACGGGGGGGCAGTTGGCGTGGACGGCAGCCTGTGACATTCAGGGCAACTGTGTTAAGCAAAAGAGTTCTGCGGATCCGGGGAATGTCAGACGACAACCAGATGGTCGACAGCCAGACGGGTGACAGCTCGTCCTCTATTTCATCAGCCTGTTACGTGGGCAGTTTTGATCCCATGACGCTGGGACACGTGGATATTGTACGGCGAGCTGCTCAGATTTTTGGTCAGGTGACTGTTGGGATCGGGATCAACCCGGACAAGAATTCCCTGTTTACTCCAGCCGAGCGAGTGGAATTGGTTCAGCAGAGTCTGAGCGACCTGACGAATGTTGAAGTGCGGACGTTTGACGGTCTTGCGGTGGAATTCGTCAGGCAGTGCAACAGTCGCATTCTGTTGCGTGGGGTACGCAGTTTGTCCGATCTGGAAACGGAATTTTCCATGACACTGACCAACCGCGTTCTGGATGAAGAGATTGAGTCGGTGTTCTTAATGTCGGCAGAGAGATATGCTCATATCTCCAGTTCACTGATCAAGCAGATTGCAGGGATGTCTCGTGACGGAGTGCACGAACGGCTGCGTCACTTTGTTCCGGAACCGGTTATTGAACCACTGTTGCAGCGGTTGCTTCCTGCAGACGGCAGTTCCGGGGATTAGCCGGATCGAGACTGCAGGAAACGTTTTGAAAAATCACGAATCAAATCAGGACTGGAAGGCGAGAATACAATGGTCAAGACTGCTTCAACAATGCTGCCTCTGGGAACTCAGGCTCCGGATTTTTCGCTGCCCAATGTTGATGGAAATACGGTCACACGCCAGGATTTTGCGGGTCGTCCGCTGGTGGTGATCTTCATGTGCAATCACTGCCCGTTTGTGGTTCACATCCGCGAGGCGCTGGCGAAGTTTGCGACCGAATACGCCGAACGGGGACTTGCTGTTGTAGGGATCAGCAGCAACGACGTGGGTTCTCACCCGCAGGACGGTCCCGAAGAAATGAAGCAGGAGGCTCAGGACGCGGGGTATCAGTTTCCGTACCTGTACGATGCGACTCAGGAAACCGCCATTGCCTATCGTGCTGCATGTACACCGGACATTTTTCTGTTCGACGCGGACCATGCACTGGTCTACCGCGGACAGTTTGATTCCAGCCGTCCGGGCAACGGTGTTGCAGTGACGGGTGAGGACCTGCGAGCGGCCTGCGATGCTGTGCTGCAAGGGCAGGCTCCCGCTGGCAGTCAGACTCCCAGCATCGGCTGTAACATCAAGTGGCGTGCTGGTGCTGAGCCGGACTATTTCACCGGACTTCCTGCTGTTTGATGTCACTGTTTCAGATTAACTGTTGGCCGATTGAGGCATTGTTTGAGAAGGAAGTGGAATGTCGGCGGAATCAACGGCAGCAGAGATGTCTCAGGGACTGCATCAGCTGAAGCAGTTGCTGAAGCAACTGGACGTGGCGACGGAGCGTCTTGAGGAAGGGCCACGAAGGATTCGTGTCTCGGAAAGAATGCAGGTGAAGGCAGAGGCTGCCGTGGAGCAGCAGGAAGAAAATGTCAAAGCCCTGCGAAAGAAGTCGGACGAACTGAATCTGAGTCTGAAGGCCCGCGAGGCAGAGATTGCGAAGCTCGAAGGACAGCTGAATACGGCCAGCTCAAATCGCGAGTACGACACAATTCGCAGCCAGATTGCTGCTGCCGTGACGGCTCGGGAGGAGATTGAAGAGCAGGGACTGCTTGCTCTGGAAGCCATCGATCAGGGGCTGACAGAACTTCAGGAGTGTCGGCAGCGCGTGCAGGAAACGGTCGCCGAAGTCACCGCTGCCCGGGAGGCTAATGAACGCGATACGCCGGTGCTGCAGGCAGAAGTTGTTCAGCTGGAAGAACAAATCACGGCAGCCAGCGGGATTGTTCCTGCTGTCGAGCGTCCGACGCTGCAGCGGTTGCGAACCGCTCACGGCGCTGCGGCTCTGGCGGCTCTGGAAGATGATTTTTGCACCGCCTGCGATACACGAGTGATCGCGCAGGATCAGGTTTTGCTCAGAACCGGTAACTGTCTGCTCTGCAGGGACTGTGGTCGAATCCTGTATCTGCTTCCCCGTGCTGAATAGTCGTGCGTTCCGCGGAAAGGCTTAGGTCATGCAGCATCCCGTGGTCGAACGCGAGAACACCGATCTTCACGCCGGTTCCATTTCGCTGATGCTTGGTCGGGCTGAGCTTGTTCTGTTGCCGGAACGGGCGGTGTGGTGGCCGGAGCAGCGTACGTTGTTGATTGCCGATACTCATTTTGGGAAGGAAGCGACCTTCCGCCGAATGAGTATTCCGATACCGGATCAGACGACAAACGACTTACAGCGCCTGAATCAGCTATTGGACCGGACTGATGCTGCTCGGCTGATCATCCTGGGCGACCTGTTACACTCCCGACACGGACGCAGTCCGAAAGTGTTTGCGGAGATCGCGGAGTGGAGAAAACAGCAACAGCAGTTGCAGATCACGCTGGTGCGCGGGAATCACGATCTCTCCGCCGGGGATCCGCCGCAGGACTGGCACATTGAATGTGTAGATGATCCCACCCCAGTGGCTGGTCTGCGATTGTGTCACGTACCACCTGCGGATGACTTACCCGGTCTGGCAGGGCACCTGCATCCGGTGATCGGACTGCGGGGGCCGGCGAGAGATTCGTTACGAATGCCTTGCTTCCTGTTGCGTCGCGAGACACTGGTGTTGCCGGCATTCAGCAGTTTTGTGGACGGTCGCAAACTTTCCACGACAGCGGACGAGCAGGTGTTCTGCATCGCTGAAGATCAGGTCTTCGCTGTTTAATTGCAATGTGCTCCTGCCGTCCATGTTCCGCTCCGCCGATCATTACTTCGGGCGGCTGGGCAGCTGAAAGGGCTCTGGAAACAGTTCCGACAGCAGAACCAGCCTCGGATTTGAATCCTTCGTTGCATCCGCGGAGTCCAGAATCAGCAGCAGCTGCGGATTGAACTCACTAAGAAACTGTCGGCAGGCACCGCATGGTAACGGGAGGCCGCTGAGTGTGATCCAGATTGCGGAAAATTCCCGGTGTCCCTGAGCAACAGCAGCGCAGACAGCCGTACGTTCAGCGCAGATTGTCAATCCGCTGGATGCGTTTTCAACATTACAGCCCGCGAAGATTTTCCCGCAGTTGGTCAGCAATGCGGCACCAACGGGAAAGCGTGAATAGGGGGCCCATGCGTTTGTTCGGGCCTGCTGAGCAGAGTCGCGAAGAGCCTGCCACTGGTCCGGCAGCCTGAGGGTGATTTCGTTCATGATCACGAATCCGTTACGGGGCGGTCGAGCGAGTGGTGCTGCCAGTCGCGGAGGAAATGGAAAGAGCCACTGTCGGTCATCCAACAGTGGCTCTTCAGGAACTCAGCAGGGCGGTTTGCACAGTCAGTCTTACGGTCCGTCAGCCGACTGTGCGGCAGTATCACTGTGCGGCAGTATTACTGTGCGGCAGTATCACTGTGCGGCGGTTGCAGCTTCGGCAGCGGCTTTCAGCTCATCTGCCTTCGTCTTCAGCTCCGCAGCTTTCTTGACGGCTTCTTCCGATTTCTTCTTCAGCTCATTCAGCTTGTTGTTTTCTTCATCCAGCTTCTTTTTGGCCGCATCAGCTGCTGCCTTACTGTCTTCCGCCGGCTTCTTCAGTGCTTCGGCAGCGGCCGTTGCCGATTCTGAATTCTTTGCGGCAGTAGCAACGGCCGCTTCAGCAGCCGTGACAGCATCTGCGGGCGACTTGTCGTTGGCTTTGAGGTCCGCAACCGCTTTTTCCGCGGCTGCCTTTGCGGCATTTGCGGCTTCCACAACAGCAGCTGCTGTGGCCACGGCCTTCTGGGCATCTTCGTTGGCTTTTGCGGCAGCGGTATTCGCTGTGGTTGCTTCGGCAATTGCTTTGCCCTGGCCTTCAATCTCTGCCGCAAGTTCTTCCACCAGTTTGGCAGCATCTTCTGCAGCCCGACCGGCTTCGACCACTTCGCGTTCACGATCGCGTCGGAAGTCAGGTACGATCTGGATCTCCGGAACGGCTTTCTTCAGCGCTTCTTCGCCGGCTTCAGTCACTTCGGTCTGCCAGACAAACAAACGCTTCAGCGATTTGACGGCCGCCAGTTGTGCGAGTCCTGCGTCGGTGATCTTCGTGCCGTAGACGTTCAGGTATTCCAGCTTGCCGAGCCCGGCCAGATGAGCGAGTCCAGCGTCGGTGACACCTGTTTTCTCGAGATGCAGGCGAGTCAGCCCTGACAGTCCGGTCAGAGTCGCAAGGCCGGCATCCGTCACAGCGGTGCCTCGCAGGTTGAGTGAATGCACGGAACCCGCGTTGGCAATTACTGCCAGGGTGGCGTCGTTGATTTCCTTGTCGGAGAGATGAAACGCCACTGACAGGCGTGCATCACCCTTCGCGAGCGGGATTGCCTGACCGCCCGCTTCCTGAATGGCCTGAATCAAACTCTGATCCGGCTCTGCCGCATCCTGAGCATGCAGCATTCCGGTCGTTGCCAGAAAACAGATTGCTGTGAGCATTGATTTCATGATTGTTCCTTATTTTTTCCGTCTGAACGCTGGAGGTGCAATGCGAAAGTCGAGGGAGGTGCTGCTGCCGCAGCTGTCAGAAATGGACAGGTCAGCAGCCGTGTACTGAAACAAAATTGCAGGGCGGTGCCGGTTGCACGCGTCTTGTTTGGGGGCATTGGGGAAGGAACGTTCGGCGATCTGATCGGCGATCCAGAGTGCCCTGAAGCTCCCAGAATAGGATTCCTGCGAGACGATGACAACACCTGGAGCAAAAACCGGGGCGAGAAAAATCTCCGTGAACGGGTCCACTGTGGCTTGATCGGTTTCAAATCACGGAAAACCCTGTGGAAGGTGCCGTGCTGGCCTGGACTTCACCGGGGGGATGAGTTCAATGCGGGCAGGGCGACGTCACACTGTCCAGTGCTGGATTTGGTTCGGGAACAGTGGTGGCGGCCCGGTCTGTAACATGACTTTCCTGAGAAAAGCGGCTAAGACGAGTGCCGACGATTCAGCAGCCGCAGCGTGAGCCAACTATGACATCCAGTCTGACGATTCCCACCATTGATTGCCGCCAGGATGACGCCTCTGAAAAGTTCGCGGAATTGCGCACAAAACTGAGCCCGCGTGGCGACGTGGTTTCCGAGGCGGGACGACAGCGCACGATCGAACTATTCGGCGAGGCATTGAGTCCGCGTCAGGTTGTGAGCCGGATCTGTTCCGACGTCGCGGCACGCGGGCTGGATGCAGTGCTCGACTACACGCAACGACTGGATGGGAAGCAACTGGATTCGCAGTCGATGCGCGTCAGCGAAGAGGAGATGGCAGCGGCAGCGGCAGCGGCTGCCCCGGAATTCCTCGAGACGGTTCGCAAGGTTCGCGACAATGTGATTGAGTTTCAGCGCGCGGTTCTGCCGGCAGACGCTCGTGTTGAGCGACAGTTGGGAGGCGGCCGGGTCGTGCTGCGGCAGCGTCATTTGCCGATGAAGCGAGTTGGTATTTGTGTGCCGGGCGGTGCGGCGGCATACCCGTCAACCGTGTTAATGACGGCAGTGCCGGCGATGACAGCGGGTGTTCCGGAGATTGCCATTGTGGTGCCTCCGACGGACTTTGGGGGATATAACACCGACTTACTGGCGACGTGCCACGAGATTGGTGTGACGGAGATTTATCGCATTGGGGGGGCTCAGGCTGTCGCCGCACTCGCGTATGGAGTCGAGGGGATCGCACGTGTTGACAAGATTGTTGGTCCGGGCAATCTGTTTGTGGCGCTCGCCAAACAGTTTGTTTTCGGCGACGTCGATATCGACAGTATTGCGGGGCCCAGCGAGGTCGTTGTCCTTGCTGACAGCTCGGCTGATCCTCAGTTTGTTGCGGCGGATTTAATTTCGCAGGCGGAGCACAGTCCCGGGTCCGGCGTCCTGATTACGTGGCATGAGCCATTGGTCGCGGAGGTCCTGTCAGCGCTCGAGAAGCAGCTGGAAGAGCTGGACCGGGGTGGGCTGGCGCGGCAGTCACTGGAAGCATATGGAGCGATGATTGTGGCTCGCGATCAGCAGCATGCGTCCGAGTTGACGGACCTGCTGGCTCCGGAACATCTGCACATTTCCATGGACGATGCGGAGTCGATGCTGCAGATGGTGCAGAATGCGGGTGCGGTTTTCATGGGCCACTTCACGCCCGTCGCACTTGGGGACTACATTGCCGGGCCATCTCATGTTTTGCCGACCGGTGGGACCGCGCGATTTGCCAATGGTCTGGCGTCGGCTGATTTTTTGAAACGCAGTTCTGTGATTGAATATGATCAGCAGTCACTGCGTGCGGAATCGGATTCGGTCCGTCTGCTGGCCTCCAAAGAGGGATTGACCGCTCACAGTGCCAGTGTCGATATCCGATTGCGGTGAGCTGACCGAATTCAGAAACGGAGATGCTCATGCAGATGCGACGTCTGGGAAATACTTCACTGCAAATTTCTGCGGTTGCGCTCGGGTGCTGGCCAATTTCCGGGATTACAAGTCCGGATGTGAATCCGGACGACAGTCAGCGCACACTGGCGGCGGCCGCTGATGCAGGAATCAATTTCTTTGACACAGCTTGTGCGTACGGCATCAGCGAAGGACTGCTGGGGGATTTTCTGGCACGGTCGCCGCAACTGTCCACGTCAGCAGTGATTGCCAGCAAAGGCGGACTGGAGCGGGACGAATCGGGCATGCATCATCGGGCACGACCAGAGGATCTGCACCGGCAGTGCCGTCAATCACTGCGGCTCCTTCGTCGTGAACAGATTGAGTTGTATTACCTGCATGCGGCAGACCCGGACGTGCCAGTCGAGGAGTCTGCGGGAGCGATCCATGAGTTGGTGGAACAGGGGTTAATCGTCGCCGCCGGCGCTTCCAATCTCAGCCTCGATCAATTGCAACGGTTCCATGCGATTTGTCCTCTGCAGGCTGTACAGCCTGCGTACAACATGTTGCAGCGGGAGATTGAGCGGGAGATGTTGCCCTGGTGTTTGAGTCAGCAGATTTCCGCGTGTGTCTACTGGCCACTGCTGAAGGGACTGCTTGCCGGTCGACTGACTCGGGATCATGTATTCGCCTCCAACGACAGTCGTCCCGGGTATCCCATGTTTCAGGGTGAAGAATGGCAGAAAAATCATGATCTGCTGGATCGGCTGCGGCCGATGGCTGAGGGGCTGGGTGTCTCGCTGACAACACTCGTGGTTGCGTGGACGATCGGTCAGGAGGGGATTACATCTGCCCTGTGCGGTGCAAAACGTGACTGGCAGATTAACGAGTCGGCTGCTGCCGGAAATCTGGTTCTTAGTGCCGAACTGAATCAGCAGATTGAGTTAGCCCTGCAGGAACGCGGGGCTGCCGTGACTCGACCGGCGGTCTAACCGGGCTGTCCAGGCAAAGGCATCAGGAAGAAATTGGCCAGCAGGCAATTTCAGCAAAACAGCAGAAGTGGAAAACAAATGTTGCACTTTTTGATCACCAATGATGACGGATTTGACGCGCCCGGGCTGGTGGCTTTGTATCGAGCTTTGCAGCCACTGGGGCAAGTCACCGTGGTTGCACCGGCGGAATGCCACAGTTCCCGCGGGCACGCTGTCGACACGAAGAATGCGATTCGATTGACCAGCCATGATTCACCGGAGATGGGGCGAATCCATGTGGTTCATTCGTCTCCGGCCGACTGCATTCGCGTTGCGCTCGGGCACTTGCTGCCGGAGCCTCCGGACATCGTGGTTGCCGGGATCAACCCTGGGGCCAATCTGGGAGTGGATTTGTTTTATTCGGGGACTGCCGCCGCAGCACGCGAAGCCACGATCATGGGAGTGCCCTCCATCGCGGTGTCTCGGCTGTTTGTTGGGAATGCCGAGATCGACTGGGAAACACTCGGACGGGAAGTGACGCGAGTGGTCCAACTGTTAATCTCGGCAGAGTATCAACTTCCTGAACGGCATTTCTGGAATGTCAATTTCCCTGCGCCCGTGAACGGTTCTTATCCCGACAGGGTCACGTTTGCTCCTCAGGGTGTGCTGCCTCATTCGGTGCGTTTCGAAGTTCGTGAATCTGATGGTGAGGGACAGTTGCTGCATTACAGTGGGGCCTATCGAGACCGTGGCGTTCAGGAGGACTGTGATTCGAAGAGTGTGTTTGCGGGATGTCTGACGGCTACGCCGACAGGACCATCTCTGACATCCGGACGGGATGATCTGATTCACACGCAAACTTCGCTGCCTTCTGTAAGCTGTGCGGATTGACACTGGGAGAGGCAGTTGTCAGGATTGCAGAGCAGAAAAGATCACCAGTGAATTTCCCGCCTGCAGCAGCGTTTTTTTTGAAGCAGTACGCCCGTTGGTTGTTGATTTTCGGGGTATCGCTGATGAAACGTGTCGGATCGGTATCAGTCCGGCTGGTCAGCAACACAGGTCTGAAACAGTTGTGATCGGAATTCGGGCGTTTGACTGATGACGGCAGCGTCGACGAACTCTGCACGTGAGATACTTCAGCCTGAAATTGGGCTGTCTAAAATCGTTCAGGCCGGAATCGTGGCAAGCCGCGACATGGCCACCTGTTCCCTGCGGGACACAATCAGACATGTATGAACATTTGACGGTTCTGAGTGGCAGAGCAAACCGAGAGTTGTCAGGGGAAATCGCGGCATTCCTTGGGATTCCGCTGGGACATGTGGATGTCGGCAGCTTTCCGGACGGGGAAACCAGCGTGAAGCTGAATCAGAATATTCGCGGTTGCGATGTATTCATCATTCAGCCCACATGCCCTCCGGTGAATGACAATCTGTTTGAGCTGCTGGTTCTGATTGATGCCTGTCGGCGTGCCAGCGCGGCTCGCATCACGGCGGTGATTCCGTACTTCGGCTATGCCCGGCAGGACCGCAAGGATTCCGGTCGGGTTCCGATCACGGCCAAGCTGGTTGCCAATCTGATTGTCGAAGCGGGGGCTCACCGTGTCCTGACGATGGACCTGCATGCAGCGCAGATTCAGGGGTTCTTTGACGTTCCGGTGGACCATCTGTACGCGGCTCCGATTCTGGACCGTCATTTTGCTTCGCTGGCGATTCCTCAGGATGAACTGGTTGTGATCAGTCCGGATGAAGGCAGCATCAAACGCACGCTGCAGCACCAGGAAAATCTTGGTGGCAGTCTGGCGATTGTGGACAAGCGACGTGCCAGCGCTCTGGAGACACGTCAGGCCAATCTGATTGGCGGCCCGATTGAGGGTAAGACGGCACTGATCTTCGACGACATGATTACTACGGCCGGTTCGATTTGCGGTGCGGTTGATGTGGTTCGTGCCCATGGTGCTCGCAGAATCTTCCTCGGAGCAACGCATGCTGTATTCTGCGGTCCGGCCGTAGACCGGCTGGAAAAGGCAAATGTCGATGGGATCGTCGTCACAAATTCGTGTCCGGTCCCCGATGCTGATCGACTGCCAAATCTGCGCCGTATTTCGATCGCTGATCTGCTCGGCGAGGCGATTCGTCGTGTGCACCGTAACGAATCTGTCAGTTACCTGTTCGACTGAGTTGGCAGTGACTGTTTTGCTGCGCCCGCGATCAGCCCGATGCTGCACAGACTGACCAGCATGCTGGTGCCGCCGTAGCTCAGGAACGGATGCGGAACTCCCTTGGGAGGAACCATTGCCGTCACCACTGCAATGTTGGCCATGGCCTGCAGCACCAGTTGGTACAGCATTGTCATTCCGAGAGCCCATGAAAAACTGTTTCTCGGCAGCTGCTCCAGCAGGGCTCTGCCGGTCCAGAAGATAGCCAGCCACATCAGGCAGACAAAAAGAGAGCCGGCCAGTCCCAGTTCTTCACCGATCACTGCAAAGATGAAGTCGGTATTGGCTTCGGGCAGGTAGCTGAGTTTTTGCCAGCCATTGCCGATGCCTGTTCCGGAGAGTCCGCCGGAGCCGAATGCCATCAGTGATTGCCTGACCTGCCATGGAGCAAGACTGAAGTCCTGCCATGTCGCGAAGAAGCCCTCGATCCGACGCAATTGATAAGGTTTCAACAGCAGAAACAGTGTGCCGCAGGGAAGCAGAGCGATTCCGCAGATCGCAAACTTCCACAGCGGCCAGCCGGCAAAATACAGGGCCAGCGAATAGGCCAGCAGCAGAAACAAAGTCGCACCAAGATCAGGTTCGAACGCGACCAGTGGCAACGTGAGGATGAGTGGAGTCAGGACTTTCAGACTTGTGATCAGCCCGCTGCCATCATGGGATCGATATCGTTGCACAAGCGAGACGCCAAGGACGGGAAGGATGATGCGGCCCAATTCAGATGGCTGCACAGAGATGCCCGCGAAACGCAGCCAGCGGCTTGCGCCGTTAATGCGTGTGCCAACGTTCGGCATCAGAACTGCTGTCAGCAGAACGAGCAGAAATCCCCACGCAATCAGTGAGTACTTCCGCAGCAAACGCGGCGAAATCAGAGACATCTGCCAGCCGGCGAAAGCACCAATCAACAGCCATGAAACCTGCTTCGCGAAGAAATTCCATTCGGGGCTGCCGGGGCGCGACGACTGGCTGGCGCTAAAGACCATTTGTACTCCCAGGCACAGAAGTACGCTGACAAGTGCGATCAAAAAACCTGGCGTTTGGAAGGTCTCTTTCCGGGAAAAAAAAGAGTTTCGAATTTTCCCTTCAGATTGCATAACAAACTTCCCGCTGACAATTGCGAAACGATAGTGGAATGTCCTAACCTCCGTTCAGCAGGGAGGCGACCTCTCACATTTCGGTGTTGAGGGGACGGACACGGAGGTCCATTTGCTTTGTCGCTTAAACAGCAGCCTCAGGGTCATGAAGATCCTGAGGCTGCTGTTTTTTTGGATCCCCGGAATCCCGCCTCCAGCGATTGCCTGGAACGTTGTCTGTTGATCGTGTCTGCACAACGCAGTGACGCTGCTGCACAGCGCGGCTCGTGTCAGTTTGATTCCTCCACAACGGGATTGGACAGGCTTCCAAGGCCATCGATTTCGATTGTGACGGTGTCACCTGCCTGCAGAAACCGAGGCGGATTCTGTGCAAATCCAACTCCGTGAGGCGTTCCTGTGAGGATCACCGTTCCGGGATCCAGTACCGTACTGCCACTCAGAAATTCGATCAGGGTGGGAACGTCGAAGATCATGTCATCGGTGTTCCAGTCCTGCATGGCCTCTCCATTCAGGAGGGTTCGAATTCCCAGCGAGTTTGGGTTTGAAACTTCATCCCGAGTGACAAGTGCCGGGCCCAGCGGACAGAACGTTGCAAACGTCTTGCCGCGACACCACTGGCCGCCGCCACCATTTTTTTGCCAGTCCCTGGCACTGACATCATTCGCACAGGTGTAGCCAAAGACGTAATCCAGCGCCTCAGCGGCAACCACATTGTGGCAGCGGCGACCAATCACGACAGCCAGCTCACACTCGTAATCCACCATGTCGCTCCTCAGGTGCCTGGGCAGAACGATCGGGCCGCCCGGCGATTGCACTGTCGATGGCATCTTCATGAACAAAACCGGATGCTCCGGAATCGCCTGACCGCCCTCCTCGGCATGCCGACGGTAATTCAGTCCGATGCAGAGGATGGCCGCCGGCTGCAGCGGAGCCAGCAGTTCCCCGTCAGTGACTCGTTCTCCTGTTGGTTGAAAGCCCTGCGTCAGATCTCCTGTGAGTGCTTCGTAGCCCCCATCCTCTGTGGGTTGAGCGTGCTGGATCCGGCCTGAGGCTGTTTGGATACGGCAGATTTTCATACCGATGTTCCTTCGGGAAAACGCGGACAATCGCTGAGAAGTAAATTGCAACTGAGTACTCGACCTATCGGCGATTCCTCGCTGTGACAGCCAAAGTCGTCTCTCGCATGTCCCTGATTTCCGCGGAATCCGGCAGGGTTTTCTAAGAATCAGGGTCTTGCGGAGAAGTTAAGAGCCACGCGTGAGGCGACTTTTCTTCGGTTTTCTCGAATCGACGGTGTCTGATTATCAGTTGGAGGGTGTTGATTATCAGCGGTCGGGTTGATACTTTTCGGAAAACTGGCGTGGTTCTTTGCGTCAGGGAGTCCATCAGCGGGACAGTCGCAGAGCGGGAGTTCAGAGGGTCGTTATGAGTGTGTCGTCTGAAGTTTTTGAGACATCTGACGTTGTCAGGCTACTGGACGAGTTGATTGGCAGCAGTCAGCTGAGACCGGGTGATCGGCTGCCATCGATCCGTGAACTGGCCGATCGATTTGGTGTGAAAGCCGGGCTTGTACGAGATGGTCTGCTGACCGCTCAGGCTCGGGGAATGGTGCGGATTCTTCCTCGAGTTGGCGCGATTGTCGAGTCGACTGAGGAGGCAGAATCACAGGGGCGGCGTCCAGCCGCTGCCGATTTGGGGGAAGCCTTTTCTGATTTGGTGGGGCAGTCCGACAGGAATCTGTTCCACATTCTGGAGACCCGGGAAGCGCTTGAATTAAGCATGACTGCAAAAGCGACTCAGCGACGCGAACTGTCAGAGTTATACCGGTTGCGAGAGATTCTGGCTGCGATGGTGCAGCTTCCACCGGAGGGTTGTTGCGAGCGATACGCAGAGTTGGACGTGGAGTTTCATCTGGAGATCGGGCGGCTGTCCGGTAATTCGGTCATGCAGACGTTATTGCGGAGTCTGCTGGTTGATGTGAGGCCGCATTTGGATCGCATTCAATGGTCTGATGACCGTCGCGTCCGGGCGAATGAATCTCACGCTCGAATTTACTCCGCGCTGGCGGCCGGCGATGCTGACGCGGCCGAATCAGAAATGCGGCTGCATATCCGCGAAGCCTACGACAGCCTGCTGGACCAGATGCGAATTCCTCCGCAGCCGATTGCAGATTCGCGAGGGAGTGCAGGGGAATGAACGGCATGATTCTTCGTCCGATCAGTACGGCCGTCTTTGGCTTCATCTCTTTTCTCGGGGCGTTGAATGTCGCTTCCGGAGTTGAGGAGCAATCCGCCGATGCTGAAGACGGTTTGACGTTCTTTTCGGAGCAGGTTTTGCCGATCCTGGAGGAGCACTGTTATTCGTGCCACAGCCACGAGGCTGAGCGGGCAAAGGGTGGCCTGGTGCTCGATTCCAGAGCAGGCTGGGAGCAGGGTGGTTCTGAGGGACCAGCGGTTATTCGCGGGCGTCCGGACGAGAGTCTGTTGATGCAGGCGGTTCGTTACGAGGGCTACGAGATGCCTCCGGATGGCCAGTTGTCAGCGGCTGAAATCAGCCTTCTGGAACGCTGGATCGCGTCGGGGGCTCCAGATGATCGGGAAAGCCAGGCACCGGTTCGTGATCCGGCCAGTTTGTGGGCGCTGCAACCACTATTGGTTTCGCCGCCTCCCGAAACCTCGCAGCCGGACTGGATACGTGATGAGCTTGATGCATTTGTGCTTTCGCAGCTGGAACAGCACGGGTTGTCTCCGGCAACAGATGCTGAGCGACATGTGCTGTTGCGGCGGGTCACGTTTGATCTCACCGGTTTGCCACCAACGGTTGCAGAAATCGAGTCATTCGTCAGTGATCAAGCACCCGACGCTTACATAAAAGTGGTGGATCGACTGCTGGACTCAGCCGGGTTCGGCGATCACTGGGCAAGGCACTGGTTTGATCTTTCCTGTTACGCTGATCTGGCAGACATCCAGGGAAATGTTCTGATTCGAGATGCGTGGCGATACCGCGATTATGTGATCGAATCAATGAATGCCGATGTTCCGTTCGACACGATGATTCTGGAGCAAATTGCCGGTGACTTACTTCCCTGGGAAACGGTTGAGCAGCGGCGTCGTCAGATCATTGCAACGGGTTTTCTGGCGATTGGTCCATGGACTCTGCAGAACTACATCAAGAAACAGCTTGATGCTGATGTGGTGGATCACCAGATCGATCGAATCGGACGAATATTTCTGGGGCAGACGCTGTCGTGTGCTCGCTGTCATGATCACAAGTTTGACCCGATTCCGACGGCTGACTATCACGCGCTGGCGGGAATTTTCCACAGCACACGGACGACCAGCTACGATGGTCCGGGCGTCTGGAGCGTGATCAACGAGACCGCACTTCCGTCCCTGAATCAGACAGAAGAAGAGCGACAGAAAAGAACTGCAGTTCAGCAGGACTTACAGGGACAGCAGGCTGAGTTGCAGCAGCGTTTGACCGGCCTGCTCATGGAGATTCCGGGGACGACAGATGCGAACTGGCTGATCAGTTCGCCCCTGGCGGCCAATGAGACGGATCAGCAGTATGAATTGAGTTTTCGAGCGGGGCCAAGTGTCTGGGCTGGAGCAAGTCAGGCAACGGCTGCCGGCGACGGTTTGCGGATTGATCTACTGCGTCCGGACGGGACTGTTTTCCGGACGTGGGTGCATGAGCCGCTGATTTGGTCGGGGGAAGCGAACGCTCAGGTCCTGCAGCCGGTGCTCTTTTCGTATCAGGGGGAGGGCAGCGGTCCGTTAAGGATTCGTCTGACAAGTTCGAAGCCCGGGAGTGGTCGCTTCGGCGGTGCCGTTGATGATCTCCGAATTCGCTCGGCAGCAGCTATTGTGTTTGAGGAGGATTTTTCCGGTTTGCGGCCCGGCAGTATCCGCGGCACTCAGGCCGCAACAGGGCTGACAGTTCTGGCTCAGGCATCCGTACCCGGCTGGGAAGGCGGCGGTATCAACTTCACGCATGCTGTTGACCTCGGTGACGGGAACTATGCCGTGCAGTTTTTTGGTGGAACGCTTCGCGGACTGGAGAATGCCAGGGCACAGACGGACGCTGAGCGGGACGCGCTGGCGAAAGCGAAGGCGACCAGCGGCCAATTGAAGAAGGTGCACTCCCAACTGGAGCAGCTTGAGCAGCAGGAGCGGCCGCAGTATGCACTGGCGGTTCAGGATATCGCGCAACCGGCAGACAGTCCGATTTATCGTCGCGGGAACTGGCAGTCTCCCGGAGAGATTGTTGCTCGCGGTTTTCCTGCGGCAATTCCGGTGTCGCGGTCCCATTCGATTTCGTCCGCCGTCAGTGGTCGCGAGCAGTTGGCATACTGGTTGACTGATCCTGGGAATCCCCTGACACCACGAGTGCTGGTCAATCGCATCTGGCACCATCTGTTTGGCAGCGGTTTGGTAAAGAGCGTGGATTACTTTGGCGTTCACGGTGAGCGTCCGAGTCATCCGGAGCTCCTTGATTTTCTGGCGAGTCGGATGTGTGGCGAGGATCGGTGGTCGTTAAAGGCAACAATCCGCCGGATGGTGCTGTCACGAACCTATCAGATGTCGGCGGCGGCTAATCCGGCGGCAGCGACAATTGATCCGGAGAATCGATTGTTGTGGCGGATGCCGCGTCGTCGGCTGGCAGCCGAAGCGATCCGGGATGCGATGCTGGCGGTCAGCGGGCAGCTCGATCCGGCTCGAGGCGGTCCGTCGCTGGGACTGGAATT